>Ga0102934_1000316_pt1 | contig 30961 bp, 26 predicted proteins | sample SalPonR2_A_D1_MG_FD_78175 | JGI IMG/M metagenome (GOLD analysis project Ga0102934, IMG submission 78175) | Salt pond soil microbial communities from South San Francisco under conditions of wetland restoration - Salt Pond MetaG R2_A_D1_MG | ecosystem: Environmental > Aquatic > Marine > Intertidal... | reverse complement strand
ATCCCGGATATTACTGTCAGATCAAAATAAACCTGGATACCCCCATACTCTCTCAACATTGTGGATTCGTAGTCGTAATATTTTTTTGGTCGAAAATTATCGACGTCAAATCCCGCAGGCTTTTCAGTAAACTTGAGTTGTCATTCCCAATAAAAAACCCCAATCCATAAGAGATTGGGGTAAGTAAAATCTGGGTTTTAGATTTTAAATAATCTCTACAGAGATAGTAGATATTCCAAATAAGAGCGGTCATCATCAGTGTTACTAGTTGCACCATCTACCGCTGTGAAGCCGAATTCATCTCCGTATTCTACTGTACAAGGCTGAGAAATACTCGACATTGCTCTCAAAGTTAATCTCTTACCTTCATAAGGAGCACTAATCGCTAAAGAACTCTCAGTATCATTGACAAGGGACCAATCAGTAATGTCCTCAATGATAATATCATCAAGTGGTATAAATGGCAATATTCCGGTAAGTGCTTCAGCAAAACAAGCCGGCATCTCTACAACTACAACAACTGATTTTGGTGTACACGTGTCATCGAACTCAAACCCTTCCATTGTAGGCACAGCATCACCAGGTTGAGCATCACCGTGCTTGATATGGGCATCGACTGCAGGGTCGGCAATGTTGATGAGTTCATAGGCATCAGTTTCAGCATCATAGTGGCAGACGTCTACTTTCGTTTGGGCGCTGCTTTCCATGGTCATGCCCAGCGTAAAGATCTCCTCGTCCTGTGGCACGCTGTTGGTCACTGATTCGCACGAGTACATAAATAGAGCTGCAGATACTAAGAGCAGTGTAAGATATAGTTTGGTCATTTTCATTGTGGTTGTTTTGATTTACGTGTTTAGATATCTGCTTATCAAGCCAGACTATTAATGAATCGGTTATTAAGCGTTGAAGAGATAAGGCCTCTGCCAACCTAGTCACTCCCGTTTCCATGCCTATTTTACTATTTACTCTTGTCACAGTCTTGGACTATCAACGCAAAAATTTGGACTTTTCATGCAATTTATGGCTACCTGACGGTTAGAGGGTATAAACTTTGGTCAGACGGAGTATCGGGTGGGATTAGTTTTTGAGGTGTGTGGAGAGAAAAAAGTCTGTTCTCTGGAAATACCTGTAACGATAATCCGTGAAATAATAAGCGTCACAGGGTATAACCGTATAAAAGATTCATTCAGATTTAAGCTACTTAAGGACAACTATAGGACAACCGCGAGGGGAATTATCTGAGAGAATCTCTTATCGTTGCCTAAATTCTTTAACAACATATTGAGGCTTTCATTTGACCTGTGGTAAATTAAAAGCTCAGTTTGAAGCCTTTCAGTCAAAAAAACTTCAAAACCATTCAAAATCTGTTTTGCTTGGAATTCTAAGCTTCGTATATTTTAGTCTGTCTTGGAAAACAGGGCGCTTAGCTCAGTTGGTTTAGAGCATCTCGTTTACACCGAGGGGGTCGGGGGTTCGAATCCCTCAGCGCCCACATTTAACAATGAGCCTCCGAAGGTCAACGCTTTCGGAGGCTTTTTTTATTTCTGACTCCCCTGTCCTTATCCTATGCTACTTTCGATTTAGCATCACAATCATTTTAAGAAACCACTTATCATTTCTCCTCCGCAGTAAAACGGTTGCGATTCCTGCTGCAAATCGTATTCATATTTATATCCCACATGAGTAGTAGGAACGAAAAAGACCCAAAGAATTTTATTGCGTAACACTTAATCAAAGATTATTTATGCGCACTATTATTCTCAGCATACTTTTTATTTTGACGGCATCTTCCCAGGTGATCTTCGATTTTAACACCGATTCCGATTTACGAAATTGGCGTATTGTTAATGACGGAGTTATGGGCGGGCTGTCTCAGGGAACTTTTTCAATTAACGACGATGGGCATGGTGTGTTCGAAGGCGAGATTTCGCTGAAAAATAATGGCGGCTTTTCTTCAGTTCGTCACTATTTCCAATACATGAGTTCGCCGGAGGAGAGCAGTATTAGCATCCGGCTGAAAGGCGATGGCAAACCATATGAATTCAGCGTCAAACACGATCGAAATGCTTATTACTCATACGTCATTTCTTTTCCAACATCCGGAGAATGGGAAGAAGTGGTCATTCCGCTGAACGAGATGAGCCCTTCTTTCAGGGGACGGTCACTCAACATGCCCGACTTTGATCATTCCACGATTGGAGAGCTCTCGATTCAATACGGTAATGGCAAGCCTGAACCATTCAGGCTAATGATCGACGAAATCACGCTGGTTTCACCCAGTCGATAAATAGCTATCGCTATCACAGTGAGATTCTTACCAGGTGACTTTACTGTTGTTTGCTGGAGTTGAGTTACTTGCTAACACAATTGATTCACGTCAAAACCCCGGGCCCGGGCATCACATATTGTGGTTCGGTTCGCTACCAACTGACTTTTGAAGCCATACCTTTTTTAAAAAAATGATCGTTTACATACTCTACAGCCCGCTTGTTGATCGATATTTTGTTGGAAAGACATCCAATCTGGAGAAGAGTCTGGAGCGGCATAACAGAGGCAAGAACAAACATACTAAAACGGGTCTTCCATGGAATTTAATGTATAAAGAGTCATTTGAGTCAGCAGGGGAGGCACGAGAAAAAGAAGTGGCAATCAAGTCGAGTGCGAATCGCGAGCAGCTGACTGGGTTTATTAAGAGCGAAAATAATGAACTGAACTTGGAGTGAGGAGGTACGAAGAGATCCGCAATGTCTTCAAGAGACATTGCGGATCTCTTTTTAGTAGAGCTTATTCTATTAATTTAGGAGTTTGTAATTTAGCTATCAAAAAATTGCAATGTACTACGCACCTTGATATTAGAGAGTTTTTCTTCTGACAATTTATTGCAATCCTTTACAAATATTATTATTTAGAAATAGACTATTATTTAAATAATATTTAAACGTAGAATATTATGGAGTATAAAAATATTCATCGTGTAAGAGAGATTATAAGGGTAACATTAAGTATAACTTTAATATGTTTTATTTTCCTGTTCCTGCCATGGCAGTCATCTAACGGACAGGACAGTGCAGACTCACTGGATGTACTTCTCGTAAAAGATATTAATCCGGGAAGTCCCGGATCTTTAATCAATTCACCAACCGATGTGAACGGCACGCTTTTCTTTGCCGCAAATGATGGCCAGACTGGTCAAGAACTCTGGATAACTGATGGCACTGATGAGGGAACGCAGCTTGTAAAAGATATCAATCCTAACGGTGATTCAACTCCCCGTGAGTTGACATCTTTCGGGGGTGTCCTCTTTTTTGAAGCAAATGACGGTGAAAACGGATCTGAATTATGGAGAAGTGACGGAACGGAATCGGGCACGCAGTTAGTGGCTGATATTAATGCCTCCGGAGATTCAGATCCAGGTGATTTGAAGGTATCAAATGGCACTCTATTTTTTGCAGCAACTGATACGTCGAGCGGGCGTGAGCTTTGGAAAACCGATGGGACTGAGGCTGGCACCGTGATGGTTTATGACATTAATACTGAAGGTGACAGTAATCCTTCTTATCTAAGTAATGCGAATGGAACTCTCTTTTTCTCCGCAGATGATGGCATAAATGGCAGTGAGTTGTGGAAAAGTGATGGAACTGAATCCGGAACACAGTTAGTACAGAATATAAATCCGAATAGTGATACCGGATCAAACCCCAGTTTTTTTAAAAGTGTGGACGGCATAATATTCTTTCGGGCTAATGACGGCTCTAATGGGACTGAACTCTGGAAGAGCGACGGTACTGAGTCCGGAACGCAGTTGGTTCAGAATATTAATACTGATGGTGAATCATTTCCACGTGAGTTAACATCCCTAAACGGCCTGCTTTTTTTTGTTGCGGATGATGGCAATTCCGGTACTGAATTATGGAAAAGTGATGGTACAGAAACCGGCACCCAACTGGTTAAAGATATCAACGATTTTTCATTTTCAACACCTGATGGATTGACGCCGGTAGGTGACATGCTATTTTTCTCAGCAGATGATGGGCTAAATGGCCGTGAGTTGTGGAAAAGTGACGGCACAGAAAACGGCACGGTACTGGTGAAAGATATCAACCCAGGATTAATCGGTTCGATTGCAACAACCCAGGAAGGCGGATTTGATACTGAACTTTTCAACAATAATGGAACACTTATTTTCAGAGCCGATGAGGGAACAAATGGTGCTGAACTTTGGACCAGCGATGGTACGGAAAGCGGAACCACGCTGATTCAGGATATCAATCCAGGTGCCGAGGGGTCCATCCCACGACAGTTTTCAAATTCGAATGGAATATTATTTTTCAGGGCATTTGATGGGACAAATGGAGATGAACTATGGAAAGGTGAGGCGGACATTCAGAATCTCATTTCCTGTCCGGATTTGCAGTTGGCTTCCAGCTCAGGTGAGCCGATTGACGAAATAAATATATCAGGCCTGCCAACCGAATTAATAGAGCCCCTTGCGGCGGAAGTCTTCCCAGTTGATGCAGATACGTCAATTACAGCTTTCACAGCCAGAGACACGTCTAATACATTTTTTGTGGTACCAATTCACCCAAATGGTACTGCTGATGGTGGGGGTGTAAAAATCAGATTCAGAGGTGCCAATCTAAAGTGTGAAAAAACAACGCCTTTCACTATAGAACCCCTCCCTGAGGCAGATGGAGAAGCCCTTGCTTTATTGGATAGTCTAGAAAATGCAATCGAGTTTAAAGCAGGTTTAAATGATATTAGCCTGCAGGAACTTCGGGAGAACTCACCAAACGATTTGCCAAAAATCACTTGGCCGCTTGCTATCGCACAGCGAGTTATTGATAACACATTAAGACCCGAACTTGAAGCCGAAGAGTCAAACCGTAAAAATTCAGAACTGTTAGCACTAGGAAGTCAAGTTGTAGATCGCATGACCGCAAAGCAAAAAGCAGTTGGACTAACTAGTGCTTTGCAAAATGAATGGCGCAGATATGTCAGGGATGTAGATCAAAGGTTTGGGTTGGTAGAAAACAAAGCCTGCATACCAAGCCAGATTGCAAATGCAAAACAGTTGGCATTTTGCATGAGTTTAGAAGATAGAGGAAAACTGGCTTTTGAAGATCCTTCTGTTCTTTCTCAACTGGAAGGTTCCTTTAACACAGCAAGAGGTTATGCAATAGCTGGTTTAAGTAATTTTGCACCGCCAGATCCACGTATTACTGCTGCCCTCATGCTAAACGCAGTTGTAGATATCGCGTTGAAAGCGCCGTTCAAGCTGGCTCCATCGAACTTTACAACTATCGATTACGATATCTCAATTAACTCTTTTGTAGAAGATGACACCAACCCCGGCACATGGCTTAACGCCCAGGTTAGAGCAAAAAGTGATGGGTGGGTTCTGGATGGTGATATTCTGAACGTCCTGTTGCAAGCAGAACCAGTGGGAGATAAACTGAAAGCATTTTCCACAAAATATGTTTCAGATAAAGTCGAAGAGTACTCCGAAGTTCTATTCGAAATTATTAAAAAAGATGCCACAGGTGCATTTGTAGACGCAACAGAGGGAACAGGATCTATTGAAGTTCCTCCTTCAGAAACAGGCTCTATCAACATCACCGATGAAATGTGGAGCAATGCGAGTGGCGATGGATTAACAATAATTGATCATCAGGAATACTTGCCTTCAAAGCCTTTTCCTCCCAACAATGCGAAACTGACTGTTGGAACTTCAGATGAATTTCCACGGTATATCGGAGGGGTTCGAAATATACCAGTGAGACCTGTCGATGTAGAGTTTACGAGTATTACCAATCTCTCAAATGGCTCGTCGGTTCCATTAGACCCCACTCCTCTTAATTGTCCGGGAAGCAATCCGGCAACACTTAAGCCGGGTGTTGAATATGAAATTGAGGTAACAGTTGAGAATGCTAATAACCCAAGAATAATTTATAGAAATGCTATAGGCCTCATTTCAAACATAGACTTCACTCGCTATAATGAAACAAGTGGCGTAACATCCCTGACGTATGAAGCGCCCCAAAAAACATCTCCGTACCTCACCTATATTGATGCGGAAAGTCTTAGTGATACCGGCTTGAGAGATAGTACTGGCGCACCTACCAGAACGTCGAGTTTAACACTTCAGATCGGGGAACCTGAAGAAGATACCGATTGCGAACCCCCGGCATTTTCGAATTTGGGTGGTCAGCGAGTTGACGGAGCTTTTCCATCCGGTGGTGTATATGGGCATCCTCATTTTGTTAATTTTGAGGGCGCCGGCTTCGACTTTCAGGCAGTTGGTGAATTTATTCTTGCTAAATCTCTTCAGGAAAGTGAAGATTTTGAGGTACAGCTTCGTCTTGAGCCAATATCCGGAATGTTTGTCAACCTTACCATTGCCACTGCAGTAGCCATGGATGTGGCCGGTGACCGTGTTGTACTGGTTTCCGGTGAAGATCAACCACTTAAAATAAATGGAAGTTCGGCCACAGTTTCCCGCGGAAACCCACTAAAGCTTTCTCAGGGAGGTATTGTTTACCGTACGGCTCGCAGCTTTACTATCGACTGGCCGAGCGGGAATCACCGTGTTGAAACGCTGATTGACCCGGATGCGGCAACACCAAGATTGCCAAATGTCCATTTCTTTACCAAAGCAGAATCGGTTGAACAGGCTCAGGATTCTCTTGATGGCTTGATTGGTGGCTTTCAAACGAGAGACAAGGAAGAGATAGATCCGGCCTCATTTCGGGAATTGTACCGCGTGTTCGGTAATGACTGGAGAATTACGCAGGATGAATCACTTTTTGGAACGCCAACGTTTGCTGATCTGGATTTTCCGGAACAACAATTTACGACAGATCAGCTATCTGAGCAGCGCAGGGAAGATGCCCGAAAAATTTGTGAAGAGGCCGGCGTTTCTAACGCTATTCTCCTGGATAATTGCATACTTGATGTGGCTACAACCGAAGACCCCGAACTGGCGCACGATGTCGTAAATCTGACCATTGCACCGCCGGATACATTTATCACGACAGGAACTCCTTTCCCCTCACCGATGAACCTTCAGGGCTCTCTTCGCGACAGTGTTATAGACCTAACCTGGAATGCCGTTGAAGATTCAGCTCTTGCCAGGTATAGAATCTATCGGGATACATCTTCTTTATCTGGCACTCCGGTTGATTTTACCCCCATTGACTCTGTCGCGACGATGGACAGCTCTTATACAGATAGTAATATTGAAGGAGGTGAAACCTATTTCTATCGCGTTACAGCGGTAGATACATCAGGTACTGAGAGCGAATTTTCCCGCGAGGCAGAAATAAGTACTACGGCTACTTCGATTACAAAAGATGATGATTTTGAAATACCTGAGATGGTAGCGCTGGACGGAAATTACCCTAACCCGTTCAATCCAAGTACCACTATTCGGTACGGTATACGTGAACAAGGGCATATAGAGATTACGATTTACAATGTCCTTGGAAGACAGGTGACAACGCTTGTAGATGGCCGGGTGACTGCCGGATGGCATGAGGTCAGATGGGATGCGAGCCGAAATGCCAGTGGTGTGTACATCGCGGTGTTAGACCATCAAGACAGGCGGGTTTCGCATCAGATGCTGCTTATTAAATAGGTCCGGAACAAATGAATGCTTAAGATCCTCTTGAAATAATTCCGTGTCTTTTTAAGTCTACATCTAAATTCAGATAAAACCAGACCCGCAAGTCCCTAATAGGCATTGCGGGGCAAAAGCTCGATATCAGCCTGATTTTCCTTAAAAACTCCCAAACAAATAGTCAACGCGATTCCTTGCCGGTTCCCAACCAACTGAGATACCCAAATCAAACTGCAGGTTACCTAGTTTAAATCTCGACCGCAGCCCTGCCCCCAGAACTGTACGGGTTGAGGCATTAATCCGATCAAGGTCCGCTACGGTTTGACTAAACAAAACCAAATAAATATTCGAAAGATAAACCGGCAGCAGTAATCCTCCGTCGTCCGGGTAAATTAATGGAATCGTATAGCGTGTATCTAAAATACCGGTTTCTGTAGTTCCTGCTGTGATACCGGTTTCGAAAAGATTTGATATCACGGATTCCGTATCAAAAACTAATCCGGTAGTTTGTGTAAATCCCTGAATGCCCACCCGGAGTGACTGATTATACCTGCTTAAAGGAGCGGTGTAAAACACGGCTCCGGCTCGGAATCCACGGCCTCGGCTCAGCGGATTTGTTGAAACGCCATCAGGTAATTGAAGAGAAAATTCGCTCGAATTTAAACCGTACCGGGTTTGGGTAAATAGCTGAACACCCCTGTTGGGCTGCACATCGCGCGTATTCTGACGCAGTCCAAGATTCAGCGAAGTGTTAAGACCCAGAGTGTAACGTGGCTGCTCAAATTCAGAAACAGGCTGAGACGCATCATCAAAATTATTAAACCGGATCTGCCTGGCAGAAAACTCAGGCTCAATTAAAAATGATGAAAAACGAGTGTTCTGCTCAAGCCTGTATCGAAAAGGAATTGAAAAGGTACTGCCTCTTTGCTGTGCAATAACAGGAAAAAGTAGTGGGTCATTTGTACCACAGTTGTCAAGACAAAATGCCAAAGCTGACGGCCTGTTGTATAGGTCCAGCTCAAATCCGGGATAACGACCCTTATAACGATAGGTGCCATCAAACCAAAACGCCTGACGAAAGTAAGTGAATTCCAAGGAGTACGCGTTTTTACTCAGCCGATCAGCACTTTCAAGGGATACTCCAATCCGGTCATAATCGTCGACGACATCTTCAGCTACAGGCAGCCACATTCTTGGCTTGAGCCAGCCCAGTCCTGTTGAGTATTCTGACTCTTCCCAGTCAACATCACTGAGTACTTCTGATGCATTCGATTGATTAAGCAATGGCCGATTCAACATCGAATTTACATTTCCTGTAATGCCCCATTCAGAACTATCCAGCTCGTCGCCGTAAAAGTCCTCAGTATTCAAAATCGATGGCAGCTGTTCGTTTTCTTTTTGATAAATATAGGCCAGCATGCTTTCATCAGGTGATAAACTCCCCTCCATTGCAATGTACCGGCTGTCCGTTACCTGCCTAATAGTTTCAGTATCCATATCAAACGCATACATATTCATTGCATCGCCATCATCAGCTGAAAAATAGAGTATAGAACCGGATGTATTCCAGGATGGATCAAATATCGAGGCATCCTCAAAAACGATATCCGGATCTCTTTCGAATAGCGTTTCAACAACTGTCAGATCCTCGAACCATACAGCCTGAATGCCGTTCTTTTTCCCAATAATTGCCGTTGGTGCATCTGCCCTGCCTGTCGGATATGGCTCCATGGTAATCAGGGTACTGTTAGGAGCTTTTGAATATTTACTGGTTACATCGCCACTTTGTGGGTCTATCACAACAAGACCGCGAGTCTGCCCCTCGGTTTGAGCCGCCAGAATCTGCCTGTTCCAATACGCCGGAGATACCACGCGCTTGCGTTTTGTAATTCGTCTATCGTCTCCTGTTTCGAGGTTTAACTCATGAATATCCGCAAGGAAGCTGTTGTCATATTTCGGATCGGCATAAAAGCGTGAATAAAGAAGTATGGTTCGATCTGCTGACAATGAATAATGATAGTCTCCTGTAATACTGACTTCGTGAAAATAATCAGAGATTTGGGAACCTATATCATAAACATAAAATCCGGATGGCCTATTACATGCCCGGCTGTAGAACAATACTTCCGTATCGCTGATCCAAACCGGCCGGCTTGCCCTGACGCACTCAGCCTTTACTTGAATTTCATCAGAAAGAGCGTCTGTATCGGTTTCAAGACTATTAATTTTTTCAGTATGAACTCTGTTTTCCTCGTTCATAAAATCACTATAGAGACCACCGGGCCAGCGCCCCGTCGTACGTTTCAAAGCAAACCCAAACCCTAAGAAGGGCAGCTGATAGTGTTTACGAATGGCATCCTCCATGGCACCGTCACCATACTGATTTTGCAGCCAATTCACGAACTGATACCCTCCTATGTAATGTCGGTTAAAAGGTGGAGTGTACGTTGTGGTGTGCACAAGCTGTCCCATCGACCAGGGTTCATCTGCTCCCTGCATCGAGTGGAACTGATTGTTGAAGTACGGATAGTTACCCCGCCCGGCGTTATCCAATACTCGATGACTTTCGTGCTCAACCGCGATCCCTTCAATAAAACCAAACGGGGTAGCTGAATGGATAGACCGACGGGCATCTGGTGAAAACAGTCCAAGCGGCCGCACAATTGATGGATTATTGACGCTAAAATGAAGCGCATGAACCAATTCATGAGGCAGCACGGTTTCCAGCCAGGTACCTGACTGAGGGCTAAGGGTTTTACCCAGAAACGGTGCAATCTCTATCTCAGATCTGAAATTAAAGGGTGACACAAACCCATTTGAACGGTCGTTTTCAGGATTCAGAATCACTGGGAAATCCTGAAGATCACCGCCCACCAGATTCTGAACATTGATATAGTCCATTTCAAGAATAGCAAGGGTTTCCCTGGCAAGCGAATCGTACCGGGCAGGATAGATTATTCGAAACCGATCTGTTTGAAGCTGGGTCCAGTTTTGCCCGGGTGTCCGATATTGGGTGCTGTAAAATTGTGCGTTAATTTCACCAATCAGAACGATGGAGAAAACAAAAAACAATAAAATTTTCTTCATAAAAAAGGGATCAAATGCCGATCATCCAGTATACATAAAAAAGTGCGAAGCCGGACAAGAAAAACAAACCGCCAATTGAAAGGTAATGTAACCATTTTGGTGGATGAAACTCGGCGTCTACGTCTGTATTATATATTAAACGGTAGTTGATGAAAGCAAGTATTGGTGCTGTCAAAAAAGACAGGGTAGTTGCAATATCAATAAGCAGCCTGAAGCGGTCACCCATTAAAAACAGTAGAGCAAGCGAAACAACCGTAATTCCTACCAAAAGCAGCCGGTATGAACTGTTTTTGCGTGGCCCTGTTTCTTCAGCATTACCAAGAGAGAGGAGCTCGCTGCAAACTCTTGGGTAGGTATCTGTGACTGTGAATGTTGTGCTGAACATTGTTGAAAATGCACAGGCTGTGATAAAGAGGTAAGCCCAATCACCCAGAGTTACCGTATATAAGTTAATAAGCTGCCGTGAAAAGTCTCCTCCACTTGCAGCAAACGACTTGCCGGACCCGAACATAACCTCGGCTCCGAGAGCCAAAAAACCCAGTGCAAAAAGTGCAGCCCCGATATAGCCTATGTTAAAATCGATCAGCGATTCTTTTAGCTTTGGAATGTATTTGGTCTGTTTTGACCGTTCAAGAGTCCAAATTGAGTGCCAGACTGATGCATCAATAGGAATTGGCATCCAGCCCATCAGCGCAATCAAAAACGCGACACCGGAAACGGTCCATACCTCAGGAGCTGCAATGGAAGCTGTTTCTCCTGATACGCCGGGTGATTGAATCAGAGCTGCCGTTACAGCAACTATTGTAGAAACAGCAAGCACAACCATGAAAAGCTTAATGACGGTATCAAGTACAGCATAGCTGTTTTTAAAAAGAAGAATTATACACAACCCAAGAATGATAGTGCTCCAGAGTCCCGCCGTCAGGGTTATTCCTGTCAGTTCAGCGGCAAGGCTGGCAGTCACTATCGTAACGGCTGCCTGTATTGCAAACATAGTTCCAATCGTAAAGATAATGTAGATCCATAATGCCCAGCGGCCAAGCTTTGCATAACCATGAATCATATGCCTGCCTGTGGCAATTGCGTATCGCGGGCCAAACTCCAGAAATGGATACTTAAACAAATTTGCCAGCAGAATCGCCCAAACAAGCGCATAACCGAATTCGGCACCAGCCCGGGTTGACTGCACGAGATGAGACACGCCTATTGCGGCCGCTGCCATAACAAGTCCGGGACCGATGCTTTTTTTTAAGCCTTTACTCATTTAATATTTATACAACTTTAGTATCATATAGCGGGAATCATTATAGCAAAGATTTTTTTGTTATAATAGTGAGTAAGCATAACCATAACCCCAAGTAACACATGAGGTAAAACATGGTAAGTGATAAAACAGTTGAAGAGATCCTAGAAAAAAACGGCAACCCATTAATCTCCATAACGATGCCGACACACAAAATGGGAGAAGATATTAAACAAGATCCCATTCGTTTTAAAAATCTCTTGGCCAACGTTACTGACGCTCTCAGCGACCGGGGAATGAAACAGTCAGATATAGATGAAATTCTTAAACCAGCCAAAGAGCTCCTCGAAAAACCAATGTTTTGGTCACACCAGGATAATGGCTTGGTTGTGTACCTGGCAAAAGGATATTTCAATTATTTCCAGTTGCCCTACAGTGTTGAAGAAAAATCTTACATCAACACCCACTTCCTGATAACACCCATTCTGCCAATGGTCAGTCTTGACGGTACATTCAATGTACTTGCAATCAGCAGAAAAAACGCCCGGCTGCTCCAGTGCACCAGAAATGAATCAAAAGATATTACACCCGATGAGGTATCAACGGATATTGATGACTACCTGGAAGTTGTTCAGGAAAAACAGCTTCAATTTCATACAGGTGCCGAAAGAAATAAAGCGATGTTTTTTGGCCATGGTAGCGGAGATGAAGACAACCGCGGAGTTCTTGAAGCCTATTTCCGTCAGCTTGAGAAGGCGATCACAGATAAGCTAAAAAACAATAATCATCCGCTCATCCTTATCGGGCTCGAAGATAATCTAGCGTTTTATAAATCAATCAACAGCTACAATCGCACAGTTGATCAAACTGTAGACACCAATCCTGACGACATGAAAGATCATGATCTGAAAGATAAAGGCTGGGAGAAGATTCAAAATTACTTCCTTAAAGATATGTACAACTCTCTCGATCAGTTTTCAGAACGGACTGATAACAAGGTTTCAAATAACCTGACGGAAGTTATTGAGTCAACGGTGATGGGGAAATCAAAAAACATCTTCATTTCAATGGGCGACGATCGCTGGGGTCATTATGATGAAGACAATCATGAAGTTCATCTCACGGATGAGCCTTCCAATGAAGATGTGGATCTGCTGAACTGGCTGGCTGTTAAAGGCCTCGAAACCGGAAGCAACGTTTACATCTTGCCACGCGAGGAAATGCCAATGAAATCAACTGTGGCGGCTGAATTCAGGTTTTGATTTCAGCGGCAACTAAAATTGATTGTTCTACGAAGCCCGGTTCTGCCGGGCTTTTTTTTATAAGATCATATCCGGCAACTCTCTATTTACCCTCGCTGGATTCAATATGGAGAGAAGCTTCAAAAAAGTCTGCAGCTAGTAAACCGGCAGCGAGGTATCAATTTCTTTAGCCCATGCATTTACACCGCCCACAAGGTTCGATACATTTTCAAACCCCTTATTTTCAAGAAACTTGACCGCCTGTGCACTTCTGGCGCCTGACCGGCACATCACTACAATCTCTTTATTCTTTTCAAGTTCATCCGTGCGTCCGGGTAAATCATCCAGTGGAATCAGGGTGCCGTCTATATTTGAGATCTGGTACTCGTGTGGTTCGCGCACATCCAGTAATGTAAAATCGTCGTTACGGTCTTTCTTTTCCTTGAGTTCCTGTACTGTAGTTTCTTTCATTTAGATATCTATTTAGTCTGGTAATTGGGATCGTTAAAATTTATTTCCATCGCGCTTAAACACTTTAAATCCACGTATCAGGCATAACATTGCTGAAGATTTTCCTGAAACTGAATAATACCGTTTCTATCAGAATGCATAAACTGCTATAAAGCACGGGGCGGCATGGGTTCTCAGTAAAATCATTAGCCCTTACTGGTCATTGGTAACGATCCAGCTTAAACTGGCGCCCCAGGTACAATTCCCTGGCTTCCTCATCATCAGCAAGAGTTTCACCGGTACCCTCACGCAGAATTCTCCCTTCAAACATCAGGTAGGCACGGTCTGTGATAGCCAGTGTTTCATGCACATTATGGTCGGTAATAAATATGCCAATATTTCTTTTCCCCAGATCCGATACAATCTGCTGGATATCCTCTACCGCAATAGGATCAACTCCTGCAAAGGGTTCATCAAGCAGAATAAATTTGGGGTCCGTAATAAGAGCACGAGCAATTTCTGTCCGGCGCCTTTCCCCTCCGGAAAGACTAATTCCTTTACTTTTCACAACTTTTTCCAACCCAAACTCTTCAATAAGTTTGTCTGCTTTTTCCCTGATCTCCTTCTTTGGCACTTTATGAAATTCCAGGGTTGCCTCCAGGTTTTCACGAACTGTCAGATTCCTGAATACGCTTGCTTCCTGCGAAAGGTATCCGATCCCCATCCTGGCCCGCTGGTACATGGGCTTTTTGGTTAGCTTTTGATCGTTCAGATAGATGTTTCCCGCGTTTGGACGGATAACCCCTGTAAACATATAGAAGGTGGTCGTTTTGCCGGCACCGTTCGGACCCAATAACCCTACAATTTCTCCCTGTTTCACATTGATGGAAACTTTGTCGACGACGACTCGCCCACGATAGCTTTTAACCAGATTTTCGCTGTGAAGTTTGAGCATCAAACAGGGTATTAGTGACGTTCAGGATTAAAATTTCCAATCTCTTCAATTGTAGCTGCTGCCAGATCAATTCCAGCTTCGACATCTGTTTTAGAAACAGTTTCCACCGTGCTGTGAATATAGCGGGTAGGAGTTGAAATACAGGATACATAACTGCCCAGGCCAATAAGATATTGCATTCCGGAGGTGTCGGTTCCGCCCGCCGTCAGAACTTCACGCTGATGTGTTATCTCATGTGCATTTGCAATTTCTTCGAGCTTCGCCACCAGGCTGGGAGTACAGATAACACTCTTATCCATCACTTTTACAGCTGTTCCTTTTCCCAGACTCGTACAGGACTCATGATCTCCTGAACCCGGAAGGTCGTTTGCTATAGTAGTATCGAGTGCGATTCCAATCTTGGGCTGAATATGCTGAGCTGCCACCCGGGCACCGCGAATGCCTACTTCTTCCTGAACCGTAAATACAGCATACAAATCTGAATTACAGGATGATGCTTTTTTCAATGCCTCAATCAGTATAAACACAGAAATTCTGTTATCCAGGGATTTTCCCGTCAGGCAATCACCCAACTCCATCAACTCACCCATCCGGGTAACGACCGATCCGTCACGCACAATCTCTTTTACCCGATCACCCGGCAGGCCGGTATCAATGAACAGCTCTTTGAGTTTCGTTTTTGATTTTTTCTGTTCATCTGATTGGGTATGAATAGGTTTACCTCCAATCACGCCCGGTATCGTTTCAGTGCCGTGGACCCATACACGCTGATTAACCAGCGTTTCGGGATCGAAACCACCAAGGGTGGAAAACCGGATAAATCCTTTGTCATCTACATGGGTCGAAATTAATGAAATCTCATCCATATGTGCGGCCATCATCACTTTGGGGCCGTCCCCTTTTACGCGTACGATCAGGTTGCCAATAGAATCAGTCGAAATTTCATCTGAAATACCCTCGACTTCTTTGCGAATAAGCGCTCTTATGGGAGTCTCATGACCGGGAGCACCGGGAGTTTGGACAATTTTTTTTAAGAGTGTTAGATCCATAAATCAGGCAATATGAAGTTCATTGAAGAGAGAATCGAATAGCAGCTTGCCGTCTGTATTTCCAAGAATAGATTCCATTGCGCGTTCCGGATGCGGCATCATTCCCAGTACGTTGCCCTGCTCATTGACTATACCGGCAATCGAGTCGACGGAGCCATTAAAATTTGCCACTTTAGACAGGTTCCCATCTTCATCACAATAACGAAACAGCACCTGGTTTTGATCGTTAAGTTTATTCAGACCGTCATTATCAATAAAATAGTTCCCCTCACCGTGCGATACAGGGATTGACAGAACCTGCCCTTTTTCAAGTGCTGAGGTAAACATTGAATCAGTATGCTCCACGCGAATGTTTACATTTTTGCAGACAAATCTCAGCTTCTCATTATGCAGCATGGCGCCCGGAAGCAGGTTTGCCTCAAGCAAAATCTGAAAACCATTACAAATCCCCAATACAGGCCGGCCTGAGCCAGCGTACTCTACAACTGCTTGCATAACAGGTGAAAATCTTGCAATAGCGCCCGATCGAAGGTAGTCCCCGTAGGAAAATCCGCCGGGTATAATAAGCAGGTCAATACCAGTTAGGTCGGTATCTTTATGCCATATAAATGAGGTGTCGGCTCCCATAATTTTACCCATGGCGTGATAGGCATCATGGTCGCAGTTAGAGCCGGGGAATACGAGTACGCCAATTTTCTTTGACACGATTTTTATCCTTTAATTTCGGTGACTAATTGTATTTCCTGAAGTACGGAGTTGACCTTGAGACACTCCTCAAATGATCCCTCAAAAGCAGTCGCTTTTCCATCGTTATGAACTTTCATAGTGATCTCTTCTGCCTTTTCAACTGAGCAACCCAGGGCTTTAAGCAATTGGTTTATCACTTCGTCGAACGTGTGTATATCATCATCATATAATATTACACGCCACGGTGTATCCTCAGCCTCATCTTTTTCTGGCAGATCAAGCACCTCTGTTTCAGGGCCTCTTTGAGGGGATTCTTCCTCCATCTGCATCCGCATGGGGTAACGCGTATCTATCATTATTGAGCCGGTTCTGGCTTTATGATCTCAATCTCATAATCTTCCATCACTTCATTGGCAAGAAGCTGGGCACAAGCGGATTCAGCGATATCAGATGCCTCTTTTTCTGTATCAGCATCGATATCCATTTCTACAAATTTTCCTATTCGAACGCTGCTAACGCTTTTCAGACCCAGATTATGAAGGGCATGATGAGCGGCTTTCCCTTTTGGATCAAGGATTGATTTTCGGAGTGTGATGTGAACGTTTGCTTTATACATAACGATGATTATCAGCGGTTTAATGACAAACTGAAAGTTAACCTTTATTCATGTCAGCCGCTACCTGTTGTTGGATCGTTTCCAAAAGATCCTCCTCACTGTTTTCATGACGGTTTAGCCACGTCAAAAAAGGCCAGCGCCTAAACCACGTTATCTGGCGTTTTGCATAGCGCCGGGTTGCCGTTTTAAAATCTTTTTCCATCTGTTCGCGATCAATTTCTCCATTCAAATACTCAATTACCTGCCTGTAACCCACCGTCTGAAGCGCCTGAAGCTGAGGTGAATATCCCATCTCCAGCAGTCTTCTCGTCTCTTCAACCAGTCCATTCGCAAGCATCCGGTCGCATCTTTCTTCTATTCTTTGATGAAGCATCTTTCTCGGCCAGTGTGTTGCGAAAACGCTCATATGTTCAGGCCGTTCAATGGGCTTATCATTGTGGAAATGTGAAAAAGGCTGACCTGTTTGCATCCATACATCCAATGCACGGATGATACGACGCGGGTTCCTGTCATTCATCTTGCCCGCATAATCCGGATCCACCTGTTTCAGCTTTTCAAAAACACTCTCTATTCCCTTCTCGTCAATTTCATCTTCGATTGCCCGGATATTCTCATCATTTGATGATGGCATCTCATCGAGCGGACGCAAAAGGCTTTGCAGGTGCAACGTACTTCCCCCACAAAAAATCACGGTTCGGCCTCTCTCTTCTATTTCTTTCACCCACTCTGTGGCCCTCGTATGAAACTGCATTGCCGAATCATCTTCTCTCAAGTCAAGGTTCGAAATATTATGATGAGGCACATCACGCAGCTGCGATTCAGTTGGTTTGGCCGTACCAATATTTATTTGACGATAGCACTGCCGGGAATCAACCGAGATTATCTCACCATTGATCCTTTTTGCGAGCTTCACAGCGAGGCTGCTTTTCCCTGATGCTGTAGGGCCCGCGATCATTATTCGGTGGTTCATGAGGCTGCAATCGATTTTACGTTTAAATTTTTTTAGCCATTTCGTAAGTCATCAGATGAGTTTCTTTATAAATGGCAAGTTTGATCAAATCAGATTGTCATTCGTTGGTGACTCATACGATGACTCTATTTTCGCTGGAAACTCATACGTTGCATCACAAATTGGAGATGCCGCATCTGAGTGCGACATGACTTAATGGCAAGATTATATAGAACTTTAAATGAATCAAATAGTCACTCGAAGAGAAATCCGGTGAGTCACACCCAGTGAGGTGGCACCGCCGCCAAAGTTGGCAAAGCCGTAATCAACAAATACATTATTCAGGTGAATTCCGGCCCCCAGCGTTGGTGAGATGTACACTTTATTTTGAAGGTCAGTCGTCACATCGGTAAGTCCCAGCCGTAAACTGAGCCTCTCTTTATAGGTCGTTTCAAGCCCGGCATGAGGTTCAAAACTTACCCTTCCAAGATTAATAAAAAAGGCCTGACGATTTTCAAATCTCATATCCACATCGAGTGCACCAGTCATCACAAAATCACCGAATTGACGACTGTGGCCAACTCCCGCCTTGAGTGTTGGCAGCACCCGCTCATTTTGTCCTGTTGGAATTGCGTCGCCAAATGTCTCCTCAAAATCGCCGAACTCAGATTCGTCGACTGACCAGAACTTCATCATCGTCGTGAGATCCATCACATGCACACCAAACAGAGTATTCCCCATGCGGTATCGAACACCTGCATCAACAGAGTAACCCCATGCATCGGCAAAAGGACCCAGTCGCTGATTTATAATTTTCGCATTCACGCCCCACGAGAGACTCTCGCTGGCAAAAGTGGCATATGAAAAGATAAACGCCATGTCCGCCACACTGAATTGCTCAATAAAATCTTCAGGATTTTCCCTGGGCAGGTTTCGGTCGCGATCCCACGCATTCAGTGTGTTTGCGATATTATCCACGCCCTGACGGAAAAAACTCAGCGCAATCGTACTTTGCGATTCTTTCAGCGGATAGGCAACAGCTCCGTAATCATAGCTTACAATTCCTGCAAATCGCTCTGAATGCATATAGGCAATATCCAGAGACTGCACGTCAGCAAGTCCGGCGGGATTCCAGTAGGCGGATGTTACGTCGTTTGTAATTGCCACGTGCGCACTTCCCATACCAAGGGCCCGGGCGCCAGCCCCTACTGATAGAAAATCACCCCCATACTTCGCGTTGGTAAATGACTGCGCTGCCACATCGGCCGTCATAATCAGAAAAGGCAAAAGTATGAATACTAATCGCATAAAATATTTTTAATTCGGTTGCCAATATAATCTTTATAGATGGCAGATGAAAAGGTAACGAAGGTACATCAGGAATCATATAACTGAGTTTCCTGAGCTTTGAGACGACATGAATTTCCTGATTTAAACCTGGCTCACCCGATTACGCTTTAAAAGCAGACAATTGGCTAATTTAGAGCCCTTTACAGGTTGCGGTAAGAGGCAAGATTTCTTAGTATACACATCCTGAAATCTAGTCATATTTATTGATTTAAATGACCTTCACCGTTCAACTTTTGACTCCTGAGTATGAAATTTAATGTATCTAGCAGTGACCTCAATGCAGGGCTTTCAGCAGTAATTGGCGCTGTACCTACCAAAGCAACGCTCCCAATCCTTGAAACGATCTTATTTGAAAGTGAGGAGGGCCGTTTAAAACTCACTGCTACCGATCTGGAAATTTCAATTGTGGAATACATCAGTGCTGATATCGAGGAGGAGGGCGCTGTTGCCATTCCTGCCAAACGTCTGCAGGAAACACTGCGTCAGCTGCCAAACATCCCTGTCTTATTTGAAGTTGATGAGAACCATAATGTGCAGTTTCGAACCGATAAAGGAAAGTATAAGCTCGTTGGTGAAGATTTTGATGATTTTCCTGAGATTCCGAATATGGATGAAGGCGTTAATCTTAGCACGGACACCGACCTGATCACGAACGCTATTCAGCGCACCATGTTTGCCGTATCGACAGACGATCTGCGCCCGGCGATGATGGGTGTCTATTTCGATATTGGGACTGCCGGAAGTAAATTTGTAGCAACAGACGGCCACCGTCTGGTACGATTCGTGAATTCGAATTTAACCTCTGAGACGCCTCTCAATTTCATTGTTCCGGAAAAAGCACTTAGCCTTGTATCAAAGGCCCTCGACGGAGCTGAATGTGATATGATCATATCTGAGGATCATGTTCAGTTTAAGAGCGAAAACACAATTATCATTACTCGCCTGATTAATGAGCAGTATCCCAACTATGAATCTGTGATTCCGCGCGATAACGACAAAATCCTGCGCATCGATAAAGATCAGATGCTTTCCACAGTAAAGCGTGTAGCGGTCTTTTCAAGCACCACAACCCGTCAAATCCGACTACAACTCGGACCGGATAAAATTACTATCCGCGCTGAAGACATCGACATGAGCAGCGAAGCGAAAGAGACTATCAGCTGTGAATACGATGCCGGTGAAATGGAGATTGGGTTTAACGCAAAATACCTCGCTGACATACTCAGCAATGTTGATGGCAAAGAAGCTACCTTTGAATTTTCAACTCCAAACAGAGCCGGTATTGTTAAACCGTCTGAAGAAGAGGAAGAGGAAGAGATGTTAATGCTCGTTATGCCCGTCATGTTGAACAGCTATGCCTGATTAATGCACCAAGTTATAACTCTTACAACAGATTTTGGGGTACAGGATCACTACGTAGGAGCTATGAAAGCCGTGCTTCTTTCAATCTCGGAAAAAGCACGCCTGGTCGATATATCGCATCAAATACCGCCACAAGATATTATGGCAGGTGCCTGGGTTGTTCGCAATTCTGCCATGCTTTTCCCGCCTAATACTGTTCACCTCGTTGTGGTTGATCCCGGGGTGGGAACAAACAGAAAGCCCATTGCCATAAAAATTAAAGACCAATACCTGGTCGGGCCCGACAACGGAATCTTTTCCCTGATTACTGACCAGTATGACTATAAAGGTGTAGAACTGACTAACCCGGACTTTTGGCGGGCAGATCAATCGAGCACCTTTCACGGACGGGACATATTTGCGCCGGTTGCGGCACATCTTTCCAATGGAGTAAAAATGTCTGAGCTGGGTCAACCGATCGAAAAACTGGAAACATATCGCTGGGCCGTTCCCATTTCCGACAGAGACGGCGTCCAGGGATGGGTTGTTCATATTGATCATTTTGGAAATCTTATCTCTAATATTCCCGAGTCGATGATTCGCGATGCCGTCGGGGGTGGTGATCTGAAAATATATGTGGGTAATACTATTTTCGATACGGTCGTAAATACGTTCGGCGACGTTCCTGATGGCGAACCTGCTGCCTATATTGGAAGTTCAGGCGTACTTGAAATTGCCATTAATAAAGGTGATGCCCGCGAAATGCTTGGCGTTGAAAAAGGCGCCCAGATTTCAATAGTGGTTCAGAAATAAAGTATCTGTCTCTCGTTACAGACGTCATCCAATCCGCTCTTATACTATCTGGCTTTAATATACAATGGGAGTTGTCTTTACAGAACTCCTGCAACACCTTTTCTGTTTTGTCGTACCGTTTCACTCCGGTAATAATCAAATAACTGTTATGGATCTAAAACTTCGCGCACCCGACAGCGATCAACATTCAATATTGCTTCCCGGGAAAGTTTCAAACCTGTCTCGCAGGTATAGCGGCACATTATCCTCAGGGAAAGGCCGTGAGTACAAGATTGAAGGCAACATAGCAGATTTGATGAGCGATGGGCATAGCTATTCGATCGCAAACTGGAGCAATCATCTGAGCCTTACTGCTGCTGTATATGAAGACGTTTGGCGAAATAAGTCACTGAGCATACTAACCGGGGAATCATTCCCAATTGAAAAGGAAAAAGAGCTTCTCATCGACTGGCTTGAACCCGGGCCGGAAAAACTTTACCTCGATGTAGGCTGCTCTACTGCGCTGTATGCCCGCTGTGTAAAACAGGCAGAAAACAAGTCAGAAGTGGTTGCAATCGACATCTCCAAAGCCATGCTTCAGGAGGCTAGAAAGAAAGCCGTAAAAGAAAAAAATGATCTTTTTCTGATACGGGCCGATGCCCGAACTATGCCTTTTTATGCTGGAATGTTTGACGGGCTCATGATGGGCGGCACGCTAAACGAACTCGCTGATGAATTAAAAGTTCTCTATGAATGCCGTCGGGTCATCAAAAAAGGCGGGGCTTTTTTCATGATGCATCTTCTTAAAGCTGATTCTATAGCCGGCAAGCTGCTACAGGGGCCGGCAAGCTGGGGCGGCGTAAAGTTCTGGTCCCTAAAAGAGAGTAACCAGCTCTTTGAAAGAGCGGGGTTTAAAGTAAATGAGCAGTTTAACGAGGGTATCGTCTGTTTCTCAAAACTAATCGCAGTTTAGTGTTTGGATTTGGTTATCGGGGAAAATTTACGAGGTACAGTGTGCAGGGTCCGAATAACAGTTAACCGATAACTGACTACGCTTCAAGACTCAATCTGAAAATAGTTTCTGTAAACTCAGATTATGAATAAAATTGAGATTTACTGATTTTATCTTCATCCAAAAACCCAGCACTTCACCTTGATCGAATTTGATCTTCTTACGACTATCGATGCTCTCGGCACATTTGCTTTTGCTGTATCGGGCGCAACAGCAGCTATTCGCAGCCGGTACGATATCTTTGGCATCCTTGTCCTTGCATTCGTGACGGCTATCGGGGGCGGAACCTTGCGCGATCTTCTCATTGGTAACACACCGGTCAACTGGCTTACAGATACGCTTACTATATGGTCGGTGCTCGCGGGGTTTGGCTTTGCATTGCTTTTCAATAAGAGAATAAGCAAGTGGGAAGGATGGCTTTTCTATTTTGATGCAGTAGGTCTTGGTCTGTTTACTGTTACAGGTACCCAAATCGCGTTAAATTCTGGAATGAGTATTGGAATTTCCATCGCTCTCGGGACTGTTACTGGATGTTTCGGCGGGGTAATACGGGATGTACTGGCTGCAATCAAACCCCTGATTTTCAGAAAGGAGATTTATGCATCCGCTGCAGTTTTAGGAGGACTGGTATTTGTAATAACGAACAATCTGACCGGTTCAGTTATAGCGGCCCAGATTGCCGGTATCTTAAGCACCACGGCTTTCCGAATCATCGCCGTTCAGTACCACCTTGAATTGCCTAAACTGTATCAAGAGACTACATAAGATCTTATTCGCCACTTATTAGCTTCAATACCTGCTGCCACTCTTCTGTCCATGGTGCCGTCATCTCGTAGTGACCGGCTTCTGATTGTAAGATAAGTTCTGCTTCACCGCCTGTATCTGTAACAGCAGCCCAGTAACCTCTTCCCAGAAATGGTGGAACCGGCCGGTCAAAAGCTGCCACTACTTCGTAATGACGGGCCGAATAGGGTAGTAAATTGGCGGGTGATGTATCACTGTAAGCCAATAAACCGCGTTCTTCAAGCAACACCAGCTCCTCTACTGTCTGGTCACCACAAGGTGATGACCCAAACCTGGCATACTCTTCCAGATCATTAATTCCCGCCAAAGAAATAACCTTGCTGATGGGAAGTGGATCTTCAGAATAAAGATCGCTATCGGCGTTAATGTTTTCCCTGGCCGCAAGCCAGCTTACTAAATGGCCACCGGCAGAATGACCTGCAGCTACAATATTATTCATATCGAGATTATATTCCCTGGAGATTTCTCTCAGGTAGTCAGCTGCATTTGCCACATCCAAGAACGTCCCCGGATATCCGCCCCCATCCTGTCCTATGCGGCGATATTCAATATTCCAGACAGCATACCCTTCATTTGATAATGCTTCTGCCGCCGGATGCGTCAACGCTACACCCGGATAAATCCCAAGCCAGCATCCGCCATGTACAAGGATAACCGTTGGATGCGGACCTTCTCTCTCGGGCAGCCATAGATCAGCAAATTGCAGAGAATCAGGGCCAATCTGAATCCTTTCATACTCATGAGCTACTTCTGCATCCAATAATTCCTGCCAATTCACCAGCTCCTGAGCAAGCAGGTCAGCAGAAATAAAATAAACCAAAAAGAAAAACAGCACTTTGAGCATGTCAGTATTTTTATAAATTAGAGATGAACTCTTCTAAGGTATAATGAATTAATAATAGTGATCTCGAATTATTAATCGAACCTGAATCTATGACTACTGAAACAAAAATGCCGGAAAATAGCATAATTGCATCTTTAACTGATAGATCAGAAGTAATTGACCGTTTTTTTGAGGTGCGATCATTTACAATGGAGCTTGTTGAACCGCTAAAGACTGAAGATTTTATCATTCAGATTGTTGAACATGCAAGTCCTGCTAAATGGCATTTGGCTCATACCAGCTGGTTTTTTGAGGCATTTTTTCTTGAAAAGGCCAAAGAAGACTATCAAACAAAGCACCCGCAATACGGCTATCTTTTCAATTCATACTATTTGCAAACCGGTGAACCGCACTGCCGCAATAAACGCGGAAACCTTTCAAGGCCCACCGTCCAGGAAGTGCTTGAGTACCGGCAATACGTGAACAATCATGTTCAGGAGTTCCTGGAAACCTGCAGTGAACAGGAGTTTGAAGAATGGCGGTCTGTAATAGAAGTGGGACTTAATCACGAGCAGCAGCATCAGGAGTTGCTGGTTACCGACCTTAAAATCATGTTTGGCCAAAATCCGCTTCACCCCGTTTACAATTCCGGCAAGCGGCCGGCCGGCGAACCACAGCCTGAATTAAGCTGGCACTCGTTTGATGAAGGTGTGTATGAAGTGGGTCATCCGGGTGACGAGTTTGGTTACGACAACGAATTTCCGCGCCACAAGACATATATTCATGATTTCAAGCTAGCCAGCAGATTGATTACCAATGGTGAGTATCAGGAGTTTATGAGTGACGGCGGTTACGAAGATCCCAAATACTGGCTCGACGAGGGTTATGCAATGGTTGTTGAAGAGGGCTGGAATTCCCCGCTCTACTGGCATCAAACTGAAAACGGATGGAAGCATTTCACCCTGAATGGAATGGAGGATATCGATCTGAATGAACCGGTGACGCATGTAAGTTACTACGAAGCTGATGCCTATGCACGCTGGGCAGGCTGCAGGCTCCCTACTGAGTTTGAGTGGGAACTGGCATCAGAACCGCTGACTATCGACGGAAATTTTGTGGATAAAAAATATTTTCACCCGGCACCGGCCAGTCCTTCAAAAATAGGTCTTCAACAAATGTTTGGTGAGGCATGGCAGTGGACCCGAAGCTCATACGCTGCTTACCCGGGATATGAAACATTTCCGGGCGCACTTGGTGAATACAACGGTAAATTTATGTGCAATCAGTACGTGTTGAGAGGAGGATCTTGTGCAACATCCAAATCGCACTTCCGGAAAACATACCGTAACTTTTTCCATGCAAAATTCAGATGGCAATTCACAGGAATCAGGCTTGCAAAATAAATAGTCATACTGCTTATAATAATTCATCAGGATGAATCCCCAAACGTGCAACTGAAATGAAAGAAAGCGGCATTAAAACCGAGATATCAGAGTTTCATACTGATGTACTTAAGGGTTTGAAAAGCGAACAAAAATATCTGCCCAGCAAATACTTTTATGACGAAACCGGGTCTGATCTTTTTGAACAAATTTGTCAACTTGACGAGTACTACCCCACTGACTGTGAAGTCAGTATCATGAATAATAAGATAGACGAAATAAGCGAAGTTATGGGCGAGCAGGTCCAGCTTATTGAGCTTGGCAGCGGCAGTAGTATGAAAACGCGTCTGCTGATCGAGAACTGCAAAAATCTCGACATGTACGTGCCGGTTGATATTTCCGGTGCTTTTCTTCAAACAACTGCCGAAAAGCTTCGCTCAGACTACCCGAATTTAGACATTCAGCCTCTCGTTGCTGATTATACGTCATCGTTTGAAATTCCAGAATCAGACCATACCAGGAAGCGCATCGTTTATTTCCCCGGGTCTACTATCGGGAATTTTACGCAAGCACGCGCCTCTGAGTTTCTTAATACGATAGGCTCAATTCTTAAGGCCGGTGATGGATTATTAATCGGTGTTGATCTGAAAAAGGAAGTGGGAGTGCTTGAAGCGGCCTACAATGACAGCAAAGGCGTGACGGCAGCATTCAACAAAAATATTCTCGCCCGTATAAATGAAGAAATTGGAGCCGACTTTGATCTCAGCACGTTTCAGCACCGGGCCTTTTATAACGCCCGGGAAGGGCGTGTTGAAATGCATCTTGAGAGCCTGAAAAATCAGATTGCGCAAATTGATAAGACACAAATCGAGTTTGAAAAAGGTGAAACGATTCATACCGAAAACTCCCACAAATACACTGTGGATGAATTTAATGATATAGCCGGGGATTATTTCAATCGATTGAAAACCTGGACAGATGAGAACGATTATTTTAGCGTGCATTATTTTGAGAGGGTTTGATTCAAATAAAAATCACACGCTCTACATTTCGATTTTAAAACATCAGAGTTATTCAGAATTTCAGGAGTGGATTCACAAAGCCAATTCTGAAAAATGATCATGACTTCGAACGTATACCTGCTTAAATGTATTCATTTTAATGAAGAACAAACCTCAATTTAAAATACACCTATTATGCCAACAAGATCTGGAGAAGCAATTTGGAAAGGCGACCTGAAAAACGGAAGCGGAACTCTTAAAGTAGAAAGCGGAATATTTGAAGCGGAATATAATTTTGTCTCACGGTTTGAAACCGGTGATAAAACAAATCCGGAAGAATTGATCGGCGCTGCACACGCCGCCTGCTTTTCAATGGCTCTTTCAAATGAACTTGCAAGTGCAGGCCATGACCCGAAATCTGTCGAAACAACGTCAGAAGTAACTCTGTCGATGAAAGAGAGCGGGCCTGAAATCACAAATATCAAACTCATATCCAGTGCACACGTACCCGGAATCGAGAAAGACACATTCATGGAAATTGCAAACGGAGCCAAGGAGAACTGCCCCGTTTCTAAAGTTCTGGCCGGTGCAACGATTGAGTTGGATATTACGCTCAACAGCTGATACGACTACATTACTGACTTGACGCTCAGTTTATTTCTATTTATTAAATGACCGTTTCCATCTACTATGGGCGGTCATTTTTTTATAAAAACCACAGCCAGAGAAGCTGAACCCGTTAATTAATAATACCACACTCTTCTATTCGCTCATTACTCTGGATATTAATCGCTTTTGCATACACTGTACTCCCGTTACTTTTTCATCGTTAATATCAAAAACAAGGAAGCGCTTTTGGCTGATAACACCTTATTCAAAAAGATTGGTCAGCAGTTTGTAATGCAAGAAAATGGAACAAGGCATTATTTTGATCTAAAGCCGATTATTCTGATCTTTAATGGATATAAAAACACAGGAAAACGACTCGTTTTCTGCAAACTCGCTTAAGAAAAACGTATACCATGGCAAAGGTTGAAGTGGTCATGCCCCAAATGGGCGAATCGGTAATGGAAGGAACGGTTATTGAATGGGTAAAAAGTGTGGGAGATACCGTTGAGGTTGATGAAACACTTCTCGAAATAGCCACCGATAAGGTAGACACAGAAGTTCCTTCTCCTGAATCTGGCACGCTCGTAGAAATTTTAGTGGAAGCAGATGAAACCGTTGAAGTAGGCCAGACAATTGCAATAATCGATACTGAAGGCGGGGAGCCTGAGTCCTCATCGGAAGGAGACAGCGGTGAAGAGACAGATACCGAGACCGAGACCGAGTCGTCGGATGACTCAGATAGTGAAGACGCTGAAGCTACTGATGAAAAAACTGAGAAGCAGACAAAAGAGAGCACTGAAGCACCGGCCGCTACCAATGGCACATCATCCTCTGAAAATGGTGATACAGGTGAAGGAGAAGAAGAGGGTGAAGAAAAAGAAGGTGAAGGAGAACGTATCGAAGTTGTCATGCCTCAAATGGGTGAATCCGTTATGGAAGGCGAAGTGATTGAGTGGATAAAAAGCGTAGGTGATACTGTTGAAGTGGATGAACCGCTTCTTGAAATAGCGACAGACAAAGTAGATACCGAGGTTCCCTCACCTGAAGCCGGTACACTGACCGAGATTTTAGTCGAAGCCGGCGATACCGTTGAAGTGGGTCAGCCCATTGCGATTATCAGCACCGGCAAGCCTGCTTCCGGAGGTGGAAATGGTAAAGACACATCCGGTTCCTCTTCTCAGAAGAAAGAAACGAGTTCAAGTTCAAAAGAATCTAAAGCAGCTGAGGCAACAGAAACTGCTTCAGCTGAAAGTACAACATCTACAGCAGACGCTGAAGGCAACGGGTCGGAACCGCAACGCATTGGAAGCGACGGCCGGTTTTTCTCACCCCTTGTTCGATCAATTGCTAAAGAAGAGAATATATCACAGGAAGAGCTTGAATCGATTGAGGGTAGCGGTAAAGAAGGGCGGGTATCGAAAAGTGACGTCATGAATTATCTGGAAGACCGAAAAGAAGGTAAAGTTCAGCCCAAAAAATCATCTGCCAAGAGTTCAGGCGGATTAAAGAAACCAACATCTCAGCCAAAAGAAAAGCAAAGCTCAGACAGCAGCAAAATTTCTGCCGGCGAACTGAACGTCTCACGTCCGCAGGAAAACGTGGAACGCATCAAAATGGACCGTATGCGCAAGATGATAGCAGAGCATATGGTCCGGTCGAAGCAGACATCAGCCCACGTTACGACCTTCAGTGAAGTGGACGTCTCAAATATCGTGAAGTGGAGAAACAAGAATAAAGCGAAGTTCCAGGAACAAACAGGTATTAAGCTGACATTTACTCCAATTTTCATTGAGGCATTTATCAAAGCGATTGGCGAATTTCCGCTTATTAACAGCTCTGTTGACGGAGATGAAATTATTCTCAAAAAAGATATCAACTTTGGTCTGGCCGTGGCACTGGGCGAAGGAGGTCAGGGCGGACTGATTGTACCGGTCATCAAGCAGGCCCAGGATAAAAACCTCCCGGGTATCGCAAAGGCAGTCAACGATCTTGCGTACAAAGCCCGCAATAAAGAGCTCAGCCCCGATGACCTTGTGGGTGGCACCATTACGCTTACAAACTACGGAAGTGTGGGTAACCTGATGGGAACGCCGATTATTAATCAGCCACAAGTTGCCATTCTTGGAACCGGCGTCATAGAAAAACGCCCGGTAGTTCGGGAAACAGTTGATGGCGATGTAATTGCCATCCGGCACCAGATGTTCTTATCCATGAGTTATGATCACCGTATTATTGATGGCGCTCATGGAGGTGCATTTACCAGCCGCGTAAAAGAGCTGCTTGAAGATTTTGATCCCGATCGTGCCATCTGATCCCACACATTAATAACCAAAAAAAGCGGGGTCGAGAAATCAGTCCCGCTTCTTTTTTCTCTAATTGGCAGTATGAGCAAAGACAGCGTTTCCCCGGATCTTACTGAAACCGTATCCGTCTGTAAAACAATTGATGAACTCAGAGGTGCACTCAGCGCTGTTCGTCAGCACAACAGCGATTCGACTATTGGGTTCGTCCCAACCATGGGTGCTCTTCACGAAGGCCATCTGTCTCTGATTGATATAGCACAGCAAAAAGCTGACATAGTGGTGGTATCAATATTTGTAAATCCCACACAGTTTGGCCCTAACGAAGATTTTCAAAGCTATCCGCGACAGCTGCAGGAAGATGTGGCTGCATGTGAAAAAGCGGGCGTTGATATTGTATTCGCCCCCGATCGTGATGAGATGTACGACGACACAAGATATCTGAAAATTGAGATAGATACACTTAATGTTCACATGTGCGGAGCCAGCCGGCCGGGATTTTTTGAAGGGATATTATTGGTAGTCAATAAGCTATTTAACCTGATTGAGCCAGACTTTGCTGTATTTGGCCTTAAAGATATACAGCAGGTTCAGATTATAAAGCAGATGGTGCGCGAATTTAATCACGGTGTTGAGATCGTAGGCGCCCCGATAGTGAGGGCAAACGACGGGCTTGCTCTCAGCAGCCGCAATGCTTATTTATCACCCGAAGAGCGTACTACAGCACCGAGCCTCTACCGCTCTTTGCAGTATATTGAGCAGAATATTACGTCTGGCGTAACCGAGCCATCACTTCTGATTGAACATCAGAAAGATGAGCTTGAAGCAAAAGGCTTCAAAATTGATTATCTTAACGTGTTTAGCGACAAAACGCTCTCACCGGTAACAACGTTATCAAGTGGTGAGCGTTACATCCTCGCCGGTGCTGCATATCTCGGCAAAACCCGGCTGATTGATAACATTTTGATTGAATTATAAGAGTCCGGATTTATGAAACTGACGATGTTTAAATCGAAGCTGCATCAAATGCGCGTAACAGAAGCAAACCTCATGTATGAGGGAAGTATTACTATTGACGAAGAGCTTCTGGAGATGGCAAATCTTCTTCCCTATGAAAAGGTACAGGTTGTGAATATCACCAATGGTTCTCGGCTTGAGACCTATACGATTCCCGGAGAGCGGGGTAGCCGGATATGCTGTATGAATGGAGCTGCTGCCCGCCTTACGCAGGTTGATGATCGCGTGATCGTGATGGCATATGCCGAGATGGATTCCGAAGAAGCAAAAAGGTTTAAGCCGACTGTGGTTGTGGTTGATGAAGATAACAACCCAAAAGACATTCTCAACAGCATAACCCATGGTCAGAAATACGGTCTGGAAAACGGACTTGTTGAGTAGTGAATACCGATTGGGGAATTGAGGATGACGATTGAAGAAGTATCGTCCAAACAAACGCTATTCGTACATCAGAACTCCTATTTCAGCAATCTCACTTCGACAATCATCAATCTGCGGTTACCAAGTGGAATATCGATTGGGGAACAAGGAAGTAAGATTGACGATGGATCTCCTCCACTTCACCAATCGTCATTCCTTGTTCAGTATTCGTCGGTTCAACCGTCATTCCTTGTTCGATATTCTTCAGTTCACTCCGT
>Ga0102934_1000315_pt1 | contig 30980 bp, 28 predicted proteins | sample SalPonR2_A_D1_MG_FD_78175 | JGI IMG/M metagenome (GOLD analysis project Ga0102934, IMG submission 78175) | Salt pond soil microbial communities from South San Francisco under conditions of wetland restoration - Salt Pond MetaG R2_A_D1_MG | ecosystem: Environmental > Aquatic > Marine > Intertidal... | reverse complement strand
TGCGAACGGCACTGTCCGACACTTCATCAGACACGAGAGCAATCGGCCTTAAATGAAGTCGAACCAGTTTTTTTACATACTTCATTCGGTCATCAAGCGGAAGTCCCAGCCGTCTGAAAATTTTTGGTGTCCATTTAGCGCCAAGGGCATCGTGCCCGTGGAACGTCCACCCGGATGACTTTGAAAATCTTTTCGTTGGAGGTTTGGCAATATCGTGCATAATGGCTGCCCACCTTAACCAGAGGTCGTCGCTCATTTCTGAGACATTATCAAGCACTTCGAGTGTGTGCCAGAAGTTGTCTTTATGCTTTTGCCCGTTTCGCACGTCCACTCCCTGCAAGTTCACCATTTCTGGAAAAAACTGGTTGAGTAAACCTGCCTTCAAGAGCATCTCGAATCCGTCGGACGGTGTAGGGCACATCACAATTTTATTCAGTTCTTCTGTGATGCGTTCTTTGGAAATGATCGAAAGTCTGTGTGCCTTTTTTTGAATAGCCTGAAATGTATCAGGATCTATCTCAAACTTTAGCTGAGTCGCAAAACGAACAGCACGCATCATACGCAGCGGATCATCCTCAAACGTTTTTTTCGGATCAATAGGCGTTCGGATTCGTTGATCTTTAAGATCTTTAATTCCATGAAAGGGATCATGCAGAACACCAAAAGAATCCTCATTTAAACTCCAGGATAGTGCATTTATTGTCAAATCTCTGCGTAGCTGGTCGTCTTTAAGCGTGCCGTTGTCTACAGTTGGTTTTCTGGAATCTTTTCTATAGCTCTCTTTTCTGGCACCCACAAATTCAAGATCCAGGTCATTAAATTTCACATGAGCTGTCCCGAACCGTTTAAAAACTGAAAGGTTTTTGGTTCCCAGTTCTTTTGCCACTTTTTGTGCAAGTCCAATTCCCGACCCTACGGTCACAAAGTCGATATCAGAAATTCCATCGGGATCGAGTCGATCAAGATAATAATCACGTACATATCCGCCGACTACATATACTGGTTGATCGAGAGTGTCCCCAACTTTTCCGATGGCTCGAAAAAGCTTAAAATGTTCTTCCGGGATACTCAACTGTTGATTGTTCATGTAAGAAAAGTGCCTAAATTGTTGACAGTTATGTTAAATCTCAGCTCTTGTTCCGGGAGCCTTAAAAAACTGTCTCAAGCTCTTTGCAAATCCATTCACAAAGGAGTTGGTGTTCGTCTGTAATAGCATTTTTTGTATGGGAATCAATATCCAGTTCAGCTACAAATTCTCCATCTTTCATAATAGGAACCACGAGCTCTGATTTCACATCCATACTGCAGGCAAGATAATTATCTGCTTCCGACACATCCTGCACGACAAATGTATCAAGCGTTTCCGCTGCCTGGCCACATATGCCGGTGCCATAAGGAATTCTTGTGTGATCAGTGGTCTCACCCACAAATGGCCCGAGTTCAAGCATTCGCTCTTCTGTTTCAGATGAAATGTAAAAACCTGTCCAGTTAAACTCAGCAACATTATTATTCAGCAGCTCAGCAATTTCTTGAAGCTTTTCATCCCGCTCTTTGGCAGAATTTAGAATGTTGCGCACATCTTTCTTTATTTGATCTGTATTCATAAAGTTCTTTGATACTCATAAGTACACTGCGTACACATCAGGTAAACCTGCGTGACGCCAATTCATTTTAGATCTCAAAAATACAAATTTTACTGTTCCGATATTGGGCATTTAAAAGTCTTTAAATCCTCTCTATCTTTGAGGCTATGATAGAATTATTTTCCAACCCCACTCTTGCTGAAGAGAGTTCTTTTTTATTCGGAGCTTTCACACTTTTACTGGCAAGTTTCACATCACTGTTTTCTGTTGCGAACCCCCTGGCTGCAATCCCTGTATTTCTTTCACTCACCAATAGGGATTCAGATGAGGAGAGGATTCGAACCGCGAAGAAAGCGTCCATTTATATGTTTGCTTTGCTAATCGTGTTTCTTTTAATAGGTACATACGTGCTCAGTTTTTTTGGAATTAGCCTTCCGGGTGTACGAATTGCAGGCGGACTAATCATTATGCGATCCGGTTATGCCATGCTCAATCCGGCTGACCCTGGCAAAAAACTTACTGAAGAGGGCACCGCGGCAGCGATGGAGAAAGAAGATGTGTCTTTCAGTCCTTTGGCACTTCCCATACTATCCGGCCCTGGCAGCCTTGCAGTTGTGATTGGTTTCGCATCCCAGGCAACCAGCCCTGTTGAGTATCTCATACACGGATTCTCAATCTTTTTAGTTGTAATAATTTCTTACAGTCTTTTGCGTCTCGCACCTATCTCAAAGAAATATATTGGTTACACGGGGCTGAATGTTATGACCCGACTGATGGGTTTCATTGTACTGGCTATCAGTGTCCAGTTTATTTTGAGCGGAATCTCTCAATATTTCAATCTTACTATATAAATAATGGACGACCGACAATCACTTCAGAGACTCTTTATTTTTGATCTTTGGTGCACAAGAAAAATAACAGACCTCTTGATAGAAAAGAAAGATTTTCGCAACCGGCCGGCATGTGCTGCTTTTTTATCACACATTATTAATGCACAGCGTATCTGGTATGGAAGGGTTCTTGACAGAGACATTTCCCATATCAATTTGTGGGAAGAGTTCGATGTAAAAAGCATCAAGCAATATGGCAAAAAGATCCATAAACAATGGATTGACCTCATTGGTGATCACGATATGGATCTGGATGCAGTGTTAATCTATCAAAATTCAAAGGAAACTACATACTCAAGCCAATTCAGAGATATTTGTACACATTTGATTTTTCATGGGCAGCATCACAGGGCACAAATAAACCTGTTGCTTGCACAGGGTGATATTCCTCCACCACCGATTGATTACATCCACTACATGCGCTCCATACAACAGTAGTTCTTACATTTGTTATTTGTTTTCTTCCGATGGATTCAATTTCTTATTTGCTTACTCGCAACCAAACTATCTGACCCCTGGAACTTCTCGAACAAATTTTAGTCGCTTTTGCAAACTATGCCTGGGGAACACCGCTTCTTGTGCTCCTGGTTGGTGGCGGTATCTTCTTTCTTCTCTATTGCAGGTTCATGCCTTATCGCCATTTCCGGCACGGTATACAGGTTCTTACGGGTAAATACGACGATCCTGACGCTCCGGGAGATATTAACCACTTCCAGGCACTTTCCAGTGCGCTGGCCGCCACTGTGGGGATGGGAAATATCAGCGGGGTGGCAATAGCGATTGGCGTAGGCGGTCCCGGTGCAATATTCTGGATGTGGATTACTGCGCTTGTGGGTATGGCCACAAAATTCTTCTCCTGCACACTGTCCATTCTTTACCGCGGTAAAGATAGCGATGGCAAATTACAGGGCGGCCCAATGTATTATATTGTTGAAGGACTTGGAAAAAAGTGGAAGCCAATGGCAGCTTTTTTTAGTTTTGCCGGCCTGATCGGCTGTACACCTATGTTTCAGTCTAACCAGCTTACTCAAATTATCCGCGATACAATTCTTGCCGACAACGGGTGGCTGGGGTACAACACTATCTATTTTGCAGATACTGCACTTACTGCCGAAGGGTTCAGACTTTCAGATATCATAGTTGGACTTATCCTTGTAATACTCGTCTCAATGGTAATATTTGGAGGTATTAAAAGAATTGGGCTGGTGGCGTCCCGACTTGTTCCGCTAATGGTTGTCATTTATGTACTTACCGTTTTGTACATCATCTTTAATAATATCGTTGATCTGCCTTACTATTTTTGGCTAATAATAACTGATGCTTTTTCGGGTGAAGCGGCGGCCGGTGGCGTATTAGGTGTTGTAATATCAAACGGTATTAGGCGCGGTGCTTTTTCCAATGAAGCGGGTATTGGTATGGAAGCAATGGCTCACGGGGCAGCCAAAACTAAAGAGCCGGTTCGCGAAGGTCTTGTCGCCATGCTTGAACCAGCCATCGACACTCTATTAATCTGTACAATGACTGCTATGGCCATACTAATGACCGGCGCATGGCAGCTTTCCGACGTGGACGGAATAACGATGACAGCCGTTGCATTTGACGAGGGAGTCCCTGTATTCGGTGCATACCTGCTGATACTTTGTGTACTGATTTTCAGTATCACAACCATGTTTACGTACAGCTATTACGGCTCTAAATGTCTCAATTTCCTGGCCGGTGCGCACAATAAGCACTACTATAATTATTTCTACATCTTCACTATCTTTTTCGGGGCTATCACCACCATTGACATGGTCATAAATCTCATTGACGGTTTCTTTGCCCTAATGGCCATTCCTACTATGACAGCATCAATTTTATTGGCGCCGAAAGTGATGGAAGCTTCACGCGATTATTTTGCCCGTAAAGCTCGTGGAGATTTTGATCATTACTAAGAATTCCACCTTTTGAAAGGCACTTTCTTAATCTTTCCAGAGACTTCCTAAACCCGTTCTCTATTCCTTCAAATAATCAGAATCGAATTTTCCCATCATTTTTAGAACAAAATCAATGTATTTAGCACAAAAACTTAAATAATTTTTGCAATTTCGGGTATCAACGCGGTAAATACTTTAATCACCTGTTGATTTGAGGCACTTTTACTTAATCTTTTAAGTGAAAAGAATTTACTTTTTTACCCCTTCAGGTCGTATAAAATTACTTTGTATGAGTTGCTCAAAGGTCACTTTATAGCTGAAACCTTCCGTATTTTTATTCCGTTATAACCATCGAATTTAGAGGCCGGATAAATACACCTAACATCCTGAAAAAAACCCGGCATAAAAAAGAATAATCAGGCAAACTTATAAGAGTAAAATAGATACAATAATGAAGTCTATAATTATAACAATAATAGCAATTTCAATTGCTACGTTTGCACCGCTGAAAGCGATGCAGGCTGACAATACTAACAACAACGATTTTATTGTTGCTGAGAATCTCATCGAAGCAGTCAATGACATCGATTTCATAAGCTTAAATGTTCTTCTTGCTGAAGGCGCTGCTGTTGATACAGTTGACCAGGCAGGTAATTCACCACTGATGCTGGCGGCTAAAATCGGAAATCCACGTATGATTGAAATCATACTGGCACACAATCCCGATGTAAACCGCCGCAATGATAATGGCGAAACTGCCCTTATGATTGCATCTGCGAATGGAATTCTTTCGATTGTTAAAGATCTGAAAGAAAATGGCGCCAACCCTGAATTAAGAAACAATGATGGGTTTACATCTTCTCAGATAGCTATCCGTAACGGACATGCATCTGTGGCACAATTTCTGAGTCAATCAGAGGTCGTGACGTTTAGCAGATAAGTTAAAAGCATTTAAAGCTTTTTAAACTCAAGCCCCGTTTCTTAACTGAAGCGGGGCTTATTTATATGAATTTTTTTAGTGCCGGGATATCAGCTCCAAAATAAGATGGTCTGCTATTTTCAACCCTTTTTGAGTCAGCCGAACCACATCTTTATCTAGCTCTATAAAACCTTCTTCCTGTTCTTTACCGAGCCACTCTCTCTGTTTTCTCCCAAATTCATATGAGTAGTTCTCTCTTAATGATGCATGTGATACACCCCAAACTGTCCTCAAACCAAGCATGAGCCTCTCTTCGGCCAGATCAAGCATGTTTAGCTCCTCATCTTCATCTTTTAAATGGTCCCAATCCCGTGAAAGATATAGCTTAATATCCTTTTTGTTGCTCCAGCGACGAGCACCTTTATCCGACCAGAAAAGTGAATGAGCTGATGGACCCAGGCCGAGGTAGTTGACGTGTCGCCAATAATTGCTGTTATGAACAGCTTCTTTTCCGGGCTTTGCAAAATTGCTGATCTCGTAACGCTTGATTCCGCTTTCAAGAAGTTTTTTTTCAACCAGGTCAAAGTGTGAAGCTACAACTTCATCATCAGGGACGTCCAGCCGGCCAAGCTCTGCTTGTTTCCCCAATCGGGTACCTTTCTCTATTGTTAGAGAGTAAGCAGAGATATGTGGGGGATTAAAACTTAGAAGCCTGTCAATATCACGGTCGAGCTGGTCAAGGCTTTGACCGGGATTTCCATAAATTAAATCTGCTGTAAAAGATGGGAAGTTTGCTTTTTGAAGCATTTCGAGTGCTTCTTCTGCTTCATCAGGATCATGGGCCCGATGCATGAACAGCAAAAGCGACGGATCAAATGACTGAACTCCCATACTTGCCCGATCAATTCCCAGATTTTTTAGACGGTTGAGGTAATCCACGGATACATCGTCGGGATTCATCTCCAGCGTGATTTCTTCAGGCTCAATTTTGAATACACTTCTGAGCGCTTTAAAAATTTTATCGAGCTGTGCTATCGATAAAAGTGACGGTGTACCGCCCCCTATATAAATTGTTTTTATAGTTTCATCAGAAAATGGATGAGCTTTGTAGAACCTGATTTCATCAATAAGAGATTCAACGAACGGTTCGGTTAACTCTTTACGCGTCAGAAAATAGAAGTTACAGTAGCTGCAGGCCTGTTTACAAAAAGGGATGTGAATATAAATACCGGCCATGCTACTTCTCGAAATGTGTGGTTTAAACTCCGGACTGATTACTTTCAACAAAATCTTTTATTGAACGGTACAGTTGCTTAAAAGATCTCAGCTTTCCGGCGAATAGAAGGGGTTTTCATCATAAGTATCTACCTGCCGGTAAGCACGCTGATATTTTACATAGTTCTGTGCCGACTGTTTGATAGATACGATTTCATCATCTGATAGCTTCCTGGCTTTTTTTGCAGGAGAACCCATATATAAAAATCCTGATTCGAGCTTTTTTCCAGGCGGAACGAGTGCACCTGCTGCAATAATAACATCGGATGGTATGACCGCCTCGTCCAGGATTGTTGCATGAATACCAATCAGTACCCTGTCGTTAATTGTACAGCCGTGAATCATTGCATTATGTCCTATGGTCACATCGTTGCCAATATGAGTAGGGCCTGTTTTATTCATGACGTGAATCGAAGCATTATCCTGAATGTTTGTTCTGTCGCCAATTCGGATATAGTTGACATCACCCCTGATAGTTGAATTAAACCACACCGAACTGTCGCTTCCAAGGGTCACATCCCCGATGATATCCGCACTTGGTGCTACAAATACGGATTCATCAAACTGGGGAGATTTCTTCAAAAACTCATAGATCATATCAGTTGGACCGATACATATAAAGTTCTACAATAGATTTCATCTGGTCATAATCCTGGGGAAGCTGCTGCAATTTTCTGCCATTAATGAAGAATGTAGGGGTAGAAGTTACCGTGCGCCGGATTCCTTCCTGCCTGTCATTTTCAACGCGGTTTGCTATCTCTTCAGATTCTACATCTTCACGGAATTGCTCCATGTCCAGATCCAACTGTTCGGCATAGCTTTCAAAATGTTCACGGGCGTTCCCCCTCGACCATTCTGCCTGGTTTTCAAAAATCAGGTCGTGCATCTCATGAAACTTTCCCTGCTCACGGGCAGCCTCAGCTGAATGCGCTGCCAGCCGGCTGTACTGAAATCCGTTTAAGGGGAAATGCTTGTATGTAATTTGGACCATGTCACCAAATTCTCTCTTCAGCTGCTCTTCTATGGGTACATAATTTCGACATGCCGGACACTGAAAATCACTGTATTTCAATATCTGTACCGTCTGCGCTGTTTGATTTGAATTATCAGAAGATGCCGTCTCATTTTCTTCGCCACCCGAACAGCCGGCTAATAGTATACTTCCAGCGAGAATGACGAAAAACAGCAGCGGTGTTATTTGTATGGATTTAAAATTCATAGGTAAAAGCTGATTAAGGTTGTAATGGATAATTCTATATAATTAGATAAGGAGAAGGTACTCTGAAACGGGCTAAAATTGAAATAAGACCTTTGCTCTTGCTTCTACATTCAGGCAAAAACGGTGAATCAGCGGAAAATTAGCTGTATCAGTTCTGATTTGCCATCTTGGCTTTATATGCCATCGCGTAAATTTTCATCTGCTTTATCATGGATGCAAGCCCGTTTGAACGGGTTGGGGACAGATGTTCCTGCATGCCAATCTTCCTGATGAATTCAGGACTTGTCGACAAGATGGTATCCGGATCTTCATCAGAATAAAAGTTCACCATCAAAGCAACAAGCCCTTTCGTAATTGCAGCGTCACTGTCAGCCCTGAATTTAACTTTACCGTCTTCAAAATCTGTTACCAGCCATACTTGTGACTGGCAACCTCGCACAAGATTATCTTCTGTCTTGAACTCGTCTTCAAGAGGTGAAAGTTTTTGGCCTTTTTTAATGATGTGCTTATAACGCTCCTGCCAGTCAGAGAGAGCTTCAAATTCCTTTATTATCCTATCTTGTTTTTCCTGAATATCCATAACATATCTCATTCACTAATTACTCTGATTCTAACGTTTAAAATAGACAATATTTTCCGAAAGACGGGATTATTCTGATTGTCAAATTTGCGGTGTAATAATATTATCTCTTTACGGATTTAAATAAAAAACGCCGGACGATGCCGGCGTTTTGATTTGTTTAAATATCTAAAGACAATAGAAATTTACACTTTTTTCTCAGAAGACACTTCAGTTGAAGTCGCTCCCTTGATCGCTTTTACAGCTGATTTATCAGCATCCCAGTCAGGCTTAGCATAATCAATTACTTCAATATACTCGCCCTGGATCGATTTGATACGAAACTGTTCAGTATTTGGTTTTCCTTCCAATACAGTTTCAAAGTGATCTAAAACTTTTAAAATATCATCTTTGTGAATGAAATCACTGAGCTCAATTTTTTGGATTTCTGAGGATGCAATACCTGTCAGTTCAGAAAAAGTTTCCGTTACATAATCGAACTTGTATTCATTATCTCCAACGGGCAGCAACTTATAATTGAAGTCTTTCGATTTATCGAACATCCGGTCATAATCATTATCCCGCGTTGCGAGCATGCTCATTATGCGCCTTTGAAGCGATTTGTTTTGGAATGCGATCCGGGCAATATTTTGTCCGTTAGATGATAGCATACGTGACTTGGCTTCTACTTCAATCTCATTGCCCTTTTTGTTTACTAACTTTAGGTTGAAGGTTGCATCGTCGAAATCACTTGGCTTAAATACATCAAACTTATGTCGGAATGCTTCCACTTGTGGATCTGACAACAGCTCCCATATTTTTTTCTTTTTGAGCTCTTCATTATCAAAACCAACAAGATCTCTGAAAGCCTTGTTTGAAGTAACAATATTACCCTGTTCATCTAAGTCAACAAGAGTCTTTTTGGACTCCTCTGCAAGTTTGTCGAACTCGATGCTTGTATCTACCACACGTTTTTCTGAGCGTTTTCTTTCTGTAATGTCGTGCTGGTAAGACACCCAATGCGTTATTTCACCTTCATCATTCGTAAGTGGGTGAATATCCCACTGGTTAATAAATTCTGTGCCATCTTTTCTATAGTTAACGGTATGCCCAAAAAATGCCTGGCCTTCTTTCAGACGTTTTCTAAGCTTATCAAGGACTGAACGATCTGTTTTTTCACCTTGAAGAATACGCGGCGTTTTACCAAGAACTTCTTCTCTCGAATAACCAGTCATTCGTTCAAATCCTTTATTTGCATATACGATTTGAGGGCCTGGCTTATCAAGTTCGAGAGTTGTAATAATTATTGAGTCATAATCACTTCTTATAGCATTTTCCAGAAGTTCTAAGTGTGTTTGCGCCTGATCTCTTTCATTTTTTAAGTCGCTAAACAACTCCTCAAGTTTTTTAGCTGATGATTCATCTTGTGCGAGCTGATGCAATGTTTCTTTAAGCTGCTGGTCCATAGAAAAGTAGTCTGTATAGTGTTTAAATATATATTTTAATCTGTATCGAGTTGACGCTCTTGTCACGGGGTAACACGTGAACATAAAAATGCGTGATGATAGTTCAAATTATTCAAGAATAGTTTAAAACGTCCCGATTATCTACATATAGTTCGCTATCTCTATATGTTTAAAGCAGTTATGGGTAGAGTATCCGGATGATAAATTAAGCCTGAGAATATCTCTTCGCGACATGATTAATTGAATCGTATAGTACATTAGGGTACAATGAGATCCTTTCTGAATAGGCGAAACTACAGGCCAAACAGCAGAAGCCTGCAAGTTTATGATTAAACCATCAGACATTTTATTTTCTTACTTATCTAAGCAAAATCTTCGCAATCGTATTCAGCTGCATATTTGACGTACCCTCGTAGATTTTTCCGATTTTTGAATCGCGGTAGTACTTTTCCACCGGATACTCTTTTACGTAGCCATAACCACCGTAGAGATCAATCGCCATCGAACTCAAATTTTCTGCCACTTCAGCTCCATAATATTTTGCCATGGCGGCTTCTTTCAGGAAGGGCTGATCATTTTCTTTTAAGCGGGCCGCGTTATATACAAGAAGCCGGGCCATTTCCAATTCGGTAGCCATTCTTGCCAGTTGAAATTGAACGCCTTGAAAATCAGATACTGCTTGTCCGAACTGTTTCCGCTCCTGGGTGTAGGAAAGTGCTGCATCGAGTGATGCCTGCGCAATCCCAATCATCTGGGCGCCGATACCAATCCGCCCCTCGTTTAAGGTTTCAATAGCAACTTTATAGCCTTTGCCTACTTCACCCAGAATATTCTCTTTTGGCACCCGGACATCCTCGAGTAAAATTTCGCATGTTGAGCTGGCACGAATACCCAGTTTATTCTCTTTTTTAGATATTGAAAAACCATCCATACCACGTTCGACTATAAATGCGGTAATGCCCTTGTACCCGGCCCCGGGATCAATCGTTGCAAATACAAGAAAGAGATCTGCCTCATTTGCATTGGTGATCCACAGCTTTGTTCCGTTCAGTACGTAAGCATCACCATCCTCCTCAGCAGAGCACTTGAGGGCAAATGCATCACTTCCTGAACCCGCTTCAGACAGGCAGTAAGCGCCAACTTTTTCTGTGGCCAGTTGAGGCAAAAACCGTTCTTTTAATTCATCAGAAGCCCATCGCAGAAAAGCATTATTAACCAGCGTATTCTGAACATCCATGAACACGCCAACAGATGCATCAACCCGTGAAATCTGCTCAATTGCTACAATGCTCATCATGAACGTACCACCGCCACCCTGGTATTTTTCCGGAATTTCGATTCCCATCAATCCCATTTCAAAAAACTGTTTAATCAAGTCAGGATCCAGTTTCGCAGCTTCTTCCATTTCCTGAACTTTCGGCTGAATAATTGAATCTGCAAAATCAGCAGCAGCCTCTTTCAACATTTGTTCGTCTTCGGTTAGCTTGGTAAGCGGTGGTATTTTCATATCTACAATTGTCATACTATATGTCTGTGTTTAAGTCAGTAATTGCTAAAAGTGTTTGTTTATCAGCCAAAGAAAGCAATACACGCATTACATTGTCACTGATGAATTGACCTGATTTTATTTAACTATTTTTATTTATGAGTAACAAGATAGCAATTAGGAAGCGCTTTTATTACCCGGTATTCTAAAAATATAAGTTTTTAAGATAATATCTCCTTAGAAATGATTTAACAGAAATTTTGTTTACATACGGAATCCTTATCCCTATCTTTTCAAGATATGTCTAAATTCAATCTTCACTCCCCATGGGAACCTGCAGGAGATCAGCCCAACGCTATCGAAGAGCTGACGCAGGGAATCGAACACAACGATAAATTTCAAACACTTCTGGGAATTACAGGATCAGGAAAAACCCGATCTATAGCCGGTGTGATTGATAATGTTCAGCGTCCCACACTTGTTATGAGTCATAACAAAACACTCGCGGCACAGCTATACCGAGAGTTCAGTGATTTCTTTCCCGAAAACAGGGTTGAGTTTTTTATCTCTTACTACGATTACTATCAGCCTGAAGCGTACATTTCCAGCCAGGATAAGTTTATTGAAAAAGATCTTTCCATCAACGAGGAAATTCAACGGCTTCGGCTGAGAGCAACAAGCTCGTTATTATCAGGACGGCGGGATGTGATTATAGTCTCATCCGTTAGCTGCATTTACGGAATTGGCTCTCCATCGGAATACGAAAAACTGATTGTTACTCTCAAAATCGGTCAGACTATTCCAAGAAATACATTGCTGTATGACCTGGTTGACCTGCATTACAGACGTAGTGACAGCGATTTTACACGCGGCACATTCCGTGTACGGGGTGATGTTGTTGATATTTACCCGGCTTATTCTGAAGAGGGGCTGAGAGTGTCGATGTGGGGTGATGAAATCGAAAAACTTGAGATATTTGATATCGACACCGGCAACATTTTAAATAGTGTTGATGAATTTCGGATTTATCCGGCCTCGCACTATGTCACTTCCAAGGGCAGGCTTGAAGAAGCTATTAAACAAATTCGCGAGGAGATGTACTGGCGGATTGATGTACTGAAAGATGAGCAGAAGTTTCTGGAAGCCAAACGGCTGGAGCAGCGCACAACGTTTGACATAGAAATGATGCAGGAGATTGGCTACTGCTCCGGAATTGAGAATTACTCCCGATATCTCAGCGCACGTAAACCGGGTGAAAGGCCCTACTGCCTTTTTGATTACTTCCCGGATGACTTTCTGCTTGTTGTTGATGAGAGTCACCAAACTGTGCCGCAAATAGGAGCAATGTATGGCGGAGACCGTTCCCGGAAAATTGAGCTGGTTGAACACGGTTTCAGGCTTCCATCAGCACTTGATAACCGGCCCCTCACATTTGAAGAGTGGGAATCGATGATCAACCAGGCGATATTTGTTAGCGCCACACCTGCTGACTATGAGCTTGAACAGTCTGACGGCGTATATGTAGAGCAGATTATTCGTCCTACCGGGTTGATGGAACCCGAAATCGAAGTACGTCCCCTGGGTAACCAGGTTGATGACTTGCTGGACGAAATTCAGATGCGTGTTAAGAAGAATGAGCGCGTGTTGTGCATTACCCTAACTAAGCGATTGAGTGAAGAGTTAAGTGAATACCTGAAAGGTTTGGGAATTAGCGCCGCCTATATGCACAGTGAGCTGGATGCAATGCAGCGGGTTGAAGTTCTCTATAAATTTCGCCGGGGTGATTTTAACGTACTCGTTGGAATCAACCTGCTTCGAGAAGGAATTGATATTCCTGAACTTAGCCTTGTGGCCATTCTCGATGCAGATAAAGAAGGATTTCTTCGTTCTGAAACGTCACTTTTTCAAATTGTCGGCCGGGCCGCCCGTAACGTTGGTGGAAAGGCAATTTTATATGCAGATAAGATGACAAATAGCATTAAAAAAGTTGTGGAGGAGACAAACCGGCGGCGTAAAATTCAGAAAGAATACAATGAAGAACACGGGATTACTCCGCAAACCATTAAAAAAGAACTCAAGCCGCTCGTGGATCCGTCACTCATTTCAAACCGCAGTTTTGATCTGGATACTGGTGATAAACAAGAAGATGATTATCTTGAAGTTGTAAAAGTAGCCGAAGAAGGTATCCAGTACAAGGCCAATCCGGCTATGAAAGAAGTTACATTTGAAAGCAAAGATAAATTTATCGATTATTTACGTGAATCAATGCTTCAATCAGCCAAAAATATGGAGTTTGAAGAAGCCGCTAGAATTCGCGATCAAATTGAAAAACTAAAAGAGGAACTATGACAATAATTAACACTCATGGGTAAAATCGATTTTTTTAAAACGTTTATTAAGGATCGTGATGTAGCATCTATCATTCCAACATCTATTCGATGCGTGAAGAAAGTTTGCAACCACATCAACTTCACAGAAGATTTTATACTTGTGGAATACGGACCGGGCGACGGCGTCTTCTCACGATTTCTTCTGGATAAAATGTCTGAAGGTAGTCGCCTGATACTTGTTGAAGCGAATGAAGATTTTGCCCGGCACTTGAAAGAGACTATTAATGATCCGCGTGTGTCTATTCATAACATACTCGCCGGTGATGTTGAAACGGTGATCGATGAGGCAGATTTAGGAAATGTTGATTATGTACTTTCAGGGATCCCTTTTTCCTTCTTTGATAAAGAAAGAAAGCGAGAGATACTTCAGGCGACTAAAAACATTCTTAAAGAAGGAGGGAAGTTTCTGGCTTATCAAACCAGCGGGCACCTCAAAAAGCCTGTGATGGAAGTGTTTGGAAACTATGACATAGAAATGGAAATGCTGAATATTCCGCCATATCTCATTTATGATGTCGTCAAAAACAAAAATGGTTCCAATAACCGGCACAGCTCCGACTCCATATCCTGATCCTGAGACTTTGAAAAAAGCTTAGTCATTTGAACAAACTAAAAAAGCCCTGATTAAGTCAGGGCTTTTTTTTAGAAATCTCAAAAAATCTGTTACCGAACTAATAGTTCAGTCTAAGTACCGCAACTCATTAGTTTTCTTCTTCAGGCGGAGTGCTTTCCTGCTGATCTTGCTGAGGAATAGCGGGCTGAGTTTCAGAGGGCAGATCAAAATCGTCATTCATTTGTCCCGGTACAGCCTGCTGCTGGATTGTACTTTGATTTTGATCGCCGCGATCAATAGCAAAGTTAGCTGCCACGCTGAGCAGTAAAAAAAGTGTGGCGAGTATGGTTGTAGTTTTCGAAAGTAAATCTGCAGTCCGCCGGGCTCCCATTGCTGCACCGCCGGCCATTCCGGCTGCCAATCCACCCGTAAGACCCTCTTTCTGTCCTGGTTGTAATAAAATCACAACCACAAGTAAGAAGGCTATTAAAATGATAAATGTAATTATAATTCCGTATAACATGACTGACTAATAAATTCCTTATTTTTTGTAGAACAGCAAAATATCACTATTTAACGTTTTAACAAAGCAGGAACTTATAAAAGAACTGCTCTTTGTTGATTTTGTACAATCCCCTGACCAACTCTCATGGCTGAATTTCAGGATTATTTAAAACAGGCTTTATCCGATACGTCTCTAGAGGTTAGCAACCTGATTGAAACTATATTCATTATCTTGGTTCTTATCCTAATCAGGGTGGTCCTGGCCCGAATCATTGACAAGCAGGTTGAGCAAACAGCATCCCGCTATCGCTGGCGTAAAAACATCAATTATACTCTCGTATTTATAGGTTTGTTATTGATCGGGAGAACCTGGATTGAGGCACTTGGCTCTCTTGCAACTTTTCTGGGGCTGCTATCAGCCGGCCTTGCAATCGCATTGCGTGATCCGGTTACAGACATCGCCGGATGGATCTTTTTAGTATGGCGCAAACCATTCCAGCTTGGTGATCGGATTGAAATTGGCAATCATAAGGGCGATGTGATAGACATTCGCTTCTTTAAATTTACTATTCTTGAAATAGGCAACTGGGTGCAAGCAGACCAAAGCACAGGCCGTGTGATTCACATTTCGAACCATCTGGTTTTCAGCGAATCAATTGCGAATTACACAAGCGACTTTGAATTCATCTGGAATGAAATTGAGGTGGTTTTTACATTCGAGAGTGATTGGAAAAGAGCAAAACAGATACTCGAGGAAATTACAGAAAATCATTTACTGGATTACGTAAGCGATGCTGAGCAACAGATTAAAAGAGCCTCAAAATCTTACCTTATTCACTACCGCAATTTAACCCCTATTGTTTATACGGATGTCGTTGATGATGGTATAAAGTTAACAATTCGGCATCTCAGTAATCCCAGGCGGCGACGGGGTATCAATCAAATAATCTGGGAAGATATCCTTGAAGCCATTGCAAAAGAAGATGGCATTGACTTTGCCTATAAAACGGTTCGTATTTATCAGAACCAAATTGAAGGAAAACCCGGCACACTCCCTGACAATCCTCAGTCTTAGGAGTTCTTTCTAATCCCTCTTTTATTTGGGAATAGGCTGAATTAACGATGCATCGTTTTTAGAAAGGTCATTTATATCTTTTGAGACCCTGTGTACGGTCAGCTCCGTGATCAAAAATTCCGACGTCGCTTTTTTGTGAATGACATCAGCATCCAGTTCTCCTTTCAGCCACTTCCTGGCGTGGTCTCTTTTAAGAATCAGCGGCATTTCGTCCGTTATTGGCTGAATCAACGTATTAGATTTCATCATCAGCATTTCAGTGTAAATGAAATCGTTTTTCTCATCTTTGTATGTGAAGCCAGCTACATACAGAGGGGCATTATCGATTTTTCTTACAAAAAACGGATGGTCATTTTTTTTATCGCGCTTCCAGATATAGAATCCGCTGATCGGAATAATGGCCCGTGCCACTGCACTATTCTCCTGATCCTTAATCTCAACTCCTGAAAGAACTTCCGGCGGCTCAGCATTTTTTTCAAAATCTTTACCCCATCGCTGGCGGGTGATATCAAATTTTTCGTCACTCCATGTTATAACGGGTATATGATGACCCCTGGCTATGTTATAGTGAGATTCGAATATGGCATCTCCCGAGTCATCAAGACCAAAGTATTCGGCTATATCCGATCCGTCAGAAAAAAAAGCAATTCTGTTAGACATTGTTTTCAGGCCTATTGATTAAATGATTTCTATACTATCTATATACATTTATAAATGATTCCATTCAAATAGCGTTCAGACAGTAGGTTACATAATAACCCATTGAAATTCAGTTCAGTATGTCAGTTTGGGGATAGTGATATTAATCGGTAACAACCTTATATCTTTTTCGTTACCTTTAGTGAGATTTATTCTATAGTACATATATTTTTATATATTTAGAGATTTGTTAATTGAAATTCTGACCAAAAGAAAAGAGGTAGAAAGTTGTCGTTTCATCAATTTCGACTCAGTTCTGATATTTTGAAGGGGTTAAAAGATGTACAAATTGAAAGCCCCTCACTGTTGCAAAAGAAAATTTTTAGTGAAGTAGAATCCGGTTCGGATTTAGTTATAAACACCACATCTGCAGAAAAACCTGAATTAGGGTATTTGCTGTCGTTGCTGAATGCGATCTCAAAATCAGAGCGCAGACAGGGAACACGTGCTATCATCCTGGCATCCGATGCGAATAGAGCAAAGGAGATCGATGAATGGATTTGGGCTATCGGATATCATGCCGGTATTGAAAGCGCTTGCCTGACCGGTGAAAATGAAATCAAAGACGAACTGGCTACTATTTCAGCCGGTCCCGTCATTATTATTTCCACACCAAAGCGACTTGCCGATGTGCTTGAAACAGGCCGTATGGTATTTCGCGAGGTGGAAGAATTGATTGTGGACCAGGCAGATCAGGTAGAAGATTTTCTGCCCATTGATGTGATTTCGCAGCGAATCATCAATAAAAAATGCCAGAAAATTTTTACCGCTTCAAAAGACAGTAAGCAACTCCGTGAAGCTGAAGAGAAGATTTTAAGTGACCCAAAACTTGTTAAGCCCGGGGAAAAAGAAGAGCCAAAGAAAGCCAATCTTACCAAAGAGGTCATTAAAAAAGATCTTACTCAGTACTACATCAACGTACCACCGAGATCTAAGATCTCAATATTGATGGCCCACCTTGATGAAAATAAGGATGATACCGTCGTCATATTTGCTGCTTCACGCCGTACAGCTGACCGTCTTTATAAAATTCTCCGAAAAAGCGGACGCCGGGCTGTAAGCGTTCATGACAAGGTGGATAAAAAGACATTCAATGAGCGTTTTGAAATGTTTAAAACCGGCAACGTTCAAAACCTGATTGTAGGAGAATTATCTGCATCTGACATTGATCTCGAACATGCTTCAAAAGTCATCAATTATGATGTTCCTGAACAAGTTGAAGAGTACAAATTGAGAGCCGAGCTTGTGGGCGACGGAAAAGCCACCAAGATTTTGTCATTGGTATCTAAGCAAGACCGCGGCGATATAAAGGAAATTTGTAACAACCTTGGCTATGCCCCGAAAGAACTGCCGGTGCCTGAAGAAGTAAAAGAGAAGAAAACAGATAAGAAGAAATCCTCGAATAGCAAGAGCAAAAAAAGCTCCGGCAAATCCAAAAAAAGCAAAAGCAAACCGAGTAATAAGAAAAAGAGAAGTCCAAGGACATCAAAATCGGAAAAAACAGAAGGATTGCCCCGGCCTACATTTGACCAGCTTAGCGGCGGCCGAAAAGGTAAAGAGAAGGAAGATGAAAAAAGCGGTGTCGTGAAATTCTTCAAAAAACTTTTCTCCTAATCCATAGCTTGTGGTATGCAGGGCTCATTTTGATGCCCTGCACCTTTATAAGTCTTTCTCTACAGGTTTCACTCTTCGGTGAACATATCTTTGAATGCCCGCTCTGTATCCGGCGCAGGAGATGTATAAAGGCTAACAAGCCAGGTAACAGTCAGACCTGTAATAAACCCGGGAACCAGTTCGTACATCTGATCACTCAGAACCGGAGTGAAGTACCAACCTATAGTCACAAACGTCCCGGCAATCATTCCGGCCATTACTCCTGTACGAGTGGTGCCTTTCCAATACAGTGCCAGAATTGACGCCGGACCTATTGATGCACCCAGGCCGGCCCAGGCAAATAATACGAGCCAGAAGACCAGGTCTTCAGCCAGGTAACCAAACGCCAGTGAAACAATTACTAAGAGTAATACGACGGTCCGGCTAAGAATCACGAGTTGTTTCTGCGGAATCACCTTCCCTTTATGAATCAGCTTGTCGTAAATATCCCTGACAAGACTTGAGGCTGCAACCAATAGCTGGGAGTCTGCCGTTGACATAATGGCTGCAAAAATCGATGCTAGGACGACCCCGAAAAGAATTGGATGAAGCTGCTGGCGTGCCAGTAGCGGGAATAAATTTTCGGTATCACCTGCCGGAAGCATATCAACTTCCGGAAACCAGGCCCGTCCTGCCAAACCAATGAACACGGCTCCCCAGGCCATCAATACGTTCCAGATTGTACCAACGACAGCAACTGTGGTTAAATGAGATGATTTATCAATCGACATATATCTTGAGAGTATATGTGGATTTCCGGGTGAGCCAAGCCCTATTCCCAGAAAACCAATAGCTGCACCTGCCGAGATTGCGAAAGGATCTACAAACATAATGTCCATTCGCTCAAGTGCTGCCAGCAAATCCACCAGGCCTCCAAAATTGGAGATGGCAATCCAGGGAAGAACAACCAGCGAAATGATCATAAACAGGGCCTGAACCAAATCCGTGAAACTAACGGCCAGAAACCCTCCCATGATGGTATATAGCACAACAATAACTGCGGTGAGCAAAATACCTGAATTTGTACTAATGCCGAATCCTGATGCAAAGGCTTTCCCTCCAGCAACAAACTGTGCCGAAATGTATCCGATCATAAAAATCAGAAAGATGGTCACAATCAAAATTCTCAGCCAGCCATTTTTATCATCAAAACGGGCTGCAAAAAAATCGGGTACAGTTATACAATCTCGTTGTTCAGTGAAATTCCGAAGCCTTCTTGCGTAATAGAGGAAGAGAAAAAGTTCAACGATAATATATCCAAGTACTGCCCAAATCGCTGATGGGCCCATCGAGTAGGCCATCCCCGTAACACCCAACAAAAGCCAGGCGCTTCGCCCTGACACGACCGCTGACAGCGCAACGACAAACCGGTTGACTGTTCGTCCGCCTATAAAGTACTCACTGATACCACGGGAAGAGAATCGTGCTGTATAGATACCAATACCGATCAGAATAAGGAGATAGCCAATGAATGCACCAACAGCATAAGAGTCAGCAGAAACTGATATCTGTGCAGCTTCATCCATCTCTGCGTGCCCTGTATTTAGCCAGCCCAACCGTTATGCCTATGATTACAGCAGGAATCAGAAACATGACGAGATAAAAAGAAATCAACTATTTAGCATTTTTAGAATTAATCTGTAACTATCCCGAAACACAGATCGTACTGATATCCTGATGTTTTGGTTAAACATACTTTTTAAACATAGCACTTCTGTGACCCTGAACAGTCACAGAGGTTTTTTATCAACTCTTATGGAAAAATACCCATCCTTTCGTAGATCAGACCCACCTTATTAATCGCATTTATAAAAGCGGCCGTTCTTAAATCAACATCATGTATTTTTCTTATTTCATTTATTTGATTGTAAGCATTGATCATAGTCTCTTCCAGTCCGGAGTCGACAAGTTCAGCTTCTCCCCCGCCTCTCGCGAGTATTCCAAGTTCTTCCTCAGTAAATTTTCTCTCTGAGACAGTTTCAATAACCGAAAGAATTTTTTTATAGCTGTTTTCTTCAAACCGTTTCCCCATGCGGCCAAAGCGTACATGCTGAATATTTTTTAGCCACTCAAAATACGAGACGGTTACACCGCCCGCATTTAAGTAGTTGTCAGGAATAATCAGCGCACCCCTTTCTTTCATTATTTTGTGAGCCCTTGCTGTCGTAGGGCCATTCGCTGCTTCGCCAATAATTTTAGCCTTTATGTTGTTCGCATTATCCTGATTTATCTGATTTTCAAGAGCAGCCGGAATCAGAATATCGCATTCACTTTCAAGGACTGAGCTACTTCCATCAAGGGTTTTTGTACCATCAAAACCAATAACACCGCCGGTTTCACTCTTGTACTCCATCAGCTGCTGCAGGTCGATCCCTTTTTCACTATAGATGGACCCATCAATTTCTGCAACACCCACCATTTTAGCGCCAGCCTCAACCATGTACAGTGCAGCATGGTAGCCCACATTACCGAGACCCTGGATAACAAACGTTTTCCCTTCTATTCCATGCTCAAGGCCAAGATCCTTCATATCTTCCTTATTGTCGCAAGCCTCTTTAATTCCAAAATAGACGCCGCGACCCGTGGCTTCTGTTCGTCCGCGAATGCCCCCCATTTCGATAGGCTTACCTGTCACACACCCTTCAGCGTTAATGTCAGTGCTCATTTGACGGAATGTGTCAAGAATCCAGCCCATCTCCTCAGAACCCGTACCATAATCCGGTGCAGGAACATCTACTCCCGGCCCGATGAAGTTTTTCTTCATAAGTTCAAAAGCGTACCGGCGAGTAATGCGCTCAACTTCATCCTTTGAATACTTCGATTTGTCAATTTTGATACCGCCTTTTGCTCCGCCAAATGGCACATCCACAACCGCACATTTATAGGTCATGAGAGCTGCAAGCGCCATCGTCTCATCTTCATTGACTGTTAAACTATACCGGATTCCGCCCTTAGTCGGCATTTTATGATGGCTGTGCTCTACACGCCACGCTTCAATTACTTCAAAACTTCCATCGTCCATTTCCACGGGAAATGTAACGTGTAGCACATCGTTACAGATTTTCATTTGGGCTAAGAGGCCTTTGTCAAATTCTGTGTAGGCTGCAGCCTCATCGAATGCAGCATTTACCTGTTCGTAAAATTTATATCCCTTCATAACAGTTTTGATAGTTTATTTATATGGCAGACAATGAATAAGGTATGTAAATAAGAAAACCACTTCCAAATAATAGTCGGTACTGAATTTATCCATTAATTTCCCAGACAGATTGCCAGGATTCGGGACCGCCTTTGAGTTTCACAGCTGAAAGTTTTGAAAAACAAACTTCTTGAGGCAGCCTTTCAGTCAAGTCCGTTAGTTGATCCATTATTTTATCGCATGGCACATTTCCATACATGAGACTCACATGATATTCTGATTTTCTGATATACCCTGGGATCAGCATTTCAATTTCAGATTGAAGACGATCCAGTTCCGGGGAGGGCTCAAGCGAAGCAACTAAATTTTGATAGGGATTATCAGTACATCTTAAAGCATCGAAGTCGGCACAGATAGCATCAGACTGGTTAAATCGAATACTTTTTTTCGGACTGTAAATATCATCTTTTGTACTGCTATCGGGAAGCCGTCCGAGTGTAAGGTGGGGTAAAAACTGAACGGTGTTAAAGTGATCTGACAGCCTGACAATTTCCTTCCGGAAAGCAGAGGCACCTTTAGCTGAAGGAATCAACCATAAAACCGTGCCGGACAATTGTGGCAGATCGTATGCAGTTTGCAAAAGCTTGAATTAATGTCAGATAAAGAAATTAGTTTGCACGAGCAGAATCTTTATGCTCCTGGTCGAAGCTGAAAACGTTGATTAAAAACAGAAAAGCAATTGAGCCGACTGCCGCGTATATGAGTGGGCCAAATACGTTTAGAACAATCATGATAACACCGATGATGACAGATCCAACAGCACCCCAAATCACGTTCCCTATAAGACTTATCCCGCGTTTCATCATGATGAGATCGATCACGAAGCCAACCAGCAGCCCGATTGAAATCAGCCAATAAATCGTTACTCCACTTAACTCTTCCATTCAATTATTTCTTTATCTTTACAAAAAACTCGCTTAGGTCATAAAGGTACAAAAAATGATTTTTTATTACCTCATTGCCTGTCAATATTTCCATTTTGACTAAAAAACAGATTCGAAAAATTATTCATGTCGATATGGATGCCTTTTATGCATCTGTTGAACAGCGCGATAATCCTGACTATCGGGGAAAGCCGGTCGTAGTTGGCGGATCGCCTCAAGGCCGCGGTGTTGTAGCCGCAGCGAGCTATGAGTCGCGCAAATTTGGGATCCACTCCGCAATGCCAGCTGCGCAGGCTGTAAAACGCTGTCCACAAGCCATTTTCGTAAAACCACGTTTTGAGGTCTACCGCGATGTATCGCATCAAATCAGAGAGATTTTTTTTGAATTTACGGATCTGGTTGAACCGCTTTCGCTTGATGAAGCCTATCTTGACGTAACGGAAAATCATAAAAATAATCCATCCGCTACACTTATAGCTAAGGAGATCAAGCTGAAAATACTCGAGGAGACCGATTTGGTAGCCTCAGCGGGCGTTTCATTTAATAAGTTTCTGGCAAAAATTGCTTCAGATCTGGATAAACCTGATGGTTTGAGTGTGATTCACCCTAATAAAGCTGAAGCATTTATAGAGCAGTTACCAATCGGAAAGTTTTACGGGGTTGGGAAGGCCACACAGCGGAAGATGGAGTCGCTTGGCATTCGAACCGGTGCAGACCTTAAACAGTGGGAAGAAGTTGATTTGGTTAAGAAGTTTGGAAAGTCGGGTCATCACTACTATCGAATAGCCCGTGCGGTAGACAACCGTTCCGTAAAATCACAGCGTACACGAAAATCCATCGGAAAGGAGAGAACCTTCTCAGAAGATGTGTCTGACCTGGAATGGATTATACAGTTCCTGAATGATCTGTCCGAAAAAATTGCTGCCTCTATGGAAAAAATGGATGCAGCTGGAAAAACCGTTACATTAAAAGTTCGCTATAAAAACTTTGACACCGTAACCCGAAGCTACTCACATCCCCATTTTATCCACACTGCTGACGACATTGCAGAAACTGCGATACGTCTGCTGGATGAGACTGAGGCCGGAGCCAGAGAAGTCAGGTTGCTGGGAATATCCATCTCCTCGCTCAACCTACACGAGGGCGGGGCATTTGGCGAACAGCTTGAGCTGCCGTTCAGAAAAATTCTATCTTGAAGAACACCTATGTTTAATCGTGATTACAACTATAAGTAATTAATGGACCCCATAACTCACGGCTTGACCGGCACAATGGCTGCGTTGGCTTTTTCTGACGATAAAGACAATAAACGTCCTGCACTGATTGGAGCAGCTGCCGCGATACTGCCTGATATTGAAGCTTTTATTCAGGCTCCGGGCGACCCGCTTTTCAATTTGGAGATCCACCGCCAGTTTACTCACTCACTGATTTTCATACCCTTTGGAGCTCTTGTCGCTGCTGCAATATTCTGGCTCATCTTTCGCAGACATATCTCTTTTCTGAGCATATACCTTTTTTCGATTGCAGGATACAGCACTCATTGGTTTATGGACCTGATAACCAGTTACGGAACAGAGATTTTATGGCCTTTTCTAGACACGCGGTTTGCCTTGAATATCGTGTCCGTTGTGGATCCGGTTATAACAACAGGGTTACTCGTTTTTACCGTGCTCACTATCGTTAAATCACATTCCGGATTTCTGCGAATATCCTGGATTTGGCTAATATTTTTTCTTTTAGTGGGATGGGTTCAAAATAATCGGGCTGAATCCGAAATGATTGATTTAGCAGAAAGCCGAGGTCATGAGGTGGATAAGTTTGTTGTTAAACCCACTATAGGCAACCAGTTACTTTGGCGAGCCACGTACATCAGCGGTGACAGGATTTATACTGATGGAATCCGCACAGGGATATTTTCAGATATTAAAGCCTATGAAGGTGAATCTGAGCCTTTAATTGTCGTAGAGGAAGATTTCCAAACATTTTACGGAACCACTCTATATCATGACCTAAAACGATTTTCCCGTTTATCAGATGGTTTTCTTGTTCGACATCCCAATCGGCCGCTCGTGATCGGTGATGCAGCCTACTCGATGTTACCAACTTCTTTAATTCCATTGTGGGGAGTTGAGGCCGACACTACTCAGCCGGATTCTCATCTCTCGTTCAATTATTATAGAGATACCAGCGAAGAGATCCGCCACTCTTTTTCAGGTATGCTTTTAGGCCAGAATATCTCTGAAAATTGAACTTATCTTGGCAATTCTACCCTTTTTTATTTTTTTTTTGTAACATTTTTTGATTCAGATTTAAATCTCTCTAATGTGATTCTCTAGCCTATACGGTTTTGAAAAGCGCTTTCTAGCCCCACGTTACTTTCAATTCAATTCAGGGGTTAATCATATCTCAAAAGTTTAAGAATACTCTAATGGGATTTGAGTCCAAAGTACCTGATTTTCGTAATAGTTAGTTCATCAATAACTACTACTAAAGCACTTAAAAAAAGTGTTTCATTTGAGAATGGTTCGTTTAAACATCAAGTAAATTGGACAAAATCGATGACTGTATTTAGCTTTTTACTGGTTCTGGTATGTATGCTTTCAATCTGGGCTACTCTTGATCTTTTCAGAGAAATCAGGAAGGGCGATAAGTTTGAACTTTGGTGGGTATTCGTATTTTTACTCTTTCCGTTCGTTGGGCCTCTAATATACTTCCAGTATAAATACTAATTCACTGATGCTGCTCTGCCTGGATCTAACCTAGGATTCAAAATGAATTTACATCCAGCTTAACAGGTCATCACCCAAACCCTTGGTATTGACGTAATTTTCGAAAATCTCGTTAAGATTTGAATCCTTTTGAAGTTCCCTCCTCGATTTAGCATCCAGATAGGCCAGTATTTCTCCTTCGTTTAAAATTGCTATATCATCGCACAAATTCTCAACGACTTCCAGTATGTGACTCGTAATAAAAACGGTGATTCCCTGATCGCGAAGTTTACGAATCACGGTTTTCATCCTTCCAATTGATATCACGTCTACACTTTCGAACGGCTCATCCAGGAATAATAGTTTAGGATCTGTTAGTATAGCAGTACAAAATGCCAGTTTTTTACGGCTGCCTGATGACAGCTGCCTGACCTTTACATACAGATATTCATCGATTTCAAAGTAAGTAAACAAGGATTTGATTTTATCATTTAAATCATCATCCGCTGAACCATACATCTCGCATACATACGTTGTGAACTCGTAACCTGTAAAGTTTTCAAACAATAAAGGAGGCTGCAAAACTGACGCCACATCTTTCTTAATCATAAGTTCGTTTGAAGCATTGAGCTCATGACCGTTGATCACTATCTGACCGCCGTCTTTCTGAAGTAACCCTGTCAGGCAACCGATAAGCGTGCTTTTACCGGCTCCATTCGGACCAATAAGTCCAAAGATGGTACCGGCCGGAATATCGAGATTCAGCTTTTTCAGAACCTGTTTCGATTTGTACGATTTAGTGAGTTCAATTATGCTAAGTGCTTGCTTCATAATAAGCCTGTTTTTTGGCTAAGTATCTTCATTAGTAATCACTCCAGAGCTTTAATAAAATTTTCTTTTTGAAAGCCCCTGCTAAAAGTTCAATATTGATCATCAGATATAAACAAATCACGCCTATCAGTGAACCCATAAACCATAGTCTGTAGGTTTGCGCACTTTCCAGTGGTACAAAGACCCCGTAGCCTAATACAAAAATCATCGCTGAAATTGTAAAGGTCACTTTTTGAGGTACAATAGGATGTTTATAGCTAAAAGTACTGTAGCGGGCAGTCTGATACTGATAAAAAGAACTCCACATAAAAAAGAGCATAAAGCACAGGAAAAAGAACGTATTGGCAATATAGATACCAAACTCAGTTCCAAGTTGAGGAAGGTATATTATCTCCAAAACGGTGATGACAAAAAATATGATTATCGGGATGGTTATGATGCCTAAAAACCTCTCCTGAAGCTGCTGTTTTAGTGAAATTGGAAACTGAAGGTGCAGAAGTATTTCACGATGTTCGTAGCCAAACATATTTGCCATCCCCATAGCCAACAATGCTACCGGAATAGCAGCAAGCATAGTTAGTACCAGGATCTGGGTAATAACTCCAAAATCCATAAACAGAAGTATTGGAATATATACTATTGGGATGATCAGTATCGCAATAAGTTGCAGCTTATTGTATGGATGGATAGCCACATAGTAAAGATATTTTCCCGCATTTGGTCCCAGCCAGCGCTTCAGGAACAACCACAACGAACTTACATTTTTATTTACTTTTCTAAACGATGGGTTAAGAAGTCCTTTGCGGGTTTGAACATAGTGATCAAGAAAGACACTATATATGCATGCAATCATCAACACAAACATTAAGCCAGCTGTATATGGCTCAAAATTATAGGTCGCAGCACCGTAAAGAATCCCCCCCGGCATCCAGTACAGTACATTCAACACCTCCGATAACTGAATCGCGAGCGGTCCTAAAATGGCTTCCGGATCTTTCGTGATAGCCGCTATGACAAGGATCACCCCGAAAAATATGAAGAGGCCGCTGCCTACAATCAGCCTGAACCTGCGTTCCATTAGCTTCAGGAACCGTTGCTTTACTGAATAGATGAGCCCATAGTTGAGAATAACTGCGCATACAAGCACCGGAATATTTATTCCTGAGTTAATCTGCAATCCCAGAAACACAATCCATGTAAAATTATAAATCATGTTAACCGGGTGGTAAAGACTCATCAGGTTAAGATGCCATGCGAGGTTCCGCGACGGATAGGCAAATGCTAGCAGCTTTCGGTTTTCTTCAATGTTAATCAGCCGTGTATTCGTAAATGAGAAGTGAATGATCCAGAAAACGTTAGCAAACGTGAGCAGAATAAGATGGTGCATTTCCGGAGTAAGCCATGGCAGATCCATCTCGAGCTGAGCCGTGGTTGAGTCCAAAAAAACGACGACAACGGCTGTCCCCATGATATTTACAAACATACTCAACAGGAAGAGAGTATAGCCAATCAGCAATGCAGCCTGAAGTTTCGTCAGGCGAGCCATAAACAGCTTCCAGTTAAGATAGAGTAATCGTGGGATCATTTAACCTGTGTTAGTAGAATTCGGAATCCACAAGCTTTTTTTACTTGTTGGTACAGAACAATTTATCGGTAATTTTGAAAGCTTATTCAGTAGAAAGGGTAAATCTTAATGAACTGAAATTCCAACATTTTCCCGATTACAAGAGAGTGTCAAGAAGGAAATGTTACATTACCAAAGGTCTTAAAAAAACACACCAACACAAGCAGTTTGGTATGATTTGAATTACAAAACGTCCTTCAAAAACCGCCCTGTATGACTCTCTTCCATTTTTGAAATGTCCTCAGGCGTGCCTTCACCTACAATCTGACCGCCGCCAAAACCACCTTCAGGTCCAATGTCGATAAGCCAGTCGGCTGATTTAATGACGTCCAGGTTGTGCTCAATGATAATCACTGAATGGCCCTGGTTGACCAGCTCGTTGAAGGAAGTCAGGAGTTTGGAGATATCCTCAAAATGGAGTCCTGTAGTCGGCTCATCAAAGAAATAGAGTGTTTCGTCCGTATTTGTTTTGGACAGAAATTTCGCAAGCTTCACACGCTGTGCCTCTCCCCCTGATAACGTTGTTGCGCTCTGGCCGAGGTGCAGATAACCCAGCCCGACATCTTCAAGTGGCTGCAGTTTATTGACAATCGTCGTTTCGTCTACGAAGAACTCAAGGGCATCGCTGACGCTCATCTCCAACACATCGTGAATATTATGGCCGCGATACTTCACCTGGAGAATATCTTTGCGAAACCGGGTGCCGCCGCACTCTTCACACACCAGCTCGATGTCTGCCATAAACTGCATTTCAATTTTCTGAACACCTTCTCCCTGGCAGCTTTCACACCGTCCGCCCGGCACGTTAAAAGAAAAATGTCCCGGCGTGTACCCCATAATTTTTGCCTGACGCGTGTTAGAAAAGAGGTCACGAATACCATCAAACGCTTTTGTATAGGTTGCCGGATTGGAGCGCGTTGACCGACCAATCGGACTTTGATCCACCATTTCCACAGCTTCGATATTTCGAACGCCATCGATTCCGCGGTTTCGGCCTATCTTATCTTTCCATGTACCCAGCTGATTTTGGATATGGGCATAAAGTGTATCATGGACCAGCGTAGACTTTCCAGAACCAGACACGCCTGTAACGCATACCAGTTTCCCGAGTGGAAACTCCACATCAATTGCTTTCAGATTGTTTTCTGTAGCACCTTTGATGATAATCGACTTTCCATTTCCCTTACGCCGCTTTTTGGGCACAGGTATTTCGGTTCGGCCACTTAAATACTTTCCTGTAAGAGTTTTCGCCTCCAGAAGATCTTCGTAAGAACCACTGAACACAATCTCACCACCATGGGTCCCTGCGAAAGGCCCGATATCAATAATGTTATCGGCCGCTTTCATCATCTCAGGATCGTGTTCTACAACGAGCACGGTATTCCCTATATCCCGCAGTGATTTCAAAATATTTATGAGACGATCATTATCACGCGGATGCAGGCCAATAGTTGGTTCATCCAGCACATAGAGACTTCCGATCAAAGAGCTGCCAAGTGAGTTCGCCAGGCTGATACGCTGCGACTCACCGCCACTGAGTGTGTTCGTCAAGCGATCCAGCGTTAAGTAATCGAGACCTACTTCATCAAGGTATTTCAGGCGCTTACGGATCTCGTACAAGATCTGACCGGCCACCTCTTTTTCAAAATCCGTGATCTCAAGATCTTCGAAAAATCCACGGGCGTGACCAATAGTCATTTCGGTTACTTCACCAATATGCAGATCATTAATTTTCACATAAAGCGCATCTTTCCGAACACGATACCCTTCACATTCCGGGCAGCGACTGTATCCGCGATACCGTGAATAGAATACACGCATGTGCACTTTATAGAACTGACTTTTAATCTCTTCAAAAAACTTACGGATACCGATATATTCATCTTTTCCTTTCCAAAGTATACGCCGTGTATCTTTATCGAGATCTTTGTAAGGAACGTCAATTGGCAGCTGGTACCTGGCCGCTACTTTTATCAGATCTTTCAGATGCTGACTAAATTTGGGCGAGTCGAAAGGAGCAATAGCGTTGTTACGAATCGTTTTATCATGATCGGGAATAACCAAATCCTCGTCAATACCGGAAACTTTTCCGAATCCCTCGCATTTATCACAAGCACCAAATGGATTATTAAACGAAAACATTTGAGGTGATGGCTCCAGAAACTCCATTCCATCCCGCTCAAAACGCTCACTAAACGGAAGCTCTTTTCCATCGCGAATTTTAACCGTACACCGGCCGCTTCCTTCGCGAAACGCAGTTTCAAGAGAATCAGCAATACGACTCCGGGTGTCGTCATCCTGTTTCAATACCAACCGGTCAATCAGGATTTTGTGTTTGTCCGGTTTGATTTTACTTGGTTTGATATCGTCACGGGTCAAGTCGATGATAGATTCATCTTTTACGTTCAGCAAACGAGTTAACCCCTTTTCTTTTAAAACGGCCAGTTCATCCTTCATCTTCCGACCATCGCGCATATCCATCGGAAAAAGCACATAAAATTTGGTGCCTTCATCATACTGTTCAAACAGTTCCGTAAGAATGGTACGCGTACTGTCTTTTTGAACCTGCTTACCCGATTTTGGAGAGATCGTCTTACCGATTCGGGCAAACAGAAGCCGGACGTAATCGTAGATTTCAGTAGTCGTTCCCACTGTGGATCGCGGGTTGGATGACGTCGTTTTTTGCTGGATTGCCATCGCAGGAGAAATACCCTGCATGAAATCAACATCAGGCTTATCCATTCGCTCAAGAAACTGACGTGCATAGCTGGATAAACTCTCTACATATCGACGCTGCCCTTCAGCATAAATTGTATCAAACGCCAGACTTGACTTCCCCGAGCCCGAAACACCCGTAACAACGGTCAGTTTATTCCTCGGAATTTCGACATCTACGTTTTTCAGGTTATGGACTCTTGCTCCTTTAACTACTATGGGCCTGTCGTGGGCAGGAGAACCGGATCCATTTTTTGCAGTGGGTGCTGACTTTATAGGGGCTTTACTCATGCGATATTTGAATAATTATACAATTGCCTAAACAGGTTAAGATACGAAATATGTGCGCGAAACAGAATCGTTGCATCGTGCAAAGATATGTAACGTAAGAGGCGGACAGCTCGTTTCGGTCTTCTGACCCACCCCTTTGGTTCCCCTCCCTACGTCGAAGAGCACTCCGCATGGAGGGGAAGACTTAATAAAAAAGAAAGGCGTCTATAATCTCGCACAATTTTATTCAACGAGTCCTCCTTTCCATGTCGAGCGACGCCTTTCCGCGACAACAGGGAGAGGAGACAGAGGAATGGGTTAGCCAGGAAGTGAAGATTGAGGCTAAGAAAGACCGATTCAGAGAACCTCAGCCTTCAGTCGCTTGGTCGTTGTTTCTGAGCTCAATGCCTTCACTTGGCAGGTTGAGGTTGAGGGGTATCGATTCAGAGAACCTCAGCCTGTAGTTGCTTGGTGGTTTGTTTCTGAATCCATTGCCGTCACTTAGCAGGTTGAGATTGAGTGATATCGATTCAGAGAGCCTCAGCCTTCAGTCGCTTGGTCG
>Ga0102934_1000314_pt1 | contig 31005 bp, 23 predicted proteins | sample SalPonR2_A_D1_MG_FD_78175 | JGI IMG/M metagenome (GOLD analysis project Ga0102934, IMG submission 78175) | Salt pond soil microbial communities from South San Francisco under conditions of wetland restoration - Salt Pond MetaG R2_A_D1_MG | ecosystem: Environmental > Aquatic > Marine > Intertidal... | reverse complement strand
GTCTCTGGTGCGCTTTATTTTCGTGTTGGCATAAAGATCCAGAAGCCTTGCATCCCCGTACTCTTTGCCGCCGCAACGGATTTCGATTTTCTCCGGGATGTCATGATAGGTGAGAACCTTTTGGGCTACCTCTGTCCCGTCTATACCCTTTCCCAAGTCTATATCCATCAAAATAAGTGATATATCGGGGTCATTATCGGCCATCTCTATTGCCTTTTCACCTTTATAGGCGGTTAAAACTTCGTAACCGTGTTCTTTGAGCATCTTAGCGGTGTTCATAGAGATGATTGCTTCATCTTCTACAAGGAGAATCTTTTTTGGCAAAGTGTACCTACTTACATTTTATATATTTTTGCCCAATGTAACACTGATAAAGCAATAAAACAAGTAATTTTTACTCTATTATATCCAATTATAATGTTAGATTCTTCATTTATGAAGGTAAATGAAGGGAGTACTGAATCTTATTTTATTAAAAACCTGAAACTTGCTTTCCCCAAGCACACAGTTTATTATTTACCTATGAGCAGGCAACACCCGGGCAATGACGACAAATCTAACAATGAAGAACAAAGCCTTAACCTTGAAGAATCCCACAACAAAATGTTGATGAAGATTACTGAAGATCTTACCGGTGTCGGAGGGTGGGAGAAAGACTTAGAAGAAGGGGTTTTTCGATTAAGCCCCGGATGCCTTCACATTTACGGACTCAGTTCATCTATTGTACCGATTGAAGAGCTTGATAGCTTGGTTCACCCGGAGGAATTGGAAAGGATAAAAAAGGCCTTTAAAGATGCAGTCAGCGGCAATGGTTTTTATAATATTGAACACCGGATTATACGGGCATATGATAAAGCAGAGCGGATTATCAGAACACAGGGTATTATTATCCGTGATAAAGAAAGACGACCCATAAAGATGATAGGGGCCCTTCAGGATATTACCGAACAAAAGGCCGACCACAAGAAAATAAGCAGATTTCGGCAACTCCTTGATAAAACTAACGATGCAATTGTCATTCATTCATTGGATGGCGAGAAAATAATTGATGTTAACCATACCGCATGTAAAATTATTGGATATTCCAGAGAAGAGCTTCTAAAAAAATCTATTTTTGATCTTGACCTAAAATCCGATGTTTCAGAAATTCAGCACGATATTGAAACAACAGGTTTTTCGAGGTTTGAAACAGAACATTTAGCAGCAGACGGGTCAATTGTTTATTCAGAAGTGAGCCTCTCATACCTGCAAATAGAGGAAGATTCCTTTTTGGTGGGAATAGTACGCGATATAAGTGAACGAAAAAAGCTTGAAAAGGAAAGGGAAGAGCGCCGAAAATACCTAGAGATTATACTTCAGGCTGTACCGGATGCGGTTATTGCACTGGATATAACCCATAAAGTAACTGAATGGAACCCCGGTGCTGAGAATTTGTTTCATTATACGAAAGAAGAGACTGTTGGTAAGTCGATAGATTCACTTATAGCATTCAAAAGTACCGAGGTGCTGAATGAGGCTCGCCGTTATTCTCTACAGGTTACCTCAGGGATCCCGACCTTTCTTAAAGAGATGGTCCGGTATACAAAGGAAGGTACAGCTATTGATGTGCTTATGTCGGCCGCACCAATTACCATTGATGGACGAATAGAAGGGGCCGTTGGTGTATACGTAGATATTTCAAAGCTTAAAAAAGCTGAACAGAACATTACAAAGTTGCTCAATGAAAAGGACCAGCTTATTAAAGAAGTGCATCACCGCATAAAAAATCATATGAATACCATGTACAGTATTCTGTCGGTACAGGCATCTTACTTTTCAAATAAAGAGGTCCTCGAAGCTTTTGAGGAGGCAAAAAACCGTATCCGTCTTATGCAATCAATTTATTTCAAACTCTACTCAAAAGACGATTCCCACAGCATTGAACTTGCCCCCTTTATTGATGAGTTGGTTGGGGATTTGCACAGAGCGTATCACACTTTTGGAAACATCCGAATAGACTCTTCTATTGAAGATATCAGTGTCTCAGCTAAAGACTCCCTGCCTATTGGAATTATCGTAACCGAGCTTGTTACAAATTCACTTAAGTATGCCTTCTCGGATTCTGGGACAAGCGGACAGGAGAGACCCCAAGTTGGGTTCGAAAATGGAAAAATAAGTGTAAGTGCTAAAACTATTGAGCCGGAAACCCTTTTGTTAAAGGTTGAGGATAATGGCGTCGGCGTTCCTAAGAAAATAGTACACAGCAATAACTACGGATTCGGACTTACCCTCGTTGAAGGTTACGCACGGCAATTCGACGGTTCGCTGAGCATTACAAGTGGGCCCGGGACACACATTGAAGTGAGGCTCTCTTTAAAAACAATAAGAGAAAACCCTTAAACGGGCTGTATCATTAACTAAACAGGGTTTCAATTTCGTGCCGATACTTTTCGGCAATTACGTGTCGTTTTATTTCCTGTTTAGCTGAAAGTTCATCTCCAATTTGAAAGGGGGTTTTCAGGATAGCAAAGCGGTACACCTGCTCAAATGCACGAAATCCGGTACGAACGTTTACCAATGAATTTATCTCTCCGTCCATAAGTTCCTTTACTTCATCCGATTCCAGAAGGTCCGTTATTTGATTGTAGGGTATATGATTTTCTTCAGCAAAGTTCTCAATTGAAGCAAGATTTGGAATCAATAAAGCCGCCAGATATTTCTGGTCTTGTCCTACCACCACCGCCGTATCGATATATTCACTCTCGGTAATTTTTTGTTCAATTGGGAGGGGTTCAATATTTTCCCCGCCTAAAAGTACGATTGTATCTTTTGCACGGCCTGTTATTTTCAGCTCGCCTCGTATAGTCAGCATTCCCAAATCACCGGTATTAAACCAGCGGTCTTCAGTAAGTACTTGTGCGGTAAGCTCCGGCTTTTGATAGTATCCGCTCATTACCTGGGGGCCCCGGACATTGATAAGCCCCATGTTGCCGGCCGGTAGTATTTCACCATTTTCACCAGTAATTTTACATTCCGTACCGGAGAGCATTGGTCCTACTGTTCCCGGGACCGGATTAAACTGACTACGCACAGCAAGTACGGGTGCAGTTTCAGTAAGCCCGTAGCCCTCTAAAAGCAGAATCCCCGCGGACCCAAAAAAAGAGTCTACCGAGGGAGGGAGCGCACCGCCGCCGCTTATTCCCGCAATAAATCGGCCTCCGAGCTTGGTTTTAATTTTACTGAACACAAGCGCATTCCCAAGAAGCTTAAGAGGCCAGGTAATGATAAAGGGGAGCACAGGTACCGCAATTTCAAGCCACCGGGAACGGGGCTTGAAGTGCGGTGCTCGACCGACAATTTTATCAACCATTTTTTTATGGCTTCCTCCCACAGCAACAAAGAAATTAAACATGAGTAGTTTAATGCCCCCTTCCTGTTTTACCTTTCGGTAAATACCGGCACGCACTGCCTCCCAAATACGGGGGACCGAGGCCATCCACTGGGGTTTTATAGCTGCCATATCGGCAAGCATAATCTGGCCGATAGGTTTAGAATATGCAAGGGTGGAAGCACTGCCGAGGGCGATATACTGAACAATTCTTTCAAAAGAGTGCCACACCGGTAACACACAAATCCAAATATCGCCGGGGTTCACATCTACTACTTCGGGTATACAGCTTACCTGATGTAAAAAGTTTTGATGGGATAGGACCACCCCTTTCGGCTCTCCAGTCGTTCCTGAAGTAAAGATAATAGTTGCTGTATCATCTCCCTTCCCCTGCATGATTTCCTTTTCAATTACATCCGGTTTTTTTTCTAAAAGTTCAGCTCCTGATTCACGTACTTCAGAATACGTTGAGATTTTTATTTTGCCGGTAGATATTGTTGTATCCGGATCAAAATTAGGGTCAAGCACTAAAAAACGCTTTAGGCTTGGGATTTGATCCTTCACCGAATATATCTTCTTGAGCTGTTCCTCATTCTCAACAATTACAAGGGAACAACCGGAGAAACTGAGAATGTAGGCTAACTCTTGGGCCATACTGTCGTTTCCTCGGGGAACATCCGCCGCACCGAGGGATAACAAGGCAAGGTCTGAAACAAGCCATTCGGAACGATTTTCAGATATCAATCCTACGTGATCATTACGACGGACTTTAAGCTTTTGAAACCCTGCGGCACACTGTTGTACCTCCAGATATAGCTCGCTAAAGCTTTTAGATTGAAAGATTCCTTCTTCATCCTTACTCATTTGAGCCGCTACATCCGGGTGTTTTTCCGCCATTTCTTGTAACAATCTCGGAATTGTTTCTTCCATGTATCCCCTCTTTCTTCTTTATTTTCTATTTTGTCGGTCAAAGACCGAAATGATCAGTTAAAGATACCACGATTATCAAAAACGGGCAATTTTAAATTAGTTTTTTCTTTAATCCCTCTTTTATAAGCAATTTTTTTTAATTATATTTACAGCATGGATATACAGAGTAAGGCCGATGAAATTGGAATCAGCGTGGACGCATACAAGCGATTATGCTCGCTTTTCATCAACAATACCGACAAAGATTTAGATCTGCTCAGTACTGCAATTACAAGTAATGATATACAGATTATCTCGGATACAGCTCATCATATTAAAGGGGCCGCCTCAAATATGGAGTTTGAGACTATGGCCGACCTCGCAAAGGAGCTGCAGTTACTTGCACAGGGGCAAAAAAAATCGGATAACTCCCTGTTGGACCATTACAATAAATTGCTGAGAGAGTATCAAAGCAAAAAAACTGAAATAGAAGCCCACCTATGAAGAAAATACTAGTTGTAGATAATAACCCTGTAATGCTTGAGTTTATGAATGAGGTGTTGAGCCAAGAAGGCCACACCGTCCAAACCATTGACAACGGTGTTGAAGCCCTCGAAATCAGTGAAACCTTTATTCCTGACGTCATTTTTGTTGATCTTATTATGCCCTATATTGATGGAAAACAGTTATGCCGGCTTCTTAAAAGAAAAAAATCTCTTCAAAATAGTCGAATAGTGATTATTTCCGCAATTGCAGCCGAAGATCCTGGGTTTAATTTTAGTGAATTAGCCGATGCGTATCTTGCAAAAATGCCCTTTCGTGTAATGAAACCCTATATCATAAATCTTCTGGAAAAGCTTGATGAGGATACACACGCACTTTCAAAAGAAATTATAGGTCTAGACCAAATATATAATCGTGATATAACAAAGGAACTTCTCTTTTCCAGACAACATTTAGAAGTACTTCTATCAAGTATTACCGATGCGTTTTTTGAACTAAATCAAAATAATAGAGTAATCTATGTAAATGATGCCGGTGTTGATTTTTTCGGTATGACCCGTGAAGAGCTGCTTACTGTAAATTTCCTATCGCTGTTTTCTTCAGAATTATCAGATAAACTGCAACAGATATTACATAGTATTGATGAAAATGAAATTGAAATTGGAGTGGACCAGCCTGTTTTTGAGAATAATAAATACCTACGCCTACGATTTAACAGGGTTTCCTATAAAAACTATCGTTCCATTATTGTAGTAATACAGGATATCACTTCTCAAAAAGAAGTTGAACGTGGTGTGAAAGATGATTTAAAAGAAAAGGAGCTGCTGCTTAAAGAGGTTCATCACCGGGTAAAAAACAATCTGAACGTTGTTGCAAGTCTTTTAAACCTACAGACCACTTATCTCAAAGATGAGCCTAGTAAAAAGCACCTTACCGATAGTAAAAATCGTGTTGAGAGTATGGCCCTTATTCATGAGCAGTTATATCAAACTGAAGACCTTTCCGGGATATTTCTCGACAGTTATTTGAATGATCTGGTAGCGAAACTTATTGACATCTACAATACCCGAAGTACACCCGTCAAAACTATCATCAATATTCCTCCTCTTCATCTTAATCTTACAGTTGCGGTTCCCCTCGGTCTGATTATCAATGAAATAATCTCAAATAGTTTAGAGCATGGTCTTAAAGGTGTAGAAAACGGCTGTATTGAAATACACATAGAAGATGAGTTCCAACTGTGTCATTTAACAGTTCATGATAATGGAAGCGGACTGCCGAAGAACTTTGATTTGAATAAAAATGAATCCCTCGGTTTGCTTCTTGTATCTAATTTGGCTCGTCAGTTAAAGGGAACTTTTGATCTGTATAATGACAATGGAACCACTGCTTCCTTGAAATTTAAACTGGAAGATGTCGAAAGAGAAGAAAGTTTTCAATAGAAGCGGCACATCTTAGTACTACCTCTCTTAATTATAATGTTTTCATTCTGCACTAATCAATAATCTTCTTCATGGTAAAACTTTTTTGTTATAAATTTAGTGTAATTTAGATATATAAATTATACGACACTAAATTATCTTATTAAATGTATTACATAAATTTACAGAATAAATCGGTTAAAAAGGATTTATGTGCATAATATTTCAATAATATTCGTTATTATGGCTTGACTATTACAACACTATTTATTAGAGTTGTTAATAAATATTACATCAAGTGTTTTTATTTATATTCAATTGAGTATTTTTTTGGAGGAAAGAATGGACAGACTAATTAAAACTTTTCTAGTTGTTTCTGCGTTGGCATTACTACTAACAGGAGTTGCTTTCGGAGCGGGCCAACAGGATGGCGAAGAAGTAAAAACTGCGAACTTAGCGTATGTAAACTGGGCTGAAGGTGTTGCCTATACCCATGTCGTACAGGTGGTACTGGAATCTAAAATGGGTTATGACGTTAAGATTACCGCTGCAGATGCGGCACCTGCATACACCTCAGTAGCTCAGGGTGATAACGATGTGTTTATGGAAACCTGGCCGGTATTACATGCCGACTACCTAGATCAGTATTCCGATACTCTTTATGATGTCGGCATTCTCTATGAAGGAACCCAGGTAGGATTGGTAGTTCCCCAGTATATGGTAGATGATGGGGTAAAAACAATTTCAGACTTAAAAAAGCCTGAGGTTATTGAAAAGCTTCGTGGAGAAATAACCGGTATCGATTCCGGAGCCGGAATGATGCAGGACTTAGAAAATGAAGTTATTCCAGGATATGGACTTAAGGAGGCGGGGTATAAACTTGTTGCATCAAGTGGACCTGCTATGACCTCCGCCTTAAAAAAAGCGATTGCAAATAATGAGTATATAGTAGTTGCCGGTTGGAATCCTCACTGGAAGTTCGGTGTATGGGATCTTGCCTTTCTTGAACAGGATGGACCTCAGGTATGGGGTGTAGGAAACATTCACATGTACGCCAACGTAAACATTAAGGAAAACAAGCCTGAGCTTGCCCAGTTCTTGGATAATTTCTACTTAACCGATGAAGAGATGGGAAGTCTTCTTGTAGCTTACAAGAATGCCGACGATCCATACACAATGGCCCAGGAATGGGTCGAAGAAAATCCCTCCGCATGGGAAGATTGGATTCCGTAAGCACATTACGGTATTTCACTGTTATAATAAAAGTCGCCTTAAGGGGCGGCTTTTTTGTTATTGAACGCCCGGCAGTGCGCACCACCTTTGGGGGATTATTCGATTATTTCATCAAATAATTCGAGCACCTCTTTATAATTGGACAAGGCCTCTCTGCCGGCGGGATGAAGTGTATACACCCCACGCTTTTGACGTTCGTACCATCCATATACATTCTTTGAAAGAATAGGTTGCGTCTTTTCCGAACATCCGATTGAACGCAGATAAGCTGGAGAAGAGGGCCCTTTCTGTAAAAGTGAGTAGGCAATTCTAAGAGATTCCTGTTTATATGCGGTAATTTTTTCGCTGCATACAGTTTCTCCTCCAAAATTAAATTCGGCATACCGACCGTCAATTTCACGTAATATCGAGCGCCTTTTTTTGTGTCCAGCCCGTGGGTTAAATGGAACTGGATGCAGCTCGATTTTAATTTTTGCCTTAGTTTTAAGAAAATCTACTAGGATACATCCAAGCTCTAAGCGGCGAAGTAATGTCTTAACCCGCTTGAAGTTTGGAGGCGAGGGTTTTCCCTCCGGAACAGGCACAGCGATATACACCGAGTCGCTTATCTCTTTACGTTCTGCCGCTTGTATTAAAAGGCTCAGACTTATTGAACTTTTCAACTCAATAATGATGAGCTCTTCCTTCTTTTTTGCGACCATGTCACAATTACGTACTTCCCCGTATACCGTATAACCTTGGCCTTCAAGATACCTTTTAATCGGAATATATAGTTCTGTCTCTTTTATCTTCATCCGGATTTATCTCTTTTAAATAATCTTTTTTCCTCACCCCGCACGAGACGCGCCAAATTTTTTCGGTGGGTAAATAGTATTAACAGGGAAATTGGAAGGGAAATCCACAAAAGCAGTGGAGATACCTCCGAAATTCCACTGCCCTTCAGCACAAAAAGTACTAGGGGAAAGAACACAGCTGCTGCCAGGGAACCGACGGATACAATTCCGGTTGTCACCAGGGTAACCGCGAAAATTATAAAGGTTATAGAAAAGCCGGCGGGATATAAAGCTGCCACCATTCCGGCGGCGGTGGCCACCCCTTTTCCTCCCCTAAAGGATGCAAATAACGTCCAAATATGGCCGCATACAGCTGATAGCCCAGCTATAAGGGCCGTTGTATCGGCAGAAAATAAAGGTGATTCCAAAATCCCCATCAGAGGCAGTCGGGAAATGAAAAGAACCGCACAAGCTCCCTTTGCAATATCGATGAAGATAACTGCAGCTCCCGCGGGCCATCCAAAAACCCGTACTGTATTTGTCCCCCCGGCGTTACCGGAACCGTACTTGCGAATATCTTTTTTAAAGAATATTTTTCCCACAAGTATGCTGGTTGGGAAGGACCCCGCAAGGTAGCTGAGAATAATAATCACGGCCAAATGAAACATCGCCATATTAATTTTCTATATATGCAACCGCCGTTGTACCAAAACCGGTATGCAGTGCAAGTGCCGGAGAGGCATCTACGACAAAGACGTCTCTGTCCGGTTCAAAGTACTCTTCGATCTTTTCCTTAAGCAGGAGTGCTGTATCTGGATTATCAACATGGGCAATTGCAAAATCTACTGCCCCAGTATTATTGAGCTTTTTTTGTAACATTGAAATTATTTTTTCTTTACCCGCTTCCGTACCGCGGACCATGGCCGCTTTAATAATTTTTCCTTGTGAATTAAGTGTCAACAGAGGCCTTAAATTAAGAATTTGTGCTACAAACCCCTTAGTTTTCCCAAGGCGACCGCTGCGCATCAAGGCATCTAATGAAGGAATGGTGATAAGCACTCGGGTCTTTTCCACAAGTGTAGAAATCAACTGTTTTACCTCGGAAATACTCTGCTTTTTTTCAATTGCCTCTGTAATCCGGCGTACAATAAGTCCGGTGCCTATCGTTACTGTTTTTGAGTCGATAATATGAACGGAATTGCGATTTTCCAGCCGTTCGAGGGCGCTTTGGGCGGATTTTATAGTACCGCTTAATGCGCCGGCCAGAGAAAGATATATTACATGACGGTAGTGGGTGGTGAGAAAAGAAAAGACCTTTTCAAAATCTCCCGGAGCCGGCTGTGATGTAGTGCCGATTACATCTGTTTTACGTCGCATGAGCCGGTAAAAATGCTGAGGCGTTAAAGCAACCTTGTCAATATAGCTTTCCTGTCCGAATAAAACCTTCACAGGGACCATATGAACAAAATGTTTTTCCAATAACTCAGAAGGAACATCGCAGGCAGAATCAACCACTAATGCTAGGTCAGAGTGCTTGCTGTGGGCAGAGGAATACTGTTTGTGCATATCATCAATTTTCTGGTCCTTTAATAGGCCGAACTGTTCGGCTACGGAAAAAACGGATTCCGGATCATCTGTGTGAATATGTACTTTGGCATGTGTACCGGAACCGGCTACAATCAGTGAATCCCCGTACAACGACAATTGTCTACGCAGCGCATCATGATCAATGCGGGGCCCCTCAATGATGCATTCTGTGCAGTACCTAAAATGCAACTCTTCCTGAATATCAGTAATTTGAGGACTCTCATTAATCTCTACATCGGAAAACTGTTCTACATCGCGAATCTTACCGCTTTCAATGAACTTTACTATTCCCTCAATCATATAGACAAAACCAAGGGCACCGGCGTCCACTACTTTTGCTTTCTTAAGGGTTGGCAGCTTTCGACGGGTTTCTGAAAGGGCTTCTTTTGCGTAGGATAAGGAATCTGTAAAAAGTTTTGCAAAATCTGCGGTTTTGCGACTCCCCTCTTCCAATTTTTCAGACCATACCCGCAGAACCGTTAAAATAGTTCCTTCTACCGGTTCGGATAGTGCATTATAAGTATAATCAACTGCCCTTTTTACTACTGCACTAAAAGTTTTTGTACTAAGCTTCCGGTGATTTTCAATTCCATTGGTGATACCATAGAAAAACTGAGAAAGTATAGTTCCACTGTTACCACGGGCCCCTGACAATGCAGATTCGGCGGCCCTTTTACTTACAACGGCTAAACTAGTATCCGATAGACCGATAACACCTTTACTCAGTGCCTTTAAGGTACTCTCCATATTTGTGCCCGTATCGCTGTCGGCAACGGGAAATACATTGATGTTATTCAGGTGTTCTCTATATGTAAAGACACGGCGACTGGCGGCGATTAGTGCACGTTTAAACCTGGGCCCGTCTAAATAAGTTATTTTCATCTTATACGCCTCCGCAGTTTTTACAGGCTATTACTATATCACATAATAGAGTATTTGCGTAGTGACTACCCCGGGTCTAAGGGCTCACCAGGAGCAGTCAGTCGAATTTGTGTATGAGTTTATTCTAGGATGTAGCATTGACGATACAGAATATTTTTCTTACCCTTCCTTAAGAGTGGTAGCTATGCAATGAAATTGTCGGTTTCCCTTAGTGTGTTGATTTTTTTTATATCTCTTTTTTCACTTCATTCGCAAATAGCAGACAATTATCACCTTCGGAGCGAGGAAATAGCCCTCCTGGATAAGTTCTTTTTAGAGATTGGCCAAAGCCCGCCCTTTTATTCACGTCCCTTTTCTCATCACCAATACCTCTTTTATCTTGAAAAGATTGAAAAAGGAAAGCACGGTTTATCCCCGGCCGGCAGGAGGATCTTTACTAAGCTGCTGGAAAAACACCGCCGGATGTCGGAAAAAGATACTTTTCTTCTGCCGGTGCTTGAGATAAGTGCCGAGCTAAAATATCAAAACAGCAAAATACCGGATTTTCAAGAATACATCCATTACCGGGAAACTCTCGACTCGCCCGCCCTGTTGAATGTAGGATTTATTGCGGGCTATTCCCATGCTGCGGTACATGTGGAATACGATCTGCGAAAGGATTTTTTCGTATACTCACGGCGGGATGATTACTCAAACCTTCCCACTGGAGACCCCTTTGTACAGGATTTCGACTTCAATTTTCCTACCAGAAGCTATCTGAAAGTGGGGAACCTACATCTTGATCTGCTGATAGGCCGTGAACAAATGAAATGGGGCCCGGGCCACCGAAGTTCGCTGGTTGTTTCGGACAGCCCTCCCTACTACGATATGCTGCTCTTTTCATATTTTTCAGAAATTTTCAAAGCTTCTTTTTTCTTTACTGCCCTCGAAAGTTATCTGACTAATGAAGAGCTTGAAATTCAGAAAAATCTGCAGGGGGCCGGCACCATCAGCTTTGAAAAGGAGGCCGCCGACCAGTACAAGGCCCTTACGGGACACCGCTTTGAATTCAGTTTTGGGGACACCCTTCTTATAGGCATGAGCGATGTTTTGTTGTTTGGAGGACGGGCGCCAGAGCTGAATGAGATATCCCCCCTTATCCTCCTTCACAACGTATATGGCGAAAACTACAGCAACGTAATTATGGGATTTGACGCCGCCTATGTGCCCGGTCGGAATGTAAAAATATACGGAGAACTGGCTATTGATGACATTCAAAATCCCTGGGAGGCCGGCTCATCGATACCCACCACTTTAGGGATGCTGGCGGGGGTGTATGGGGGGGATACTCCTCTTCCCGGGGGGCCTGATTTCTATTTTGAATGGGCTCGGCTCGACCCTTGGATGTACAACCGCTGGCAGCCGTATTTGATTTTTTCTTCCCGTCGGAAACTTGTCTCTTTTCCAGAATCTACCAAATATTCCTCATACCTCGACTTTCCAACCGGCTATTTTTTAGGAGGGGATGTACAGTCTTTTTATTTTGAGTTGGCCTGGAATCACACCATGAAGCTACATACGTCTCTCAGCTACGAGTTTCGGCAAAAGGGGGAGATCTATTTGGATGTTCTTGACTCTGCAAGCAGATACGAAAATTACAAGGAGAATACCGAGTCTACCCCCACCGGCACCCCGATAGTGTCACATATAATTGAAGTGAAGGGGGTCTTTGAGTGTTCCCCAGGCATAACTTTTTCGGGAAATATCACTACAGGCTATCGGAAAAACATAAAACATGAATCCGGAGAGGAAGGGTTCTTTTTTGAAACAAAGCTGAACTGTAGGATTAAGCTTTTTTAATTGTTCGAACATACGAAGGCACAATATCTGCACCTCTGAGTACTTCAAAATTAGTCTACAAATTAGTTTTTTCTTTGGCAAAATTGTATTTGCACAGGTCAATAATGGCGAAGCGGTTGTCTACCCCTATTTTGTTGTAAATATTGTACAGATGAAGCTTTACTGTTGATTCTGCTATATTCAGGCGTTCTGCTATCTCACGGTTACTCGCTTTGTAAATGGACAAAATCCGAATAACCCTCTCTTCGGCGGGAGAAATATCCACGCTTTTTAGATCATAAGGCTTTTGACTTTTTTCGATATCTGCAAGCTGTTCAGAAATTTGTCCATAGTCCATCTTCAATGCAGTATTTTCTTGCTTTAAAAGCTCTTGCTGTCGTACCATGTCCCGCCAAATAATCAAGATTATGATAATTAAAAAGAGCGAGAAGGCCAATGTAACGAGTCCTGCATATGCACCACCATGTTCCGGATGATTGATAATGGCTGAAACCTGCGAAAAACCGATTACCATCATCATGATGATAGTATTTTTTGTTTTTGGATATGTTTCTAAAAAGCCATAGTGGCGCATAAGCAGCCATCCTGTAAGAAACATTGCCGGACCATAGAACTCCTGATAGTTGTTACTCAGAATGTTTAATCCGCCGGTAAGAAAAAATACGGTAATTTGCAATATTTTCAGCAGGCGGCTCTCTACAAAGATACTGACTATAAAGGGCGTTGTCGTAAGAAAAAGAAAGGTCACCGTAAGTGCTGATATAATCTGGTAAAAATCCTGTCCCCGCACAACTCGATAGTTGATATTGGAGAGTACCACTGTGATACCTATTAGGCTTACCAGGATGCCAATTCTCTTCTGTACCGTATCAAACTTAGCCATTGCTCTTACCTCAGTTACTACTCCGTCCAATAGCCTTTTAGGGCATCCTCCACAGTATAGACTGCGGCTATTTCCGGCGTCATAGTCTTGTTGATTCTTTGCATCAATTTTTCAGATTCAATCTCATAGTTCCACTTTTTCGAATTGATTGGGTTGTACTTACCCAGAATTTTATCTTCATCGGCGTTTTTTTTGTAGTTAGAGATCATACACAGACCCATCAGATCAAGACAGCTTTGAATTATCGAAGCATCACCGCCAATAAAATCACTTAGAGGGAAAAGGCGGCTGGCAATTTCCTTGTCATCCTCCGGCTTATGCAAAAAGAGATCTTTTGCCGATTCATGCAGTGCGATGAGGTAGATCATCAAGTGACTAAAAGCAGTCGTTTCGGGCTTTTCACATCCCGATAGATATGGAACTTCAGTTACAAGACGGGCCATCTTACAGCTCTTAAGCCATTCCTTCTCTTTAATACCGTAATTTAGGACTGCACCGGCCCTGCCGGTTAAATTACTCCATTGCTCACTTGTCATCTCACATTCCTCCTGAAAACTTATTTATATATCAATTGTGTATTAACGGTATTCTAATATGATTTGTCAGTTGTTTCTACTATATACTGTGAAATTTATCCCTGCAGGACATATAGTAAAACGAGAGTACAGCGGCGGCGATAAGATGGTGGTTGGTTGTTGATTGGCTGATTGGCTGATCAAGCGGGAAAAATCTGGACCGTACTCTAAAATCATGAGATTATAAGTACAATTTGTTCCAGCTCCAAAAGAAAACTGCTCGGCAGAGAGTACCTCTACAGAGCAGTCAAAGTGTAATACACTTACACCTCAAAGAAACTGTCGATGACGTTTTTTCAATATAACAATTTGTTTTATACTTTTTAAATATCTTTTTTTTAATCCCTTTCTACACATACCGTTTTTACTTATTATGAGTGTACCCTCTTTCCCACAGAATCACCATATAACTTTAGTATTAATCGTTTATATAACCTTGAACTATCAAACCGTTGCGCTTATATCGGTGAAACACCCCCACGTTCAAGTGCAAAAAGGTGGTACTAAAATGAAATAAGCCGTGAAATAAGCCGAAGCTTGCAGAATATACATTTTCGGGTGTAGAATATCAGCAGAGACTGGAAAAGGTAGGAAGGGAAGAAAGCGAGGAGAGATTTTGATAAAATCAAAATTTGCTGGATGGACACTACTATCTGCGTTGGTATACGGACCAGTGATGTTTGTTCTGCTTATCTTTCTTCACCTAAAGGGTTCCGGTTTTTCATTTATGACCCATGCTATGTGTAGTCTCGCGGTAGGCTCTTCCCTCTACCGGGTGCTGTTTTTTATCACAGCCTGGGGAATGGCACTCTTGCATATACCTTTTTTACTATATTGGCCGACGATAGCTCACAGTTTTTGGGGAAACAGTTCATGGCGAATACTTTTTCATATCGCAGGACTATTATTTACTCTAGGATTTTTATTTTTTCCAATTTTCACTCTTGATGCGCAGAATCTGAGCTCCTATAGAATACATCAAGTACTGGCAGCTTTCTATTTTCTTGCATGTGCAGGTATAGCCCTAGTACCATGGCGTAACCTTAAAACTTCTGGTAAAGGAAGCGCACTTTACAGTACAGTTTCGTGGCTATGGATGTGCTCCTCCCTCTTGTATATTGTTCCTTTTGTAGTGTATGCGCCCTCAGCTCCACCATACCCGGGCTGGGTAAACCTGCTTAATTGGGTCTTTCTTCTCTGCTACGGTTGTTGGGCCCTTGTGTATGGTCTTCTGCTTACCGGAAAAGTAACGACTTCATAATAGAATTGCTGCAGCCTTTGGATTGAGTTTTACTAATAGCACCCACCCCGACCGAAGTACATCCGCTGGGATGTTTTCACAAGTAACTTGTGTTGTGATACTTTTTCCGTACCGTGAGCTCAAGACCCCGGCTGGTAAGATAAAAAGCCAAAAGCATTATTATGAAACCTATAAGAGGAAACAGCAGTATCCACCAGTTACCGGGTTGAATTTTGAACCTATACTGCCCGACCAGGCCGGCCCATTCATGGGTAATGCTATGATAGATTGGTGGTGCCGGAGTAAAAAGAGTTCCTCCAATAAAAATATTGAAGATACCGAGCTGACCGACCAGGGTAAGAACAGAAACGGTTTCTTGGCTGAATAGGAGGAGAATTTTCTCCTTCATATGGGGAAGAATATGGACCAGCATTATTCTCAAAGGTCCGGCACCGTTTGACCTGGCCGCGGTCACGAATTCACTTCTCTGAAGTTGTGACACGTATTCAGAAATAGAGGGTATAAGCCCCGGCACACCAAACACTACCAAAAGGAGCCACTGTAACAGAGTGAGGAGCGGTACCGATAAAGAACTGTTAAAATTTATACCATACAGAATAAAATAAATAATTATAAACTGCGGTACTGCATTGAGTCCGGTTATTGAACGGTGTAAGGAGGAACTCTTTCTCCCTATTTTAAATTTACTCCTTTTTGATAGCTTTGTGAAAAACACAGCACCAATTGCAAAGATTATTCGGAGTAGAGCCACCACTACGGTCGTTCCAAAACTAAATTTGGCTCCATGGAGCATCACACTCAAAATATCGCGCCCGTACTGGTCGATACCTAGGGGGTACTGTCTCATAGGGGGAACAGGAGAAATAAAGAGCTCCCTGCCCTTTTCGGTTTCAATATATACTAGGTTATCGGAAAAATCGCTTTCATGGGGGGCCATGTGTGAACCCATTAAGGATAACACCGCTATAGCGGCAAGCAAAAACAAACCTAGGGTAAGCTGCAAATTGAACCGTTTCATCCCTGCCTCCATCTAATGAGTTGTCGGGTAAGAAAGTCAGTTAACAAATAGACAATCCAATAGAGGATAATTAAGGCCAGAAACCCAAAAAACACTACGTTGAACTGGGTTACACTAAGGATCTTATCGGTAAGACTGTCATAACGACGCTGAAAAGAATACTCGAATAAAAAGGTGGTGATACCGGGAATCTTAAAAATTCGTTCGACAATAAAAAGATTTCCTATAATCAATGCCAGAAGTCGATGATAATCGGAACGAAGATAATGCAAAATCGGTACCAGGAGGTGAGTTGTTATTAAGGACAAATACCCTACCCCCCGGGATAGGGCATATAGGATAAACTCCTCTCCCTTGACCTTACAGGCGTAATCTTCAACACAACGAATTATGAAGACAGTTGCAGTGACGACCATTGTAACCAAGGGGAGTAGAATGCTCTGCAAATTTGTCCCTGTATAGGCTAATCTGGCTATCCGAAACTGAAAAACTTGATATATAGTAATCGAAAGAATCTGGAGAAAAAGTGCCAATATAAAATCTGGTGTGACGTGCAGAAAATCGAGGACCCCCTTCAACAGCCTGCCTTGACGAAAGGAAAACAAAACTCCCAGCCAAAGCCCTAGGACCAAGCTGATGAATGCAGCGCCTAAAATAAACTTCAAGCTGGTGAAAAAGAAATGCGGCAGGGTTTCCCTCATGTCATAGGAGGTTTTTCCGGCAATGTATTCGAAGGTGTTGCCCTCCAGTACTTCCTGGAAAAAAAACTGAAGCCCAAGACCAACCCTCTTTGGATGCAGGAAAATACGCCCGTCCTCCTCTCCTATAAGAACAGGGCTTGATATAATCAGTAGAAATACGGTAATAAAAAAAAGCAGTATTCCAACTATTTTTGTAAAATTTCTCATAACAGGCTCCGTAGGAGAGGAAAATTTATAATCTTTTTTCGCTTCTTGCAATCACTTTTTTTCAGACATAAGCACATCTGAGCCTCAGACAATTTATTACATTCATTTTTACATCTACTTTTGATGACGTAACTTGTACAGGCAGATTCAGATGCACTACAGTGCTTAGCATGTAGCGTACCGTTCTGCTATTGGTGCGGAAGGAAACCCTATGGAAAGAAAAGAAGTAGTGGGTATGACATTTCCGAATTTGATTGCTGAAACTTTGTCTGGCGACCAGTTTCAGACCTCCGATTACGCTTACTTGGTGTTACGATGAATAAAATCCTCGGCAGCTGCTTCTAGTGCGGTAAATCTTTCGGGGGCCATTTTGTCGAGCCAGGAAGTCATCATTTTTATTCGCGGATTTTTCTCAAACACCTGGCGATGCAGCTTCACGAACCGCCAGTAAAGGCCGTCCACCGTATCGCACCAAGGGCCCTTTGCGTAATTACTCATCTTCAATAAATAACGTGAAGAGGCCACGTAGGGTTTGCTAGCAAAACTTCCGCCGTCGGCGTACTGGCTCATCCCATACACATTCGGAATCATCACCCAATCGTAGGCATCAATGAACAGTTCTGAAAACCATTTGTACACTTCATCGGGGTGAATCTCGCACAACAGCATTAGATTCCCGATAACCATGAGGCGTTCAATGTGGTGAATATAGCCGTAGCGAAGCACTTTTTTTATGCTATCGTCGAGTATCGGAATTCCGGTTGTGCCTTGATACCAGGCCGAAGAAAGGCTGCGCCGGTGCTGAAAAAAGTTGTATCCTAAGGTGCGGGTAAGATACATACCCCGCACAAACTCACGCCAGCCGATGATCTGTCTTAGAAAGCCCTCTTTGCTCGGCATGGGCACATCATATTCAAGAGCAGCGTTGATCACCTCGCCGGGAAAAAGAAGACCTGTATTCAAGAGCGGTGAAAGCATTGAGTGAAACCCGAGTAGTTCAGATTGATGGATAGCATCCTCATAAGGCCCGAACTTTGAAAAACGATACTCTAGAAATGATTCGAGCCATTTCAAGGCTTGCACGCGGGAAGTTGGTAGAAAAAAGTCTGCCGGATCTCCGGGATTATCCGGAAAAAGTCGACTCACTAAAGGGGCGAGCTCACTGGTATGGGCAGTCCAGTCTGCTTTGGGAAGCGGAAGAAACTTAATGTCCTTCGGAAAGGGCTTTCGGTTCTCCGTATCAAAGGTCCAGCTTCCGCCCTCAGGCTTTGAACCGTTCATGAGGATGTTCATTTTTCGGCGTTGTTTTACATAAAAATCGTGTTGCCGCGGCCTGTCCAGCCTAGCAAGTTCACTTCGAGCGGTATCACCGTCAAGCAAAAAAGTCTTGCTCGGGCGAAAATAGAGAGGAAGACCAAGCTGAGCAGCATACTCCTTCAGTCGCCGCTCTATACTAAAATCATCCGGCTCGTAGGCCGCCAGTGCCTCTGCCTTTGACTGCTGCACCGCATCGCGCAGCTTTTCAAAATAGCTGCGCGAATCTTCTATTTCATAATAATAGACCCTGTGCCGTCCCTGTAAAAAATCACGATGAGAGCGCATCCCACTGAGTATCAGGAGTAGCTTGTGCCGGTGGTATCGGTAGCGGCGGCAGAGGTCCATGTCCTCTGCCATAAAAACCGACATAGGAGCAGGTCCGAGGGGGGTATAACTGCCATGCCTCTTGCGTCTGCTGCCAGGACTTGCCGGTGTACCAGGTGTACCAGGGGTGTCCGGTGTGGTCGCTGCCGAGCCTGGTGACCTTGCTGCCCCCTCCGTGTGTGCCGGCTTTGCCGGTATATCCGACCCCAATCCTTCCAGCATACCGACCTTGTGATTAGGATAGAGTTGATTACCCATTACAATCAGAAGTATATGTTCCATAGTCCCCTACTCACGCAGCGAAGAGATTCAGTGTTTAATTGTATGCGCCTGGTCCATAAAATGCAATTTGGAAGCATCTTTTAGCTGGGTTTTAGCTATGCCTGTATTTTTTGCATTTTCTTCTCATTACCTGGTGATATAAATATGCAGGAATAAGACCGGGATAGAAGCAGAGTTGCGTCGCACAAAATCGAAAACACTCTTGACACTAATGTTACCTTCTGGTAACATTAGACTGTACACAGCCTGAAACAAGAAGGTAGCTTTCAATGGCAAAGAACAGACATGAAACGGAGCAGCGACTGCTGCAGGCGGTAAGCGATATCGTACAACAACAGGGTTTTGCAGCCCTGGGGGTGAATGCGGTCGCGCAGCAGGCGGGAGTATCGAAAATGCTCATTTACCGCTACTTCGATTCGTACAACGGACTCCTCAAGGAGTGGGCCTTGCACCACAATTTCTGGGCTGAGGTAACGGACCGGACCCTCGAGCATATCGAGCAGATTCAAAATACGGAACCAGGGCCGGCAGCCGGGGTAGCTGATTCGCCGGAGAACAACAACCAGTACAGCAGTATGCTGCGCAGCCTTTTCCACGAGCAGACCGATTCTCTGAGAACGAGTACAATCCGCCGCGAGGTAATACGCTGGATGTTGGTGGAGGAGAACGAAGTGAGTCAGCAGGTAATGCAGCAGGTTGAAGCAATGGGGCTGTCGATTTCCCGGGCCTTTCGGGAGCGGATCACCTCCGAGCGGGATCTCGAGGCGGCGGTGGGATTGCTGATAGGCGGAGTCTACTATTTAGCCCTCATCTCGGACCGAACCAGCGTGTTCAATGGAATCGATCTGCAGTCGAATGAGGGATGGTCGAGAATAAAAGGCTCAATTGATCTAATTATTGAGCTTCTATTTGATACTACCAAGGAGTAAACAATGAAAAAGCATGGTGTTCGTATGGTGTTCATAACAGTGAGCCTGGCAGTTCTATTTTGGACTACAGCCGGGACCGTAATGGCTGAAGAAAGGCAGTCTGTAGATCTGAGTGTAGGAATTGTCCCCGGGGCGGAGTATACCCATACAAAGTGGTTTGTAATCATTCCGATGAAACTCACCCCGCAGATAGCAGTGTGGCTTGAATCTGCCGACGGGCAGTTCATTGGTACGATCTATGTGACCGAAAAGGCAGCCAGCGGCAACTGGAGGGGTGGAAAGGATGTCTCGCGGCCGGAAGCCTTGCCGGTCTATTTTCATCGCGCAGACCTCAACCGGAGCTCAAATGGCGCCGTCGATACTGTTTCCGGAGCAACTCCGAAAAAGGGCGATGATGACTCACAGACCTGGACCGGCAGTTTCTCGCTTGCAGCCGGAAAGTACCGGATTATGGCGGAGGTCAATTCCTCCTTCGACTATAATTCGAACTATCCCGAGCAGGATGAGAATGTAAACGGGCAGCCCTCGCTTGTGTATGCGGCAGGGTTCGAGATCAATGAATCGGGTAAAGAGTTGCAGGTAAGGGGCCAGCGGGAGTTCGATTTACAGCCCGTCGGTCATGGTGATCCCTCCGGAGAGAGCGGCGTGATAAGCCCGGGGCTCAGCGGCATGACCACTGCTTTAGAGATGCTGGATCGGATGTATGCTGCTGTGAATTGAGCCTAATAGGAGCCGAGCAGTTCTTTGATTTCCAGGCCCATGTCCTGCAGAGCTGCCTGGCGCTTCTAATTTTAGGTTTTATAGTAGTTCAGATAGTCGGCTCGAGTGACGACGTCGACTATCAATTTCATCTTCAGCTTCTAAGGGGTTGACTCCTAAATACAAATAACAGATACTCCAGTTCGGCGAATTCTCGGCAAGGATATCTTGGATCTCCCGGTACCAAAATCCAGCTTCTACCGCAGCACCAGCTCCTGCACCACCATCCAGATCCCCGAAACACCTACAAAACTGTAGACCAGCTTCTTCAAAAAGCGTTTCGGCAGCACTTCAAAGAGCTTCAGCCCCAGAAAAGTCCCCAGCCCTATCCCGGCCCAACCTGCAGCAATCAAGGGTAAGTGGACATACCCTACCGCCCCGCTTCCTAGGCGGATGACAATGGTACTGACATTGGAAATGAGAAAATAGGTCTGCAGGGTCGACAGGTAGCTTCGCTTATCCTTCGTCCCCGCCAGAAGGTAAATCGCCACTGGAGGCCCCCCGATCCCGAAAAGCCCGTTCCCCGCTCCTGCAATAAGCCCCATTCCCATCCCAGCCCTCATTGTGGGACGTACCCTGATCTGTTCACTGAAACTCACCGAAAAAACCGAAATCGCCACAAGGGCAAGGCCCAAAATAACGAGAAGGGAGCTGTTACTCATCCTTAGGGATTGAAAAGTCATTAACACCCCCACTCCAAGGGAGATTATCAGTATTGGCAGCATCACTCGCCAGGCTACATACCTGCGGTAACGCACCACAATCCAAAGGATACTCACCAAGGACACAATCTGATAAATCGCCACAGAAGTGGAAAAGGGCAGAAACATGGGCAGAAAGAGCATCGCAATCACCGGCAGCCCAAATCCCACATTGGACTGCAGAAACGACCCGGCCATAGATATCAGAAACAGGTAAATCATCTGTATAAACATCAGCACATTGTATCAGGATTCACCGACCGTGACCGACACTTGAAAATCGGTGCAAAAGGCAGTTCGTCCTTCGAATTCGCCTTCACAATCAAATATTGATTGCAGATTCTCAGAAATCCGAAGGTACAGTTCCTTCGAAATAGATACTTTGCCTGGAGCGGTAAAATTTTTTTCCAGGTGAGCAGCATAATTGATAGTTTCCGAGACAATCTGACCGGTATTTTGGGAAAACTTCAGTTTGCCTGTATCAAGTCCAATCCGTAGTGTAATTGCCTCATCTATTGGCAAACTGGGATTGACGTTGAATACAGATAGTGTGTTCTGTAGCTCCAGGGCAAACAAAACTGCGCGGGTAGGATGATCCTTGAAGGTAAAGGCAACCAGTCCCCCATCTCCAGACCAACTCCAGGTTCGCCCGTCATATACCGATAGAATTCGCCGCAGTAAACTCCAGAATTTGGCATACACCTTTTCTATCTTTTTAATGCCATACTTCTTTACCAAATCTGAATTGCCTACTATATCGATACTTGCTAGGGTTACCTCATAATTTTTGCCTTCTCTAAGGACTCCCCAGTTTGGCAGCTCATCCTGTTCGTCTTTTAGTTTCTTTATTCTTCGTTTTTTAAAATCGTAAATATAGCCGGATGAAACCATATCTTTCATGAAACTCTCGATACTATCAAAAGCAACGGTTTTCCCCAATAAATCACTGCCGTCCAGTTCGATGAGACACTTAATGAGGTCCTCTTCCTTTTTACTTGAGAGGCATTCATCGATCAAAGCTTCAGCAGCCTTCCGACGCGGAATGGTGATATGATCATCAATGCCAAGCTTTTCATGGGAATTGTAGCGTTTGAATAACATACGGCCGATTTCATCGATTTGATTTGGTTTTAAATGTTTTGTCAGCATTTCTGTCATATCGTTTATCAAAACCGGATCAAGCATGTACATCTCCTGTTAGTTGCATTGAAAGTATAATAGCACCAATAGCTAAAATATAAAAGTGATGACTAAAATGTTAATGCTAAAGTTTGTATGTTTGAATGGAAATTGCTGGAAAAATGAAACCCATCCCCAAAATTCCAATCACCTGCAGAGCCACCATGATGGCTACAATCAGTGCACTCTCCAGGAATAATAGAAATTAACGATATATATAAGAATCTGCTAACGCAGCGAAGAGATTCCGCCATCGATATGCAGCACATGACCGGTTACCAAGTCAGAATCAGGGCTGAGCAGATATAGTGCACCGGTAGCAGAGGGAGCAATGCAGTTAAAGCGAACCTTCTCTCGGGCCTGTAGAATAATCTTTACACTAAAGTTGTGCAGGTAAACGTATTAGGAAATGGCTTCCGTTCTGCACCATTAGCTCTATACTGCCACTCAATTGTTTCACCAACGAGAGTATAAGACTAATCCCAAGGGAATCATGTTTTTTCTCAAGCAGGTTAGGATCAGCGCCACAACCGTCATCTTCTATCCGCAAAATAGTACTATCAGCATCTTTCTTATAACTCACGGTTATCAGACCGTGGTCCCGGTCAACAAAGGCATGCTTGAGAGTATTTGTCACCAGCTCAGTAATGATTAGTCCACATATAATGGCATCATCAGTACCAATCAAATCAGAATCTATGTCAAACTGCAGTTCAATGTGTTTGTGTTCCGGTCGAAAACTTTGAAAAACTGAATGCACCAGCTTCTCGATGTAGCTCGAAAGCTCAATCTCATGAAATACCTCACTTGAGTAAATCATCTGATGTATAAGCGACATCGAATGTATACGATTCACACTCTCATTGAGCACCGACAGCTGATCCGGGTTATCTATATAGGAGGCCTGAAGTTTCAGCAGGGAAGAGACAATCTGCAGATTATTCTTTACTCGATGATGTACTTCCTTAAGAAGGATATCTTTATCTTTAAGAGAACTTTCAAGTTTCTGTTGAGCTTGATGTAATTGTGTAAGCATAGCCCGGAAATTATGCATCAGCACTCCAACTTCGGAGTTTGTCTCTGCAGAAAGCTTTTCGGAGTAAATCCCTTCGGGCATTTTTGATGGATTCTGTGCGATGGCGTTAAAGTGAAGTTGAAGAGTGTGATATACAATGTAGAAAGGCCGAAACAGAAATAAGAGCACCAGGGCTAACAACAAGAAGACCAATACAATGGCTATCACCCCATTCCGTAAAAAACCGAATAGTACGATGTGTACATCATTAAGATACAGTCCGGTACCCAAATACACCTGAAGTTCCGGTATATCAACCACATAGGATATTTTCTTTCTCGGTACTTCACTTCCAGGTAGTGGATAATAATATTCAACGTATCCTGATCCGCTGCGGGCAGTTTTTACTAACTCACGAATAATGTAGAGACCACGACTGTCCTTGAGATTCCATTGATCGGTTCCCTCCAGCTCCGGTTCAAAGGGCTGAACCAGCATGGTACCATCATATCCGCTCATAAACAGATAGTTACGGGTAGAAGGATCATCGTAGACCATATGACGAACCCGTTCTCGTACCTGAAATAACGCTTCCTTCTTACTCAACTCTCCAGATTGATATTGTTCAAGTATTGGTTCAATAGAGTGTAAGCCCAGGGTTACCAAACGCTTCAACTCCTGTTTTCTCAAATCTACAACCCGATCCAACATCTGAGTGGAAAAGTATCCAGTAAGGGCAAGAATAAGCAACACTGCTACTACCAGCGCAATAGAGAAACGCACTGTACTGCGTGAAATAAACTGAATGTTATTTGTATTTTTGGTCATTACCGATCAACCTTTGGATAACAATCAATCCTCTGAAGCTCAAGCTGGAGAAATAAAAATGGCGGCAATGTATAAACTGACCTATATCCTGATCTTCGAACCCCAGCCTGCTTCTACGGCATAGTCCATGCATCTGTTAAATATGGCCGGTGTTAACTCAGGGCATTCAATCCCTAAAGGCTCCAGCATCTGCCTTGTCCGGTAATCGGAAAAAACTCTTTTATCGCAGAAGTAGGGATAGTACACATCCATATAACTGTTAATAAGAGTCTGCAAAGGGCCGTCCTGCACCACCTCGTCGGCCACCTGCAAGCCAAAAATGGAATAGTGCCGCTCGATATGCTGTATAAGCTGCCCGATGCTGTCGGATTTAGGGTTAACAATATGGAAAATCCCGATTTCACTGCTGTCCATTAGTGCGGTAACCGCCTTCACCAAAAAGTTTATCGGTACAAGGTTCAACCGGCCGCTTCCGGGAAATGTAAGGGGGAGGTGCATACTTCCATCTCTGTTTATCGAAACGCCGAGGCCGGCCGCCCGTGTGCCGGATTTTTCTACAATATCTTTTTTCAGTGAATCTCTGAAAAAAAGCAGGGTACGCACCGGAAAATACAATGCATTAAACCGAAGGCTTTCCCCTGTGTCTGCATCCCCATAAGTAATGGATGGGCGGAAAATGGTAAGATCGATATCCTTCTCTCTGCACAGGTCTGTTATAAGCTTCTCAGCTTCATTTTTTGACCGTTCATAGGGGTTATGGAAACCCGGGGGATGCAACATTTCTTCCTGAATAAGACCTTCCTGCGTTCCTGCAGAATACGCTGAGCTCATGTGAAAAAATCTTTCACAGTGGGGGACAAGTTCAAAAACATTCCGCAGCCCTTGTAAATTCGTTGCTTCAACCTGCTTTTTTCTTCTCTCTGCAAAGGAAGTGTCCGCAGCACAGTGGAGTACCTCCGGCACTTCCCGGAGCATCCGCCGGTGCTCTTCCGAGAGACCCATACCGGGCGTATCAATCTCTGCCGATATAACTATCGGGGCATGCTTTGCTTCTATATTAAGAAATTTCAGAAGGTTCTCTACCCGCTTCCGGGCAGTCTCATTACCCCTCGGCCGCACTGTGAGGATCGTTCTTCGGCCCCGTTTTATCAGCTCCCCGGCTAAAAACCCACCAAGAAAACCGGTTGCACCTGTAATAAGAATTGGTGAATTTATCATACTCAACTGAAACTAGCTCCGTGATACAAATAGGCTTCTTTCCTGGAGAATCCCTTGTTTAGTACATCCCCAATCCAGAGTACCCGGGGATCCTGCTGGGAAAACCCTTCTATCATAGTTACTGCTTTCTCCATGGCTTTCTGCATCTTCGCTACCTCTTCAGGGTCCGCATGATCCAGATACATGTCCCACTCAAAAATACCCATCGCTCCCTGGTCTATAGGGGTAAGAAAGCCGAATTCCCCTCGCACCCCGCTGTTATGTGTCAACTCTTTGAATCCTTTATGTATCTCTTCCACCTGAGGGAGGTTATCAAGAGGCACATATAATATAGTAACTATAAGATGCCCGTCTCTACCCATACGGGAGCTCACTATCCTAAAGGTATTCAGCCACAGCATATCGGTAAGCTCGGGACGGCTGTACAGCTTTTGGTAAAAGGACTTTAAATCGGAATCGACTGCCTCGGACAGCAGTTCGGGAGAGGGATCCAGGGCTGTTTCAATAATTGGAAGCATTTCCGGCTTTGCCAAGATTTCATAGGGTTTTTCTTCACCCTCCATTCCTCGTAAAATTTGAATGAGCCCTTCCTCGCCCAACGCAGGTATACCCAGTATCAGTGCCCGCATAAGCTCCTGCTCAAGAACTACCGGAGCCATGTCTCTAGCCGCTTCCAGGTGATGCGTGTTTCCCAGAACCATCACAAGATATTCTATACCCAGCTCCTCATGAAAAATATTCCGGAGGGTTTCGGCCAGTTCAGAGGTTGGGGATATAAACGTACTAAGGTATTCTCCCCCAAGTACCCCGATGCCAAGCCCGATATGCCGTCTGTTAAGCTCTTTCGCGTAGCTGACGGCAGATTGCATATCTGAAAATGGTACCGCTATTGCCGCTTCATCCTCTACAATTGGATGAAGCTTAACCACAGCCTGCGTACATATTTCTTGAATAGGAGGTTCACTTTTACTGAATCCGTACAAGTTGGGAGCGTCCCTTTGTGAAAGGGCAAAAACTTCCCCCTCCTTTGAAACGAATTCCACATCGATAAGGTTGTCCGTCCCCGTTCCGTAGGAACTTGAGAATAATGAAAATAACCCCGAGCACATAATGTTGGCACAATACAGCGCCGATGGCTCAGCAGCATTTACCCGGTAGCCGCGCGATACGGCCTCCTTCTGAAGCTCAAAGGCACTTACACCCGCACCAATAGTAACTGTACGGTTACCAGTATCAAACTCCATCTTTTTCATTCTTGTGGTATCAATTATTAGCCCTGGCCCTAATACGAACCCCATTGCGGAGGAACCATTTCCTCTGATTGTGTACTCCACCCCTTCTCGTCGGCAAAGCTTTACAATTTCGCTCACTTGCTGCGTATCAGCCGGAACGACGGCATATCCAGGCATCGTCTCGGATGAAATCGGACATGGATCGTGTGCATAGGCAATTAAAAGACCAGGGTCGTTGGTGGCATATTTGTTGCCGGTTATGGACCTAAGTGTATTCAGGAACTCATCGGATTGCACCTCTACAGGATCGTTTGACTGAAGATAATCGTCCAGATAACTCTTTAATGCTTGAAACACGACGAAGGGCCTGAGTTCTGTGACAAAATAGCACTGGGTATTGCAGATACCGCAGAGGTTACATTCATTCGCTACTTCTACAACTCCGGTGGTAACGGGAATTCTGTTTTCCAATACCGCAGCGGCTATATCCATCATACCCTGGGGGTAAAACGAAACGAAATGGTTCTTTTTCCCCGACGGGCATAGGCCTGTTCCCAGAAAATCTACTTTACACATTGCATAGTGCCTGCAGCGGCGGGCTGTATGTAGAACTTTCCTTATATCATTTTCTTTTTTCATTAACTTAAGGATTATTTCTTTTTTCATAACTGTCAATACGAAGCACGTAATTATGTCCTCGATTGTAAACGTTCTCTTAGCCTGCTTATTTTGATATACGATACAAGAATGCGGGAGCGAGCCGCTGCACTCCTTCGATATCAGGACATTCCAAGTTAACCTAGGCCTACGGTGTAATCAAGAATGGAAGCAAGACTTGAAGCAGGAGCAGATCCGGATGGTTGAATTCTTAAACCTATGCGTTTCGCAGCATTGTATCTAACTCGCTAGCGGTCTTCACAGGCCGATCGCAGGAAAATCCGCTACAAACATATGCAGCTGCACCGCTGTGTGTATCAGGTGAAAGACTCCCGGTAAAGGGTGCCAGTTCCGACAAGGCTTCTGCATTTTTGGAGGTTTTGTGATGCACGATGTAGTTCGGCAGGGAGAGTGTGCGTACTCTCTTCAGCATATCCTTGGCCGTGTGCCCTTCTCCGGCAATCACTATTTCCCTGGTATTCTCCGACCGCATCCTATCCAGTGTACTGATGATTAAACTGCAGGCTGAAGGTGTTGCAGTGATCTCTCTCTGGTGTGCTTGCAGAGCCCGGAGAGCAGTGTTTCTGTAGTGCGGCTCTCCGGTTAAACGAAAAAGCAATTCAAGGTTCTCCACCATAATTGAAGAGGCGGAGGGAATAGCTCCATCATACAGAGGTTTGAAACTCAAATTGATAGGTGCTGCAGGATTTGAGCCTGGGTCATCATCAATGAACGAATTATTGTGCGCTGCCCCATAAAATCCGCCATCTTCGGCTTCAAACAGCTTTAATGCAATGTTCATCAGGTTCAACGATGCGGATAGATAGTCTGTGATGTAGGTTGTCTCATACAGCTCAATCAAAGCTGAAATAAAATAACTGTAATCCTCGAGCTGCCCCTCCACCTGTGCTACTCCGTTGCGATAGCTATGGAGTAGAGCTCCATTTTCTTGTCTCATTGCAGATAATAGAAACTCCGCAGTTTTTTTTGATCTAGTGGTATACACATCACTGTTCAGTATTTTTCCGGCTCTGGCCAGCGCGCGAACCGTTAAAGCATTCCAGCTGGTGAGAATCTTGTCGTCAGTAGTCGGAGGTATCCGCAAATTCCGCTGTGTGTAGAGCCTGCTCCGCAGCTGCTGCCAGTTTTGTGCCGGCTCAAGTGCATTTTTCAGAGTATCTGTATACAAAATGTTGCTTCGTTCAGCCTTTCCGTTTACAGGGTCGCTCCAATTTCCCTCTTTCTTCACGTGAAAACTGCTGAGCATCTCCTGCGCATTCTCTTCTAATAGCTCTTGTAGTTCTTCGTAACTCCAAAGATAAAAAAGCCCCTCCTTTCCTTCGCTCTCAGCATCAAGGGCGGAATAGAATCCCCCCTCCTCAGAACGCATGTTATCTTCAAGAAACTGAAAGATTTCTTCCACCGTCCGGGCGTAGCCGGGATGTTGGGTTGTTGCATAAGCATCTACATACAGTAAGGCGAGTTCTGCCTGATCGTAGAGCATTTTTTCGAAATGCGGAACCTTCCAATATTGGTCGGTAGCATATCTGTGAAATCCAAACCCGATGTGGTCGTAGATTCCCCCTGCTCGCATTCTATCTAAGGTGTGTTCTACCATCTGTAACACCTGATCTTTTGACTCTGCAGCATCGGCCTGCTGCAACAGAAAACTCAACAGATATGCTTGGGGGAATTTGGGTGCTAAACCAAAACCTCCTGCGTCCCAATCAAAGGAACTGTGCAAGCTCCGAATTACATCCGCGGGCTTAGGAATCTCCAGTTCTTCTGTTGATGCAATCCCCAGGGGCTGCACATTGTTGTTTTCATGCGACTTTTGCACCGCTTTCACAATGCTGTCAGCTGAATTGAGAACCTTTTCACGCTCTGATCGCCACAACCTATCTATTTCCGGGAGAATTTCCATCATTCCGGCCCTTTGGGGCAGTCCATGTTTTGGGAGATATGTGGCAGTGAAAAACGGCTTCCCCTCCGGTGTGGCAACAACAGTAAGCGGCCATCCGCCGCTCCCATTCAATTTCAGGGCAATATCCATATAGTAGCTATCGATATCAGGTCGTTCCTCACGATCTACTTTAATAGAAATGAAATGTGTATTCAGCAGTTCGGAAACCTCCTCATCTTCGAAGGATTCCCTGGCCATTACGTGGCACCAGTGACATGTCGAATAGCCGATTGAAATAAATAGAGGTTTTTGCTGTTGCGCAGCCAGCTGAAAGGTCTCTTCTTCCCACATTTTCCAGTTTACCGGATTATCCGCATGTTGTATCAGATACGGATTATTAGATTTTGACAAGACATTCTCATTCTCATTCTCATTGGACATAGCACAACTCCCTGCAAGGTTTACATGATAAAAGTAATAATATTAATCCTCGCAGGGAAACTATTAATGTATATTGTAGTGTTCATTGTCTTCCTGAATAATTATCTTAAATTCCTTCTAAGAAGTAAATCTTCGATGTTTCTTCGTCTGTCGTGCACATAACAATCACTTGAGTCGCCTGGCGTTGTTATCATGCGCGGGATTGATTTTGTTTTTTTTCCGGTAATTTTCAAATTTTTCCGGTTCCAGGCTTGTGCTCCAGGCTTGCGTTCGTCGATTAATTATCCTACCATTTGGTGGTTCCGTTTTTGTAAATAACAATGCTTATTAAGATAGGAATTCGAATATGAAAAATGTGAAGAATTGGGCCGACAGTGTTATAAATTCTGTAAGTAGTGTTATTCTTGGCAAAGAGGAAATAGTTAAGAAGATTCTTACCGCAATTCTCTGCAGAGGTCATGTATTGCTGGAGGATGTACCCGGCACAGGAAAGACTATGCTGGCACGAAGCTTAGCGGCTAGCTTCGGCGGGAGTTTCAGCCGTATTCAATGCACCCCCGATGTACTACCTGCAGATATATTAGGTTTTTCTATTTATAATCCTAAAACCGGCGAGTTCCGGTTTCACGAGGGTCCGCTAAACAGGAACATAGTACTGATTGATGAGATAAACAGGGCTACACCACGTTCTCAGTCCGCTCTCCTCGAAGCCATGGCAGAAGGACAGATTAGTATTGAAGGGAACAAGCGCACGCTTCCCGACCTTTTCTTTCTTATTGCAACAGAAAACCCGGTGGAGTTTGAAGGAACATTTCCCTTACCGGAAGCACAGAAAGACCGTTTTTTCATGAGTCTGAAAATGGGTTATCCCGATAAAATCGCAGAGGGCGAGATTCTGGAAGCCCAAAGGAGGATCGGACACCCGGTTGATGATGTTCAGCCTGTCACATCGTCTTCCGAAATTATTGAACTGCAACACAATGTTTTGGATGTATTTGTGGAGCCGCGAATTCGTGAATACATTTTATCGATTATACAGAAGACACGCGAGGACGGCCAG
>Ga0102934_1000311_pt1 | contig 31217 bp, 30 predicted proteins | sample SalPonR2_A_D1_MG_FD_78175 | JGI IMG/M metagenome (GOLD analysis project Ga0102934, IMG submission 78175) | Salt pond soil microbial communities from South San Francisco under conditions of wetland restoration - Salt Pond MetaG R2_A_D1_MG | ecosystem: Environmental > Aquatic > Marine > Intertidal... | reverse complement strand
TAAACCGTAAACCGTAAACCGTAAACCGTAAACCGTAAACCGTAAACCGTAAACCGTAAACCGTAAACCGTAAACCGGGCCTTGCCCTCCGCCCCGCGCCCTTAGCCCTTCCCCCTTCGCCCCGCCTCGGCGCGGCGCCCCGCCCCGCGCCCCAAATCCCTTGACACTTCGCCCCCTAGCGCCTATCGTGGCACGAAGTGGTATTTTGTGGGAAAAAGTGGTTTTTTCTTGGGATGGAGTAGTCAGGAGTGTTCTTCGGCGAGACGGCAATCAATCTGGACGCGAAGGGTCGCATGGGAATTCCCACGCGCTATCGCGACGATCTGGATGCCGCCTGCCAGGGAAAGCTGGTTCTGACCTACTCCGCATTTGATTCCGGCTGCCTGTGGATCTACCCCGAGCCCGAATGGGAGCGGGTCCGCGAACAGGTGATGGGTCTGTCGACTTTCAACCCCTCGCATCGGAGTCTCCAGCGCCGCCTGGTCGGGTCGGCCACGATGCTGGAACCGGACGGAAATGGACGAGTACTGCTGCCGCTGACCCTGCGTCAGGTGGCTGGACTGGAAAAACGCGTCGTCATGATGGGCATGGGCCAGCGCTTCGAGCTCTGGAACGAATCGGTCCTTCAGGAACGTCGCATCGAAGAAGAAAAACAGATCCAGGAGCAAGCCTCCACCGAAATGGCCGAACTGGTCCTGTAGGCGGAGATGCACAGCGGAACTCAACACGTGCCGGTGCTTCTCGGACCGGCGCTGGAGACTTTGATGATCGCGCCGGATCACTGCGTGGTCGATGCCACCTACGGTCGCGGCGGCCACAGTCGGGCGCTGCTCGAATGCATTGGTCCTGGCGGGCGGCTGATCGTGATGGACCAGGACCCGGAGGCGATTGCGCATGCGCGATCAACCTTGGGTGAAGACCAACGCGTGTCGATCTGGCGCGGCAATTTCGCCGAACTGGATCGCATGGCCAATGAGATGGGTGTCGCAGGCCGGATCAACGCGATGCTGATGGATGTGGGTGTGTCGTCGCCCCAGCTCGACACCCCGGAGCGCGGATTCAGTTTCCGCGACGACGGGCCGCTGGACATGCGTATGAACCCTGACCGGGGCGAGTCGGCAGCCGAATGGCTGGCGCGGGCCGAGGAAGCCGAGATCGCCCGGGTGATTTTTGAATATGGAGAAGATCGAAAAGCGCGTCGAATCGCACGGAGTATCGTCATGGCCCGAGCGGATGAGCCGATTGTGCGCACCGCCCAACTTGCCTCCATCGTTGCCCGGTCGACCGGACCTGCTCCGGCCGATCGCCACCCTGCTACGCGCACGTTTCAGGCCATCCGTATTCACGTCAATGACGAGCTCGGCGCGCTGGACTCGGCCCTCGACCAGGCGGTTGACCTGCTCGCGCCCGGCGGGCGTCTGGCCGTGATCAGTTTCCACTCTCTCGAGGATCGACGCGTCAAGCAGGCTTTCCGGGCGCTGTCCAAGGCACCCCCGGCGAGTCGGCGCATGCCGGTCGCGCCGGACTTCACTCCGCGCGCCCGCACGATCGGTTCGGTGATCCGGCCCGACCCGGACGAGATCGCGGCCAATCCGCGCGCCCGCAGCTCCCGGCTGCGGGTCATCGAGAAGCTGGCCGAGGTGTCGGCATGATCCGCTGGCTGCTGTTCCTGATCCTGGTACTGGGCCTGCTGGCCAGCGCGATTGGCGTGGTTGCCCAGCGTCACGAGTCTCGCGAGCTGTTCGCCCGGCTTCAGGAAGCGCAGGCCGAGCGTGATGCGGCCCGCGTCGAGTGGAGCCGGTTGCAGCTCGAGCAGGCCTGGCTGGCCGAGGCCGGCCGGATCGAGCGTCAGGCCAGGACACAGCTGGGCATGGATCGGCCCGAGCGGGTCGGTATCCTGATCGAAGAACCCTGGGTCGATGCGCTGGCTGATTTCACGACGGAGGGCCGTCGATGAGCCAGCCCAAGCCCTATGCGCAAAGCATCCTGCGGGTCTGGCTGACCGCCGGGATCATGCTGCTGGCCTGCGTCGTGCTGTTTGCGCGCGCGGTCAATCTGCAGGTGATGGAGTCGGAGTTCCTGCAGAGCGAGGGCGAGGCCCGGTTCCTGCGCCAGGTCGAAATTCCGACCGTGCGCGGCAATATTCTCGATCGTCACGGCGAGCCGCTGGCGGTCTCCACGCCGGTCGACTCGATCTGGGCCCATCCTCGGACCCTGCTGCAGGAAACGGCGCAAATCCCGATGCTGGCCGGCCTGCTGGACATTCCGGCCGACGAGCTGGAACGCCGCCTGACCCAGCGCGCCAGCCGGGAATTCGTCTGGCTGAAGCGCCGGGTCCATCCTGATCTGGTCGATCGCGTCGTCGCACTCGATATCCCCGGCGTCCATCTCGAGCGTGAATACCGCCGCTTCTACCCGACCGGCGAGGTGACCGCCCAGGTGCTGGGGTTCACGAATATCGATGATTTCGGTCAGGAAGGGCTCGAGCTGGCCTACAACAGCTGGCTGCAGGGCGAGCCTGGCGCCAAGCGGGTCATCAAGGATCTGTTCGGTCGCACCGTGCAGGAAGTCGAGCTGGTCAACGAAATGCAGCCGGGTCGCGATCTTCAGCTGACCCTGGACCGCCGCCTGCAGTACCTGGCCTTCCGCGAGCTCAAGACGGCGGTGCTCGAGTTCGACGCGCGCTCCGGCTCGATCGTGATCATGGATGTGACGACCGGCGAAGTCCTGGCGATGGTCAACTACCCCTCCTACAACCCGAACTCATCGGAGCGCGGCGCCTCCGATGGCCTGCGCAACCGGGCGGTCACCGACGTTCTCGAACCCGGGTCGGTGATCAAGCCCTTCGCGATGGCCGCGGTGCTAGAAGCCGGGATCGCCACCCCGGACATGATCGTCGACACCAGCCCCGGCACCATGGAAGTGGCGGGCCATACGATTCGCGATGTGCGCGATTACGGCGAGATGACCGTGACCGGCCTGCTGACCAAATCATCCAACGTCGGCATTGTCGATCTCGTTCTGAGCATGGATGCCCGACATCTCTGGGGCGTTTATTCGCGCTTCGGATTCGGTGAGGTCACCGGCACCGGCTTCCCCGGCGAGTCAGCAGGTGTGCTGCGCGACTACGATCGCTGGCGCAAACTCGAGCAGGCCACGCTGGCCTATGGCTACGGGCTGTCGGTCACACCGCTGCAGCTCACCCGTGCCACAGCCGCGATTGCCGATGGCGGCCGCCTGCGCCAGCCGAGCTTTATCCTCGGTACCGACAATCCGCCGCTATCTGTGGTCGACCCGGTGCTGGCCCATGACCTGGCCGCGATGATGGAAACCGTGATCGAGGCCGGCGGCACCGGCACGCGGGCTGCGATTCCCGGCTACCGCGTCGCCGGCAAGACCGGCACCTCGCGCAAGGCCGGTGCCGGCGGCTATAACGATCGCTACGTCGCCAGCTTTACCGGCTTTGCCCCGGCCTCGCGTCCGCGCCTGGCCGCGACCGTGGTCATCAATGACCCGGGCGGCGAGTCCTACTACGGAGGCCAGGTCGCGGCCCCGGTATTTGCCCGCGTGATGGACGCCGGGCTGCGACTGTTCAATGTGCCACCTGACCGCATGGACGCCCTGCTGGTTCAGACCGAGGTGGCGGAATGACTCAACGCCTGCCCGCCGTCAGTCTGAGCGCGCTGCTGACCGACCTTCAGGTCAGTGACGCGGTTCCCGACTGCCAGGTTCACGGCCTGGTCGTGGATGCTCGCCTGGTCAATGAGGGCGATGTGTTCGTGGCCCTTCGGGGCCAGCAGCGCCACGGCCTGGAATTCGCCGATCAGGCGCAGGCGCGTGGCGCGGTGGCGATCATCCATGACGGGATGTATCCCGATTCGGTCGAGACCGACCTGCCGCTGGTGGCCTGCGCCGATCTGCCCGAGGCCCTCCCGATTCTGGCCCAGCGACGCTGGGGTGACCCTGCCGAGACCCTGGATCTGGTTGCGGTGACCGGCACCAACGGCAAGACCTCGGTGGCCTGGTTGCTGGCACAGGCGCTCGGTGGCGCGATGATCGGCACCCTCGGCATCGGACGCCCGGGTGAACACTCGGCCGGCAGCCACACCACGCCTGACATCTTCAGCGTCTATGCCGAGCTCCACGCCCTGGCAGCCGATGGCGTTCGATGCGTGGTGCTCGAGGCCTCCTCGCATGCGCTCGACCAGCGCCGCCTGGCAGGGCTGCGTTTTACCAGCGTGATCTTCACCACCCTGGGCCACGACCATCTCGACTACCACGCCGATCGCGAGGCCTACGCCCGCGCCAAGGCTCGCCTGTTCCGCGATTACGACAGCGATCGCCAGATCCTCAATCTGGACGACGCATTCGGTCAGGTGCTGGCCGCTGAACTGGGAGAGGAGAGTGGGCGGATCACCGTGGCCACTCGTGGCGATCTGGGCGCCGATCTGCGCGGTGAGCTGATCGAAGCGAGCCGCGACGGCCTGCAGGCCCGCCTGCACTGGCGCTCGCGTGACCGGGTCCATGATGTTCGCGCGCCGCTGCTCGGCCAGGTCAATCTCTACAATCTGCTCATCATTGCTGCCGAGCTTTCGGCGCGGGGCCGCTCGCAGCAGGACATCAATCAGACCCTGGCAGCACTGCAGCCGGTCCCCGGACGAATGCAGGGTCTGGAGACACCGAACGGTGCGCTGGCCGTCATCGACTACGCTCATACCCCGGATGCGCTGGATAGCGCTTTGAAGAGTCTGCAGGCGCTGAATCCCGAGCGTCTTTGGTGCGTATTCGGCTGCGGCGGCGACCGCGACACGACCAAGCGAGCGATCATGGGCCGGATCGCCGAGTCACTGGCCGATCGGGTGGTGCTGACCAACGACAATCCCCGCCATGAGGACCCGCGCAGTATCGTGCGTGCGATCCAGGGCGGGATGCGCAAACCCGAACGCGCCGTGATCGAATTCGATCGTGCCAGAGCCATCGAACTCGCCCTGGAACAGGCAGACAGCGGCGATGTCGTGCTGATTGCCGGCAAGGGCCACGAGACCGAGCAGATCATCGGTACGACCAGCCATCCGTTTTCGGATCTGGACACGGTACAGCAGTGGCTGCGGGGAGGGGGCTGATGGATCTTTCGCTGCAGACAGCCGCAGCCGCGGCTCAGGGCCAGGCCATCGGAGCGGATGTCCGGCTGTCTGGCTTCTGCCTGGATTCACGCCAGGCGCGGTCGGGAGAGCTGTTCGTGGCCCTGGTCGGCGAGCACGTCGACGGACATGATTTTGTCGGGCAGGCGGCTGAAAAGGGCGCGGCAGCGGCACTGGTCGCTCGCGGCCTGCCTCTCGATGTGCCACAGATCGTGGTCGAGGATGTGGCCGTCGCCCTGGGTCGGATCGCTCAGCACTGGCGCGCGCAGCTGGCAGTCCGCCTGGTCGGGATCACCGGCAGCAACGGCAAGACCACGGTCAAGGAAATGATCGCCTCGATCCTGTCGCGGGTCGGACCGACCCTGGCCACGGTCGGCAACTACAACAACGAGCTCGGCGTGCCGCTGACCCTGGGGCGGCTCGAATCCGAGCATCGCTTCGCCGCCATCGAGATGGGCTGCGGGCAGTCAGGTGACATCCGCTACCTGGCCCAGCTGGCCTCACCGGAAGTCGGCGTTGTCACCAATGCAGGCCCTGCCCATCTGGAGCGTCTGGGTAGTGTCGAGGGCGTGGCTCGTACCAAGGGCGAGCTGTTCGAGCGCCTGCCGAGCCAGGGTATCGCGGTGATCAATCGGGATGACGACTTTGCCGACTACTGGCTGGGTCTGACTCGCCACTGCGGGCGACTTGGCTTCGGCCGCTCGAGCCAGGCCGATGTGCGCGATCGGGATGGGGCCGGTCCGATGCTGGTGATGGAGACCCCGCTCGGTCTGATCGAGACCCGCCTGGCGCTGCCGGGTGCGCACAATCGAATGAATGCCCTGGCCGCGACCGCCGCGGCGATCGCCCTCGAGATTCCGGTCGAGGATATTACCGCCGGCCTGGCTGCGGTGCGCAGTCTGCCGGGCCGTCTCGAAGCGCATCCGACCGAGGCTGGCTGGACGCTGATCGACGATACCTACAACGCCAACCCGGCCTCGCTCTACGCCGGCCTGAAAGTGATCAGCGAGAGTGGTCTCGAGGCCTGGCTGGTTCTTGGCGACATGGCCGAACTGGGCAATGAAAGCGAAAAGCTGCACGCCGAAATCGGCCAGTCAGCGGCCGATCTCGGGGTCAAGCGCCTGTTCGCCGTCGGCCGCGACAGCCAGGCGGCGGTGCTGGCCTTCGGTCAGGGTGCCCGGCACTACGGATCACACGCCGAGCTGGCTGCCGATCTTGGCGCGCAGGTACACGAAGGCGTGATCTGCCTGGTCAAGGGTTCGCGGTCCAGCGCGATGGAAACCATCGTTCAGGACCTGATCGGGGAGGCGCGCTGATGCTGGTCTGGTTGCTTCAGGACACCCTGGGTCTGGATGTGGCGCTGTTCGGCTACATCACCTTCCGCACCATCATGGCGGCGATGACTGCCATGGCCGTGTCGCTGCTGATCGGACCCTATTTCATCCGTCACATGCAGGCCCGTCAGTACGGGCAGCCGATTCGCCAACTCGGTCCGGAATCACACCAGATCAAGGCCGGAACGCCGACCATGGGCGGGGCGATGATCCTGATCGCTCTGGTCCTGAGTACCGTGCTCTGGTCGGACATCCACAACCGCTACGTCTGGACGGTGCTGTTCGTCACCGTTGCCTTCGGCGTGATCGGATTTCTCGACGACTATCGCAAGCTGAAATATCGCGACAGCGCCGGTCTGTCGGCCGGCTGGAAATATCTGCTGCAGTCCCTGGCCGCCCTGAGCGTCGGGTGCTTTCTGTATTTCAGCGCCGATGTGCCCGAGGCCACAACCCTGTATGTACCGTTCTTCAAGGACGTTGCGATTCCCCTGGGGCTGGGCTTTGTCGTGCTGACCTACTTCGTCGTCGTCGGCTCCTCCAATGCGGTCAATCTCACCGACGGTCTGGACGGCCTGGCGATCATGCCGGCGGTATTCGTGGCCGCGGGCCTGGGGATCTTCGCCTACGCCACCGGCAACGTGATCTTTGCCGACTACCTGGCGCTGCCCTATATCCCCGGCGTCGGCGAGCTGGCTATCTTCTGTGCGGCCCTGGCCGGCGCGGGCCTGGGGTTTCTCTGGTTCAACACCTATCCCGCGCAGGTCTTCATGGGCGATATCGGCGCACTGAGCGTCGGCGCGGCGCTGGGTTTGATCGCGGTAGCGGTGCGTCAGGAGCTGGTGTTCGTGCTGATGGCCGGGATCTTCGTCATCGAGACCCTGTCGGTGATCCTGCAGGTCGCCTCCTACAAGCTGACCGGCAAGCGGCTGTTCCGGATGGCACCGATTCATCATCACTTCGAACTCAAGGGATGGCCGGAACCCAAGGTCATCGTCCGCTTCTGGATCATTGCCGTAATGCTGGTGCTGGCCAGCCTGGCCACGATGAAGGTGCGCTGATCATGACGATGCGTGCCGCCGCCAAACCCCGTCAGGCCTCACGCTGGGGCGATGTGCCCCGGACCGTGGCGCTGGACCCGGTCATCGTGGTCTCGGCCACGCTGCTGCTGTCGATCGGGGTGATCATGGTCGCCTCCACCTCGATGGCGGTGGCCGAAAACTTTTCGGTTTCGCAATGGTATTTCGTCCAGCGCCATTTCATGTTCATCGGGGTCGCGCTGATGGCGGCGGTCAGCCTGCGCTTCATCGGTACGCCGCAGATGGACAAGCTGGCCCGGGCCTGCCTGCCGCTGGCGATCGTGATCCTGCTGCTGCCCTTCGTACCGGGCCTCGGCCACGAGGTCAACGGCTCGACGCGCTGGGTCGATCTGGGCTTTTTCCGATTCCAGGCCGTCGAGGCGGTCAAGCTGCTGCTGATCATCCACGTTGCCGGCTATCTGTCGCGTCGGCCGGAACTCAATCGCGGGCGCTTCGTCGACACCATCAAACCCCTGCTCGCGGTCGGAGTGATGGCGGTGATTCTGCTGATGCAGCCGGACATGGGCTCGGCGGTGGTGCTGGTGGCCATCGCCGGCGGCATGATCTGGCTGGCGGGTGCTGCCTGGAAGCACCTGTTCGTGCTCGGTGCCGCCGGGCTGCCGCTGTTCGGCTTCGCCGCCATGGAACCGTACCGCCTGCGCCGCATCATGAGCTTCGTCGACCCCTGGGCGGATCCGCTCAACGGTGGCTTCCAGTTGATCCAGGCCCTGATCGCGGTCGGCCGAGGCCAGGTCAGCGGAGTGGGCCTGGGGGCGAGCGTGCAGAAGCTCTACTACCTGCCTGAAGCCCATACCGACTTCATCTTTGCCGTGCTGGCCGAAGAACTGGGCCTGATCGGGATCGTGCTCGTGCTCGGTCTGTTCATGGCGCTGATCGGCCAGATGTTCCGGATCGGGCTCAAGGCCCTGACCATGGAACGCGCCTTCTCGGCCTATCTGGTCTGGGGCATCGCGCTGTGGCTGGGCCTGCAGGCCCTGGTCAGCGTCGGCGTCAACCTCGGCGTGCTCCCGACCAAGGGGCTGACCCTGCCGCTGGTCTCGTCCGGCGGATCGAGTCTGATCATGACGATCCTCGCCATCGCCGTGGTCCTGCGCGTCGACTGGGAGCTGAAACGCGTCGAGCTGGAGCGGCCGCGGCGCCGCTCGGGGTGGTCGGTATGACCCGTGCCCCGACCATGCCGCGCCACGTGATGATCATGGCCGCCGGAACCGGCGGGCATATCTTCCCCGGTTTGGCCGTGGCCCGCGCGCTGATCCAGGACGGCCTGCGGGTGTCCTGGCTGGGCACACCGCACGGTCTGGAAAACCGGATCGTGCCCGCGGCCGGTATCGAGCTCGATCGGATCGACATCCAGGGTCTGCGCGGCCGCGGTCTGTTCGGATGGCTGGTGGCCCCGCTGCGGGTGCTGCGCGCGATGCGTCAGGCGCGCGCGATCTTCAAGCGCCAGCGGCCGGACTGCGTGCTCAGCATGGGTGGCTATGTGGCCGGTCCCGGCGGTCTGATTGCGCGCTGGATGCGAATTCCACTGGTGCTGCACGAACAGAATGCGATCGCCGGTCTGACCAACCGCTGGCTGCGGCCCTTTGCGCACCGCGTCCTGAGCGGCTTTCCCGACGTACTGAAGGGGGCCGAGCACTGCGGCAATCCGGTGCGCGAGGATATCGCGACTCTGGCCCACCCAAGACAGCGCTACCTCGAGCGCCAGGGTCCGCTGCGGATTCTGGTCGTCGGGGGCAGCCAGGGCGCCCTGGCGTTCGCCAGCAAGATTCCGCAGGCGCTGGCACTGCTGCCGTACTCGAAGCGGCCCCGGGTCATTCATCAGGCCGGGCGTCAGCTCGAGGCGACCCGCCAGGCCTACCAGGCGGCCGGCGTCGAGGGCGAGGTGGTCGAGTTCATCGATGACATGGCGGGCGCCTGGGCCGCGACCGATCTGGCGATCTGTCGGGCTGGCGCGCTGACCGTGGCCGAGCTGGCCGCTGCCGGCGTGGCCTCGGTGCTGGTGCCATTCCCGGCGGCCGTTGACGATCATCAGACCGCCAACGCTCGCTATCTCTCCGATGCAACGGCGGCCTGGCTGATCAGTCAGGAGGCCCTCACGCCCGAGGCCCTGGCCGAGCGCCTGTCGGGCCTCAATCGACTGACCCTGGCCGAGATGGCCGAGCACGCGCGCGGCCTGGCGCGTCCCGATGCCACGGCCGCGGTCGCCCGGGCCTGTCGGGAGGCGGCGACATGAGCAAGCTGGATCGTCCGGCACCGAATCTGATGCATCGGGTACGCCGTATACACTTTGTCGGCATCGGTGGCGCGGGGATGTGCGGCATCGCCGAAGTCATGCTCAACCTCGGCTTCGAGATATCCGGCTCGGATCTCAACGACTCCGAGACCTGTGAACGCCTGCGCCAGCGCGGTGCCAGCATCGCGATCGGCCATGCCGCCGACCATCAGGCGGGTGCCGACGTGGTCGTGGTCTCGGGTGCCGTGCCCGAGTCCAATCCGGAAATCCAGGCGGCACGCGCGCGGCGCATTCCGGTGGTGGCCCGGGCCGAGATGCTCGGTGAGTTGATGCGCTTCCGCCACGGCATCGCCATCGCCGGGACCCACGGCAAGACCACGACCACCTCCCTGATCGCCGGCATCCTGGCCGAGGCCGGCTTTGATCCGACCTTTATCGTCGGCGGGCAGGTCAATGCCTTCGGCTCCAGCGCCCGCCTGGGCGAAGGACGCTATCTGGTCGCCGAGGCTGACGAGAGCGACGGATCCTTCCTCAAGCTGCAGCCGGTCATTTCCCTGATCACCAATATCGACCGTGACCATCTCGATGCCTACAACGGCAATTTCGATCGTCTCCAGCGCGCTTTTCTTGAATTCCTCGGCCACCTGCCGTTCTTCGGCGTGGCGGTGCTGTGCCTCGATGATCCGCACGTGGCCGAGCTGATTCCGTCGGTCGACCGCAATGTCGTGACCTACGGCTTCGATCCCCAGGCCGATGTGCGCGCCACCGATCTGGCCCAGGACGGGCCGAAGATGAGCTTCAGGCTCTGGCTGCCCGAGGCCGGGCAGGGTGTGCCGGTCAGCCTGATGCAGCCCGGGCGCCACAATGTGCTCAATGCCCTGGGTGCCGCGGCCGTGGCCTGGGAGCTGGGCATCGAGGCCGAGGGCATCGTCAAGGGCCTGGCCGCCTTTCGCGGCATCGGCCGGCGTTTTGCCCGGATCGGCGAGCTGGACCTGGCCGGGGGCCAGGTGCTTGCCTTCGAGGATTATGGTCATCACCCCACCGAACTCGATGCGGTGCTTCGTGCGGCCCGTGCCGGTTGGCCGGAGCGGCGTCTGGTGCTGGTCTTCCAGCCGCACCGCTACACCCGCACGCGCGATCAGTTCGACGCTTTCGCCCGCGTCATCGCCGAGGCCGATGCGGTGCTGCTGCTCGATCTCTACCCGGCCGGCGAGTCCCCGATTGCCGGGATCGACAGCGACGCGCTGGCGCGCGAGGTCCAGGCCCGTCGCGAGCTTGATCTGATGCGCGTGGCCACGATCGATCAGGTACCGGACTGCCTCGAACAACTGTGCCAGGACGGTGATCTGCTCCTGGTCATGGGCGCCGGCGATGTTGGACAGCTTGCGCGACGACTGCGCGAGTCAGCCAGGGAGGCGGTGGCATGAGCCCGATGGATGCACGGTCGATGGGTCATGTCGCGCTGGTGATAGGCGGCGACAGCGCAGAGCGCGAGATCTCCCTGCGCGGCGGACAGGCCGTGGCCCGGGCGCTCGATGCCCTTGGTGTCCAGCACAGCGTGGTCGACGGCCCGCGTCGACTGCTCGAGCAGATCGCATCGGGCCACTACGACCGCGTCTTCAATCTGCTGCACGGGCGCGGCGGCGAAGACGGGGCGCTTCAGGGCGCACTCAGGATCTATGGCGTGCCGGTGACCGGCTCTGGCGTGCTGGGCTCGGCGCTGACCATGGACAAGCTCCAGACCAAGCGCGTCTGGTCGGCCTGCGGCCTGCCGACGCCGCGCTGGCGTGTTGCCCGGGATGCCCATTCGGCAGGCTCGATCGTCGACGACCTCGGGCTCCCGCTGTTCGTCAAGCCGGCCCATGAGGGTTCGAGCATCGGCATGAGCCGGGTAGACCGGGCCGAAGCGCTGCCCGATGCCATCAACCTGGCCCTGGAGTTCGACGATACCGTCCTGGTCGAGGCCTGTATCGAGGGGCCGGAATACACCGCTTCCATCCTTGACGGCCAGGTCCTGCCGCTGATCCGGCTGGAGACCAGCCGGGACTTCTATGACTACGCCGCCAAGTACGAGTCGGGCGACACCACCTATCGCTGCCCCTGCGGACTGCCGGAGGCGCGCGAGCGCGAGCTGGCCGCGCTCTGTCTGGAAGCGTTTCGAGTCAGCGGGGCCGAGGGCTGGGGCCGGGTGGATCTGATGCTCGATGGACCGGGTGAAACAGGGCAGCCCTGGCTGCTTGAAGTGAATACGACGCCGGGGATGACCGAGTCATCGCTGGTACCCAAGGCAGCGCGTGCTGCCGGAATCGATTTCGAGGAACTGGTATGGCGAATATTGACGACCAGCCGGACCGACTGATCGGACCGGCCACATTGGCAACGCTGATCCTGGCCGGCGGCCTGCTGCTGGCCGCGCTCTGGTTGCGCTCCGGCCTGCTCGGAGCAGGCCAGTGGCCGATCGCCTGGCTGGATGTCGAGGGTGAGCTGCATCGAACATCCTCCAGCCAGATCCGGGGCGCGGCGGCCGGCCCTGCCGGCAATGGATTTTTCTCGGTCGATCTGGAGCGGGTGCGCGAGGCCGTCGAGGCCCTGCCCTGGGTGGCCGATGTCGAGGTCAGTCGGCACTGGCCCGACGCGCTGCGCATCCGGATCGTCGAGCATCAGCCGGTCGCGCGCTGGAACCAGACCGGCCTGTTCAGTGATCGTGGACATGTTTTTACCGTTGACGGCAGCGAGAGCATGCAGGGCCTGGCGCGCCTCAGTGGCCCGGACAGCCGCCGCCAGGACGTGCTCGAGGAATGGCTGTGGATGCGCCGTGAGCTGGGTCGCATCGGCCAGGACATCCAGGCGGTCCGCGTCGACGATCGCGGCGCCTGGGCGGTGGTCCTCGGCTCGGGTCTGGAGATCCTGCTGGGACGCGAGCAGGTCCGCGAGCGACTGGAACGATACATCGGAATTCACGACGTCCTGGCCGAGGACCAGCGCCGTGCCGACCGGGTCGATCTGCGCTACACCAATGGTCTGGCAGTGCGCTGGCTGGTCGAGGACGGATCAGGTGCCGCGCGTCGGCTGAACGCAAGTCAGGAGCCGCAGATCAATGGCTAAACGCACGGACAAATCACTCGTGGTCGGCCTGGACATCGGGACCAGCAAGATCGTGGCCATTGTCGGCGAGATTCAGGCCGACGGGCAGGTCGAGGTGATCGGTCTGGGTTCACACGCCTCGCGCGGGCTCAAGCGCGGGGTGGTGGTCGATATCGAGTCCACCGAGCAGTCGATACAGCGCGCCATCGAAGAGGCCGAACTGATGGCTGACTGCGAGATCCACTCGGTGTTTGCCGGGATCGCCGGCAGCCACATCCGATCGCTCAATTCTCACGGTGCCGTGGCCATTCGCGACAAGGAGGTCGTCGATGGCGATGTCGAGCGCGTGCTGGAATCGGCCCGGGCCGTGGCCGTGCCGGCCGATCAGCGCATCCTTCATGTGCTGCCGCAGGAATACGTCATCGATACGACCGACGGCATCCGTCAGCCGGTGGGCATGTCCGGGGTTCGACTCGAGGCCCGCGTGCACCTGGTCACCGCGGCGGTCAGCGCCGTGCAGAACGTCACCAAATGCGTGGCCCGCTGCGGCCTGCAGGTCGACGATCTGATCCTGCAGCAGCTGGCCTCCAGCCATGCGGTGCTCAGCGACGACGAGCGCGATCTCGGCATCGCTCTGGTCGACATCGGTGCCGGCACGACCGATGTGGCGGTCTTCACCGAAGGCGCGATCCGCTATACCACCTGCATTCCGATTGCCGGTGATCTGGTCACCAATGACATTGCGGTGGCCCTGCGTACGCCGACCGTCCATGCCGAGGAAATCAAGATCAAGTACGCCTGTGCACTGGAACAGATGGTCTCGAGCGACGAGACCATCCAGGTGCCCAGCGTCGGCAACCGCGACCCGCGCCGACTCGAGCGCCAGACCCTGGCGCAGGTCGTCGAGGCGCGTTATCGGGAACTGTTCAACCACGTCCACAAACAGCTGCGTCAGTCGGGCTTCGAGTCGATGATTCCGGCCGGCCTGGTCCTGACCGGCGGCGGCGCCAAGATGGAGGGCGTGGTCGAGCTGGCCGAGGAAATCCTGCACATGCCGGTCCGCCTGGGCAGTCCCCAGGGCGTGACCGGCCTGTCGGAAGTGGTGAGTAACCAGATCTACGCCACCGGCGTGGGCCTGCTGATCTACGGGGCGCGTGCAGACGGGGTCCGTCACAGTCCGCTGGGTCGGAGCAAGGAGAGCCTCTGGGAACGGATCAAACACTGGTTCCAGGGAGATTTTTGAGTATGCGGTGGGAGCAGGACATGCGTCATCCCGCCGATTTGAGAGATTCGGTTTCGTCCAGTCATGTGCCGTTCGAGATGAACGATCAAGGCGTCCGTCAAGAAGGCGTCGCGCATGAATGGCTTTCGAGCCGATGGTTGTTGTTGAAATGGCGAGCTTGTTAAGGAGATACAACATGCCTTTTGAATTGATCGAAAACTACACGCCCGGTGCGACCATCAAGGTCGTCGGGATTGGCGGAGGCGGCGGCAACGCCGTCAACCAGATGGTCGAATCGTCTATCGAAGGCGTCGAGTTCATCTGTGTCAACACCGATGCGCAGGCCTTGCGCGCTTTTGCCGGTAAATCCACGCTGCAGATCGGGTCCGGTGTGACCAAGGGCCTGGGCGCCGGCGCGAATCCGGAGGTCGGCCGTCAGGCCGCACTGGAGGATCGCGAGCGCATCAGCGAAATGCTGAGCGGCTCGGATATGGTCTTCATTACCGCCGGAATGGGCGGTGGCACCGGTACGGGTGCAGCCCCTGTCGTGGCCCAGATCGCCAAGGACATGGGCATACTGACGGTAGCCGTGGTGACCAAGCCGTTTCCTTTCGAGGGCCAGCGGCGACTGGGCGTGGCCCAGCAGGGGATCGATGAGCTCGGTCATCACGTCGACTCGTTGATCACCATCCCCAACGCCAAGCTGCTGAGCGTGCTCGGCGCCGAAATTTCCTTGCTGAACGCCTTCAAGTCGGCCAATCAGGTGCTCTCGGGCGCGGTCCAGGGGATCGCCGAACTGATCACCCGACCGGGTCTGATCAACGTCGATTTCGCCGACGTGCGCACGGTCATGAGCGAAATGGGAATGGCCATGATGGGATCCGGGACCGCTTCCGGCGAAGATCGTGCCCTGCTGGCGGCCCAGTCGGCGATTGGTTCGCCGTTGCTCGAGGACGTCAATCTCAACGGCGCCTGCGGCATTCTGGTCAACGTCACGGCCGGCATGAACATGACGATGAAGGAGTTCGAGGAGGTCGGCACCACCATCGCCGATCTGGCGAGCGAAGATGCCACGGTCGTGATCGGAACGGTGATCGATCCGGACATGACCGACGATATTCGCGTCACGGTCGTCGCGACCGGTCTGGGCGAGCAACGAGCCAAGGCGATGGAGCCGCCGATGAAGGTGGTCCGCACCGGTACCGATAACCGGCCTGCATTCCGGGCAACCGAAAACCGTCAGGGCAGCAGTGAGCGCTCCGGGTCTCAAGGCGGTGGTCGTGACGAGGGTCGCGACACGCGTCACGACGCTCGGCATGACAGTGACAAGTTGTTCGGCGAACAGAAGGAGCTGGACTACCTGGATATCCCCGCTTTTCTGCGCAATCAGGCAGACTGAATGCTGACGGCGTGATCGGGGGAGCCGTCATCGTCTGATGAGTTTGGGCCGGATTCCTGATCGGGGCGGGCACTTGTTGCCGCTCCGAGGGTCGGAAAGAAGAATGCGCACCCGGTGGCGGCGTACTCGCCATCGCCGCCATCGGGCTGCTGCGGACTCGGGTCGGAAGGCCTGGGAGAATCGCATTCTAGAGCTGTTGCTCTAAAACAACAGTTGTTGCCAAAACAACAAAAAAATGCTTTTTTGCCACGACGACTGTGCTAATCTACGCGCGCATTGTCATCGACAGGTCATAAACCGTGATTAAGCAGCGCACCCTCAAAAATGTGATCCGGGCGACGGGTGTCGGAATGCACACCGGCGAAAAGGTCGTGATGACGCTCCGCCCGGCGCCGGTCAACTCCGGCATCATATTCCGCCGGGTCGATCTCGAGCCGATTGTCGAGATCAAGGCCGAGCCGCACAAGGTCGGGGACACCGCGTTATCCACGACCCTGATCCAGGACGGCGTGCGCGTCGCGACGATCGAACATCTCATGTCGGCGCTGGCCGGACTGGGTATCGACAATGTCTATGTCGATCTGACCGCGCCCGAAGTGCCGATCATGGACGGAAGCGCCGGTCCCTTCGTGTTTCTGATTCAGTCTGCCGGCATCGCCGAGCAGAAGGCCGCGAAGCGTTTCCTGCGTGTTCGCAAGACGATCGAGATCAGAGACGACGACAAGTGGGTGCGCTTCGAGCCCTTCGATGGCTTCCGCGTCAACTTCACCATCGATTTCGACCATCCGGTCATTCGCAACGGCTCGTGCCAGTGCGACCTGGACTTCTCCACGACGTCCTACCTGAAGGAAGTTGCACGCGCTCGCACTTTCGGGTTCATGCGCGATATCGAGTACCTGCGCGAGCGCAACCTGGTGCTCGGCGGCAGTCTGGACAATGCGGTTGTTCTCGACGATTACCGCGTGCTCAATCAGAACGGTCTGCGCTACGAAGACGAGTTCGTAAAGCACAAGGTGCTCGACGCGATCGGTGACCTGTATCTGGTCGGGCGCAATCCGATCGGCACGTTCACCGGCTACAAGTCAGGCCATGAGCTGAACAATCAGCTCCTCAGGGCGCTGCTGGCAGACGCCGATGCCTGGGAAGAAGTGACCTACGAAGACAACGATCGCGCGCCCATCTCCTACGTCCAGCCGGCTCAGGCGATCTGACGAGCTCCTGAATCCCCCCAAAGGACAATGGCCTATTCCCCGGGCCGATGCTGCACGATGACCTTGACCGATGAGATGTCCTGTGGCCAGACCCCGCGGGCAGTCTGCAGACAGGTATCGGCTTCCAGCCTTGCCCGGGTCGCCCAGGCCGGGGATTCTGCCGCCAGAACGAGCTGGCCCTTGTCGACGCAGGCCACCCTTACTCGTCCTCGAGAGGATTCGCTGAGTACGGCCTGGATCCGCTGATCCAGAGCCTCGAAGGCCAGGGCCGCGCGCATCAGCGTGCTGAGCTGCCGGTCCTTGCCGGCGATCTCTCGCGCGCTCGATTCAGGTCGCTGCATGGTCATCGGTAGGATCGACTGAGATTACCCCCCAAGAATACTGTCTTTCGAGAGCGGGTCGGCGACAATTAGGGCCTCATCAAGCCGGAATCCTCGTTACAATGCTCTGTTACGGCTTGCGGGCGCACCCGATCGTCCCCAAGTTCTGAACTTACGCGTGTCTTCAAACGTCCGGATTCTGCATGTTCAAGTCCCTGATTACGAAAATGGTTGGCAGCCGCAATGACCGCTTGGTCAAGCGACTGGAAAAACAGGTCGAGGCGATCAACGACCTCGAGGCCGACTACAAGGAGCTGTCAGACGACGCCCTGAAGGCCCGGACGGAGGAATTCCGCCAGCGCTACAAGGACGGCACCAGCCTTGATGAGCTCCTGCCCGAGGCCTTCGCCGCAGCTCGCGAGGCGTCGGTTCGAACGCTCGGATTGCGCCACTTCGACGTGCAGTTGATCGGTGGAATGGTGCTGCATCAGGGCAAGATCGCCGAGATGAAGACCGGCGAGGGCAAGACCCTGATGGCCACGCTTGCGGTCTATCTGAACACGATTGCCGATCAGGGTGTCCATGTGGTGACCGTCAACGATTATCTGGCGCGACGCGACGCCCAGTGGATGACACCGCTCTACGACGCGCTCGGATTGACCGTCGGCGTGTCAGTGCCCGGCATGACCTCGCCGGCCAAGCGGGCCGCCTATGCCGCCGATGTCACCTACGGCACCAACAATGAATTCGGCTTCGACTATCTTCGCGACAACATGGCCTTCAAGCTGGAGCAACGCGTTCAGCGCGGTCGCTTCTTTGCCATTGTCGATGAGGTCGACTCGATCCTGATCGATGAAGCGCGTACACCCCTGATCATCTCGGGACCGGCCGACGAAGGCCCGGAAATCTATGTCAAGATCAATCAGATCGTTCCGCACCTGGTGCGCCAGGAAGAAGAGGACGGCCCGGGTGATTTCAGCGTTGACGAGAAGGTCAAGCAGGTCTATCTGACCGAGGACGGCATGTCGAAGGTCGAAGACCTGCTGGAGAAGGCCGGCCTGCTGAAGGCCGATGACAGTCTCTACGACGCGGCCAATCTGGCCTTGATGCACACCCTGAACGCATCGCTCAGAGCGCACCACCTGTTTGCCCGGGACGTGGACTACATCGTCAATGACGGCGAAGTGGTGATTGTCGATGAATTCACCGGCCGCACCATGCCGGGGCGGCGCTGGTCGGAAGGCCTCCACCAGGCGGTCGAAGCCAAGGAGGGTGTACCGATCCAGCGCGAGAACCAGACCCTGGCCTCGATCACTTTCCAGAATTACTTCCGGCAGTACGACAAGCTTTCCGGCATGACCGGTACGGCCGACACGGAAGCCTATGAATTCCAGAGCATCTACGGTCTGGAGGTCGTGGTGATTCCGACCCATCGCCCGATGGTCCGCGCCGACCGCGCCGATCTGGTCTTCCTGACCGCCGAGGAGAAATTCAACGCGATCATCGAGGACATCCGTGAACGGGTGAAAGAGGGCCAGCCGGTTCTGGTCGGTACCACCTCGATCGAAACCTCCGAGCTGCTCGCCGGCAAGCTCGACAAGGCCAGGATCAAGCATGAGGTGCTCAATGCCAAGCAGCATGAGCGCGAAGCGCATATCGTCGCTCAGGCCGGTCAGCCCGGTGCGGTGACCATCGCGACCAATATGGCCGGCCGCGGCACCGACATCGTGCTCGGCGGCAGCCTCGAGGCCGAACTGGGGGCGATGGGAGAAAACGCCTCCGAGGCCGACATCGGCAAGGCCAGGGAAGCCTGGAAGAAACGTCACCAGCAGGTGCTGGACTCCGGTGGCCTGCACATCATCGGCACCGAGCGGCATGAATCCCGCCGGATCGACAACCAGCTGCGTGGCCGCTCCGGTCGTCAGGGTGACCCCGGTTCGAGCCGTTTCTATCTGTCGCTGGAAGACAACCTGATGCGCATCTTTGCCTCTGACCGTATGGGGTCGATGATGCAGAAGCTGGGCATGGACGAAGGTGAGGCGATCGAACACCCCTGGGTGTCGCGCGCGATCGAGAACGCCCAGCGCAAGGTCGAGGCGCATAACTTCGACGCGCGCAAGAACCTGCTCGAATATGACGATGTCGCCAACGACCAGCGCCGGGTGATCTATACCCAGCGCGACGAGCTGATGGAAGAAGACGACATCAGCGAGACCATCGAGTCGATCCGGGCCGAGGTCTTCGACGGTCTGTTCGCCAGCTTCATTCCGCCTGGTTCGATCGATGACATGTGGGACGCCGAGGGTCTGGAAAAAGCGCTCGAAGGCGATTTCGGGGTCGAAGTACCGATTCGCCAATGGCTGGAGGAAGACGACGAGCTTGCCGAAGAGACCCTGCACCAGCGCGTGATCGATGCGGTCGAGGTGCACTACAAGGCCAAGGAAGAGATGACCGGCTCGAACGTCATGCGCCAGTTCGAGAAGGCGGTCATGCTCAGCGTGCTCGACAAGCAGTGGAAAGAGCATCTTGCCAGCATGGATTACCTGCGTCGCGGCATTCAGTTGCGCAGCTTCGCGCAGAAGAAACCGCAGCAGGAATACAAGCGCGAAGGTTTCGAAATGTTCACCCAGATGCTCGACTCCATGAAGCACGAGGTGATGAAGGTCCTTGCGCGCGTCCAGATCAGGGATGAGTCCGACGTCAATGCGGTCGACGCCCAGCGCCGTCAAGCACCGATGGAGTTCACCCATGCCGACGCCGCCACCGCAGCCCAGCCCCAGCGCGCACCGGCCGGCCAGCCCCAACCCCAGGGGCAGGCCACGCCGGAGACATTCGTGCGTGATGGCCGCAAGGTCGGGCGCAACGAACCTTGCCCCTGCGGATCGGGCAAGAAATACAAGCAGTGCCACGGCAAGCTGACTTGATCCAGGGAACCTCTGAATAGTTCTGTGGGGAGCGCGTTCCAGTCGGAGCAGCCGCAGATCGTGCGATGCGAGCGCGCTGATGCCCGGTGAGCCGTCGTCGCAGCGGCCGATCATCGAAGTCGCGGCAGCGGTGATTCGGGACTCAAAGGGACGGCTGTTGCTCTCCCAGCGCCCGGAGGGCAAGCATCTGGCGGGTCTGTGGGAATTTCCCGGCGGCAAGCGCGAATCGGGTGAATCTGCCCATGCCGCGCTGGCTCGGGAGCTGGATGAGGAGCTCGGCATCGAGGTGGCCGATTCCCGACCGCTGCTGAGCCTGACCCATCACTACCCCGAGAAATCCGTTCGGCTGCTGATCCGGACCGTTGATGACTTCAGCGGCTCTGCGGTGGGGCGTGAGGGCCAGCGCATCGACTGGTTCGATCCGGCTGCCGCGCGCGAGCTTTCCATGCCGGCGGCCGATCGCCCGATCCTGCAGTTGCTGCAGCTCGACCCCCGCCTGGCGATGATTCCCATGCCGACGCCGGCGACTCCGATCGATTTCCTGCTCGATTCCCTGATCGCTGACTGGCAGGCCCGACTGGATGCCGGCTTCAGGCTGCTCTGCCTGCCTTGCGCAGGTCTGCAGGACGAGCATCTCGAACCCGTGGTCGAGCGCTGTGCGGCACTGGCCCGACAGGCCGGCGCGCGCTGGTTGATCGACGGTCGGCCGGACCTGGCGCGACGCCTTGGCGCCGATGGTGTTCACCTGGACAGCGGCGCCCTTGATCAGTACAGCGATCGTCCGGTCGATGCCGAGCTGATCCTCGCGGTCACTTGCCGTGACGATGATGGCCTTCAGCATGCCGCGCGGCTGGCAGCGGATTTCGCCTGTCTGGCTCCCGTCAGGCAGGGTTCTGCGATCGATTGGCCGGGCTTTGCCACCCGCGTTGCGGTCTCGCCGGTGCCGGTGGTCGCCCTTGGCGTGGCTGTGGCCGATCCCGATCGGGCCCGCGAACTCGGGGCCTTCGGAGTGGCGGTCACCCAGGATGTCGATCAGAAGGAATCGCCCGGATGAGTCAGTGGACCGTGGTTTCGCTGCCGCTGAAGCGCCGCGCCCTGCCGCGCCCCGGCCGCGTGGATCTGTGGCTGACCGACCTCGACGACCTGCCGCTGGATGCCGGGCCAAGCGGCCTGACTCGCCGAGAACGTGTCGTCAAGCGTCGTATCCAGCAGCGCTTCGTGCTCCGACTGCTGCTCGGCAGCTACCTGCGCGTGCCCGGCAAGTCGGTCCGGATCAAGCGCAATCAGCACGACAAGCCCGAACTGGATGGTGACCTGGCCCGGTCGCGACTGCAGTTCAATCTCTCTCATTCGGGTCGCTGGCTGGCCATCGCGCTGACCCGGGATATGGATATCGGTGTCGATATCGAGCAACAGCGCGAGCTGCCAAGAGCCGCCGATCTCGCCCGCCGATTCTTCTCCGGACCGGATGTCGAGCGCATTGTCGACCTCGAAGAGCCCGAACGCTCATCCTGCTTTCTGCGCCAGTGGACCGCTCGCGAGGCCTTGATCAAGGCGGTCGGCTGCGGCATCGCCGGCTCCATCGGGCAAATCGCCATGGGCTGTGACCCGGTGGAGATCCAACGGATTCCAGCCGACTGGCCGCAGGACTGGCAGTTGCTGTCATCGGACTGGCCGAGCGACATCACCGGCCACGTCGCCGTCCCTGCCGCATCATCGATCGACCTGGACCGCTACTGGCTGCAGACCGCTAGTGTACCCCGCCGTTAATCCTGTAACTTTCAGCCGTCGCACAAGCGCCGTGGGCAAGGCGCGCGAGTGCAGGACTGGCCGTCGCCAATTCAAGCGAGCGGAACACGGGTGACGGCTACGCTCGCCAGGCTTCTTTCGCTCCGCGAAAATCGCCATGCGGCTACGCCTGCCCTGCCCATGGCGCTTGTGCGGTGGCTCTGAACGTTACCTAATTAACCGCATGGCCCAATAGGCAGGGCTGATTCCCCCGCCTGGCACCGAACTGGGAGCAACCCGTCAGCGTAGCGTTCGCCAGCCGATCAGCAGGCCGGCCAGGGCAGCTGAGCCGGCCGGAATCGATAAGTCGTTCCATAGCGGTCCGACCTGATAGCCGGCCAGCACTGCACCGGCGACGATCAGGCCCGAGGCCAGGATGGCACCCGGCAGGCGGCGGTTGTGCTGGCCGAGCTGGACCGAGAGCTGTTCCAGGTCGCCGGAATCGATGCGGGTGCGGATCGATCCGGTGCTGGCAAGCTTCAGGTATTCATAGATCAGGGTCGGCAGTTCCGGGCTGCGCGCCAGCATGCCGGGCAGTTGGCGGCCGATGCGCTCAGCGGTCCTGGGCAGGCCGTAGCGTTCGCGATAGATCGACTCCAGCTCCGGCTTGGCCACGTCCCAGATATTGATCTTCGGGTAGAGATCCCGTCCCATTCCTTCGATATTGAGCAGGGTCTTCTGCAGCATGATCAGCTGCGGCTGCAGGGTCAACTTGAACTTGCGCGCGACGGAAAACAGGTTGATCACCAGTTCGGCAAACGACACATCCTCGAGGGGGCGCGTAAACGCCGGCTCGCAGACCGTCCTGGCCGCTGCCTCGAGCTGATCGATGCGGGTGTCGGCCGGGACCCAGCCCGCCTCGACGTGCAGCTCGGCCACGCGACGATACTCGCGGTTGAAGATCGCCAGGAAATTCTCGCCGATGTAGTACAGATCCGCCGGCGGCAGGCTGGCGACGATGCCGAAATCCAGCGAAATGAAAGTCGGATCGTCCGGATCGCTGGCGTCGACGAGGATGTTGCCGGGGTGCATGTCGGCATGGAACAGGTTGTCGCGGAAGACCTGGGTGTAGAACACGCGGATGCCGCGACGGGCCAGCTTTTCCATGTCGACGCCCATCGCCCGGAGTTGATCGGTGTTGCGAACCGGGATGCCGCTGACACGTTCCATGACCAGGACCCGGCTGGCGCTGAACTCCCAGTAGATCTGCGGAATGTAGAGGTCGCTGGAGCCTTCGAAGTTGCGCCGGATCGAGGTGGCATTGGCCGCTTCGGCCTGCATGTCGAGCTCGCCCTCGATGACTCTGGCAAATTCACCGACCACTTCGTCGGGCCGGATGCGTTCGCCCTCGGGGTGATAGCGACGGACCAGGCGACCCAGGCTGCTGATCAGGGTGACATCGCGGCTGATTCGATGCTCGATGCCCGGGCGGACGATTTTCACGACCACGGAACGACCGTCCTTGAGTTCGGCACCGTGGACCTGGGCGATTGAGGCCGAAGCCAGCGGCGTGTTCTCGAACTTCGCGAACAGCTCATCGATCGGCGCTTCAAGCTGTTCCTCGACGATCGCACGGGCATCGTCGACATCGAAGGGCTCTACGTCGTCCTGCAGCTTGGCCAGTTCGTCGGCGAGTTTCGGCGGCAGCAGATCGCGCCGGGTCGACAGGATCTGGCCGAACTTGACATAGATCGGCCCCAGCTCCTGCAGGGCCAGGCGCAGGCGCCGGTTCAGATCGGCATCCGGCGGCGGGCGCCGGCCCCAGGGAATGAGTCGGGCCAGACCGGCCAGCACTCGAATCGGCGCGCCTTCGAGGCCCTCATCCAGCCGATAGCGTGCCAGAGTCAACGCGATACCGACCATGCGGAAGCTGTGTCGGATCATCCCCGGCCCTCGCGTCGCAGGCGTGATTCCAGACGGTCCACGGCCTCGCGCAGTTCGTCGACCTCGATCGTGAACTGCCCGACCTCGGCCTCGGTCACCAGCAATCCGCTTTCCTCGCGCAGAAAGTGGCCGATCTGATCGCTGGCCAGGTCGGCGCTGCGACGGCCGATCTTCAGAGCGTCCTGGGCGATTCGCCAGAGCTGGTGGCCGATGACTTCACCGAAGCGATCGGTCATCAGCCGTTCCCAGTCCGGATCCAGGCGCCGGAACAGCTTCTCCAGGGACTGGGCGGTGCCGGCATCGCCTTCGATTCGAACGCCGCTGCCCGAGGCGCCCCAGTCGGGCACGGCCAGCGCCAGCAGGGCCGATGGCGTGCCTCGGATCACCGTGTCCGGGACCTCGTCGGTTTCGGCAGTAACCGACAGGCCCGACCCCGTGCCGAGGAAGAACAGATCGATACCGACGCCTTCCAGGGCAAGCTGTACGCATTTGCCCTCGAGTGCGCCGAGGCGCTCGGGTGCCTGATCATCAAGCGCGAGCGCTCGCGCGAAGGCACCCTCGATCGTTCCGGCCAGCAGGCTGGGCAGCGGCGTCAGATAGCGGCTCATCAGATCCGGGCACCGCGATGGATAGCGCAGATCCCGGCCGAGAGGTTTTCGAAAGACACCCGTTCGAAGCCGGCCTCGCGCAGCATGTCGGCAAGCGTCTCCTGATCGGGAAAGCGCCGGATCGACTCGGCCAGATAACGATAGCTGTCGGCATCTCCGGCGATCCGAGCGCCCAGCCGCGGCATGACCTGGAACGACCAGCCGTCATAGAGTCGGGCCAGGGCAGGCAGGCCGACCTTCGAGAACTCGAGAATGTGCACTCGCCCGCCGGGTTTCAGCACCCGGTGCATTTCAGCCAGGGCCTTTTCGCGCCAGGTCACGTTGCGCAGGCCGAAGGCGATGGTGGCGTGGTCGAACTGGCGATCGGAAAAGGGCAGGGCCTCGGCGTTGACCTGCAGCCAGTCGAAGCCCTGCACCAGGCCGGCTTCGTCCATCCGTGATCGCCCGACCTTCAGCATCGCGTGGTTGATGTCGGCCACGGTCACTTCGGCGCCGGCGGTGCGCGCCAGCCTGGCGATATCCCCGGTGCCGCCGGCCAGGTCGAGCAGGCGCTGGCCGTGGCGGATCGCACATCCGGTCACGAACTGCCGCTTCCAAAGGCGGTGGATGCCCATCGACATCAGATCGTTCATCAGATCGTATTTCGACGCCACCGAGGTAAAGACCTTGCCGACCAGCCGGGTCTTTTCTTCCGGTGCGACGTCCTTGTATCCAAAATCCGTCATGTTGGGTTGCCTGTCGAAATGTCCTGATATGCCTGAAGCCGTGCATGCTCACCACGAAGAACACCAAGGGCATGTAAAACAGTTTGCCCCGCGTCGTGTCCTTCGTGGATTCAAGTCTGGTCTGGTGCTTCGCCGGGACTGTCTTCCTTGCCCAGGCGCTCGGCGTAGCGTGCCAGATTGCGATCCATGTTCAGACCGAGATCATAAAGGAAGGACCATGAATAGATTCCGGTTCGATGGCCGTCGTCGAAGACCAGATTCACAGCGTAGCTGCCGATCGGTTCGATCTCCGTGATGTTGACCTGGTCCTTGCCGGTCATCAGCTTCGGCTCGGACAGGCCGTGGCCGCGGACTTCGGCCGATGGAGAGTGGGTGCGCAGATATTCGCAGGGCAGCTCGAAACACTGGCCATCATCGTATTCGACGATCAGCACCCGACGGGATTTTTCCAGCCGGATCTCGGTCGGCTCGGGCATGATCAGCCCGCCGCAGGCAGTTCGTAGAAGGTCGGCGAACCGGGGCCAACGGGCATGCCAAGGCCAAAAACCCAGAGGAAGAACAGTGCGGTCCAGAAGATGAAATAGAAGATCGAGTAGGGCAGCATGGTGGCGATCAGGGTGCCGATGCCGAACTTCTTGTCGTAGCGGGTGGCCCAGGCCAGGATCAGGCCGAAGTAGCTCATCATCGGCGTGATGATATTGGTCGTGGAATCCCCGATCCGGTAAGCGCCCTGGATGACCTCGGGCGAGTAGCCGATGATCATCAGCATGGGCACGAAGATCGGGGCGGTGACCGCCCACTGGGCCGAGGCCGAGCCCAGGCTCAGGTTGACCAGGCCGCACATCATGATGAACAGCACGAAGACGATCGGCCCGGTCAGGCCCACCGACTGGAGGAAATCCGCACCGGTCACTGCCGTGATCAGGCCAAGGTTGGTCCAGCCGAAAAACGCCACGAACTGGGCGGCGAAGAAGACCAGCACGACATAAAGCCCCAAGGTGGCGATGGCCGAGGCCATGCCGTCGATGACGTCGCGGTCGTTGCGCATGGTGCCGGCAACGCGGCCGTAGGCGAAGCCGGTGACCAGGAAGAAGATGAAGATCCAGGCCACGATGGAACGGAAAAACGGTCCGGAAGAGGCCAGAAAGCCCTCGCCAACGGCAGCAGGGTCACGCAGGACGCCGTTTTCCGGCAGCACCATCAGCGCGATCAGGCCAATCACGGCCAGCAGGCCGATCAGGGCAGAGACCAGGCCGCGCTTTTCCTTGCGCGTCAGCGGTTCCATCTTGTTGTCGTCGACCACGGCCGGATCGGCGCGGGAATCGTCGTACTGACCCAGCTTGGGCTCGACGATGAAGATCGTCACCAGCGAGCCGACCACGGTGATCATGAAGGTGCTCACGATCATGAAGTACCAGTTGGCGGTGGCGAAGACCTCGTATTCAGGGTCGATCAGACGCGCGGCCTCCTGGGTGATTCCGGCCAGCAGAGGATCGATCGTGCCCAAAAGAAGATTGGCCGAGTAGCCGCCCGATACTCCCGCGAATGCTGCGGCCATACCGGCGAGAGGGTGGCGTCCCAGGGCAAGGAAGATCGCGCCGGCCAGGGGCACCAGTACGACATAGCCCATCTCCGAGGCGGTGTTCGAAATCACGCCGGCAAAGACCACGGCCACCGTCACCAGGTGCTTCGGCGCGTTCATCACGATGCCGCGAACCATGGCAGAGAGCAGGCCCGATCGCTCGGCCACGCCAACGCCGAGCATGGCGACCAGCACCACACCCAGAGGGGCGAAGTTGACGAAGTTCGAGACCAGATTGCCGAAGATCATCCGCACGCCCTCGGCGTTCATCAGGCTGACTGCTTCGATCATCGTGCCGTCTGCAACGCCGGGCCGGGGATCCTCGACAGCGACGCCGAGCCAGCCGAACAATCCCGAGACCAGCACCATGGCAAAGGCCAGGAGTGCGAACAGGGTGACCGGATGGGGCAGGAGGTTGCCCAGCCATTCGACTGCGTCGAGAAAGCGGGTGAACCAGTTGCGTTTCGCCGTCTGCGGCGCAGGAGTGGAGGATGTGGACAAGATCGGACTCGCGGTGATGGGCCAGCGGACAAGCGATGGCCGTGCTCAAAACAAGCAAGGCTGCCGGAATGATAGCAAACTCGTGCCTGCCCCCACCCGTGGGCGCTGATCAGTCCTGTCGGATGCCCTCGATGTCGAGGATCATTTCGACCACGCGCGAATCTGCTCCCAGGTCATAGTCGATGCCGAAGTCGGCCAGGGTCAGCTCGGTGCGACCCGAAAATCCGCGACGATAGCCTCCCCAGGGGTCCTCGCCGGCGCCGAAATGTTCGACATCGATCTCGATCTCGCGCGTCTGGCCGAGCAGGGTCAGGTCGCCGACCAGGGTGTAGCGCCCGTCGTCCCGCGGCACGAATGCCGTCGACCGGAAGTGGGCTTGAGGAAAGGCTTCGACGTGCAGGAAGTCCTCGTTGCGCAGGTGATTGTCCCGGCGCTCGTGGTTGGAGTCGACGCTGCCAGTCTGGATGCTGACTTCGACGCTGGAATTGGCCGGGTGCTCGGGGTCGAAGGTGAATTCGCCCTCGAACTCGTTGAAACGACCGTACAACCAGGAAAAGCCGAGGTGTGGAATCCTGAACTGAACGAAGGCATGCGCACCCCGGGTGTCGATCAGATAGTGCTCGGCGCCGTCGCCTGCAGCACCGTCCTGAGCCCGGGCCCCGTCGGCCGCCCCGGCCAGCACCATCAGCCCGGCAACGAGAAGAATGTACCAGCGAGATCGGGATTCGATTGTATCCATAAGTTCCTGCTCCAGAAGGCCTGACGTTGAAAACGCTGCCGAATCTACTGCCGTGGACGCGACGCTGAGGTGAAAATCACCGGACGATATTCTTGTGCCGGTTTGCTTGCGCCCGCTTCGGGTGGCTCGTATCCTTGGCGCGCTTGATGAACTCCACAGGATCATGTCGATATGCGAACCCCACTGATTGCGGGCAACTGGAAGATGAACGGCTCGAAGCCGATGGTCCGCGAGCTGATCTCCGGAATTCTCGCGCGGCTGGATCCCGAACGCGGGGCCGAACTGCTGCTGATTCCTCCGTTTCCCTACATTCCGCTGGTCTCGTCCCTGATCGAGGCCACACCGCTGTGGCTGGGGGCGCAGGATCTGAGTGCGCATGAGAGTGGCGCGTTCACCGGTGAGGTGGCCGGACCGATGCTCAGTGATGTCGGCTGCCAGTTCGCGCTCGTGGGGCATTCCGAACGCCGCAGCCTGCACGCTGAAGGCGACGGTGAGGTGGCGGCCAAGTTCGTCGCGGCGCAAGCTGCAGGGCTGCAGCCGATCCTGTGTGTCGGTGAAACACTCGAGCAGCGTGAGGCCGGTCAGACCGAGTCGGTGGTCGGACGCCAGGTGAAAGCTGTGGTCGAAAGGGCCGGGATTGCGGCATTTTCCAGGGCGCTCGTGGCCTATGAACCGGTCTGGGCCATCGGGACGGGCCAGACGGCGTCACCCGATCAGGCGCAGGCAGTTCATGCATTCATCAGAGCGCAGATTGCCCAAGAGGATGCTACAATAGCCGGCCGGCTTCGGATCCTCTACGGGGGCAGCGTCAAAGGCGACAACGCTCCGGATCTGTTTGCACGGGAAGACATCGACGGCGGCCTGATTGGCGGCGCGTCACTGACTGCCGAATCCTTCATGGCCATCTATCGGGCGGCCTGAGGGACAGAATTTGCTGGTTTTAATTAAATGCTCTATACAACTCTGATTGTTTTTCACGTGATTCTCGCGGCGGCACTGATTGCCATCGTGCTCGTTCAGCGTGGTCCCGGCGCAACCATGGGTGCGGCCTTTGGTGCCGGTGCCTCGGGTACGGTGTTCGGTTCCCGTGGCTCGGCCAGCTTCCTGACCCGCACAACCACCTGGATGGGCATCGCCTTTTTTGCCATCAGCCTGTCCATGGCGGTGATCCTCGCGCGCTCGGTCGGCGCCGGCACGCCGGTGGATGATCTGGGTGTGGCAGCCGGCCTCGAGCAACCCGCCAGCGCCGAAGCTTCCGACAGTTCGGCAGCTGACGACGAGTTCCTGACCCTGCCGATCGAAGGCGAGGGTGATGCCGCGAGCGCCGACTCGGCACCTGCGGAATCGGCCGAAGCGGGGCAGGCCGCAGACACCGATGGGGACGCATCATCGGATGCTGCCGAGCCGCCGCCGGAGCTCTGATCCGCGGTATCACATTGGTTTTGCACGAAACTTTTATTATTGCCGAAGTGGTGGAATTGGTAGACACGCTGTCTTGAGGGGGCAGTGGCGAAAGCCGTGCCGGTTCGAGTCCGGCCTTCGGCACCATTTGTTTTCCGGAGTTGGTCGACTCCTGACTTGATTAAGAGGTTTGCAGCAGCCCACACGATTTGCGATTTCGCCTCGGGCTGCCATCTTTTTGCGACCAGCGCCCGGCGAGGAGAGTAGACGAGAGCATGCTGGCTGAATATTTTCCGATCCTGATCTTCCTCGGTGTTGCTGCCGGCATGGGCGTGGTCCTGCTGCTGGTCGGCGGCATTCTCGGGCCTCGCAACCCGAGCAGCGAGAAGCTGTCGCCCTACGAGTGCGGATTCGAGGCCTTCGAGGACTCGCGCATGAAGTTCGACGTCCGTTTCTACCTGGTCGCGATCCTGTTCATCATCTTCGATCTCGAGATCGCCTTCCTGTTTCCCTGGGCGGTGGTGCTGGATGATATCGGCATGACCGGTCTGCTGGCGATGGGCGTTTTTCTGCTCATTCTGGTGATCGGCTTCATTTACGAATGGAAGAAAGGTGCGTTGGAATGGGAATAAGCAATTTGATGCACAATCCGGTGCCCGAGGGCGAGGTCGATGACATCCTACGGCCCGAAGGTGACAACCCACTGCTTGAAAAAGGGTTTGTCACGACCAGCGCTGACGCCCTGATCAACTGGGCCCGGACCGGCTCGATGTGGCCGATGACCTTCGGCCTGGCCTGCTGTGCGGTCGAGATGATGCATGCCGGCGCTTCCCGCTACGACATGGACAAGTTCGGAGTCATTTTCCGGCCCAGTCCGCGCCAGTCCGATGTGATGATCGTTGCCGGCACTCTGTGCAACAAGATGGCCCCGGCCCTGCGCAAGGTCTATGACCAGATGCCGGATCCGAAATGGGTGATTTCCATGGGGTCCTGCGCCAACGGCGGCGGCTATTACCACTATTCCTATGCGGTCACGCGCGGCTGCGATCGAATCGTGCCGGTCGACGTCTACGTGCCCGGCTGCCCGCCGACGGCCGAAGCGCTGGTCTACGGCATTCTGCAGCTGCAAAAGAAGATCCGCCGCACCAACACGATTGCCCGTACATGAATCAGTTCAGCGCCCCCAATCAGAAGCTCGTCCAGTCGCTCAAGGACATCCTCGGCGACAAGCTGACGGGGATCCAGGAGCATCGCGGCCAGCTGACGGCGGTGGTCAGGGTCGACTACTGGCTCGACGTGGCCTATCAACTGCGCGACGAGCCCGAACTGGCCTTCGAGCAGCTGATGGATCTCACCGCGGTCGACTTTCTCGGCTTCGGTGACGATGAATGGGAAACCGCGGAGGCGACCGGTTCCGGATTTTCCCGCGGCGTCGACGCGCTCGGTCCGGGTCGGTTCTCCTGGGAGGAGCGGCCCGAAGCCGAAGAGTTCGAGAACCGCTTCGCCGTGGTCGTCCATCTGCTCTCCCAGCAGCACAACCGTCGCCTGCGCCTGCGCTGCTTCGCGCCGGATGATGAACTGCCGGTCGTGCCCTCGTTGATCGAGGTCTGGAATTCGGTGAACTGGTACGAACGAGAAGCCTTCGATCTGTTCGGTATCGTCTTTGAAGGACATCCGGACCTGCGCCGCATCCTCACCGACTACGGCTTTATCGGGCATCCCTTCAGAAAGGATTTCCCGCTGATCGGCAATGTCTCGGTGCGCTATGACGAGGAGAAGGGTCGGGTGGTCTACGAGCCGGTCGAAATCGAGCCGCGTGTCCTCGTGCCGCGAGTGGTGCGTCGCGACAGCCGCTACGTTGATGAAAAGCTCGAAGGGCGGGAGGCATCATGAGTGAAATCCGCAACTACACGATGAACTTCGGCCCGCAGCATCCAGCCGCTCACGGCGTGCTGCGCCTGATCCTCGAGCTCAACGGCGAGACCGTCGAGCGCGCCGATCCGCATATCGGTCTGCTGCATCGG
>Ga0102934_1000306_pt1 | contig 31500 bp, 27 predicted proteins | sample SalPonR2_A_D1_MG_FD_78175 | JGI IMG/M metagenome (GOLD analysis project Ga0102934, IMG submission 78175) | Salt pond soil microbial communities from South San Francisco under conditions of wetland restoration - Salt Pond MetaG R2_A_D1_MG | ecosystem: Environmental > Aquatic > Marine > Intertidal... | reverse complement strand
TGGCAAGGTGTGTATGCTGCGACGCAAAGAACACAATGCATTAAGAGGAATGCACCGCTTGTCATATCTTTTTGAGAGACAGCTCACTAGCATGTGTTAAATGGGCGCTGTAAGTCTTGGTCATAAAAAGTCGCACGAAACCATCTTTGGCGTACTGCTGGAGAACTTATGAGAATGCGACTAACTTGGAGGGCTCATGAAATGTTTGCTGTTTTTGTATCCATCTCTTTCATTCACAATGAGATTGTCGATTCTATAATATCTGTAAGTCTTGGCACCGCTTGTCATATCTTTTTGAGAGACAGCTCACTAGCATGTGTTAAATGGGCGCTAAGTCTTGGTCTTTGGAGAGCACCGCTCGACGTGAGGTAACTACAGGGTAAGAAATCCGATTGAACTGCCTCTGGCGACTTCTTCAGCAGCTTTGTAGTCGAAAGAGTCCAAGCTGGTAAGTGGAAGGGCTAGGGTTTGTACAAGACCGCCTGTGGTCTTCTTTCACATTAGTTGAAAGGGAAGAACTGAGCTGGTACAACCGATGCATGTCAGGCCACACTCAACAGTAAAGTCACATGTTCGCTACTATTAAATAATAACGTTGCAATAACGTACATCACTTTCCACCTGTTTTATGAGGCTGTGGCCAGAAAGTACTTCAATGCTTTCCCACGGCAATATCTCGATCTGACTCGATTCCTCGGCAGAAAAAACATATTTATTCGCTGGGTTTGTGATAAAAAAACACTGAAGCCTGTACAAGCTTCATGTCACAGTATGGAAAATCACAGTATTCCGATCTTGCCGAATCGAAGCTTGATTGTGGTGGCTTCGGATTGGGACTTACTCCATACAACACCTTTACCACAGCCTGCCCAGTATGTTTCCTGGTCCTGGACCAGTTGCAAATTTTATGACGAAAGAGTCTGTGCTATAGTTGATGTGACGGATGTCAATGCAGCGCACAACAGGTGAAGGTGGGAGGATTGAGAGTTACAGCACTGCAGTTATCCATTTCCAAAAACAGGTGCGATATTCGCAGACTTCAGTTACATGAAATAATCAGAAAACTCTAACACGCGGACAGCAGTTATTGACTGAGTTTGGTGTACAAAAAAAGGTAAATTTTGGTAGCATACGCAAATGTATTGGGATCGCATGTGTAACCCACGAAGACGATGGTATGTTCCTTTTTATCCCCCTATCATGGGGAAATTATTGCATCCCATGATGACCGCTCTCTCTTATCTCCGATCAGGTGCCTATCCAACACTTTGCTAATTCTTTCATGAGTTTTAATACTACTCTGGCATATCGCCTTTCAGGAAGTGAAAGCGTGGGTACTGCAACGTGATGCTCACCTAGACCCTGCCACTGCCTCCCTCCTCTCATCACCTCACTCCAGACATCTCTAGAGTTCCTCGTTCGCTGGCACTTCTTCTACAGGCTCCCCTTTAAAAGCCCGCAGAATGTTCGTCTTGATTAAGAAAAGGGCCTTCTTTTCGGGACTGATGTTGTCTCCGGCCAAGAGCTTTCGAAGACGTTCCGCTTCTGTATCCACGTACGCGGCACCTTTTGTCAGAACCTTCTCGATAGCCTTAAGATACACGTCTCCGTGCGCTGCTGCTTGATCTTTCAAGCCGGTTGCAACTTCTTTCGCTTTGGTCAGAGTTTCAGAGGTGATTCCCTGCACAGAGGCGACCAGCGCATCCAACTCCGCGATCCGGCCCGCCGACGGCAAGAGACCCCCTGTGGCCGTGTAGGCGGTGCCCGCTTTCTCGTTCAGAAAATTAACGAAGTCCACAACATCCCGACCGTGCTCGTATGCCTCCACCTCCTTTCCCTCCCCCCTGGGAAAGAACTTCAGGGTCGGGTATCCAGACACGTCAAAGCGAGAAGCCAAGTCACGGTACTGCGTGGCATCCACCTTGGCCACGACCACGTCTCGTTCACCCGCAAAAATCTTAGCGACCGCCTCGTACTTAGGGGCCAGAGTCTTGCTGTGAGTGTGTTGTTGCGATGTGCGCATAAGCATGGGCATACATGTCTTCGGCTTGCCGGGGGGGAGGCTTATAGAGTAGGAAGATATCAAACCCTTGCGTTACAACAGGGCATGGGCAACGGTGGGAACAAAACGAATTCGGAATGACCATGCTCACACAATTTAAGCGCCTCTCTATTCCTTCTATTCGCCCACTCACGACCCCTTCGCCCACGTTCTCAACGCACCAGTGACCGCACCACGGCGCAGTAAAGCCAACCAATACATCCTTTGTCGGGTCCATCGCTAAGGAATCAAAATTGCCATCCGTCAGCTCGACCACTGCAGACGCCATTTTTTTGACTTTGCGGGACAGCCCCGTCTTTCCGTTTACCCACGACACGATCGTGTCGGCCGTGCGCCCACCCTCGTATTCCTCGGGTGCGGTGCTTCCTTTGGGGAACCACTTTAATGTAGGAAAGCCCTTCACATCAAAACGTTCCCCCAGGCTGCGCTCAGCATCAGCGTCCACCTTGGCAATGACGACCCCATCCCCTGCCTTGTAGACGTCCCCGGCGATCTCATACTCAGGAGCCAAAGTCTTGCTGTGTGGTGGCACGGGGCAGGTGAGAAACCAGTGGGAGTCATGGATCAGACGAGTACCACATGAGATTCAGAGTGCATTATTTTGCATCCACAACTGCATGCAACATCTCTGGGTAATAGTACGACCGCGAACATTGCATGGGGGGAGAGTGGTACAGGCAAGAGGCTTCGGGAGAGAGATTTTCGAGGCCAAACACACGTACCAATGCCCGCACCAGGGGGCGTAGAATTCTACCAGCACGTTTTGAGAACCGTCCACGACTTGATCGAAGTTCGCAGGGGTCAAGGTCACGACAGCAGCCTATAATGGGAATCAAATGATTGGTACTTCAGCGAAGTCGACCACCTCACGTATACAGATGCACTAAAACGACCGCACACTTTACCTGAGCTGCCGTTGCCACAGTCAGCGCTAGAATGACGCTAAGCTTCATGCTGGATTATCAGAAATCCTGCGTTGAATGTGCGTGTGTGCCGTACGAAATTACCACAGGGATTCAAACCAGATGCGAGGCCTCTCAGACAGCATGGAAGAAACACTCTTTCTGATTTCGAAACGGCGCCCGATGCACAACTTAAAGTGCATAAGAAATGAGGGTGACTGTGCTCACCCAAGAACTGCGTGTTAAAGACGCGACCGGGCAGGCCTGGGGTTTCGGAAGGAAAGGCGGCAGCAGCGAAGTCTCCGAATGGGAAGCAATCGCCGGGTATCCCTTTCCTTTCTTGGCGAGGCCCGCGAGACTAGGCACCGTGCATTCTCTTACTTTCTTGGAAGCCTGCGGAACCAAGCCCTGACCTGGCCTTCGCTTTCCTGTTCTGCCCTCCGTCACGCACCCTCGATGAAGTTGGACTCTTTTGCCTCATGGCACGAGGGTGTGTGGTACAAAAATCACGCGAATCTCGGTAAACGACGGCATCCAACCAACACGGGCCGAGCGCTTTAATTTCATGCTCGAGATTATATGAGAATCTGGACCAGGAAACTAGACATCGTTCCTGCCTTCTAATGTGGAAGGATTTGAGTCAGTGCCTCAAAGGCAATATTTTGAAAGCTGGATGAAGTACTCAATTAAATCCGTTCGCACATGAAAAGCAGCTCATGTGGTAGCTCTCTTTTTAAAGCAATGACACGTCATGATTCGCCACTGAGGGCTCTAGAATAGGATCTATGTGAGTGCCAGCCATCAAAGTCTAAAATTTTTGGGGAAATGGAACATACACACTCCTCGAAGCCATTTCATCTGAGCAACATGCGGTAGTAGAAGCGATGTACTACTCAAATATGCAGAAGATGCGGAAATAAGCGCATATATAGATAGCGTGCAGAAGATGTGTTCTTTGTTGACGTAGAAATACAAAGTGGAAAGATCAGATGACCAAGCAGTAAATAACAAAAATTCGGCAATAGTCCGTTCAATGATATTTACAACATGAACACGACCAGGAGCTTCTCGCGCGTCAAGACTGCACGAGTTATCACAGTGGGAGACCTGTGTGAGCTGTCAAGAAGAAAGGATTAGCCAGAGACGCTTGGCAACAAAATTCGACACCCAGTGTCGTGTGGTACTCTTTTATTTCGTTTAGATTGCGGGACGATCTTTACACCCCGGATAATGCTGATATGCAACAACTCCCACAGAACCCGAGTTTCACGTAATGTTAAAATCAACCTTGTCGAATGCATTTCGATGCATTATATTCCGAGAAGAGATCCTAAAAACACACGTGAATTCCAAAGCGAATGGATTGCTATGGGGACAAGGAGGTTTCCTGATAACAGGTAGAGGACGGCCCACAGGTATCCTAGGGTCGTCAGGGGGATCATCCCACTCATACTCATGTGGTGCGCGGCAAAAATGACCGCACTGACAAGCGTGGCAACGTCGGCAGGGTAGAAGAGGTACAATGCCGGAAGGAGAAAGCCACGGTACAGGACTTCCTCCCACCACGGGGCGGATACACAGGGCGCGAGGGAGCCCACCAGCATGGCAACGACATCGTTACCCTCCGGGTTGATCATCTGCGTCACGACCGAATCCACTTCAAAGGCCGAGGCCGGCAACACCACCTGGTTGACTGTGTCGGCGACGTGAAACGCCAGCGAAGACACGTAGTATCCGCCAATCGCCCACCACAGCCAGTACGTGTTCCAGCTCGACTTCATCCACACGCTCTTCTTCCCGAAAAAAGGCTTGTCTCCGCCCTCTCCCGCCTGAGTCTTGAGGATGCCCACGCCGAGGAGGACCCAAACCAGGTGACCGGCCAGCACCTGCACCGCGCGACCCAGCGCCACGTTCAGCTCGGACAGACCAAAGACATCCTCTACCCATTTGGATGCCGAGCCTGAAGTCAGGTAGGCGACCATGAGAAGAAAGAGGATGCGCCATACCTTCCCCCGCCCCCTTTTGGGGGGGTTGAAGGGCAGGGGTCGAGCTCCGAACACCACCGGCTTCAACGGAAGCCCTCGGGCGCGCCGAAAGTAGGCCGCAGCTCCGAGGACCAGAAGACCTGCGAGTGAATCCATGCCTATGGATTGGAAAAGACCGTGGGTGTTCGGCACCAGCTGAAATGGAAACGGCATGGCTACCTTGGACAGCACGAGCATGTGAAAGAAATATAATGCCACCATGACGAGCACCTGGATGAGTGGATGCAGCGTCACAATCCACGTGGGTGTCCATGCCGGGGCTCCCCGGGGTCGTTCTCTGTAGGAGGGAAGTTCGCTTGCGCTCCAGCTCTCTTCCCCCTCATCCATGGGAGACGCGGCAGCCGAGCTTTGCAATGGGTGGACACGCGATAAGCATCGCTGCTGTCTTCTTCTACGGGCTAGAAAAGACCCAGTAACTGCCAAATACGACAAAGTCCGACAAGCGACTTGCGCCTGGTTTCCGACACGATGTCCAACTTCGTGAGAGCCCTGCGGACTTCGAAGCGGAGGCAGCACATGATTCATATGGCCACTAAACTTTGAAACGCTTGGAGCTGGGATATAAAATGTCTGTGGCAGTAAACTCGGCCCTCTGGCGTTGCGTTGCAAGCCTGCAGGCGGTAGAGTGGGATAGCCACCGCGCGGGAGGGGATTGAAAGAGCTGAAGGCCACAGCGAGCGGCCAAGTGCATGAAGACACGGTGAAGGCGACCAGGACTTTAGGCCCAAACCAGCCGCGACCACACTTCCTTTTTTTTAATAGAGGCATGCTTCCCTGTGATGATTAATGCGTAGATTAGTGTCATCCAGGCGCGTTGTTTGACCCTGGCCTATCTTGGCAATTCAAGCGCTCAAGCAGACTTGGCGAGGGCGAGGCCAGGCAACGGGAAACGACGTGCGGCGCCTCCTCGTCCTCACACTTTCAAAAGACGTACAACACCGGCGCGAAGAACCAAAAGTCGAATGTCAAAGATGTTTATCTTATTGTTTCGTGACGGAACATGCGAGTGGTAGGCGGTGTACCGTAGGCTGCTCGGACGCCGACATCTCCCCACCCTCACCAATTCCTCGATCTGCTCACAGGCAGGACTAGAGCCACCTTGCCATGAGCTTGGGCCCTCGCGCCAGGGGGATCCTTATGCGCATCAAAAGCAAGGGTAAAATCTCGCAGTCGAGGTGCGTGTGCTTGAAATATCGATGAATTCATCTTGAGGCGCCCGGACGCTCACGTTTTACCTGGTGTCCCGAAAACTTTCTCACATGCAACCTTACCTCCACAGAGCACCTCACCCACTTCCTATTCGCATCGGTCATAGGGCATTCACATCACATAGAGGCCAAAATGATAATGGTGGTTGTCATGGGTCGATTGTACCACGGCCCAGATGGTCTATCCACGATTTGAGACTACTTCACGAGGATTCCGTCGAGGGAGCGGCGGACCCCTTGAGCGACGAAGAGGTGCGTGCGCAGGGATCGGTACACAGTGTAACAGAGATGGCTGGGCCTTGTCACAGTGCATGCGAAAGCAAACCATGTGGCCCAAGGAGGTACTTCGCCCAAAGCCTGACAACTAACTGAAATCTTTTCATTCTTGGCACCTTTTTTCACCGATTCTCAGCTACTGCGGCTGGCAAAACTCGCACACCTAGATATAGAAGGGGGAAATTTCGACCGCACGGCGTTGCGGCGTGATGTGGGCGCCATCATGAGCTGCATGGCGCTGTTGCAGGTCCGTATATCTTATTCTGAGATTCCAGACGTTTCTCGCATCCCGTAGGTGGCAGCAGACTAAATAATTGTAGTGTAGAAGTATTCTTCCCGCCTGTATTATAACCGCCTGGTTCTAACTCGATGGATCAGCTGTGTGCTATTGTTACCCCAAATAGCACTGAGTGACAAGGCGTTTCAAAGCATGTTCCATCGTGCCTTTGAGCCGGGGAGTGCTGTGCGCGTATGGTACATTTGTAAGATGCTTCTAGCTATGTCACATCTGTCATCCTAATACAGACTACAGATTTACATGATGTCAGCAAGCAAGATATGTACGCGCCAGCAACTGGCGGGGAAGGCTCGGCACGGCTTCGGGAGGATGTTGTCACAGAGGGAGGTGAGATTTTAACTCGGCGGCGAAGTGAATAAAATGCTTTTTTGGGAGACACTAGAAACAAGTGTATTTCACCTGTATTCATACTAATTGGATCATCGACCTCCACGGCCAGGGCCCAAGATGCAGGCTCAGGTGCTGGAAAATGCACAGGAAACGGCACATGGTCAGTTTGTCGTCCCGCTTGTCAACCGCAAGTTGTAGCTTGGAGTGAATACACAACAGACATAAGGCCCCTCAATTCATGTATGAACGCGTGTGTTGGCCTAGTGCAGGGTGGTGTGTTGTAAACGGACGTGTAAGCCAAAGTAAAGCCTGGATCCTACAACCTCCCCACCCCCTCCGAGGAGTCCTCGCTCGCTCTCCGCCTGCTTTGTCGCTTACTTGTCTGCAAGGTCCGTGCTCATTCTCTACCCCCCAGCCTTTTCGTTAACACCTTGAATGTTGTGCATGATGATAATGTTCCAATCAGTGCGATTATGCCTTTCGAGACTCTCTCCTCTTGGAGCGCAAGCCATCTCAGCCCGACTCTCCCTCATTGCCTCTTCCTCGCACGTAAGATCTATTGGAGGTTTGGCGAATGGAACATGGCTTCTCCTGCCTCAAACATGTTATCACAACATTCGTCAAAAACATCAAGCATGAAGAAAGAGGGGCTGCGGATTCCTTTCCCATTCGAACCGTATCCTGCTCAAAAGGTACGTCTCTCCGTTCTTTTACTCTGTTTGACATCGATCCCATTGTCACTTGTCGTGTCGAACACAGGCATTGATGGAGCAACTGTACAAGACAATTGATGCAGGTCATATAGGGCTCTTTGAGAGCCCTACCGGAACGGGAAAATCTCTGAGTTTGATATGCGCCAGCTTGTATTGGCTGAGAGACCGGCAGCGGAGGGACGAGGCCGGCGAGGAGGATCCGCTGGCGGCCCCTTCGCTCTCTTCCACACGTCATGGAGCTACGGCTATGGCTACGAATACAGGTGGAGAAACTGAACCTGACTGGCTTCGGGACTACGGGAAGGTCAAAGAGCGCGAGGCTGCAATCGAAAAGCGAAGAAAAATACGAGAACGACAGCAAGCATTGCAGCATCGCTTAGAGGAAGCACGTCACGCTGATGATCGCTCGAACACATTACGAAAAGAGAAGTACCTCCATGGCAATATTGGCCTGATGGAACGGTGTAAAAAAAGGCCTTTTGATGCCGGAAGAAGGGGGGATAAGAAAGCTGAAGGCCTTTGGGATGACGAGGAGGATGCGGATTTGCTTCCCGTTAAATATGAAAGCGGGTGCGAACAAGACGATGACAGCGACAGGGAGAGTACGCCCAATGACCTTGCATACGGGATAGATAAGGAGGGTGATGAGGGCGAGGAATTGGATCGCAACACCCGAAAGGTGCGCGAGGGGGAGTCTTCTATTATGTGCGGCGTCTTCCGTCCACGGTCAGGAGTCTGACGCTTCCTCACATCCTCAGCTCTCCTACCACATTCCGATTTCTAGATCCTTTATTGCAGTCGAACGCATTCTCAGGTGTCACAGTTCGTGATGGAGATCCAAAAGACTGATTTTCGGGACGACGTCCGTGTCATCTCCTTGAGCTCGAGGAAGAACCTGTGCATTAACGAGGAGGTGCTGAAATTAGGGAGTGACAGCCGCATCAGCGATCGTTGCCTGGATTTGCAAAAGGGAAAAAACACAAATATTGTCGTGTCAGACATGCAATCCGACCAAAAACACACTTCCGATAAAGCTGATAGCAAAGGTACGAAGAAGCGCCCGCGCGCTGATGCGTCGAAACGACAAGTGAAGTGTCCATTCCTCCTGGAGCGGGATCAGCGGCAGGACTTATACCGGGACTACGCCTTGAGTAAGATTCGGAACTTGGAGGATCTGGCGGCGCTTGGAAAGAAGCTAGATACATGCCCGTACTATGGGACGCGGCGGGCAGTAGCTCAGGCGGAAGTCATCTGTATGCCATATGCGACTCTCTTACACAAAGGGACACGAGAATCCATGAAAATTCCTCTCAAAGGCAACGTGGTGCTCATCGACGAGGCTCACAATCTGGTTGAAGCCATTAACGCTGTGCACACAACGCAGCTTTCATTGCAGGTGATGAGTCGCGCACTCAATCAAATTACGCTCTACTGGGAGCGGTATAAGTCTCGTCTCAGTGGGAAAAATACGGTGTACGTACAACAAATAATTCGACTTCTGGGAGGTTTGGTGAAGTTTGTTCGTAGGAAAGCATCTCCACATGTGTTGGCTACCACTTCTGCGACTGGACAGGAGGACGCCTCGGCGACGGTGATCATGACTGTGAACGAGCTTGTCTTTGAGGCCGGTATGGACAATGTGAACCTGTTCAAAGTGGTAAGATACATGGAGCAAAGTCAAATATCGAAAAAGGTTTTGGGATTCGTGGACCGACGCGGGACTGAGGTGCAAATTCACGGATCTGAGAGCACATTCCCCGCAACATGCTCACCTTCACAAGCCACTGACGCGGGAGTTCATGGAGAGTCCTCGGCAGGACTTGGAGATTATGTCAGCAACAACATATCGTCGTTGCAAAACGTGCAGACTTTTTTGGTGACCCTGACTGGATCTAGTCGAGACGGACGTATTGTCCTCGAAACTGGGCACGGACCTCAGAAGGGGCGCCGGCAGATGGCGGCAGGGATTAAATTTATCATGCTCAATGCTGCTGTACATTTCCGAGAAATAGTATCTGAGGCACGCTCAGTGGTGCTGGTGGGCGGAACCATGCAACCTGTGGCGCCCATTGTGGCACAGCTTTTTCCAGATTTGCCGATATCACGTCTTGACGTGTTCTCGTGTGGCCATGTGATTCCACCTCAAAACCTGTTAGCTCTGTGTATGAGCAAAGGTCCTACAGGCATCGACTTTGATTTCACCCATAAAAGTCGAGGTCTTGTTCAGCAAATGGACGAACTTGGTCGACTGCTGCTCAATGTCTCTACCGTTACACCCGGTGGGTTGGTTGTTTTTCTACCTTCGTATGCTTACGAAGAAAAGTTGATGACTCGTTGGAGAGAAAGCAATTTGTTGTCCAAATTACGCTCCAAGAAATCGATCTTTAGTGAACCCAAGCAGGCTAAAGACGTAGAAGCCACCTTGCAGGCCTACTCAGCGGCCATAGCCGAAGGTGAAATACATCGTAAGGAACAGTGCAGTGGCAGTGGCTCTGTTGGTGCAATTCTTTTTTGCGTAGTTGGCGCAAAGATGTCAGAAGGTATCAATTTTGCTGATGGTATGGCTCGCGGTGTCGTGATGGTTGGATTGCCGTATCCAGATCGCCGGGATCCAGAATTGCAGCAAAAAATGCAATATTTGGATAGTTTGCAATTCTTCAAAGGAGCAGCTGCAGCCAACGATAATACTATGCGTTCAAATACGGAGAAGTGCATTGCCATTGGAGCTACTTGCGGCAAGACTTACTATCAAAATTTATGCATGCGCGCAGTTAATCAGTCTATCGGGCGGGCTATAAGGCACGCGAATGACTGGGCAGCCATAATTCTCGTGGATCGACGCTATTTTGCTGATCCCTCGATTGTTTCTCTTCTACCTAAATGGATTGCAGATCGTATCGTACCTTATAACCATAGTCAGAATTTTGGCCGGGCATTCGTTCAACTTTCAAGATTTTTTAAAGATAAAGTGGATGATAAATAAAGCTGGATTACCAGATTATCCTTGAACAGGTAACACTGTACTGAAAAGTAGGCAACGAAAGATGGGACACAGGTTTCCAATCTTCGACAATGTCTCCAAAAATATGAGCGAGAAACACTCGGAAAGAATTTCTTTTTTTTTTTACACGTTGCATAGAGTTCGTGTAGGGATGCGTCATATTGCTTTCATCTTAGACTGGTCCGAGTATAGTTAAGAAGCTTATTTATTAAAGAAACACATGTGGCTTTTTCGATTTCTGGCACAAATTTAAGTAAAGATTGCACTTGGCATCGATAAAAGATCCATTCTCTTCTCTCTTTGATTAAGAGGAATCTCAACCACAACCCATACTTACACGTTTTCTGACTTGTGCAGACACATTACGACGCGTCGCCTACAATTTTCAAGCGGCCACCAAAATCACGCAAACGGCTGCTATCTTTTTCTTCGAAAGAGTTGTCGTTTGCCAGACGGTTTGCAATTTCGATGCCATCCTGACGGACTTTGGCCAGTTTTTCCAAATCTCGGGCGCACAGTGCTTCCAATAATGCGTTATAAGAAATAAGACAAGACTTTGAATCTGGGAAGAGATAAAGTCCGAGAACTTCACAATCGAACTCTTTAAAGTCTACACGAAATTCAGCCGCTGTTTCCTTGACCCCTTTGTAAAATTGTTCGCGCGTAATACGGCCACGACGGACATTACTTTGCTTCGAATAAGGTGACGTATCAAATGCTGTGTAAATTTTGCAGAGAATTCGCTTGCGACCCAGGCGGCTAAAGCAACTGCAAAATTTCTGTACGGCATTTTCCAACTGTTGCTGCTGGTTTCCGTCACAATGTTGGATAGATCTTGTAAGATCCTGCAGATACTTGTTGATGGTAGGAGCTTGACCTTTGCGGGACAACGACACTTCTTTTCCAGCACATGTATCCCGACAGGTTTTGAATGAGCTACTCAGGGATGACAAAGGAATCACTTCGGATTCTATAGTATAGATGGCGTCACACAGGTCCATGTAATGAAGTTTTCCGGTCCCACACAAATCGTACTGCAGGAATAAAGTCGATGCAGCACTTTCAGTCAGCAAAGGAGTCAACCCATGCACTTTAAGTGCATGAAACCATTGTTCCATGTCCAATTGGCCATTACCTCTGACATCTAATTGCCGCAATGTCTTGCGCAGGAAGGCGCGATGGCTTTCCCCATGCATGAATGCATCTGCCAAAGCTTTAAAGAGGCGTTCTTCGATGCTGAGCTGATTTGCACACACAGCCTCTTTCGCCTGCTCCAAAACAGACTTTGGTGCACATATAGATAAAGCATCAACATAGTCATCGTACCAAATGCCGCTTTTTGATCTGCTTTCATCATTTTCCACACCCGCCCCGCTAGCTACCATAGGGCCTGCAAATGCAGTAGCGACTTCAAATGAGACCAGTAATGCGACCACTTCTTGATGGGAGATAGGCGTGGCGTGTGCTTGGGTTTCAAGCTCGCGGATCAATTTGGCGAATTCTACGTGCATCAATGCCCCAATATTTCCCTCGTCGTACGCACGGAATAAGGCGCGGATCGGAATTCCAGCACCGATAAAGGTTTCTGCCTGCTTCACTAGACATATCCGCACAGCCAAAGGAACTGCAAAGTAGACCTGCGAAGTGACCATAGCATAGGGTAGGATATCCCCTTCTTCGCCGTTGCCGCCCGAGGCAAGAATCATTCCAATGTCTTCTAAAATCTTTCTAGTATATTCATCGTATCCGACCGTTTTCACGGCAAATAGGCGCGCTCCAGTTGCGGGGACTTCAAATGTTACTGGTGGCGCGGTCAACAGAAAGTCCTCAGGACGAAGAAAGCGCGAGTGGCTTCCACCAAGACCCTCCCACGACTTTCCGGTATTACCTGTAGCTTTGTTTGAAATGTATTTTTTGTACTTCCCTCGGGCCAAGAAAAGCCCTCCATCAACTCCAGAGTTGGGAATCGAAGGCTCAAAAATGCTGACCGTGGAATCGAACTCAAAAAAATTCAAGATTAGATTTCTGGAATGGTCCTCTTCCAACCGCTGTGCCCCGGTGCTATTGTTGTCCTTGCTGGCCGACTTTCCCGTAGGGATTGCACGCATCAAGTGCACTAAAAATCGTAAAACTTTTGCCCCGCGCTGATTTTTTGCTTGCCGCTCATTCTTGCCTTCCAATTTCCCCGGTTCCAGTTTGAGACCTAAAGCATAAGCATCGTCATCAGTGCCAAATCCGTTAGGCGGCGTTATGATAATTTTCGAGGTGGGATCCGCGGACTCGCTCTGTGCGACGTGCAAGGGCTTTTGTTCGATGCCTTTTGATGGATACCATTCGGCAGTACTTGCGTCGCAGGAAAGCAATAGTATATGGCGCCCATAGACTTTAATATATCCTCCGCATCGTAGATCCTCGCATTGATACAGGCGGCCAGAATCCTTGAGGACACATTGTCGGCTCAAAAAAGTTGGAAAATGATGCCGACCGGGTTCAATGGTCTCTTTGATCTCCATGGTTTGGTCACCAACGTAAAAATAGAGAACACATTGGTGACGACCGCCGAGTTGGTTCTCGTCTTCGTACGCGCAGTAAAAGCGCAATACTTTGGTGTCACGAAGCTGGTAAGGGGGGAGCTTCAGAAGGTCCGATGAATTATTTTTACTGGGTTGCGACCTGACCTCATCCTGTTGCCGCTCTTGCACGTCCTTGCGACGTACTAAGAGAGGTTGTTCCATGCGAAGTCTTTGCTCACGATGACCATCATCAGGACACTCCATGGCCGGTCCAAATTCCACGCCAAATGTGCTTTTATACCACGCTCGAGTGTAAGCATCCGCATCTATTATAACTAGAGTTCGACCATAAAATTCAACGCTGGCCCCAACTGCAATATCAGCAGGCGAGAAGAACTGTTCTTCTTGTTGATGGTTCCCCCCCTGCTCCTTAATGGGCTTCGGCACTTTCTGCTTTCGCATGAATGTGCCCTGAGGTATACCCGAATTCGTCTCCTTAGGTTCAATGACGGAAAACATACCTAAAATGCAAAATGAACGAACATTGGTTTGGGGTGTGAAGATGACATAGGAGCGTAATTTTATTGCAAGCATGTATACTTCTATTGAAAAGTTACGTGTTAAGTAATTTTTAAGAGAGATTTTTATCGAATTTTCAAATTTTCAGCATGCACTCACCCAAAGAAATGAAATAATGCAGTATAAATCGCCGGATACGCATGGTGACCCTGTTTTCATCTCCACCTTCGAAGACTGGCTCCTTGTAATAAGCATAATATCTCAACACTTCCTGGTCACTTTTTTGCAACCAAGGAGGCAAATAGCTACTTTCTGCCGTATCACAGGCTTCTGCACCGCTTCCAGGATCTGCAAAGTCATCAGACGGTACATTCGACAAGTTCGCGTTCTCCTCTTCCTTCTTGCGAATATGTGACAGAAGAGAAGTGGAGGCTTCATATGAATTATATATGAGTTTTAAAGAAGTGTGGCGCATAATTTTTTCGACACACTTACCCGCCTCGCTGGATTTACGCACTTATCGACCTTATTACGGGGATGCTCGCGAGTTTGGGAGACATTGCACGATGAGCGTAGAGCCCGGGTCAAATAAGGATTCGGTGCACGTCGCAGGCCAGGTGCAAGTGGCAGCGCAGTCTCATCGTGTTCTTCTTTGTTCGTTGTATGATATTCCATGTTGCGTACCAAGTCGTGCTGAAAAGCTTAAGTTTCAACTCGCGAACTTCTAAATTGTCACAAGTAAAATTAGAAAGTGAGCTTTGTGAGTAGAAAAATTGTCAGCCTTAAGTTCTTCATAAAAGTGAGGATTGCAGCGCCAAAAACGGCACAAATATCTTTCTTATCCCCATACCACTAAACAAAATTCAAAGATAAGAGGCAAGGGCAAAAGCATCCCTAAAGGTACGAAAAAGGGGGTTCCTAGGGCTAGCCAAGTAACGGCTGCCCGTTGGCCGTTCCGTCGCCATTCGCCGAATCCGACCGGCCGTAGGAGCCTCCCTGACCCGACGCCCCCGCTGTGGATGTAACCAGGCGCACCACACGGCTACACAGGAACCACTTCTCTTGATGAGTTGTCGAGGAGATCACATTGATTCATGCGGCCACGGGCATGATCATGCCCATGGCGAGGAATGGTACGGTGAACGGGTAATGGGAGAGAGAGTGGCTGATTTATCTTGGCGTGACTTAAATCCGAGTTGCAGTGATTCGTTTATGGTCGGAAAAGTTTAAGGCAACATCTTCTTCCCGCAATTCCCTCCGTTCCCCTCAACATAGCGATCATGAAGCGGAAGATCCTGATGGTCAATCTATGTTTGCGGCCATCGACACGAGCAAGGTTCGATGTCTAAATGAAAACGAAATTGGAGCATGCTTGCACCCTTTCAAGCTGTACAACAAACGTCGAGAGCCCGAGCCTCGACTAGACAGCCACGATGACGACCCGGAGCTATTACTCTTTGTACCCTTCACACGCATTGTGAAATTGAAGAGTATCAATATAATTGGGGGCCATGCCGGTGAAGGCACGGCGCCGACTAAAATCAAATTGTAGGTGAACGATGTAAAAATCACTACGCTGGAACCCTCACGAGGCTTAAGTGGAAGAGAGCGTATTTTCTAAGTTTGTGAGTCTTGTAGTTGTATTTTTTGACTCACCACTTCTTTTTTTGTCGGTTTTTGACTCCCGCTCAGGTTCGTAAATCGCGATGACATCGATTTTGGTAACTGCAACGAGTTGATGGCGGCTCAAGAATTGGAACTCGTTGCAAATGCCGCCGCAATGGGTGACGGGGGTGGAATAGACTATCCTCTGAAAGTGAGCAAATTCCAGAACGTGAGCAGCCTGACCATCTTTTTCAGCGAGAATGGAGGTGGCGACGTTACATCTGTTTCCTACGTAGGATTCAAAGGCGAGATAACCTCGGTGCGGCATGGGGTCGTCGAATGCGTGTATGAGTCTGCCCCTCAGGCGGCCGATCACAAACAGGACGCTGGGGAACACTTAATGCCGGATGTTGCTGGAAATTGAGCGATATTAACAAGCGGCAGGTGGGAGTAGAAGCAGAGCGCATATGTATATACCCAAAGAATCCGGGACGCCGGGCGAGGTAGTAAGATCTTTCATGTTATGCATGTTTTTATTTTTCGCTTTATTTTTTTCTCAAACCAAACTGGTATTTTAAATTGTGCCATTCACTACTGTTGGCACTACTTGGAGGAAACTTAGGTGTATACGCCCAACTTCTTAAGGGATACGCGGACTTGCCGTGCGAAGAACGTTCCCAGCTTGCACGCTTGATATACGTGTCTATGTACTAGAGTACACCAGCCAACCTGTGGCGGCAACGAGTCTCTACGAGGAACAATCTAAATTTGGATGCTATGCCGAAAAAGCAAGAGGAGATCCCCCTCACCCCTCCCGGCCCTCCGCAGAATGCTTGGCGCCACAAGCCCTATTCCACCTTCTGGCTCCTTCGTCCAATCTCCTCTCTTTCATTACTCGTCCCCCTGCAAAAGAATGTCGATGAAACCCACGCGGGAGCGCACGAGATGGTCGTAACCCCATGACACTTGCACCGACTCGATCTGAAAGCTATCGTCCAGGAACGGAAGGATGTCGTTTTCTCTCCCGCCTCCCACCACGTATCCAATCAATGTAAACTTTCCATCCAACGACTTAGCCGTTTCCACACATCGGGCGTCACGCTGCAACCAGAAGAACTCGCTGTTGGCGCCGTTGCCGTCTTGCTCAGGATGCAACAGCCCGATCGCTCGAGGCGTCCGATAAGACAGCAGCGGCGGCGCCCGAGTAAAGAGGCCCGTGTTTCTCGCTTGGCCATAGAATGGACGGTTGCCCTCTGGTTCTGCGCGCATCACCTCCAACGGCACCCGCCTCTGCTTTCCCGTAATGGGGTCGACGAAACCCGTCTTATAGCGCCCACCCACCACCAGCTCCACCTCCTGGTCATCCTTATTTCCGCTTCGAACTTTCTCTGTGACGAGAGGCAAGCGATTGTAAAAACCTCGCTGACACAAGTCGATGAAATTTCCGGCAGATATAGGTGCATTGAAACCATCCACGATCACTGTCATGTTCGCTGTTTTCAAAGCGCCATTTTCCTCCTTATTCCCGTTGCTACCCTCCTTATCTTTGCCCAACTCCTTCAGGAAAAAGATAACCTCAGCTCGTCCGAAGAGCCTTGGGAGATTGAAATAATCGTCCTCGCGACGGTCGTCATTCTTCGGCGGGGAGAAAGGGAACTTCGCAACCATAAGCTCCCCTAGATGCCCGAGATGGAGCAAGGACTCTTCTTGATATCGGAGCGTGTCCGCTACGCTTTCGTGTTGAGTAGCGTTCTCCAGATTCGAGATTGCCAAATCCAAGAGGAGGAGCTCATTCGCGAAGCGGACCCGCCGCCTCGCTTGGGACTCGGCCGTCGTGTTCGGGCGGATCGTCAGCGCGTAGGGGAACGCATCTTTTTCTCGGTTGTACGTCGCCCGGACGTTCTCTGCCAAACCCTTTATTTTGGACCACCGGAATGTGGATATGTCTCCTGGTTCTCCATTGTCTTCGGCTGCTGTCGTATTGAGCATGCCTGGCTCGGAGGTGGCTGCAGTGACAAAGCTGAGGTCCGCGATTACCTGACCGGCTTCATTGCAGAGCCGTGAGCCCTGTAGCACATTCAATCCGCGAAGTTCATTTATCCGACTGAGTGCTTGGCCCATTCCTTTAATGGCTTGGTTGTTCAAGGGCAAAGATTCCACTAGGACCGACTCCGGGAGGACTCCATCCAACAGACCTCCCTTGGTCACCCATGGAAATTCTTCCAAGGCCGCCTGTGCCCTTCCTTCCCCGCCTGCTGCTGGGATACCTACGTTTATAAGTGCAGGGATTAAAGTGGAAGCTGCAGCCACAGCTCCACGCCGGCTTATCGTATTCCAAGCACGCGCAGGACGGCCTGACGGAGGCGTGTCTGATGGCGTCTCGGCTGGGATCGAGGATGATTTCGGGTACTCCGTCGGGCAGGCGTCCTCCGACGGGGTAGACCGGGATGAAAACGTTCCCCGTATCTGTCCTCTTGCGACAGGAGTATGGGAGGGGTGCAAGGGGGTTGGAAACCAGGCAAACGACATGGGGAGAGTAAATGTCAGGAGGTAGGTAGGCCAGATGGCAGGACGGCCACGCATTCTGCCTTTCACGAGCATGCCGAATGATTTGTGGTAGACGAGGTTTATGTACTCGGATGGCTGCCCATGTGTAGTCTATACTGGCCCCTGTGCGCGTTCACGGGTGAGATGGAGGGCGAGAGGGTCAGTTGAAGGTAAGCGAGGCGGATACATGTCAGATAGTACCAGACCGTCGATCTCTCCCTTCGCCTGGACAACTTTGACCTTCCTACTTTTTTTTAAGATAGTCATAGAGTCCGATTTTAAAAAGGCACGTGTAATTTACTCTCCATCAGCTATCACGCGATCTTCAAAAAGAAAGGTGTGTTATGAACTTTTGTCGCGTGGAATTAGGATCCTTTGCCGTCGACTACCAGGAGGTTACCATGTATTGCTTTTTGTTTTTTTCGGGGCTATATATCGACACTCGATTGTAAAATATTATCATCGACCCATTCAACTAAGCGCGAAGTCAAGCAGTCGTTTTCGTACTTGAAGGCACGGCATACGTCCCCCTCTTGAAAGGACTTCGTCTCCTGAGGAATGCCTATCCAGTCAATAGGCAAAAGCAGACGTGACGTGGAACTGAGCAGCGCGCCTTCCCAGCGCTGCAAATCTTTCAGGTTCGGTGGCGGGTGTAGTATCACGGGGATATGATGGGCGGCACATGCCTCAAGCACGAGCTTTCGTACAGTGCCCTCTAAGACTCCTTCACCAGCTGTCCACAGTTTCCCCTCCATCACGACATAGAAATTCGTCTGCGTTCCCTCTAAAAGCGCACCATCCAAGTCCCGGAGAAGTATCTCATTAGTATCCACAGGCTTCAAATATTCAAGCCGCTTTCTCTCGCGAACCCATCCGGAGTCTTTGGCCTTGGCATTCGACCGCGGCGCCCCCCGTACTTCGACCTTGATGGGTGGCGAGGGCCGGAGAGGCAGTTGAGATACATGATAAAGACACTCTAGCATACTATCTTCTGTGTGCCATACAAAGAGTATTGTCAACTTGAGTTCCTCCTGCGAGATGGAGGCCTGTCCGCCCAGGGGCTTATGACTTGACCTTGATGTAAGGGAGGAATGGTGTAATTTTTTAGTGCCCATTGTGAGGATAGCGATGATTCGCTTCTTTGAAAAATAAGTAGACTCTTTATTTGCTATTCGAATGGTATAACAAAAAGTTACCTGTGGTGCTCGATGGCGACGCGGAGAGCCTTCATGACCACAGCTCTCAAACGAGAGGGCTCGACGATATCCGCCAGCAGCGCTAGGAATAGAAGGTGACACAAGGCAGTCAGGTCGCGGCATCACAAGCATCCCATGACAGCCTCAAACATCATTCAACCCCGCAACTTGGCCCCGGTATCGTCGAGCATTGATGATTCGAGTACGGTGACACAGTACCTTGATCTGGCCACATGAGCATGGCTGTTTCTGACAACCGTTTGACATGCGCATCAAGCACAAAAATTTTGCTTCCCCGCACTGTTCGTGCTGTTGTATATGCACCTCTATGAGTAAAAGAAGTAATCATGAAAAGGAGTAAGTTTCTTGTGAGGGCCTCTTCATTTTCTGCCGAGAAATATCGCCACTTCTCGTTAGAGGAGCTAAATGTGACGCAAACGAGCGGATTACCTTGAATGCCTTTCCAAAAAAGTCTTCGAGTCTTCGTGCGAGCATACGGCAAAGATCGTGGAAGTACATGATGCCCTTATAAGGACCCGCGCCTCCGTATAAGCGGCCATAGGAAGGCGACCTCGGGCACGAAGACCTGAGGAGGAGTCGGAACGGGGTTGTGCCCTTCCTGGGAAAACGGATGCAGTACGTAGCACTGCAACGAGCCATGAAAATGTGACCAATGTCCAGATTGCTCGTTCATTAACGACAGAGCCCTCTAAACCCTGAGAGACGGCTTTGGGGGCAGTGCATTGGCCTCGGACGCCACGCATACCTCCCACCAGGAGCAGCCTCCTTGAAGCGGCGCTGGACGAGCCCTGCCAGTGCACGCACCCTGACGCCCCTCGCGGTCCCTCTTACACCCTTCGCGCGCCCTTCCCTTCTTTCCACACCATCAGATTTGGACATTGTGTTCGGTGACGACATTGCAAGCTCCTGCGGATGGTTTGACCACATAAGGCTTGCGGCGTCGCGCAATTCGGGCTAGGACCAGGATCATCCCTCTTGCTTCCGAGAATGGGACAGCGTGATGCTAGATGGCGAAAGAAGTCACGGAGTCTTTTGCGAACATTGAAATATCTCACATTGGTTGCAGTAGCACACCTTAACGTGAAAGCCTTCCAGCTTCGCTCTGTGTTGCCATCAAGTACGGTCTGTTCCCAGCACTTCGGTCCTGCACCGACGGCGATGTGGCATGAGCGCTTGCTGCATGCCCACGTGCACGTGAGGCAACCATCATCGTCACTGTCCAAAGACCGACCTCAAACTGCCATGTATGCATCTTCTTTTGATTTGGAGTCCCTCCTTCGACTTCCCAAAGACCCCGCTCCGTCGCCACGGCCTTCCACGTCATCAGCATCCTCTGCCCAAGACACGGTCATCGCTGCCGTTGCGTCGGCCGCTGAATGCGAAAGAGTCATAGATCGTCTTGAGCGGGGTCTTAGCAAGCTGAAGATGATTCATGGTTGGTGCATCTCCCCCGCAGACGCCGCGTTCCTGGATAAGACTCGGGAGGAACTGAAGCCGCTGGTGAACTACTTGCCAGGGCGCGATGATCAAGCCAAGATTGAGACTGCGCTGCAAGTCGCGTATCACGCCCACATGGGCCAGGTACGTCGCAGCGGTGAACCCTTTGTGCGACATCCTATTGAGGTGGCGAAGATATTGACGGAGCTTCGCATGGATGCTGATTCGATTGCGGCGGGCCTGCTCCACGACACGGTGGAAGACACTCCTGTGTCCGTCGCAGATATCCAGGCGGTGTTTGGCGCTGCAGTCCGACGCCTGGTAGAAGGTGAGACCAAGGTGAGCAAGCTGCCAAAGCGGTTGAGCCGGGCAGGCGCCAGTGAGCAGGTGGGAGCGAGCGGAGCTGGGGGCGTGGGGGGGGCCGATGCCGCCGAGGTGGCGCCACCATTGACAGACGACCAGCTGGCGAACCTTTTGCACCTACTGATGGCCATGGCTCAGGATTTCCGTGTCCTTGTAGTCAAGTTGGCTGACAGACTCCACAACATGCGCACCCTGGGCTTCATGTCTCCGACCAAGCAGGAGAAAATCGCCCGTGAGACGTTGGTGAGTGGCCCGTCTGATTGATGATGGCTGTAAGGCAATAAGTTCCTGTTTACTTTTCGTGAAGACAAAGACATGTGGATACCTGCATCTCGTTCTCATCCCATTTCTCAATGCCTCGCAGGACGTTTACGTCCCCCTGGCCCGGAAGCTGGGAGTGTGGCGGCTGAAGACAGAACTAGAGGATCTGGCTTTTAAAACGCTGCACGCACCTGAACATGCAGCCATGACGCGGGCATTGGACACCCGTAGAGAGCTGCTAGCGTCACTGCACACGAATCGCTTCGGGAGTCGGCGGCTGAGCATGACGGCGGCCTTAACGGAAGCCTTACCACGCTTGCTCAAGTCAAGGGGGGCTCTCAAGGGGCATGACGTCACTGTCCGCCTGGAGAGCAAGCAGCCTTATCAGCTCTTTGCGCGAGATACGGCGGTAGAAGGCGCCATTGATACGCAGCCCGACTTGCTGACTTTAAAAGTGGTCGTCTCCTCTGAGCACGTCGCGGGGCCCAGCAGCTGGAGTGAAGGCGCGCCTTATACAAGCCAAAGCCCCTCTTCTGCGTCACAACCTCGACGGAGAGATCGTCGGGACCTGAAAGCAGACCGTGCGTTGTGTATGATGGTGCTTGAGGAGATCCAGACTGAGCTCCGCTCTCCCTCCAGTCACAGTCGCGTGCGTGACTACATTTCTTTCCCTTTAGACAATGGCTATCAGGCCTTGCACGATGAGCTCCGCGTGCCCGGTTTTCCCTTTCCATTGGAGGTACATGTGAACACAGACTGGATGGAGCAGGTGGCACAATATGGGCTTCTGGCCTTATGGGACGGACCGGCGTCGGCAACCGAGGCAAGCTTGGACGCCACCTACATTGCGCAGGAGCCGGTAGCTCAGCTCAAAGAGCAACATGAAACACATGCTCCTAACCAGAGACTCCAGTCGAGCGCAGTGTCAGCGGAAGGGGCCTCGGGCAGCGCGTCGGCGGGGGATTCGGCGACGGCCGTGCCTCTCGAGCTCGGGTGGTTACAATCGCTATCAGCACAAACAAAACGGGTAGTGCGCGACAAACCGAGCATGACCGCTCAGCAGCTTATCGGCACTCTGCAAGAGCAGCTGGCTGTGAAGCGGCTCGTCCTCACAAGCGACGGCAACGTGCTCTCGCTGGACGTGCCTCAGGGAAAGGCCGGAGTGACGGTGCGTGATGCAGCTGCGGCACAGCTATCGGGAGCTACCGCCAGCATTGCCGAGCGCAGCAGTGAGAGCTCACTGACTGGATCTTTGCAGCAGCTGGAGGTGGCAGGGGCGTCAGTGAATGGACAGCCTGTGAGCCTGTCGCGACCCTTGCTGACGGGAGATGTGGTGGACTTTGTGTACCGCGCCAAGGGTGACAGGGAGGACTCTCGTGCGGCATGGTCGTCGGCATCGGAAAGGAAGGACAAAGAAGCCTTGTGGATCTGGCAGGCGCCTCTCTTTGTTTGGCCATGGTGCCTGATAGGGAATGCAGACAGCAGTAGTAGCAGCAGATCCTCCTCATCGTCATCAAAATCAGGGGCAGACCTGCTGTCCAACAAGGTCTGGGGAGTGTCCACGCGCTCGCGCCAAAAGGGCTTTGGGCAAGTTAAGCTCAAGGACACGGAGAGCGTGTGGGACAGCGGCGAAATAATATGGTTGCGTGAGTGCGAGCTCCGTCACGGCCGCCTTAGTCTCGGAGCTTTGGCCTACGGTATGGCCCACACGTTGGTTGCCGCACTAGGGGCTTCTGGAATGGAGTGGGGTATGGGGGACGTGGGGTTGGACCTGACAGCGGCCGCGGCAAGCACAATATCACTCGAGGGTTCAGGAGCGGAGCGTATCTGTATGGATGTGGCAAGCGCCGCCTGCACAGGTGCCGCTACAAACTGGCTGAGATTCGCCCCCTGGGTGGCTACGGCTTTCCCCCCTTTGTCTTCGCTGGAGTGCTTTCAAATGGTCAGCTTGGTGGGCGCAGGAGAAGTCCTTGGAGGGATCGTGCCTGAGACGGTAGCCTTCAATATGCGATATCAGGACATGCGCCGCCGTCGGCGGGCGGGAGAAAATTTTTTGGACTTGAGCAGCGAAGAAGCATCGTTAGAAGCTGCTGCGAGAGGGCACAGTGATGACTCTGCAATGAGCGGCAGCGGCGACAGAGATGGACGGGGTGAGGGACTGCAGGTACAACAGAGTGGTCTGGTGGGAGGGAATTCGGCGCTCTTGACTCGCACGATCCCGTTGGGTTGGTTGAAGGAGCAAGAACGGCTGCTCGGCCGCCTTGGGATGGTGACTACAGCTGGTCTAGCTCTTTTTGGCGCACTTGGATAGTGCTCTGCCAGAATAGTTGATAGCTTACATGCCAGTTGACGACACCTGTTAATTTTCATGATGAAGAGGGACAGCACAGATGCCGACATGCTGTGTGTCTGACGGGCCACAATATGGATTTCCCCAAATGTGTCGTGAATGTAGATCGTATTTGACCAGCTGTGACACATTAGGGACAAGTTGTTCGAATAATCTTTTTGTAATAAATAAAAAATGCCGTCAACTTACAAGCAGCAGTTCAACGATAGTCATATCCCTCACTAGTATGTATTATGTAGTTCAACCCGGAGAGAAATATCGGATCCTGTATAACCATTTGCTGCTATGTTCAAACCGATTCTCCCTCAAAAGTGTGACTCAAACGTCGGACTGACACTCTGTCAGGTCGGGGTAAAATCCATAGCTATGCTGGATAGCGGCGAGCAACCAACGAGCTCTTCGTCACTGATAAGAGTCGAATGCCCCGTAGCAGGAAGGGCATGTGCCGGTGATAGGAGTTAAATTAGCACCCGCTTGTCCCACTGGCTGCCATTGCATGTGCCAGGCCGCTTCAGGGTCGAGAGTTCATTGTTCAATCAAATATCTAGCTTCTCGGACAGAAGCGGCACCATGAACGTTGCGAGGGCCCGTTAGTTTTCGGCGTGCTCAGCAATTCTCGATATTACTTTCGAGGCAAGAAGTGCTGTTCGAATGCACTCAGGCCTCATGGGCCGCATGTACTCTTTGAAGATTCAAAGGCTTACACTGTCTCATTTAAAGCTATAAAGTTATGAGATCCATGCTCTGTAGCGTTTAAGTGTCCTTTAGTGCGGCGGCAACCTAAGCCCTGATATATATTCTCTGCTCAGAGAATGACCTCCCAAGACAGTACCAAGCCCCGGCAGACACAGAGCGAGGAGGTCGTAGCTAAAGCCGCTATCAGGGCCGCGCCGACATGTCCTTCAACTTCAAAGGCTAAGACTTGGGACCCGGTGGAACGGTCTCATAGGCGCCTGGTGCACACAGATTGGAGAGAGCCGACTGGGACACACGATTTCTAAAATGCCTCGTTAGGTGATTGCCTCACGCCTTGTGAGGGCGGAGGGAAATGAGAGAGAACGGGCGAGCGTCTTGGGCGGCAGCACGCGACACGCAAGGTGACACGCGAACACAAGCATTTAATTGCAAGCCCACCCATGAGTCGCAGCACTGCTTTTACATGAAGAGATGGTATATTTTAATCATACGTGCAAGGACCCATTTGTGTCCGTGAGCTCATTTATTGTAAGGAATTCGTTGAGTACCCCCCCCCTATATTCAAATTTCGCTGGCTAGACAAAGAGGAAACACGCGATATTTTCAAGCAATTTTTTAATCATTTTAGCCCTTAAGTCCAACAGTTGTCAACAAGATGGCCATCCCCGCGAGTGCTCGGATCCTTACTGTGGTCGTGGGCGCTGCGCTATTTCTCTGCAGCAGGGCAGTGGATGTGCCGTTCGCAACATGCTCCACGACCGACGCACTGGGTAAGTTTTGCAGCGTTGAAAGTGACACATTACACTACAAGTCGCAGAGAAAGACACCTTATTTATTCGCTTCGGTGCGAGATATCAAACTTGTACTGGCTAAGCTACCGTCGTGTCCGGCAGTCAGGCTCCATGCTGTCAGCGAACAGGAGCATGTCGAGCAAGCATATGATTGAATTTCTTACGCCTCGTAAAATCTTCCCCCTTCCAATCTTACAGGAGTCAGTAAAGTGGTTATGTCCGAATGGCCTCTGCATCCAGGACATCCCGTGACCCTCTCGGTCGCCTTCAGCCCCCTGCAAGACATTGTTTTTGGAACCCAACTGACGGCCAAGGTTTTCATTCAAAACATGCAGGTAGGCATGCTGTAAAGATCCTCGCTTGGAGGCCCCACCCCATCATCCAACAGGAGAAGTCCGACTTGGCAAGCTCAGACCTTTCTCACCCACATTCAAAATTCGGATCTTGTGTCGTGGAACGATCCATCTCTTCTCGTCCCCAACAGGTTTTTGAGCACAGCGTGGACATGTGCAGCGAAACTAGCTTGACCTGCCCCTTAAAGGCAGGCGAGGACATGCAAGTGTCTGCCTCCCAGACCCTGCCGGAGGGCATCCCTCCTGTGAGTGGGCTCAAGGTCGTCGTGCAGGCGACTGACGACACCGGCGTCATCAGCTGCATCGAGGTGGAGCTCGAGCTGGCCGTGGGCGAGTACTCGCTGGATCACCTTTCCCGCCTGTCGGCCATTGACTCTGCCCTGGTGACAGATATTCTGATGGCTGGAACCACTTGGACCCCTCACTTTTCCCCCCGATTCGCCGGCGCGACACTAAAGCAGGCGCAGGGCCTCATGGGCACCTGGCTGCGCGGGCATCCGCTCCACATGACATTAAAGTTAAAAGAAATAGTGATGGGGCCGGCGGCGCTGAAAGGGGAGAACATGACTATTCCCGAAGCCTTCGACGCTCGAGAGGCTTGGCCGGAATGTGCGGAGCTGATTGGCAGGGTCAAGGACCAGAGCGCCTGCGGTTCCTGTTGGGCCTTCGCAAGCTCCGCGGCCTTCGAGGATAGAATGTGTATTGCACACGGCTCAAAGGATCTGCTCTCACCGACTGACACACTGGCTTGCTGTACGGGCATGGCCTGCGGCTTTTCCCAAGGCTGCAATGGGGGCCAGCCCGCGGGGGCCTGGTCCTTCTTTGCCTCCCAGGGCGTCGTCTCGGGCGGGCTCTTTGAGGAGGTAGGCACCGGTACGACCTGCATGCCGTACCCCTTTTTGACCTGTGCTCACCACGTGGAACCGACCGAGGAATTGCCAGCCTGCCCAGCAGAGGATTTCGAGACCCCGCGTTGCCGTCACACTTGTTCAGAGGAACTGTACGAGGAGACTTACAGCGCCGACAAGCGCATGGCGAAGCGCGGGTACTCGGTGCGCGCTAACGTGGAAGAGATTCAGAAGGAGATCATGGAGAGCGGACCTGTGTCCGCAGCCTTCACCGTCTACCAGGACTTCCTCACCTACAGCGGGGAGGGCGTCTATCAACACGTGACGGGGGCTCCGCTTGGGGGGCATGCTGTCAAGTAAGTTCAAGTCTCTGAGCCCGGCCTATGCTTGATGACCAAAGGTTGATGGACTCAAAAGACCGGATGCAGAAGACTTCTCACCAAGGTATTTTTCTTTTCTGACTGGCACAGGTTGATCGGTTGGGGGTCCGATAACGGAACGCCTTACTGGCTCGTCGTGAACTCGTGGAACAAGGTACGTGAAGACATGGATACATTCCTCTCCCCGATCGTTTCTTGCAGCATTTCATCGATTCCAACGTTTGTCGATTTTATCCCTTTTACGCTTATTTCTTGCCGCGGATGACCTCAGGCATGGGGGGACGAGGGCCTCTTCCGTATCATCCGCGGTCAAGACGAATGTGGCTTTGAATCCGATATCACTGCGGGCAGTGTGTAGGCGGTTTGTCGTACTACAACAGTTTTGCCAGTCTTGAGGAACGGTCCAGCGTACAAATACTGTCTAGGAGCGATAGCATATGGCAGGAGAAAGAGATGGATCAAAGATGGCTCGTCAGGCTCGTCGACATTCGTAGCAATAATGACAGGCAAATGGTTGAAGGAGGGACTAATCGAAGGACAGAGACGAAGCGAAATATGCAGGCTTGGGAATGCGCTGTCGATGAAAAAAGATGTACGTCTAAAGTAAATGAGATGGAACAGTGACAGAGGACAAACCTGCGTCGAAGCTACAAGATTGCGAAGTAAAAGAGAGATGTACAGTCATCAACGCGGGTGGCGTGGGTATATGTCGGTAGCATACGAATACCGAGTGTACCATAGAAGTCAAGAATCTAAACGAAGTTGATGAGAAAACATGCACATTCATTTTTCTAAATACAAACAACGGTAAATAAATTGCTGATGTCTCACAACCCTTCATGCTCTGTTCCTTCATAATTAGCCATTGTTCACCGATATTACGGCTTCATCGCTCGCACTCTCTACGGTCATAGCCCCGGAAAGATTGTTTTGATCTGCATATCCGCCGATGCTCTTGATCTTCTCCTTCACATCTAATTCCTTCTCAGGGGCGACACAGTCCATCACAGCCAAGCCGCAGCCACACACGTGATGATCAAGTTTGGGCAATATCTCTTCCCATACACCTCGCGAGGGGTCAAAGACTTCAACTACATTCAACGACGTAGTGCCGTCCAACCCTCCAACAGCGTATAGCTTTTCATCCAAGACAACCACCGAGCAGTACATGCGCGCGTGCCGCATCGGAATCAACACCTTCCAGCGATTCGTCAACGGGTTGTATACCTCCAGTGTGTTCAGGTCATTCACGCCGTCGTTCCCTCCACAAGCATACAGCAGCCCCCCCAGCGCCGCCAGGCCAAATGATCGCCGGGTCTCGTGCATAGACTGGACGCTCTGCCAGCGTTGCGTGCTTGGATCGAAACACTCTGCTGTGCACACGGTGTCGCCATTGCAATTGATCCCCCCAACGGCATAAAGTAGCCCGCCAAGTTCTGCCACCCCACAGCCTGACCGACCGTCCTGCATGGCCGGGACCAGAGTCCACTGGTCGGTAACAGGATCGTAGCGCTCCACCTCATTCAAGGCCAACGGGCCACATACACCACCCACTGCGTAGAGCAGTCCATCGATAACCGCACATCCGCACGAGCATCGTCGCTGAGACAGATTGGCTACATACCGCCAGGTATTCGTGGTGGGATCAAACTCCTCCACCGTTTCGACGGCCCGTTCCCCGTCGTACCCGCCCACCACATACATTTTGCCCCTCAAGGTTGCCGCCCCGCAGACGGACCTCTTCTGCTGGAGGGGTGAGACTTTGCGCCAGGCACTCAGGTGGGTATTCAGGCTGATAACATCCGAATACGGATTGCGATCGTCGTGTCCGTCGTCCCCGCCAATGACATAGATGACGGGACGGATGGCTCGGCCGCGCACGTACCGGTACGCCTGCTCTCGCAAGTCCTGCAGCGCCGAGTTGTGCCAGTGGTACGCCTGCAACAGGAGTCTTTCTGCCTCTGGACAGCACTGCACGAGGTCGTGCTGGTGAATGACGTCCGCGATGAAGAAAGTGGGTACCAATTGCAGACGCACAGTCCGGAGGAGGGCAAGCATGTGGCCCCGCCGAGTGTCGGCATCGGCCGAAATCCAGCGGACGGCCGCGTTGAAGATCGTCTCCTCGGACGTGACACTGACTGAATCGTTTGACAAGAGCTGTACGAGCTTGTCCAGAGGCATTTGCAAGAACTCCTCGCCCAGATAGACGGATTCAAAGTGTCGATGAAGGTACGCCTCCGCCTTGATTCGCATGTGCGCACAGTGAAACATGTTGGCGATCCCCAAAATGGTCAGGCAGTTACTGCTGTCCATACGCCGGATCAGGAAATCGCAGCACTGCTCCACGACCTGAGGTACCTGTAGTCTGTTTGCCGCCACAAGGATCTCCAACACTGTGTCCTCGGCAAGCCGGACCCGCCCGCAGTACGCATAGCTCACCAGCTCCTTCAGAGCCCCGTCGTCCATGCCCGAAAGATGAATTACCTTGTCGGAGCTCTCCTGCATGGGCCCTAGAAGACACGCACGAAAATACTCGCTCGCGGCCGCCAGGACAACGCGATGAGCCTTTATGGCTAGCTTGTCTCCTCGCACAACAACGTCACACAGTGCCCCTTGGTCTCTCAGAGAGTTCATTGTTTGCAGCATATTCGACGCGTACTCCCCGGCTACTGGCATATCATCTGCATCTACTGCCGGTGACAGCTCATGCTCTTGAGTGTGAGAGTGGCTGCGCTGCCGCAGATCCGCCAGCACGGGCAAGGATCGGCTGCGGGACAGCGACGAGGAAGGTAAGGATGAAGAAGAGCTCTCACCCCCTGCCGCTCCACCAGTATTCCCGCCGGTGCCCGTTTTCAGATCAATCCGCCCGCCAGGGCGTCGTCTTTTTCGACAAAGACTCGAACTCAGATTTGGCTCGGCACTCGTGGGAGAGGAAACGCCTGAGTTCATGGGAGAAGACACCATATTGTCGTTTGCTTCCTCTTCGAGGCCGTCGGTGCCCGTCTGCATGTGAACGTATGTCGCATAACAGCTTTAAAAATACAATCTTGCAGAGACTACGGGTGTACATCAGTGTCGTACCTCTACTGCAAGAGATATGTTCATTGTGGCTGCTGCTCGTCCTTCTTCTTCGCCACCGGCACTCTCAGCACTGCTTGTTGCGTCTTTCCGGCACGGTATCCCTGATTTCTTGTCGCTCATGGCCCCTGTCCTGGTAAATAAGAACTTTAATCGATCGCCCAGCCATCAACACATTCCGTCGGCGCCATTCGTGTACGGCAAGAAAATTCATTACTTGCATGCCGTGCTAAAGCCAGGGCTAAAGTATGACGTCAACAGTCTGTTGCGAGGCCCAGGTGGGAATGACGACGTAAGCGGTACCGGCCTACTGCACCATTTATATGTCCTGCACGTCCGCATGCTGACGCAGTGCCACGCAATCGCATGAGGTGCATGCAAACACCAACATTACCATTTATATGTCCTGCATGTCCGCATGGTGGTGCAGTGCCACGCAATCTCCGCGGGAGTACGCCCTTTCGCCCCCATTTGCATGCATGGTCTTATCCTTGTCTAGCTCCCGTGAGCCACGAGATATACCAACGAAATATCTGGACAACTACTTACGTAACGTTGGAAAATAATGCAGCACAATATAACTCGATGGTTGAGATTTTAGGCTTCTAGGAAAAAAATTCCTGTCGGGTGCAAGAGAGGTAGCGAAAGCCCTCGCCTCCGAGGAAAAGAGAAGACTCACGCTCGTCTTTTTCAAGCCTCCCAGACAGGAAATGAACTATTTCTCATCTTCCATGCGACACGTAAAATTAAAAAAATGTAATCATGGAAAATGTCTTCATAAAATCATGAATTTTAATTAAAAAAAACTCAAGCTTTGTTGTCCCCTAAAAAAAAAATGTCGTGCAATACACAACCCATCGTTGCTACTAGCTTCCCAGAAGACTACGTGGAACTTCCCCTCCCACCCCTACTTCTGCTGGTCTATGGATAGATTTCACTGGATAAAGCAATGATGACTATGGCAGATCATAAAATTTTTCCCTGTCGCCACGGGAAGAGAAAATAACCTGACAAATTGCCATACGGAACTAACGTAGGGAAACCGTTGACCAGTTTGCCAAAGAAAGCATACAAGTTCATAGGACTCGCCCTTCAAAGAATGAAAAGGGAGGTGTATATGCTGGTTTTAACAGATTGATGAATGATTCTCGCTTTGAATTTTCTGTCAAGCAGGAAGCTCTCATAGTATCAACGCGTACAATGGAAGTCAACGTCACGCCTTGTTGGCCCTGGCAAACACTATATTTCAGATATCTCTGCGAGTTTTCATGCGCTTGGAGAAATTACGTAGAGTTACACATACATTTAAGCCATGCATTTTTGTTTCGTTCAATGAAGCATCTTGTCCTTGTCTGTCATGCCTTCCTTCCCACTGTGTTACTTTTGGGAAGTTAAAAGCGAAGTTGCTGTACTCTTTGGGATCACGTAAGCCAGCTTACAAAATACCTTAGCGACTACCGCCTGCAACTATCGGTGATGCCATCCGGGAAGACTTGTGGGGCCTGTCCCCGCTCGCGTCTTCGGCACCAGCTCGTTTACGAGCAGCCTTGATAAAATCCTTGACGTTCCACTTGTCAAACGGCAACAACTCGGGGGCATTGAAGACGAACAAAATCGTGACATGCTCCTTCTCCATAGCAGTGAGGCCTGGAAGGAGTTTTGGAGTCACAAGAAAGTACTGCAGGTGGGTCGAGTTCGCCACGATCC
>Ga0102934_1000305_pt1 | contig 31561 bp, 26 predicted proteins | sample SalPonR2_A_D1_MG_FD_78175 | JGI IMG/M metagenome (GOLD analysis project Ga0102934, IMG submission 78175) | Salt pond soil microbial communities from South San Francisco under conditions of wetland restoration - Salt Pond MetaG R2_A_D1_MG | ecosystem: Environmental > Aquatic > Marine > Intertidal... | reverse complement strand
GAGCGCGAGCCTTCCGAGACCATGGGCCTGGTCAAGACCACGGTCAAGCGCGAGCACACCAACCTGATCGAGGCCGCCGCCGGCGGCGCCTCCGAGGGCCTGAAGCTGGCATTGAACGTCGGTGCCATGCTGCTGGCGTTTCTGGCCCTGATCGCGCTGATCAACTGGCCGCTGGGCTGGCTGGGCGAGATCACCGGGCTGGAAGCGCTGGCCGGCCAGCCGATCGAGCTGGCGCTGATCCTGGGCTGGATCTGTGCGCCGCTGGCCTTCATCGTCGGCGTACCTCTGGACGAAGCCGTGACCGTTGGCGGGCTGATCGGCCAGAAGGTCGTGGCCAACGAGTTCGTCGCGTACGTCGCGCTGACCGACATCCAGGACCAGCTGTCCGACCGCGCGGTGCTTATTTCCACCTACGCGCTGTGCGGCTTCGCCAACTTTTCGTCGATCGCGATCCAGATCGGCGGCATCGGCAGCCTGGCGCCCGAGCGTCGCCCGGAACTGGCGCAACTGGGCCTGAAGGCGATTCTCGGCGGCACCATCGTCAGCCTGCTCAATGCGGCCTGGGCCGGAATCCTGATCTGATGAAACGGTGGTCGAAGTGGCTGCTCGCCGCGGCGGTGACGGTCCTGACGGCGGTCGCCGGCTGGATGGCTTTCGCCGGGTACCACTCGAGCAAGCCCCCGGCGGAAATCGGCGACGTGCTGATCGTGACCAACCGCCAGTTCACCGAAGATTCGGATCCCGCCAACCGCTTCGATGGCCGCCGCGGCGAACTGCACCATCTGCGCTGCGCCGTCGGGTACCGACCCATTCCGATGTCCGACGACGTCGCCGGACGCGTGGATTTTTTCGTGCCCACCGACTTCCAGAGTATCGAATCGGTCGAAATGATCGACGCCGACACTTTCGACGACGCGATAGAGGCCGATGCATCCGGGCCGGTCGTGCTCTTCGTGCACGGTTACGCCTATGGCTTCGAAAAAACCTGCCGCATGGGTGTCGCACTCCAACGCATGCTCGCCGATCAAGCCACGCTTGTCATGTTCAGCTGGCCATCGGATGCCAACCCGGCCGACTATGTCGCCGACCAGGTCGACATGGAGTGGAGCGTTCCGGCGCTTGCCGAGCTGCTGCAAAGGCTTCGGGATCGGGTCGGATCCGAGCGGCTTAGCGTCGTCGCCCATTCGCTGGGTACCCGCGGCGTGCTGTTCGCGCTCGCCTGGCTCCAGCTCGAAGGCGAGCAACAAGCGATCGTCGACGACCTGGTCCTGCTGGCGCCGGACTACGATTCCGCCGCCTTCAGGCAACAGTTCAATCTCGTCCGCACGATGAGCGAGCGTGTCACGCTCTACGCCTCGACGAACGACACGCCGCTGCTGTTTTCGCAAACGCTGCACGGGCATCCGAGACTCGGCCAGGCCGGCGAGCACCTGACCGTGATCGAAGGCATGCAGACCGTGGATGTGTCGAGCGCGGGCCGCTACCACCCTACCGGCCACGAGTATTTCTTCTACCACCCTTTGGTCGCCGCCGACCTGGTCGAGTTGCTGACGCTCGGCAAGCCACCGGACCAGCGCTCCCACACCCGCAGCCGGTCACGCGACGGGCTTGCCTACTGGACGCTGGAAAGATCGGAAGCATCGCGCTGAAGCCGAGCGACCGACAAGCGATGACTTCAAGCCGTCACGCTGCTTGAATAGGCGCAATCTGCGCTCCGCCCGAATGCTGGCGGGTGAGGCGTGCCCGAACGAGCTTCCGATTCGAGGCTCCCGCCCCGGATTCGGCGGGCATCGCTCGCTTCAGTTCGACGCGTGGCGAGGCCCTCAGCGATCGATGCCCGCTGAATCCTCACTCTGGAACATGCTCGCAGCTCTAAATCCCCCGCCGACATCCCGGCCGTTGCGGGATGACCCTTCGCAATCGACGCTACGTGAAAGCGATCAAGCCGAGTCGTCGGTCTGCTCGTACTTGCCCGTGCACTCCAGCATGGCCTTGAGGTTCTTGTCCTCCGCGCTGAGCAGTCCGGTCGGGAAGAGCATGCCGGAATAAGTGTGCTGCAGACCGAAAAGCGACGCTATGGCGTGAATTTGCGGTGGCTCAAGCTGCGCACGCACGTCATCGATTCGAAAGCCCAGGGCGCCATAGTTGCCGAACCTGGCGCTGGCGACCAGGCGCTTTCGCGCCTCGACCGAAAGTGCGAGCAGCGGCGAATCGCCGCCGGCGCGGATTTTCTCCAGGTGCGCGTCGAGGTCTTCTCGGTTCATGATCGGGGTGGCTTCGACGATCAGTTCCATCGCCCGATCACGGGTCGGGCAGCGATGGGCCGCGGTCCGTTCGTCGGCGTAGGCAAATACCTCTTCCGGCAGCGACTCGGCATCGAGCAGGCCGATCGACTCGAATCCGCGCGCGATGGCCCACAATGCCTCGGACCCGCCGCGCCAGCCGGCCAGCGTTTCCACGATCTCGCCCTTATGGACAAAGTGGAACCGCGGCGTGGACTTGAATTCGGCCATTGGCCAATCGGCCGGATCGTCGACGAAATAGTGCGGTGATTCCGGATATTCCCGATTCAAGCGCAACATCCGCGGATAGGTATCGTTCAACGACTTCGCCACCAGCCAGGTCGCGTGCTCGCGCATCAGCGGGCCGAGCATCTCGTCGGCGGGCAGCACACGCGCGGCCATACGGCAGAAGCCGCAGTTCGGCGACGACACGATCAGCAGCCGGGGTGCATCGAGTTTGACGTGGAACCCCTCTAGTCGGGGCGGGTCGTCGGCGACGCGCCAAAGAATTCGGACATTGCCCGACGGCGCCGGGCCCGGCGATACGACTTCCGGGACCTCGGGCAGAACAAGATCGGGATAGCTCCCGATGAGCGCTCTGGCCTGATCGTGGCGCGACGCGGCGAGATAGGCATCGAAAAGGTCGCTGACGTGCTCGCGCGCGGCGATCCCGCGCCCGCTCGCGTCGTCGAGCGCCGCGCGGTAACGTTCCAGAACCCAGTCGGCCGGCTCGTAGAATGCGGCCGTACTGGCCGCTCGCAGGCGCAACAGAATCGCCGCATCCGGTGCATCGTCCAGCCCCGCGCCGTAGTCGTGATCGCTCCAAAGCGTCTTGAACCGTTCGACCTGGATCCTGCCCCTTTCGGTAGGGCCTAGCTGCCCATCGACCGGAGCAGTGAGCCTAGTGAACCGCTGATCATCATCGAGATCGGGCGACTGCTCGGTTGCCTGCAGGTCGCCTGCGGTCACGGTCGAGACAAGCGTAAAAACGAACGCAGCGGTCACAGAAATAAGTCCAGTCGATCTGATCATTGCATATCCCCACGAATTCCAAAGGCAACATTTTTTCCGATACCGGAAGTCAGGAAAACCAACGCGAGTCGAACCGGAATGCCTGTTTTTGGGAAACCGCGACGAAGGCAAAGTTCAAAAACATGTAATCCAGGAACGGCGCTATCGATCCGGATTCATCTGGCCCCTCCAGGGCAGACGCATTGCCGCCCAGACGAAAATCCCGACGAATTTCGCTTTCCCCGGGTGCGGCCTTACTCGGGCTACTCAACTGCGCCGATCTGCGTAATCTGTGGTTTGCATTTCAGTCCTCGTAAGCAAAGCGCCCTAAAGGCCAGCGCCCGGATCTTCATCCGCGCCACTGCGGTCTCTTATCGAACAAATCAACCACCTGTTTCTATTGCAATCAGTGCTTTCCGATTCGTGCTGCCTTGACAAGGCTTGACGGTGCGTTTCGCTGCGCTCAACACACCCTACGCGGGCTTTAGCGATTTTGCAGGGTGTGTTGAGCGCAGCGAAACGCACCATTCTGTTCGCTCGGCGACAGCGGGCCCGGTTACGGGGTTGCAGACTCTGCGCGCGCAAGCTCTGCCAACACTTAACGATCGACCCAGTAGCCGAGATACTCCTTGAGCGCCCGGCGCGAGCCGTCCAGCGCGCCGGTGTCGGGCAGCCAGCGGATCAGGCCGGGTGGTTCGGCGGCGACTTCGTGGTCGGTGGCTACCGGCACCACTTCGATGCCCGGGATATCGAAGAGAGCCAGCGCCCGGCGCATGTGCAGCGCCGAGGTCACCAGCAGCACTTTGCGCGCGCCTCTGGTTCGCAATATCGCCTCGGTCATCTGTGCGTTCTGGCGGGTATCCAGGCTGGCCGACTCGAGCAGTACGCGATTGGCGGGCATGCCCAGGTCGGCGAGAAACCGGACCGCCGCATCGGCCTCGGTGGCGCGCGTGTCGCGCCACGGCAGCGCGCCGCCCGATACCACGATCTCGGGCGCCTTGCCGGCCCGCCACAGCCGCCAGGCGTGCCAGTAGCGGTCGGCGCCCGAACCCAGGTCGGGATAGGGATTGCGCGATGTCGGCGGCTGCATGCCGCCGCCCAGGGCCACGATCACATCGCCGGTGGGCACCTCTTGCATCGCCAATGGCGGAAAGCGGCGCTCAAGGCTGTACCGAAGCGCGTCGGACACCGCGGGCGTAGACAGAAGCCAGAGGGCGCCCAGCGCCAGCAGCACAATCGTCTTGCCGAATCGCCAGTCGCGCCAGGCCAGCCACAGTCCAATCAGGGCCAGCAGGATGGGACCGGCCGGTGGCAATGCGAGGGCCGTCAGCAGTTTCTCGGCGTATTCCATGGTCCGGATTATCGCGGATCGCGAAGCTGATGGTTCGTTGGCTGGTTCGCTGGATGGTTTTCGCAGCAGGCCGCTCCGGCGCCATACTCGTGCAGGCAACTTGCAGCCGGAGCGCTACGAAAGCGTGCATGCAGGCATGAATGCTTAACCGCGGTGTCTACAAAAGCGGGGGCACTCCAGCTCCACCCCCACCCCGCTTCCGACCTCCGATCAGCCCGCTGGCCTGGCCGAGATTTCCAGACGAATCACATCGTCGGGTTCCGACCGGGTACGAGTTTCGAAGACTTCGCCGTTATATTCGTAGCGCACCCTGTAACCCGACATGTAAGTGCGAGCTTCATAGTCGACCTGGATCTCGCAGCGCTCGTAGCTGACAGCACGACCACCGTGCCGGCGATGCTGTCTTGAGGCATCGTGACCGATCGAGGCGCCAAGCGCCGCACCGGCCGCCGTCAGGGCCTTCCTGCCCGAACCTCCGCCGAACTGGTTGCCGATCACACCGCCGATAATGGCACCGGCAATGGTGCCCGTCGCAGAGTTTCCGCGCGGCTCACGGTATTCTCGTTCCTGCCAGCACACCTCGCGCTCCACGGGCACCTGCTCGGTGACATAAACCGGCTCGTGATCAAGCACGGGGGCATACACGTAGTGAACCGTCGCCGGCTGCGCAAACGCCGCAGCCGACGCGAACAGACCACTTGTCAGCAAACCCTTGAGTGCATTCTTCATCCTGGTTTCTCCTTCGGCGATGCCGACGATGTCTTTGAGCCCGAACCAAGAATACTGCCGCGGGGCTGAATCAGTGCTGAACCGTTTGCTCGACGCCGGCAAGCTCGAGCGCATCCCGGATTGTTCGGGATGAGTTGCGTTGTCGCAAATATCGAACTGGATTAGGATGGCAGACTGAACCGACAAAAATTCAAATTAGAGGGTGTCGCTCATGTCCAGCTCCGAAGTCTCCAGAATGCGAAATATTGCCCTGCTGGGCCACTCCGGCAGCGGAAAGACGCTGCTTTCGGAACACTTGCTCGTTCGATCCGGCGCCAAGGGCGAACCGGGGACCATAGAGCGCGGTGACACGATGGCGGATTTCGACCCGTTGGAGAAACAGTACCAGCACTCCCTTGACAGTGCGATCATGCATTTCGATGCGGGCCAGGCAAGGGTTCAACTTATCGACACGGCAGGCGATCCGGACTTCCGTGGCCAGACGCTTTCGGCCATGAGCGCGGTAGAAACCGCCGCCATCGTGGTCAACGCCGCTGCGGGAATCGAAATGTCCACCCGCCGCCTGATGCGAAGGGCACGCCAGCGCCGACTGTGCCGGATGATGATCATCAACCGGATCGACGCCGATGATATCGATCTGGAAGCCTTGGTACGCGAGATTCGCGAGGAGTTCGGCCCGGAATGCCTGCCGGTCAACCTGCCGGCCGAGAATTTCACCACCGTGCGCGACTGCTTTTTCCACGAGGACGGTGAAACCGACATCTTTTCGCTTGCAGATGCCCACTCCGAAATCCTGGATCAGGTGATCGAGGTCGACGAAGACCTGATGGCCAAGTACCTGGATGGCGACAAGATCTCCGCCGACGAACTCCACGATGCGTTCGAAAAAGCGCTGCGCGAAGGCCATCTGGTACCGATCTGCTTTACCTCCGCGAGTACCGGCGCAGGCTGTGGCGAACTGCTCAGGTTCATCGAGAAACTGCTGCCGAGCCCGGCAGAAGGCAACCCGCCGCGGTTTCGCGCCGGAAGCGAGGAGGAAAAGGTCACGGCATCGCCCGATCCCGACGGGCATGTTCTGGCCCATGTGTTCAAGATCGTCAACGATCCTTACGCCGGGAAGCTGGCGATCTTCCGCATCTTTCAGGGCACGATCAAGCCCGGCATGCAGCTTTATGTCGGCGATGCGCGAAAGCCGATCAAGGTGGCGCACCTGTATCGAATCCAGGGCGGCGATCACGTGGAGACCGACCAGGGTCTTCCCGGCGACATCTGCGCGCTGGGCAAGGTTGACGAGATCCACTACGACGCCATCCTGCATGACAACCACGATGAGGATCACTACTACCTCAAACCGATCGATTTCCCGCAGCCCATGTTTGGCCTGGCGATCGAACCCAAGACGCACGGGCAGGAGCAGAAGCTTGCCGGCACGCTGGAAAAAATCGCCCAGGAAGATCCGTGCTTCCAGGTCGAGCACAACCAGGAACTCAATGAAACCGTGATTCGCGGCCTCGGCGAGATGCATCTGCGGATATTGCTCGAGCGCATGCAGCAACGCTTCGGCGTCGAGGTCGAAACGCGTTCACCGCGCATTGCCTACCGGGAAACCATCACGCGTCCGGCAGAGGGTCACTGTCGCCACAAGAAACAGACCGGCGGCGCCGGCCAGTTCGGCGAAGTGTTTCTGCGGATCAGGCCGCTGGGCCGTGGCGAAGGCTTCAATTTCAAGAGCGAGGTTGTCGGCGGCGTCATTCCAACCAGCCTGATTCCGGCCGTCGAGAAAGGGGTAAGGCAAGTGCTGGAGGAAGGCGCGGTCGCCGGATTCCCGCTGCAGGATCTGGAAGTCACGGTCTACGACGGCAAGCATCACAGCGTCGACTCGAAGGAAATTGCCTTCGTCATCGCCGGGCGCAAGGCGTTGCTCGACGCCATCGATCACGCCGGCCCGCAGATCCTGGAGCCCATCGTCAACGTGGAGGTGACGGTTGCCGACAACGTGATGGGCGACGTGACAGGACTTCTGGCATCCAAGCGCGCCCGCATCCAGGGAACCGACAGCGTCAAGGGTGGCCTGACCCAGGTCACCGCCGCAGTGCCGCTTTCGGCGATCAGCGAATTCCCGACCGAACTCAAGAGCATGACCGGCGGCGAGGGACGCTTCGTGGTCGAACTTTCACACTACGAGGCCGTACCGCCCCAGGTGCAGCAGCAGCTGGTCGAACAGAATCGAAATCAAGGCGAGCGCGACGACTGAGCGAATGACTGGCAATCGAAGCAGCATGGACAGACAACGCGCACTCGAACACGTAAACGGCCTCTTGCCGGGCACGCTGATGGAGACGCTGGGTATCCGATATACCGATGCCGGCGAGGGCTTCCTGGAAGCCGTCATGCCGGTGGATTCCCGTCACCATCAGCCGATGGGAATCCTGCACGGCGGGGCAACCGCGACGCTGGCCGAAAGCGTCGCCAGCGCTGCCTCCGGGCTGGCACTGGCCGGCACGGGCCGCCGGCCGGTGGGGCTTGACCTGACCGTCAATCACGTTCGAAGCATCACCGGCGGACAGATCAAGGCGCGCGCCGAAGCCGTCCATCTCGGTCGCTCGACGCACCTGTGGCAAATCAGGATCGGCGACGACCGCGACCGCCTCGTGGCCCAGGCCAAGCTTCTGATCATGGTGCTCGAAGCCGCCCCCGACACTTCCGCGTAGCGGCTTGGTCGAGCCCGGCAAGGGATTCTCTGACCAACGCTACGCAGCGCGCGCTTCAGTCGCAAATGCCTCGGATCGTGCGGCTCTTGAGTCGCGGCAATCGCCTAGTGTACGCCGTCGCTATTCAACGGTTCCCGGATCTGCAGGCGATGGTGCAGATGCTTGCACCTGTCGGGCCTCGACGACGCATTTCCGGGTTTCGACCCTGTCGAGTCGCTCAAGTGATCGACGGGGGTCACGCCAGCCCGGATCCAGCGCCATGGCGCGGCGAAATGCCGCCTCCGCCTGTTCGACGCAACCGGCACCCGCGTGAATCCGGCCCAGTTGCCACCAGGCAAGCTTGGGTTCGGGGTCCAGCGGCCATCGCGGCTGCGCCAGAAAACGCTCGAGTGCGTCGATGCCGGCCTCCGCTGCGAGCCCCGATTCGGCTGAGGTGCGGCCGAGCGCGTACATCGCCCCGGCATGTTGCGGGGCCTCCATAAGCGCTTGTCGGTAAGCCTCGAGCGCCTCGTCGTTGCGACCCACCCGGTGCAGCCAGTCGCCCAGCCGGACCCGCCAGTTCGGCCTGGCGCGATCTGCCTGCGACAGGGCCAGGGCAATCCGGTCGACCGCGTCGGTCAGGCGTTCGGCTTCGGCAAGCTCGATCGCTTCCCGGAACGTCCGGCGCGACGGGGCAAGTTCGCCCAGCCGTGCCAGCAGCGCGGCCGCCTCGTCCCTGTCACCTCCCGCGATGCCCGGTGCACGCAGATGAAACGCGGTCAGTGCAGCCAGCGCGTCTGCATGCTCGGGCGCCACCGCAAGCGCGTGCTCCAGGTCCCGGCGCACATCTCTGGCAATCCGCAGCGACGTAAACGGTCCTGAATCCTCGATTCGGTCGGAACGGAACGCGGCCCGATCCACCCGCAGGTCGGGCCGGTCCGGGGCCATTTCGATTGCGCGATCGATCAGCGTCAGCGCGCGCTCGGCCTCGCCTTCGCGCCTGGCCAGCCAGGCCTGCGCGCGCAGCAGGGGCACGTGCTTGCCGCTCGCGTTATCGTCATGTGCCCCGACATCGCCCGTCGCCGCCGCCAGCCAGTCTTCCAACGGCGCCAGGTCGCGCACTTCCCAGGCGCGCACCGGGTCGGGAATCGCGGCTTCGGTCGGCGTATCGGCCACGGATCCTGTCGAGAGGCATAGCGCCGCTCCGCAGACGAGCAGCGCCGGACGGATGCAACGGTTCATGGGCGAGTTCTTCGGCAAATCCCGGATTGTAGCCGCGTGGCGCAAATGGACGCCTTCATTCTCATTCCTTGAACAACTTGCCTGGATTGAGCACGCCGTCGGGATCGAACGCCCGCTTGACGGCGCGCATCAATTCGATTTCACCGGCCGACTTGATCAGGTGCAGGTAATCGCGCTTGAGCAGCCCCACGCCGTGCTCGGCCGAAAGGCTGCCGCGGTATCGCCCGACCAGTTCGAAGACCTCGGGGCTGAGCTTGTCGCAAGCCGCGCGAAAATCGTCGATCGACCAGTCGTCGGGCTTGAGCACGTTCATGTGCAGGTTGCCGTCGCCGATGTGGCCGAACCAGACGACCTGGAAATCCGGATAGCGCGCGCCGACCAGTGCCTCCAGCGCCGCGAGGAATTCGGGCACCGCGGAGATCCGCACCGAAAGATCGTTCTTGTAAGGCGTCGACGCCGCGATCGCCTCGCTGATCGCCTCGCGCCAATGCCAGAGTTCTTCGGCCTGAGCCTGGCTCTGGCTGATCAGCCCGTCGACCACATGGCCGTCTTCGGCCAGCTTCTCGAAGACTTCCAGCGCCGCTTCCTGGCGGCCGGCATCGGGATCGTCGAATTCGACCACGGCGTAGAACGGCACCTGAGTTTCAAGCGGAAATTGCGTATCCGATGCCTTCGCGACGTATTCGACGCTGGCGGTATCGAAAAACTCGAATGCCGAAAGCTCAAGGCCGGCGCGCAGCGCCCGGAATGCCGGCATGATGGCGTCGAGCCCGGGAAAGGCCAGCAGCAGCACCGAGCGCTGCGACGGCGGATCGATCAGGCCGAAAGTCACCTCGGTGATCATTCCCAGCGTGCCTTCGCTGCCGATCATCAGGTGGCGCAGGTCCAGCCCGGCGTTGTTCTTGACCAGCCCGCGGTTGAGTTCCAGCACCTCACCGGTGCCGGTCACAACGGTCAGTCCCCGCACCCAGTCGCGCGTCATGCCGTAGCGCAACACCCTTATCCCGCCGGCGTTGGTTGCCACCGAACCGCCGGCCTGCGACGATTCGGCCGCGGCCCAGTCGACCGGGTAGTACAAATCGTTTTCGGCGGCGTGGCGCTGAACCTCGCCGATCGTGGCACCAGCCTCTACCGTGACCGACGGCTCGACTTCATCCAGCGCCTTGATCGCGCGCATCTTATCGAACGACACGACCACCTCGCCTCCGGGCGCGACTGCACCACCGGAAAGTCCGGTACGGCCGCCCGATGGCACGAGTGAAGCCTTTGCCGACCGAGCCCACTGGACGAGTTTCACCACGTCGTCGGTCGAGCGTGGGAACGCGATGGCTTGCGGCGCGGGCGTCCAGAATCGGGTCCAGTCGCGGCCGTAATGCGCCAGCGATTCGTCGTCGGTGAGTCGTTCAATATCGGGAAAATCGCTCATTGCTCTCCATCAATTTCGAATCAGCTGTTGAATACCGCCGGTTTCGGCTCGACTATCATTAGGACTCCCACGAAAAGAATCAACAACCCATGAACCAGCGAAATTATTCGCTCGCCAAGGAAAAAATCAAGATTCTTCTTCTCGAAGGCATCCAGGACAGCGCCGTCGAGAGTTTTCGCAAGGCAGGCTACAATCAGGTCGAAAGCGTGCCTTCAGCGTTGCCGCAGGACCAGCTTGCCGAAAAGATCGGCGACTGCCACTTTCTCGGAATCCGTTCGCGCACCCGGTTGACCGCATCGATGCTCGAAAAAGCCGGCAAGCTGACGGCGGTCGGATGCTTCTGCATCGGCACCGACCAGGTCGATCTGGCCACTGCCCGGCACCTGGGCATACCGGTATTCAACGCCCCTTATGCTAACACCCGATCGGTGGCCGAACTGGTGCTGGCCGAAATCGTGATGCTGATGCGCGGCATCCCGGCCAAGAACGCCGCGGCGCACCGGGGCGGCTGGCAGAAGACGGCCAGAGGGTCGTTCGAAGTACGTGGGAAGACGCTGGGCATCGTCGGCTACGGGCACATCGGCTCGCAGCTCGGGATTCTTGCCGAAGGGCTGGGCATGCGCGTGGTCTACTACGACATCGTCCGCAAGCTGCCGCTGGGCAATGCCGAGCCGGTCGACAGCATGAATGAAGTGCTGGACAAGTCCGACGTGGTTTCGCTTCACGTTCCCGATACCGAGGACACCCGCGGCATGATCGACGCCGCGCAGATCGCGCGCATGAAGGAAAGCGCGCACCTGATCAACGCATCGCGCGGCAAGGTCGTCTCGATACCGGCGCTGGCCAGCGCAATCGAAGCCGGCAAGCTCGGCGGCGCCGCGATCGACGTCTTTCCGTCAGAACCGGCATCGAAGGACGAGGAATTCATTTCAGAGCTGCGCGAGTTCGACAACGTACTGCTCACCCCGCACATCGGCGGATCGACCTTCGAGGCCCAGCAAAACATCGCGATCGACGTTGCGACCAAGCTGGCCCTTTATTCGGACAACGGCTCGACCGCCGGGGCGGTCAACTTTCCTGAGGTGACCCTGCCCGATCACGCCACGGCGCGGCGCATCATGCATATCCACAAGAACGAACCCGGCGTACTGCAGGCGATAAACAACGTGTTTTCAGAAGCCGGCATCAACATCGCAGCCCAGTACCTGCAGACCATGCCCGACGTCGGCTACGTGGTCATGGACGTGGAGACCGACGACGCCGGGCCGGTGCTGCGCGGCCTGAACGACATTCCGGCGACCATCCGCACCCGCTACCTCAGGTAGCCTGAGTCCACCGGCCAATTCCGGCAAGGAGAAATCATGGAATACGAAATCGTGCACAACCCCGATGACCAGCGTTTCCAGACCGAAGTGGATGGGCATCGTTGCCAGCTCGATTACACGTTCAGGGACGCGGTGATTTCGATGAACCGCGTATACGTCCCCCCGCCGGTCGAGGGCAAGGGCATTGCCGGGGCGCTTACGCGGTACGCGCTCGATTACAGCCGCGCCCACGAATGGAAAGTCATTCCACGCTGCCCCTACGTTGCCGCCTGGATCAAGCGCCATCCCGACTACCAGGACCTGGTCGCCTGAGCAGAATCGATTCAGGCCGCATTCAGCGCCTGTTGCAGATCATCGTCCAACGCGCGAAATTCGAGCTCGAAGGCCCAATGGAGGTCAGTCATGACTCAACGAACAGGAATCGCAGCAAGAACATCCCTCGCTCTGATGCTGGCAGCGCTTCTGTCGGCGTGTGCTACGAGTACCGATCCATGGACCGGTGAGCCACGCACCTCGCGCACGGGCGCCGGGGCGGGCATCGGCGCCGGCATCGGCGCCGTGATCGGCGCGGTTTCCGGCGGCGACCGGCTCAAGCGCGCGGCCATCGGCGCCGGCGTCGGCGCGCTGGCGGGCGCCGCTGTCGGCAACTACATGGATCGCCAGGAAGCGGCGTTGCGCGAACAGCTGCGCGGCACCGGCGTCAGCGTGACTCGACGCGGCGACGAAATCATTCTGAACATGCCCGGCGACGTCACCTTCGATATCGATTCGGCCGGCCTGAAGCCGCAGTTCTTCGAGGTGCTGGACTCGGTCGCGCTGGTCGTCGAGGAGTTCGACCAGACCGTGCTGATCGTCGACGGCCATACCGATTCGACCGGCAGCGCCGAATACAACCACGAGTTGTCAAAGCGCCGCGCCGAAGCCGTCGCCCGCTATATCGTCAACCGGGGTGTGGCGCCGGTGCGCGTCGAATCCTTCGGCTATGGCGAACAGTACCCGGTCGCCACCAACAACACCGCCCTGGGTCGCGCACAGAATCGGCGGGTCGAACTGACGTTGATGCCGGTCACGCGCTAATCGGAAGACGGCACGAGAGTCGCCCGGTCGAATCCGTCCGGGCGTTCCCTCGCGCAGCGTCTTGATTCAGCTTTCAGGCTCCAGGAATCTTGCCAGGCGATCGGCCTGGTCATGGATGGCGGTCAGCCCGTCGAGGTGGCCCATACGCCCTTCGATCTCGTGCAGCGAGACCGCCTTGTCCCGGGATTCCAGCACGCGCTTTGCCTCGCGCGCGAGTTCCGGACGCAACAGCAGGTCGCCGGCGGCCGGCAGAAACATCGATTTCGCCTGCACCTTGCCCATGGCGCCCGCCATGTCGTTGGCGTGACCGGCGACGAACGCCTGGCTGGCGCGCACCAGGTAGAGCACGTGGTTGGCATCCATCGTGCGGGCCCTTTCGCCCGCCCGCTGCCATAGCCAATCGACGACCTCGAACCCGTTGGTCACCGAATCGAGCACGCCCGGCGAGATGTTCGCATGGGCGGGGAAACTGGCCGAGAAGAAATCCGGGTGCAGCGCCTGCTGGGTAACCATGGCCATGCTGGCCGTCAAGCCGTCCAGCGGGGCGATACCGTCGTAATAGTCGCCACCGTTCCAGTTCGGGTCCAGCCGGATCGGCCAGGCCCAGCTCTCCAGCACGGCGATCTCCCAGGGTCGCATCCTGCCCGCACCGATCACCGACACCATGCGCTCGACGCGCTCCGGGTATGCCACGGCCCATTCCAGCGCCTGCATTGAACCCATGGACGCGCCGATGACCGCATGCAGCCTCTCGATGCCCAGCGAATCGAGCAGTCGAGCCTGGACCTCGACGAAGTCGCGGATGGTCACGACCGGAAAATCCAGCCCGAAGGGTCGTCCCGTGCGAGGATCGATGCTCGCCGGCCCGGTCGTGATCACGCGCGCGTCGTGGACGTTGGCATTGACCAGGGTATCGCTCGATATCACGTAGAACCGATCGGTATCGATGGCCTTGCCCGGGCCGATGATCGCGTCCCAGTAGCCCGGCTCGGCATCGTCGGGCGAATACCGCCCAGCCGCATGCGAGGTGCCGGAGAAGTGATGGGTCACGAGGATCACGTTGGACCGGTCTTCGTCGAGTTCGCCGTAGGCCTCCCAACCCACCCGCACCTGGGGAATCACCTCGCCGCCGAACGTCCTGAAGTCCCGGGTCTCGAAGATCCGCTTGTCGACAAGCGGCAGTTCGGCCGCCGCGACCGTGGTTACCAGCAGACCCAGCGTCAAAAAAGTTCGAAGCATGTCAAAGTCCGGAATTCCTGGATTGAATTCGATTGCAGCAGGAAACTCGCGCAAACGCCATTGGACCTTGGGGAAGATCACGCTTGCGTGCCATCGGTACCCGGTTCCCGGTATCGTAGTCACACCCCTCAACCAACCCGGCCTCCGGAGGAAGCATGATGGACCCGGCCAGCTGGACGCTTTCCCAGAGCATCCTGGTATTCCTGGGCTGCACGCTGGCGATCGGCGTATTCGGCACATGGATTACCGGCGTGGTCGACCAGCTCGCCGATCGCACCGGCATCGGCGAGGCGCTCGCAGGCGCAGTCCTGCTGGGCGCGTCGACGTCGCTGGGCGGATCGGTGTTGTCGGTCGTCGCGGCCTGGAACAACAACGCCGACCTGGCGCTGGGCAACGCGCTGGGCGGCATCGCGGTCCAGTTCGCGGCGCTGGCCATTGCGGATTTCGCCTACCGCAGAGCCAACCTGGAGCACGCCGCGGCCTCGGCCGAGAACCTGATGCAGAACGGGCTGCTGATCGCGCTGCTGGCGCTGATCCTGATCGCGCCGACGCTGCCCGACATCACGCTGTGGGGCATTCATCCGATTACCCCGATCATGCTCGGGGTCTACGGCTACGGGCTGCGGATGATCAGAACCGCCCATGATCAGCCAATGTGGCTGCCCAGACGGACGATGGAGACGCGCGAGGATGAACCGGAAGACCTGGACAAGGTCCCGGCGCTGGTGCCGCTTGCGATCCGGTTCGTGCTGCTGATGGTGGTGCTGGGCACGGCCGGCTACACCATGGAACACGCCGCTTCGAATATCGCCCAGAGCACATGGCTCAGCTTTACCGCGGTCGGCGTGCTGTTCACCGCCACGGCCACGTCGCTGCCGGAACTGGTGACGTCGATCGCGGCCGTCCGTCGCGGCGCGCTGACCCTGGCGGTCGGCGGCATCATAGGCGGCAACGCGTTCGATACGCTTTTCACCGCCGCATCCGACATCGCGTACCGGGAAGGATCGATCTACCACGCGATGCCGAACTCGGTGGCATTCTGGGCTGCGCTGACGCTGCTGATGTCGGCAGTGCTGCTACTGGGACTGATCCGGCGCGAAAAGGAGGGCCCGGCCGGCGTCGGCGTCGAAAGCGTGGTGCTGCTGGTGCTCTATGCCGCCGGCGTCGCCCTGCTGCTCGGCATGGGCACCAGTAGCTGATTTCAGTTGCTTTCCAGTTCGTCCCAGCGCGCGTAGGCGGCATCGATTTCGGCCTGGGTCGATGCCACTTCGGCATTGACCCGCTCGATCTCTTCCGGCCCCTGGCGGTAGAAGGCCGGATCGTTCAATGTCGCGCTCAGCTCGGCCATGCGCGCTTCCAGCGCTTCGACCATCGCCGGCAATTGCTCCAGCTCCCGGGCAAGCTTGTAGCTGAGCTTCTTCGGCTTTTCGGGGCGCGGCTTTTCGCCCCCGGCGACGGCATCCGCTTTCTTCTTTTCGAGGTGCAACCTGTCGCTGCGCGCTTCGGCGTTCTGCGCCTGGCGCTTCCAGTCGCTGTAGCCGCCCACGTACTCGCCCACCCGGCCATCGCCTTCCATGACGAAGGAGGCGGTAATCACGTTGTCGAGGAAGTCGCGATCGTGGCTGACCAGCAGCAGCGTGCCCGGGTAGTCGGCCAGCAATGATTCGAGCAATTCCAGCGTCTCGGCATCGAGGTCGTTGGTGGGCTCGTCCATGACCAGCAGGTTCGAAGGTTGCGCGAACAACTTGGCCAGCAGCAACCGGTTGCGCTCGCCGCCCGAGAACTTGGCAATCGGCGCGCGGGCCCGGTCGGGCGTGAACAGGAAATCGGCCAGGTAGCCGATCACGTGCTTCTGCTTGCCGGCTATGGTGACGAAATCGCGCCCTTCGCCGACGTTTTCGGCTGCGGTCCAGTCGTCGCGGAGTATCGATCGGTGCTGGTCGAAATAGACGACCTCCAGCCGGGTCCCGAGCTTGACCTCGCCCGAATCCGGCTCCAGCCGGCCCAGCAGCAGCTTCAGCAGCGTCGACTTGCCGCTGCCGTTGGGGCCGATCAAGCCGATCCGGTCGCCGCGGAAGATCGTGGTCGAAAAATCCCGCACGATGGAATCGCCATCGTAGCTGAACGAGACATCCTCGGCCTCGATGACCTTTTTCCCGGATTGCCCGGCATCGCTGACCGCCATCCGCACCTGGCCGGCCTGCTCGCGCCGCTGGGCCCGCTCGCGGCGCATCGCCTCCAGCGCGCGCACGCGTCCCTCGTTGCGGGTGCGGCGGGCCTTGATGCCCTGGCGAATCCAGACTTCTTCCTCGGCCAGCTTGCGGTCGAAATGCTTGTGTTCCAGCTCCTCGGCGTGCAGCCGTTCCTCTCGCCTTCTGAGGTAATTGTCCCAGTCGCCCGGCCACGAAGTGAGCTTGCCGCGATCGATCTCGACGATGCGCGTCGCCAACCGACGCAGAAAACGACGATCGTGGGTAATGAACACGATGGCGCCTTCGTAATCGATCAGGAACTGCTCCAGCCACTCTATGGATTCGATGTCGAGGTGGTTGGTCGGTTCGTCCAGCAGCAGGACATCGGGGTGCGTGACCAGCGCCTGGCCCAGCAACACCCGGCGCTTGAGGCCGCCGGACAGCTGCGGGAACTCGGCGTTGGCGTCCAGGGCCAGGCGTTCGATCACGGTCTCGATCAAACGGTCTGCGTCCCATCCGCCGGAAGCCTCGATACGTTCCTGCAGCGCACCCAGACGGTCGGCGTCGAAGGCCTGCTCGGCCGCGGCGTGGTACTCGCGGATCAGACTGCCCAGTTCGCCCAGCCCGCGCGCGATCACGTCGAACACACTGCCGGTTTCGCCTTCGGGCACTTCCTGGGCCACCCGCGCTACCCGCACGCCGGACTGGTAGCGCACCTCGCCGCCGTCGGGGGTAATGGTACGGTCGACAAGCTTGAGCAGCGTCGACTTGCCGGCACCGTTGCGGCCGATAAGGGCCACGCGCTCGCCGGTCTCGATATTGAAGTCCACGCCGTCGAGAAGCAGCGGGCCGCCGATGGAGAATTCGAGATCGATCAGGGAGACAAGTGACATATTGGCTGGTTGGCTGGTTGATCGAGTGAGAGCGTCGGCCTGTCGCGACGCCAATGGCGCGGTTCCAGGACAGACAAAAAGCAAAAAAAGCAGCGACCACGAAGGGCACGAAGAACACGAAGAAAAAAACGCCAGTCGAGAACGCGATTATCGACGATTACCAACCGGAGCGGGCGAGTGTCGGGAATCGCGCGGCAGCCCTGGTATGCGGCTCTGACTCTTTTTACCCTTCGTGCTCTTCGTGGTTAATTCTGCCGTTCCGATTTTTCAAGTCATTTCGGCCGATCCAGGTCGGTGGCGAACAGCATGTCGATATCGCGGAAAGTCTTGAATTCAAGGTGGTTTCCGCTGGGATCCCTGATGAAGAACGTGCCCTGCTCGCCGGCCTTGCCTTCGAAGCGCAGGTAAGGCTCGATGACGAACGTCATGCCGCGCCCTCGCAGGCGTTCGGCAAGCGCCTCCCAGTCTTCCCACGCGAGGATGGGCCCGAAATGCCCGGCGGGCACGTCGTGGCCGTCAACTGCATTCGTCGCCGCGGCCGGATGATCTTCCGGCTCGACCAGATGCAGCACCAGTTGATGACCGAAAAAGTCCAGGTCGACCCATCGGCTGGACTCGCGGCCGGACGCACAGCCAAGCACTTCCTCGTAAAACACGCGCGTCTCGACCAGGTCGGTGACGGGAAGGGCGAGATGAAAGCGGGGGATGGACATGATTGGCTGATTCGCTGGTTGGTATGTTTGCGGGTTGACCGGTTTAACGGCTGATCTCGACATGTTCGAGTGTATCGCCCCTCGGGATCAACTGGCCGAACAGCGTGAAATAGAGCATGCGGTAGATATCGGTATTCGCCACGCCTGTCGACGGCATCAGCATTTCGGCGTTGAGCCCGGCACCACGGGCGACCACGCCGGAACCGATGTCGTCGCCGGTGGCCCAGACGATGGCGAACGGGAAGCGCCGGCCGTTGCTGTCGGGCGCCGAGACGAAAGGCATGGTTTCGGTCCCGTCGACCCCGTCGAGCGCCGCGCCGGACTTCGGCTCGGTGGCAGGCACATGCTGATCGGCCGAGGCCACGTCGCTGACCTGGATGCCGCCGGCATTGCTGTCACTGGCAGTCACCATGAACGTATCCGGGTTGGCGTCGATGAAGTCCAGCATCGGGGCAAAGGCGTCGTCGGCGCGCTTGAACGCTTCGAGACATCCCGAAGCATTCATCTTGTTGCAGAAATTGTCGGTGCCTTCTTCCTCGATCACGGCCAGGAAACCGTTCGGATTGTCGCCGATCCGCGCCAGCGCGAACTCGGTCATCTCGGCAACCGTCGGGGCGCTCTCGAGATAATTCGGCAGCCCGGCCTGGCGCAGTTCCTCTTCCGGGCGGTCATGGAAGGTATCTTCGACATTGAACACGCCCAGCACCTTGTCGACCTCCGGGGGCAACGCCTGCATCGCCGCGCCGGTATACACCACGGCGTAACCTCGGGCCCTGGCTTCGTCGATCAGATTGCGTCCGTCGCTGCGCATGCCGACGCCGAAATGGCCTTGCACGCCCTTGGGCAGCAACAGTTCCTCACCGGCGCCGAGCAGGATATCGACCCCGGACTCGACCACTTCCAGCGCAATCTCCTCGACGTCGGCGTAGCGGTTTTCGGCATCGGCGACGAAAACCGCGGTGCCCGGTTCGATCAGGGAACCGGTCTGGACCAGCGCCGTGCCCATGCCGCATTCGACCGCGTCTTCCATGATGGTATTGGTGGTGCCGTTGGCCGCAACGATCTCGCGACCGTGATCATCGAGTCCGAACGAAGCCTTCCAGGCCCGCGTTCCGGTGGCATGCGTGGTGGCACCGCCGTTCGAGGAACTGGACAGACTATCGGTCAGGTGCCCGCGGTACGCAACCATCCGCGGCAGACGATCCCAGTTGAGCGAACCGTCGGGACCGTAATACAGGATGCGGGCTGCGTCCCAGTGCCCCATCGACGTGCCGTCCGGATGGTAGAAGATGGCGCCGTTTCCGGTCGGCTGCGCTACGCACTGCGCGCGCGCGGGCGGCGCGGCGAGCGAATTGAGCGCACCGAGAACAATAAAGACGACGACGCGGCCGGGATTCGGCAGGTAGGACATTAAATGCCTCCAGCTTGTTTTACCAGTTTGAACGATACGAATGAAAGGTCGGTTACGCAAACCACTTCAGCAGCCGGGTCTTCAGCCCGCTGTAAGGTGCGAACCGAATCGTGACTTCGGGAAAACGTCCCCGCTTGATCACCGATTTCATGTGGCTGAATCGCTCGAATCCGGCCTGGCCGTGGTACTGCCCCATACCGCTGTTGCCGACCCCGCCGAACGGCAGCTCCGGCACCGACATGAACATCATCACATCGTTGATACAGACGCTGCCGCAGGCCACCTCGCGCAGAAACTTATTCTCCGAGGCGGAGGATTTCGTGAACAGGTAGGCCGAAAGCGGCTTGTCGCCGCGCCGGACGAACTCGATCGCGCTGTCCAGGTCGCGGGTCTCGACGATCGGCAGGAGCGGCCCGAAAATCTCGTCTCGCATGAGGTCGGAATCCAGCTCGACGTCGGTGAGCACGGTCGGTGCGATCTTGCGGGTGGCCGTCTCGGCCTGGCCGCCGATCACCGCACGACCCTGGCCAAGAAGCGCCGAGAGCCGTTCGAAATGCTTTTCGCTGACCACCGCGGCGTAATCGTCGCTGGCCAGCGGATCCGGCCCGAGCATGGCCCGGAACTGCGCGCGCAGGGCCTCGATCAGCTCGCCTTTCTGTTCGGGAGAGACCAGCACGTAGTCCGGTGCGATGCAGGTCTGGCCGGCGTTCAGCGTCTTGCCCCAGGCCAACCGCCGCGCCGCCGACTTCAGATCGGCGCCGACGTCGATGATCGCCGGGCTCTTGCCGCCCAGTTCCAAGGTCACCGGCGTCAGGTGCTCGGCGGCCGCTTTCATCACGATTTTCCCAACAGCCGCGCCGCCGGTATAGAAGATGTGATCCCATTTCTGTTCCAGCAGCGCCGTGGTTTCCGGCACCGCGCCCTCGACCACGGCGTATGCGTCACGGTCGAGATACTTCGGCACCAGCTCGGCCAGCACGCGCGAGGCATTGGGCGTGACCTCGGACGGCTTGAGCACCGCGCAATTACCCGCCGCGATCGCAGGAATCAGCGGCGCCAGCACCAGTTGAACTGGGTAGTTCCAGGCCCCGATGATCAGCGCCACACCCAGCGGCTCGGGCTGGATGAAGCTCCGGCCCGGCTGCGCCACGGGCGGCGTGGGCACCGGGCGCCGGCGCGACCAGCGTTCGATACGCGATCTGGCGTGGCGAATCTCGCTGAAGATCAGCGACGTCTCGCCGAGCACCACTTCCTGGCCCGGCTTGGCCAGGTCGTTGTGAAGTGCTTCGTGAATCGTCTGCTCGTTTTCCTCGAGCATTCGTTTCATGGCATCCAACTGCGCCCGGCGCCATTTCAGCGGCCGGGTGCGCCCGGAATCGAAAGTAGCCCTGAGACGGGCGACCAGTTCGCGATATTCGTCAGTCAGTTCGGTCATGGGCCTGTTCTGGAAAATCTCTCCACAGATTACACGGATTGGCACCGACTTTCAGTTTCGGGACCGCGAATCCAGTCTTCCGGAAAAACATGAACCGCGAAGGGCACGAAGAGCACGAAGGAAAAGATCAAGACCGAAAAGCTTTCCAGCTTTTGTTTTTTTCTTCGTGGTCTTCGTGACCTTCGTGGTTAATCTGCATCTTTTGTGTCTGTCTGTGGACCGCTTTCCGACCCGATCAGCGCTCGAAGCGTGGCGGCCGGGTCGCCGCCCGTCATCAGCGCCTCGCCGATCAGGAAGGCGTGGATGTCTCGGGCCTGCAAGCGCTCGATGTCGGCACGGTCGTGGATGCCGCTTTCGGCCACCACCACCCGATCGTCGGGCACCAGGCCGGCCAGTTCCTCGCTGGTCTCCAGGCGCGTGACGAAGCGGTGCAGATCGCGATTGTTGATGCCCAGCAGGTTGCCTGGCACGGCCAGCGCACGCTCTAGCTCGGCCCGGTCGTGCACTTCGACCAGCACCGAGAGCCCGAGTTCGCGGCCCAGCGCCGAGAAATCGCGCAGTCGGGCGTCGTCGAGTGCGGCCACGATCAGCAGCATCGCGTCGGCGCCCAGCGCGCGGGTTTCGAACACCTGGTACTCGTCGATGATGAAATCCTTGCGGATCACCGGCAGTTCGCAGGCCGCTCGAGCGGTCACCAGATCCTCGTCGCCGCCGCGGAAATACTTCACGTCGGTCAGCACCGACATGCAGGCCGCACCGCCGTCGGCATAGGCGCGTGCGACCTGGGCTGCGTCGGCGTGCTGACGAATCCACCCGGCCGACGGCGAGGCGCGCTTGAATTCGGCAATGACCGCCGGGCGCCCGGCCGCCGCTCGCTCGCGCAGCGCGGCATGGAAATCGCGCGGCGTGTCCAGCGCGGCGATGTCGAGTTCCAACGCCGAGCGCGTTTTGCTGCCGCGACGCGCTTCGACTTCCTCGCGCTTGGTCGCGATGATGTTTTCCAGAATCGAAGGCTTACTCATGCTTGCCGGCTCCAATCGGCGTAGGTCTGGAGCAGTTCCAGCGCGGCGCCGCCGCTCAGGATGCCGCGCGCCCTGGCAATGCCGACATCCATGGTCTCGGCCTGACCGGCCACGTAAAGTGCGGCACCGGCGTTGAGCGCGATGATGTCGGCCGCCGGCCCCGGCTCACCGCCCAGCGCAGCGCGGATCAGCGCCAGGCTACCGGCGGCGTCTTCGACCTTGAGCGAATCCAGCGAACCCGAGACCCCGACGTCGGCGGGGTCGAAACGCCATTCGTTCACCCGCCCGGCGCGCAGTTCCGCGACGTCGGTGGGTGCGGCGATCGAAAACTCGTCCAGGCCGTCGGCCGAATGGATGACCAGCACATGCTCGCTGCCCAGTTCAGCCAGCGACCTGGCCAGCGGCACCAGCCAGCGCCGATCGAATACACCCAGGACCTGCCGCGTGGCGCCGGCCGGATTGGTCAGGGGCCCGAGCAGGTTGAACAGCGTGCGCACACCCAGTTCCCTGCGCGGCGCGATCGCGTGGCGCATGGCGCTGTGGTGCATGGGCGCGAACAGAAACCCCACGCCAAGGCGCGCCACGCCTTCGCGAACCTGCTCGGACGAGAGTTCGATCTTCACCCCGGCGGCCTCGAGAACGTCGGCCGCACCGGACTTGCTGGACACCGAACGGTTGCCGTGCTTGGCAATCACCGCACCGCCGACGGCGGCAACGAACGCCGCGGCGGTCGAGACGTTGAACAGCGAAGCCCCGTCGCCGCCGGTGCCCACGATGTCGGTCAGCGGCCCGGGCAAATCGGAAACGCCGCTGGCCACCTCGCGCATCACGCGCGCGGCGCCGACGATTTCTTCCACGCTCTCGCCCTTGACGGCCAGCCCGACCAGCAGCCCCCCGATCTGGGCCGACGTGGCCTCGCCGGCCATGATCTGATGCATCGCGTCGCGCATCAGGGCCGACGGCACATCCTTCCCGACCGCGACATGCTTGATTGCTTGCTGGATTGGGGTTGTCATCACGCTTCCGTTATTTCTCCGGTCGGAGGGTTTAGGGTTTAGGGTTTAGGGAAAATCAATACGTCCGTTGCCCGTCCCTCCGTCCAATTGGCCGCCAAATCCCGCTGGCGTTTTCCTTGAACCTTGAACCTTGAACCTTGAACCTTAGTCCTTAATCCTAAATACTGAAAACTGAAAACTGAAAAACCCGGATCTCGCACAGCTCGCGCCCGATCAAACCCGAGCCAGAAAGTTTCGCAGCAGATCGTGCCCGTGCCTGGTAAGGATGGACTCGGGGTGGAACTGCACGCCTTCCAGCGGCCATTCGCGATGGCGGAAACCCATGATCTCGTCTCTCCCGTCGGGGTCTTCGTCAAACGCCGTCCAGGCGGTCTCGATCAGGCTGTCCGGCAGACTGTCCCGATCCACGACCAGCGAATGGTAGCGCGTGGCCTCGAATGGATTGTCGAGGCCGTTGAAGATGCCCTGGTTGTTGTGGTGCATCATCGAGGTCTTGCCGTGCATGACGTGCCTGGCGCGCACCACCTTGCCGCCCAGCGCCTGGCCGATCGCCTGGTGGCCCAGGCAAACGCCGAGGATCGGAAGCTTGCCGCCCAGCTGCGCGACCACGTCGAGGCAGACGCCGGCTTCGTTGGGCGTGCACGGTCCCGGCGACAGCACCACCGCATCGGGCTTCAGTTGCCGAATGCCGGCCACGTCGATCGCGTCGTTGCGAATCGTGTTGACCTGTGCCCCAAGCTCGCCCAGGTACTGAACGAGGTTGTAGGTGAACGAGTCGTAGTTGTCGATCATCAGGACGTTCATCGCGCCGTTCATCGAATCCCCCGGCTTGCCTCGGCAATCGCCCGGATGAGCGCCCTGCCCTTGTTCATGGTTTCCTCCCATTCGCGTGCGGGGTCGGAATCGGCAACGATTCCTGCGCCTGCCTGCAGGTGAATGCGACCGTCGGCAACCAGTGCAGACCGAATCGCGATGGCGAAGTCGGCGTCGCCGTGCCAGTTCATCCAGCCCACGGCGCCGGCGTAAATGCCGCGCTTGACCGGCTCGAGCTCGGCGATGATCTCCATCGCGCGCACCTTTGGCGCGCCGGAAAGCGTGCCGGCCGGGAAGGTGGCCCGCAGCACATCGATCACGCTCATGCCCGGCTCGATCTCGCCGCGCACCTGGCTGACGATGTGCATCACGTGCGAATAGCGCTCGATGACCATCCGGTCGGTCAGTTCCACGGTGCCGATCTGCGCGATCCGTCCGATGTCGTTGCGGCCCAGGTCGATCAGCATCAGATGCTCGGCACGCTCCTTGGGATCGGACAGCAGTTCCTGGGCCATTTCACGGTCCTCGGCGTCGCTGCCGCCGCGCGGTCGCGTCCCTGCGATGGGCCTGACCAGCGCCTGGCCGTCGTCGACTCGCACCAGCACTTCGGGAGACGATCCGACGACCTGGAAACTGCGGCGGTCGTCCCGAAAATCGAAAAAGTACATGTACGGCGACGGATTCAACGCGCGCAGCGCGCGGTACACGTCCAGCGGCCTGGCCGCCAGATCCACGCTCATGCGCTGGCTCAGCACCACCTGCATGGTGTCGCCGGCCAGGATGTATTCGCGGATCTTTGCCACGGCCCGCTCGAAGTCGGCGCGGCGGAAGCCGTAATCGAAATCTTCCTCGTCGGGAATCGGCAGTTCGATCGCCGGCGGATAACCCGGCGAACCCGAGCGCAGCCGATGAGAGAGCTGGTCCAGCCGTCGCTCGGCGCCCTCCAGACCCGACTCGGACGACGCATCGGCGTGAACGATCAGGTACAGCCGGCCGCTGAGGTTGTCGAACACGGCCAACTCGTCGACTTCCAGCAGCAGGATCTCGGGCACGCCCAGCGCATCGGGCTTGCCCGAGAAATCCCCCGAAACACCCAAGCGCGGTTCGATCAGTCCCACGGTCTCGTAACCGAAATAGCCCACCAGCCCGCCGCAGAACTTGGGCAGGCCCGGAATCTCGGGCGTTCGTATCGCCGCCTGCACCCGTTCGATCTCGGCCAGGGGATCGACGTTTTCGCGGGTCTCGACCACCCGGCCGTGATCGAGGATCTCGAAGCACTGACCGTTCGCGCGGTAGGCGCGCCGGCACGGCAGACCGATCATCGAATAGCGGCCCCAGTTCTCACCGCCCTCGACCGACTCCAGCAGGAACGCGTTGGGACCGTCGGCCAGCTTCAGGTAGACCGACAGCGGCGTATCGAGATCGGCAGCCACCGAGCGCGACACCGGGATCCGGTTGTAGCCTTCGGTCCTGTATTGCTGGAATTGTTCGCGATCCAAGGGATTTCACGGACTTTGCGGGGCAAGCGGCAATTGTAGCGGAACGGCCCTTGCCCGCGCGGACGCAACCGCTCGCGGATACAATCGAGGGAATTGCAGTCGAAGCATTCAACCCGACGCGTCGAGCGGCTGCACGCCCGATGGCGAGCCGCCGCACCGGCAGTCCCAAATTGTCGACCCTATTTCGAGTACATCATGATCCACAAATCCGCCACCCTGTGCAAAATCCTGCGTAACGCGACCAGCGCTGCGATAAGCGTCGGCGTGCTGCTCTTGCTGGCCGGCTGCGGCGGCGAGTCGCGCCCGCCGCATATCTTCGTCATCAGCATCGATACATTGCGGGCCGATGCGCTGACGCCCTACGGCGAGACACGCGTGGAAACGCCGACCGCCTCGGCGCTGGCCGCCGAAGGCACCTTGTTTTCCCGCGCCGTGACGCCAATGGGCATCACGATCCCGGTGCACGCGACGATGCTGACCGGCCTGATGCCCCGGCATCACGGGGTGCGGGCCAACGTGCACCGCCTTGCCGAAGACGTGCCGGCGATCGTCGAAGATCTGGAGGCAATCGGCTACACCAGCGCATCCATTCTCAGCCTCGGGGCCATGAACTTCATTGCCGGCCTGGATCGAGGCTTCGACTTCGCCTCCGACCGCGCCGAAGAGGGACGCGAATTCAGGCGCGACGATGCCGAAACACTCGACATGGCGCTGGCCTGGATCGGCGAGCAGGACGGTGAAACGCCGCTTTTCATGCTGCTGCATTTCTACGATGTGCATTCTCCGCATATGCCGACCGAATACACGCCGCCGATGCCGGACGGCTACGATGGCCCCCTGATAGACGGTATCAGCGTCGAGACCCTGTACAACGAGTCGCAGGACCTGCTGGCCGGCCGGCCCGCCGAACTTGCCGCCCTGCGCGCGCTTTTTGTCGGCGAAGCGGCCGAGGCCGACCGACGCGCCGGTCGCTTCATCGAGGCGTTGCGCGAGCAGGGGCTGCTTGACAATTCCGTGGTGATCTATCTGGCCGACCATGGCCAGGGACTGGGCGAAAACGATTATTTCGGTCACGGCCCGACGCTGGAGCAGACTGTGCTGCACGTGCCCATCATCGTGCGCGATTTCCGCCGGCGCGGCGAGCCGCTACAAGTGACTGAAACGGTTGGCCTGATCGACATCGCACCGACCGTTCTGGGCCTGGCCGGGCTGGACGCCGGGGACCTGCCGGGCCGCGACCTGCTGGCGCTGGGCGAATCCAAAACGCCCAGTGTCTATATTTCCGAAGTCGAGCAGCGTTCTTCGCAGACGGAGTTCCGCCCCGAGCATTTCGACGACGAGGCACTTGCCGCGTTCTTCGACAACTACAAGTACGTCGAGTCCGACGGCGAACAGCGTCTTTTCCGGATCGACGAGACCTGGGGCCAGGAGATCCGGCCGGTCGAACTCGACGAGCTCCACGAATCACTGCGCATCTGGCTCGCCGACCTGATGCAGGAATACCGCGACGGCAACGCATCCAGCGAACGCGCCGAACTGGACGACGCGGCCATCGAACAACTCAGGTCGCTGGGTTACATTCAGTAAAATCAGGTTTAGGTTTTAGGATTTAGGATTTACGGAAAATCGATAGTTTCCCGGCCCGGGTAAACAAGTCTCGCGTCCGGGCCGCGGTTCTGAGCGAATCCGCCACCACCGCTCAACATCCTGCAAATGCGGTGGCTGCGCCACCGGGCCCACTCGAATTCGGAAAGCGTCAGTCTTCAAGAGCCAGCGAAGACGAGATCTGACACCAAACCGCCCACTCGATCGAACTTGCACCCAAGCGTTCTGCCGCTTGTAAAAGCGTTTTTGCTTCCTTTTGTCGCGATTGACAAAAGGAAGTCGCCCGCAAGCGCGCAGCGCGGGGCGAAATGCATTTGAAGTTGAGCTCGAAGCATCCAGGCCGCGGCGGCCTCGGATCAGACCGATCCCGACGCGCGCATCCGGGCGATGACCTCGGCGTAATCATCCGCGCCGAATATCGCCGACCCGGCAACCAGCGTGTCGGCACCGGCGACGATCACTTCGCGCGCGTTGTCGGGCTTCACGCCGCCGTCGATTTCCAGCCGGATATCGCGGCCGGATTCGTCGATGATCCGGCGCGCGCGCCTGAGCTTGTCCAGCGCGGCCGGGATGAACTTCTGGCCACCAAAACCCGGGTTGACCGACATGATCAGCACCAGATCGACCTTGTCGATGACCCATTCGAGCGCATCCAGAGAGGTCGCCGGGTTGAACACCAGCCCGGCCTGGCAGCCCTGCTCGCGGATCAGCCCCAGCGTGCGGTCCACATGTTCGCTTGCCTCGGGATGAAAACTGATCACGCTGGCGCCGGCGGCGGCGAAATCGGGGATGATCCGGTCGACCGGCTTGACCATCAGGTGCACGTCGATGGGCGCGCTGACGCCGAAGTCGCGCAGCGCCTTGCACACCATCGGCCCGATGGTCAGGTTGGGTACGTAGTGATTGTCCATCACGTCGAAATGCACCCAGTCGGCGCCGGCATTCAGCACGGTCTCGACGTCTTCGCCCAGTCGGGCGAAATCGGCGGAGAGAATCGAGGGCGCTATGACCAACGGCTGTGGCATGGAATGTTTCCTGTTTTTTTGGCGCCGGTGCCACGATGTGCGGCCGCACCGATCACCGTATAATCGAATCGAGCCCCCATTTTACAGGCCCCCGTGACCGATTACCCCGTCCCGCCGCTGGAACGCATCCACCAGGGCAAGGTGCGCGACATCTACCGCGTCGACGACGACCGCCTGCTGATCGTCGCCTCGGACCGCCTGAGCGCTTTCGACGTCATCCTGCCGGATCCCATTCCGGGCAAGGGCGAAATGCTCACGCGCATCTCGCGCTTCTGGTTCACCCAGTTCGACGACCTCATCCGCAACCATCTGATCGACCACGACCTCGGCGAGATCCTCGGCGACCGCGGCCTCGCCGCACAACTCGAGCCGCGCTCGATGCTGGTGCGCGCGCTCAGGCCGCTGCCCATCGAGGCGATCGTTCGCGGCTACCTGGCCGGCTCGGGCTGGAAGGATTACCAGGCCACCTGTTCGATCTCGGGCGTCAAGCTGCCCAGAGGCCTCAAGCAGGCTGCGCGCCTGCCGGAACCGATCTTCACGCCGTCGACCAAGGAGCAGACCGGCGACCACGACCAGAACATCGATTTCAACAGGATGCAGGAACTCATCGGCCCGGAACTGGCCATCCGGGTGCGCGACGTCAGCCTGGCCATCTACCTGCGCGCCGGCGCCTACGCCCGCGAGCGCGGCATCATCATCGCCGACACCAAGTTCGAATTCGGCGTCGACGACGACGGCCACCTCTATCTGATCGACGAAGTGCTCACTCCCGACTCCTCGCGCTTCTGGCCCGAGGACCAGTGGCAACTCGGCATCAGCCCCCCCAGCTTCGACAAGCAGTTCGTACGCGACTACCTCGAAACGCTGGATTGGGACAAGCAACCGCCGGGCCCGACCATCCCGCCCGAGATCATCGAGCAGACCATGGCGCGGTATCGCCAGGCGGCCCGCTACCTGCTCGAGGACACTTGAGAAACTACTGCGCGCCGACAGCCAGTCGCTCGCTACGTTTCTCAAGCGTCCTTGGCAGACGGATAGTTACCGGTCGGGTCTGAAACTACTGTGTCTGTTGCTCTTCGAGCATCCGGATCATCGCCTCGGCCGCCGGGGCCGACGAGGCCGGGTTCTGGCCGGTGACCAGCAGACCGTCGACTTCCACATGCGACGCCCAGTCGTCGCCGCGACCAAACTGCCCGCCGCGCTGCTTAAGACGGGATTCGACCAGGAACGGCACGACCCCGGTGAGACCGACCGCGTCTTCCTCGGTGTTGGTAAAGCCGGTCACGCGCCTGCCCGAGACGACATAACCGCCATTGGCACCCGTGACCTCCGTAAGCACTGCCGGTGCATGGCAGACCGCGCCGACCGGCTTGCCGGATTCCAGCATCGCCCGGATCAGGTCGATCGAGGCCTTGTTGCCACTCAGGTCCCAAAGCGGCCCGTGCCCGCCCGGGTAGAACACCGCGGCGAAGTCGTCTGGATCGATATCGGACAGCTGGCGCGTGTTGGTCAGCGCCCGCTTCGCAACTTCGTCGTCCTGGAAGCGGCGGGTCGACTCGGTCTGGTGCTCGTCTTCATTGCTGGTCGGATCCAGCGGCGGCTTGCCACCCTTCGGCGAAGCCAATGTAACGTCGGCGCCGGCGTCGATGAACGCGTAATACGGGGCAGCGAATTCTTCCAGCCAGAAGCCGGTCTTCTCGCCCGTATGTCCGAGCTTGTCGTGCGAGGTCAGAACGATCAGGATTTTCATGATGCAGGTGTTCCTGTTTCTTCGCGTTCGTGTTTTACCAGATGGTCCCTCATAAGCCGTGAATCAAGCGTGGTCTTTTTCCGTGGCTGGACGTCTGCTTTTTCTGGACCGGATTTCAGCTTGTCCACTACGCAACGCTGTCTGGCCGTCCCCGCTATAACGCATTGCGATTTTCTTGATTTCAAATTTAAAAACCATTTCGCCCCGCGCTTCGCGCTTGCAGGCGAAATGAGCTTGAATTTGACCCTGACAAAGGCCGCTGCCCCCAAAGCCTGGGTCGCCACCTCATCGCTTGGCGACAAGAACTTGAAGTTTGAAGTTGAAATTGAAAGCCACTGCCCCCGGTCCGGCAGCCCTCCACCCGTCAACGAATCACCCGATAGCAAGGCTCATAGGGCTTGTCTCCCGGCAGCTTCATTCGATGTTGTCGCACGAACCGGTCGAGCAACCGATCCAGGTTGTCCATCAGGTCGGGCTCGCCGCGGATCTCGAACGGCCCGTGTTCTCGGATACGGCGAATGCCGTCTGACTTGACGTTGCCCGATACGATGGCCGAAAACACCCGCCTGAGATTCGCGGCGAGTTCGTGGCGCGGAAGATCGCGCGCGACCGGCATCGAGGCGACGGCTTCATGGGTGGGATCGAACGGCTGCTGGAACTGCGGATCGATCTGCATCTGCCAGTTGAAATAAAACGCGTCCTTGGTTTCGATGCGGTAGTCGCGCACCGCCATCAGCCCCTTTTTCATCTCGACCGCCACGGCTTCCGGATCGTCGATGATGATCCTGTATCGCGAAGCGGCGTCGTCGCCCAGCGCATGACGCACGAACTGGTCGATTTCCTCGAAATAGTCGGCCGACGAGGCCGGGCCCGTGAAAATCAGCGGAAACGGCATATCCCGATTCGCGGGGTTGAGCAACACGCCGAGCAGGAACAGGATTTCTTCCGCCGTCCCGGCGCCGCCCGGAAAAACGACGATGCCGTGACCGAGACGAACAAACGCCTCGAGCCGCTTCTCGATGTCGGGCAGGATGACCAGCTCGTTGACGATGGGGTTGGGCGACTCGGCCGCGATGATGCCGGGTTCGGTGATGCCGACGTAGCGACCGGGCAGCGTGCGTTGCTTCGCATGACCGATGGTCGCGCCTTTCATCGGACCCTTCATGGCGCCTGGTCCGCAGCCGGTGCCGATGTTGCAGCCTCGCAGACCCAGTTGGTATCCGACTTCCTTGGAGTAGTCGTATTCGTGATCGGGTATGGAATGGCCGCCCCAGCAGATCACGAGGCTCGGCTCGTTGTCGGCGTCCAGCAGCCGGCCGTTGCGGAGGATCTCGAATACGGTATTGCTGATGCCCTCGGACGAGCCCTGGTCGAAATAGGGATTGGGCCGAATCTCGGTGTGAAAATACACGATGTCACGGACCACAGCCGACAGCAATTCGCGAATGCCGTAGATGATCTCGCCGTCGACGAACGCGCAGCCGGGCGCGTTTTCGAGCTCCAGCCGTATCCCGCGGTTGACCTGGTTGACCCGGATCGCGAAGTCGCTGTACTGCTGAAGCATGGCCTCGGCGTCGTCGCCGGCCTCGCCGCTGTTGAGCACGGCCAGCGCGCAGCGCCGCAGCATATCGCCGACTTCCTCGGTCGCGTCCGACAGCCGCGACACCTCTTCGCGCGACAGGATGTTGAGGCTGCCGGCGGGATAGACACGGGTGGTGTGGGTCGCACGACTGCAGTTTCGAGCGTTTGCGGCTTTTGACATTGGATTCCTGGTGTCTTCGTTGTTTGGTTGTTTGGTTGTTTGGTTGTTTGGTT
>Ga0102934_1000304_pt1 | contig 31621 bp, 24 predicted proteins | sample SalPonR2_A_D1_MG_FD_78175 | JGI IMG/M metagenome (GOLD analysis project Ga0102934, IMG submission 78175) | Salt pond soil microbial communities from South San Francisco under conditions of wetland restoration - Salt Pond MetaG R2_A_D1_MG | ecosystem: Environmental > Aquatic > Marine > Intertidal... | reverse complement strand
CCCCCGCCTGCCCCCCCCAGCGCCGACTCTCTGTACGGCCCCACCACCTCGTTCGTAAGGGGAGATATCGGAACGTTGCTCAGAAATTGGTGTGCGCCCTTGGATGCGCTCAGTCCTCTCCCTTGCGGGGTCAGCTGTTGCCCTGACACGGGTGTCCCGTCGGCTGCCACAAGCATCTCGTCCAGCAAACCTTTCATTTTCACGTCCGCACTTTCTCCAAAGCTCACAGCCCCATCGCCTCCACTCTTCCGTCGTGGCGGGCGGCCCTTGTCCCCTCCACTCCCGCCCGAAGGGAAGAGCGCGACTTTGGTAGGGGTGGCACGTGCCCTGTACATCGATGGCGGCGGAGTCAGGTACTGGGAGGACGACGATTCCACGCTTGGCCCGCCTGTCGTGTCAACTAGCGGTAAACGACCTTTTCCAGCAGAGGAAGGGGGATGCGAAGGGGAGACAAGGGGTGTGAAAGAACCTTTTTCCAAAGGCGTCGGCATCTCCGCGACCTCCACCCGTGGGGTTTTCTGATCAATCTTGGGCTGTACGTTCTCCAAACCCAACAGACGACGCTGAGGATCTGTCAAATTCTCCAATAATTTAGAGGATGAGTCTGCCCGAGTACTTTGATAACACGCGGCGCAGAAGCAAGTCGCACTGAGGGTCAAGAGGAAGAGGGAGAGGCTCCGTAATATTTCTTTGAAAAGCACGAGGAAATGCGCTACAGCGCCGGGTAATTCTGCATCGCTCCATTCCCATATTTGCAAGAGGAGAATGCGCGCCAAACATTGGCAGTACGGTATGCGCTCGGGGTTGAGATACCAGGCAAGAGCGAGGACCAAAGAGGTGCTGAAAAGGAACGCGGCTAAGGCGTATTTGTCATGCTGTAAGATGTCCAAAGTTCCCCTCCGATGGGCAGTACCAATGGAAGACTGCTCAATACTACGCGTTGACTTCTCCTCCGACAATTTGGCGGTGCTTGCGACAGCGTTGGTTGTATTATTAGTGCCGTCTGCCGTCGCCGAGAGGTAAGGAGTACGGGACATGAAGAGGGCAGGTGTCCTACAGGAGGCAGAACGGATGGCTTTCAAATACTGGCTAGCTCTTAAATTCAGTCAACCTCTGTAAATTCTTGTACGAGTGAGCGCAAAAAAATATGTTAATGTCTTGCAGCACTAAGTTATAAAATAACGTGACGTCCGGGTCGCCTTCGCCGTTGCCGAGGCTTGATTGCCCAACCAGGGAATTGGTCGCACTTCCCAGAATAGCGAAAGTGTGAGAAGAAGTGCGAGTCAGCCGCTCGGACGGCCGAGAGCAGACCCATAACACCTCTTTTAAATGTGCGGTCATTTTACAGAGGTCCACGACGTTCGAGAGTTAGTAAGTGCATGTATCCCATTGGGCTGCCCGGAAAGAGCAAAAGTAATGGAATGACGGTAGGATTTTTATAATTTGCGTAGGCATGAAATATTTGGGTGTAAGATCCAAAATTGACGAGTCGCCGAAAGCCCTAACCCCAGAGTTAACGGGGGAAAAAGTGATCACATGGGAATGTACCTTGCTCACGATGGGAGGAAAATATGTGCATACATAATCGACTGGATAGCTAATATGAACCAAAAGTCAAATTATAAGGAAGATTTTTACTGCAAAAAAAGAAGAACGAAGGCGCTCAGACGCTCATATTCGTGCCTCTGCGTCTCGACGGCTGATGGGTCGTGGAAATAAGCGGAATGTGGGAGCGAACTACAGAGCGAGTGAAAGCAGTTAAACGACCGCAACCAGATATTTTAGTGACCAGGCTGAGGGGCACTCGCGAAACGGTAACCATCCCATCATTGATTGATCATGCGACGGGAAAAAAGCGGTCACTGTTGATTAATCAGACGACCCGCAAAAAGCGGTCACTACTGATCAATCACACAACCCGCAAAAAGCGGTCACAATTGATTGATCACACGACGGGCGAAAATCGGTCACAACCGAGCACGGACCCCTCACACCAAAGCAATGATCGGTCGCAGACAAGCAAGGGTCGATTTTGGTATATTCTGAATCGAATCCATTGTTCACGAGGTTCTACTTTTCATTCACAGATTCATTGCTCCGTGAAACCCCTATTGTGACACTGTGATTTACTGGCTTGTTGCTTCCCTGGCCGTCGATACATTTGCCCACGTATACAAGAGGCTTGCAGTCTTGTCTCCGTTTCCTCCTCCTCCTTCCCTTCGTCGCCTTCGCTTCCTATTCGTCCTTGACCCCCTCCCTTTTCCTTTTCTCCTTCCCTTGTCGTGCTTTCTCAGGAGGTCACCGACGACTTCGAATTTCCCTCGTAAGAGTCGGATGCGTGTTCCGCGTCATCCGGGTCAATCAATCTAACATCAAAGGGGTCCTCCATTGCCGCCTCTCCTGCGACCTCACAGTCCCTCTCCTCCGCCTCCTTGTCCCTCCTGTCTCTCTTTACCCTCTCACACAATTCTAAGAACCTATTCTAGGCTGCCTCGGGGTACTTGGGGAATCCCATTTTCGTTCCCCGCTGGATTTCTGGCCGCTTCCCTGCGTGTTCGCGTATATGTGTGTGTGCGTGTGTCAGGGTAAGTGAGAGGGGAGCAAAGGAAGAAAATGAAAGAAGGGAAGGGAAAAGGGAAAAACGAATAGCAGGAGAATGAGAGCGCGAGCAGGACATACCCTAGATAATGTCCTCCATGCAAAGGAGGGTGACTGCTCGGCATTGCCAGAGGGGTCGACGTCCTTCAAAAACACGCCAGCCTTGAGGTCGCTGAAATTGAAACCTGCCTTGACACAGGCGCGAATGACTGCGAAGAGCTGTCAAGAAAAGTAGGAGAGTACTATGATTCGTCAGGGTCGTCCTTCCCACCCGTCCCCTTCCTCCCTCCCTCACTAACCCGATGCTCCCGTCGATCGATGTTTTCTAAGGCGCTGTTGTAGCGCCTTGCAAACTCCACCATCTCTTCTGTCGTCATTGTTTTCAGACAAGAAGGGGGTGGAATCGAAAATGCTCTTTATGTCCAGGAAAGAGGACGTCCATGTTGATATTCTTGGACATGCACTCCTTGATCCTGTTTTTGGCCTGTGCCAAGGAGAACAGTGAATTAATGGACTCCATTCGAAATGCATGCAACATATATCAGCAAATATCTCACATGGTTTCGAAAACGGCGCACTGCTTCCTTGATTGCCTTCCAGTGCCTAAGCAAGGTGTCTTCTTTTTCCTGCTTGTTCATACTGTGCAGCTTGCCTTCTTAAAGAAAAAGTTGGCATCACTTGCTCTTTCGGTACTTCATCTGGGGCGGAGGAGGAGCCCGAAGCCAAGGGTCCACTTTGAAAGTTTTCGTCGCGAAAACTTTAAATCTAGAGGATGCCAGCGACATGGTGCGTTTTCTGTGCTATTTCCTGTGCTATAACAGAAATGCCAAGAAATATGAAGTATAAAATAGTGACAGAGTTTTTTCGAAAAACAAATTTTAGCTGGCAAACTACGTGAGGTACCAATATTGGAAGAGCGCACGAAGAGAAGGTACAGAGTGGTTGTTACGGAGAACTATTGCGGTACTAAAATTGGAAAAGCGCACAAATAGTAGGTACCGAGTGGCTAGAAGAAAGAAAAACAGGAATGAAATCATTAAAGTGCATCGATACTGGCAGCAGGTACGGAGTCGATGTGGCTGCAGTACGGCAATCGGCAAAGCGCATTAAAAGTAGGCACCGCCAGTCGACCGTTACGCTCAACGTCGCCACGTACTACGTATTAGTATGGGCCAATGTAAGTCCAACACCGTGGCCCGATTGCACTTCTCATCAACCATAGGCTTCCCCTTGGTAGCTATAAATTGAAGCCTCGAAGCTTTCGCATGTGTATGTTCGTATTATCTCATGGGATTCTCCCATCCATTCTCTTTCTATCACCTTTTTTTCCAGCCAGGCTTGGGAATGTAAGTGGTCAGATTCGGAAGTCTAAGTGAAGCATTTTAAGTACATCATCGACTTTCGAATTTGAGACCTATAGGCTAATAAATGTCGCGAAAACCATCATCCACGGCACTAGCACAGCATGAATTCACCTTACCCTTTCCGTTGGCTCAGCGCCCTTATAAAAATGCGAAGGAGGTTGTGTGTAAAGTATGGATCCGTTGTTTTAATCACCGCGATTACGATGGGTCTCCTATGGAACTATCATGTACGTGCGATATTTTGGTGTGTAGAGCAAGCTGTATCGATTTGAATCGACAAGTAAGTGGAAAGATCGGTTTAATCACTCCCCACGCCCACAGGCGACCCTTGCATATCGTACCATGAGCTTCTCAGCAGCCGACGGCCGAAACTACCGCTCCTGGAATGGGACCTTCCAATTTCTGCGGCCTCAATGGCAGACCTTCGCAGAATTTCTCGACCGCTGCGCGGAGTTTGATGGCTCGGAACACGATCCGAACGAAAAGGTGCGGGTAAAACGAATATACTCCATCTTCGCCTCTCCCGGGCCCTCCTTTGACGCTGCAACAACAGCCCTGAATGACTACGCGCACGTGGCGGAGGAAAACCGTGAGCAGCCGCCAAATCGACGCGCCACATTCTCTTGCCTTCCATGGATACATGCTGATGCGCCCGTGTTAATGCATGGACCTCCCCGGATCGCCATTGTCACCTTGTCAACCGCAGACTACGTCAACAATAGTGCGGTGTCCTTATCACTCATAGACAAGAAAAAATACTGCGACCATCACGGGTACGACCTCCACATCATTCGAAAGACGAGTACAAAACGCGCGGCCGCGTGGTCCAAGTTGCCGGGTATCCTTTCCCTGCTGGATCAATACGATTGGGTCGTTAGCTTGGACGCAGACACGGTCATATACGACCATAGCATCAGGCTCGAGGAGTTTCTCGACCCCCACCACGACTTGATCGTCGGGCTTGATGGCAACGGTGTCAACAGTGGCGTGTTCTTCCTGCGCAATTCCACGTGGAGCAAGGTACTGCTCACGGAAGCGTGGACGATCACAAACGAGAAAATGAGTAACATCTGGTGGGAGCAAGCGGCAATAATGCGCCTTCTACAGAGCGAGGGCATACGGAATCACGTCAAATACTCTCCACAGATGCACTTCAATTCGTACGTCACATCTCAGGGCCACGTGAAAATGGACGAGAATGGTGGTCGTGGTCCCTTCATTGTGCATTTTGCTGGATTGGGTCCGGCGAAGTGGGATATGCTCCTAGATGTGTACGCGCAACGGAGGAATGTAGAAAACCAAGATATGACCAAAGAATAAAGTAACGCCTTTCAGCAACCACTTAAATTGCTTTCTTATTACCAAGATTGCAACGTTGTTTGCCATGTACTATGTTGCCCGCTCGGTACAAAAAGAAGCAGTGTCTGATCCCCCTGAGAGTATTGCGATATATAGTGCGAAAAGACGACATTGGAAAAAGACTGCGAATGCATGAGCTGCTGAACTTAGGCCGAATATCTCCCTCCCTCTTCTCCCTTCGCCCCTGTCGAAAATGCAGTGTCTTGCGCTCTCATTACCCTCTACATGGGGCACCACCCGAAGATACAATTGTGGACTGACGTGCTGAGAAGGCGGACAGCGGAAGTGCGACAGTTCGTATCGATTACTTGCGTCTATGAGGTCTCGTCCGGCCGATCTTTTGCTCATTTGTCTAGAAAGTGAACAGGCAAAGACACGTATGTTGTCCACGGCAACTCATTGCTTTGTCCCTCAGCAATAAAATTAGGTCCACAGACTAAGCCGACGAGTGACTGCGGATACAGGTGTGGTCCCAGGGCAGTGTACAGATGGTTTGCGGATCATCCAACTTTTCCATGTCTCATCAAAAGGAGGGACGACCACCTGTTGAGCGGGAAAGGAAGGAGATACAGAAGAAGGGTATGATGAAAGCTCTCAACAAAATTCCTGAACGTGACCGATGCCTGGTTTTGTGCCCACCTGCAGTTCGTGCTTCGCCGCGAATTGATTCACTGCTCCCAGGACCGCAAGCGGGTTGCGGCTCCCATCCTCGCACAGTGCCCAATCCTGCCCGGAGTTCTTCCATGTCTCTTCACGTACGTAGTCGTGCCCAGCCATGATCCCGCCTTCTCTGAGCTTGGGCCAATACAGTTCAATGTCCTCCATTACCCCGCAAAAGTCGTGACGGGCATCGACGTAGACGAAGTCGACGGAGCTGTTGGGGATCGTGGGGGCGGCATCCTTGGTCAGCATCTGCAGGAACTCGAGCGTGGTGCCCCGGGCTGCAAATTTGTCCAAGCGGCCATGGGCCTCGCTGTGTCCACAAAGTGGGAAGAAAGATGAGTAAATATCAATATAACGGGCCGCTTGGTGTGGCGAGCTCTGTGCATAAAATCGCGAACGCGCCGTATCCTTACCGCAGGAGCTGCGCCTGCACCTCATCGGGCTTATTAGCCTGATCGCTGTAGTTTGGCAACTGCGCCCAAACATCCACAAGCGTCATATGCTTGCATTTTGTCCAACGGCTCAACGTCTTCTCGGTGTACAACCCACGCTGCACCCCAAGCTCGATTCCTACCGCCATTCCCTCCTCCTCCAGCACGCGCCCTATGGCGTCGCGATTTTCGACGAAGGGCAGGGGCTTCACGTCACGATAGCAGGAGGCCGAAGATCCCAAGGAGGAGGGGCCAGCAGACATCGACGACCAGTTGGCAATGCTCATAGACTTGCCGCTCCGCTGATGGTGGACCCGGACGACCAGCGCCATCAGGCCAATGATACAAACTGCCAGGGCCGTGTTGCGCGCGGTGAGCTGCTGTATCCTCGCGCAGGCTCCAGAGTATCGATTGTGCCCCATGACTGGAGTTGGCAGGCACTATACTATGCGCCTAAAGAGCGCTGGGTGTCTATGCATGCATGAAGAAATGGGAATGTCGGCACAACAGTCAAGGCCGACCTTCGTAGGGGAGGGGTCCCGTTTTAAACCGTGCAGGTGCGATAGATTGGATCGATTTTTCCGACGTCCTAAGAAACTCCATTGCCCTGAGAAAACCCTCCACATGATCTTAGACCAGCACTTGTTCCGGGCACTGACTTTTCTGTACTCCATTGCTACACCCAGATATACTTGGCGCACACACAGGCATGCCCTGAGCCACCATGCATTTACAGGATGGAGGGCCATCTCGGCATCGACCGTCGTGTGATGAGTAGGTGTGTGGACAGCAGACACAGAATCGAATTTTCAGCAGATGAAAACATCGAAAGTCAAGCTTTAAGGAAGATTTTACCGCAAAAAACGAAGAAAGGCGCCCAGGCGTTCAAATCCTTTACCTTTCGGCGACGTTTCGCTCTCTCGCTCCTAGGACCCTCCCAGACCTCTTTCATTAGGCCTTTACGAATGCACCAGGAGCCTTCTATCGCTCTTATGCGCCCTAAAAATGTTGCAACACTGATCAAAGCCAATAAGATATTTGTATGCACTTGGATGCTCTGCACTCGACACGAGGTCGACAATTTCCTGATTCCGAGCTGCTGCAGCTTAACTTCATCTCTTCGATGATGGGCCGATCACACGTGAGAGCTTGAGCCCAAAAGACAAGACAAGTTTCAGGATTGTACACGAAAAGATTATTGAAAAGCTGTTCAGCTTTTTTGGGTCTCTTCTGCTTTCTTCTCTCTTCTTTCAACCAGTTTTGTAGTCGATTTACAATGAAACGCAGTGCTTCTATCGTGACTTGTCCAGTCTTTCACTAAAGTCGTGTGTGTAATTTACGAAAACGACAAAATTGTGATTCACTTTTCCCCTGAATTTCCTATCTTTTCTATGTTGATGTGGTGGAGACAAACTCGGTGTAAATGCCTCGGCAGGCCTCGTCCGTGAAAGTGGCTACGCGAAACTCAGGATTCTTCTCCGCGATCTTCTTCAGCCACTCCATGCATGCACCACATGGTTTGAGTGGGTTCAAATCATCCGCCTCGACCCTAATTGTCATAGCCCCCGGACCCTGTTGATCACGGCCCCCTCCGTCTACCCTGAGATTCGACAAGGGGATGATGGGGCTGGTGCTCTTGGACGATTTTGGATCCAGAGAGTCCATGCTCGACGCATGTGGACGACCACGGCATTCCGCCGGCGACGGCTTACCAAAGGCGCCGTCTTGCCCACATCCGTTCAGGTCCTTGACCGAGTAGGAGCGGATGATCGTGGTTCGAGGCGGCGACAGTCCATCAAAGACTTCTTCCTGCGCCCCCGTCCGGCGAGACGAGGGTGTCCAAGGGCCCTCCTGATCGCCAACGGAGGCCATCATCGACCCCCCTGTCCGTTCAGAAGCGCCCGCATCCCCTTTTCTAGGCCCTAGCAGTCCTCGGGGCTGGGCATTCCCGATAGAGTGGCCGGTGCAGGAGTCGCTGTAGCTGTGGTTGCGATCCGTCGTTTGTGAGGCCACACGAGGGGCCGTGTCGATCGAGGCAAAGACCGCATCCAACGCCTTTGCTGTCCCTTCTGGCTTTCGCCCTCCGTCCCCTCCACCCCCTCCCCCGCCTGTGTTCCCGTTTTTCCCAAAGGAGACGCTCAAGACAGCCACCACCTTCAAGTCCCTCCGTTTCAACGTCAAGTCGGCCGCCAGGGCGGACCCGATCGCGTTTCTCTCCGCGCAGAGCGAGCCCGTGGGCATGCTCACCTCCATGTTGCAGCCTCGGTACAGCAGGGGCCGGGCCCTGTCTTTCTGCACCAACAAAACGGCCAAGACGGGTTTTTCAGTTTTTCGGAGCCAAAACGTGCTTAGATCCGCACACAGGCCCTGCCGGTAGTGGAGGAGAACCTCTTCCTTGTATCGAAGCATCTCCTGGGCGACCAATCGGGCACGGGCGTCTGCATGGGAAAGGGGGACAGGCGGAGCCGTGTCGATGTCCTGTGGGAGGGAAAGGGAGAAGGAAGAAGGAAGGGAAAGAGGAAGGGAAGGAGGGAGGCAAAGAAAAGAAGCAGGGAGTGCGTGAGTCATTCACACGGCCAGGGCGCGGCACGCATGCGTCTCCACACGCCGCCTTGCCGCTTTCCGCAAGGGTGCGTATTTCATGCCGGTCCTCACCTCGAAGGCCAAGACCTCCACATCCTCCAGGCACATTTTAGCATGGTGCCAGAATGTCTTCAACTCCCAGGTATGCATGAAAGAGGGCCGGTAGGGACGCAAGGCGGCGTTGATGGCCGAGATGCGAGCCGGGGACCCGTCGGCGAAACTGATGGTCAGACGGTACTTGTGCCTCCAGGATGTACCCCAGCGCTCAGCAGCCCCGTCCCGGTAATGCTCGATCAATGGGAGCAGCTCGTTCTTCACGAAGGCAATGTTCTCGTCGTAGCGGAAAATATTGGTGGTGCTGTGGACCCGCACCACCCGTACGTCCGGGTAGTTTCGTTGCATCCATTCCTCCAGCAAGGCGGCGGTGCCTTGGGTAGAATTCCCTTCCCGGCTGCTGGTCGGATCCCTTGGCATACCCACCCCGCTGACGAGAAAGATGATCTTGAACACTTCCTCCTCCCCCCCCGGCCCCACCCCTGCTGCGACAGTCTTGCGCCAGGTAGGTAGTACGTTGGCGAGGAGTGGGAAGTAGACGCCGTCGATCCCCACGGCGTCCTGCAGGGGGGCCGGGGAGCGAGGGGAGGAGCGGCCGGCTAAGGGGTCTCGGTCCACAGAATCATTCTTGGCTGCCGCCATCCCCCCCGCGTTCTCTGTCACGGCCGGGTCATGGCCGCCCGGTGACGGGTGGGGAGGCTGCAGGCGTGGAGAGGGGAGGGGGGGGTAAAGCTTCCCTAGGTCGTCTCGACGCAGGCGGAAGTCGGTCAGATCTTGGACAGGCAGAGGGCACTCGCTCAGGTCAAAGCCCACCGGTAGTTCCGGCTGGGTTGTCAGGGACTGGCGGCGTAGAGTGTAGGAGCGTTCGTGTCTCATGTCCCCTCTTCGCAAGGAGGGGGCGTCCGAGGAGGATGCAGAAGAGGGAGTGGGGCCTGGCAAGGCGGCGGGAGCAGAGGGGTTGTGCTCACGGACATAGACGGGAACTTTGACAGAAGGACAAATGTGGTGGTGGACGACTTGCAGGATGGCGTCACTCACGGGCTGGAAGAGTGAAAATTTAGGCCGACACAGGACTAGATCCTCCTGCATCACCGCGCTGCTGCTCGTGCGACGCCGGTGTGTCGCCGTGAACGGCGCCAGTGGCCCCACCCGGAGCACGGTCGATGAAGTGGACGACGTGCGACTCAATAGCTCTTCCGAGGGCGTCCTGGAAGGACCCAGGCCCGGTAATGTAGCAAGGGAAAGCACCATATCCTTGTGCGAAACGTTATGCACCAGCAACTCAATACGGCGTCGGCCCACCTCCTCCATCCCCGGGCATGTGTCCAACGCATGCGACACCCGGTCTTGCACGTCGCGTTCGGGTCCTGTGCTCAGGCAGCGGCTGACATGGCGCGAATGTTTTGAAGCATGCCGACCTGAGTGGCGAGGAAGGCAGGGGGTGCAAGGGGAGGGGGCAACTGGCGAGGACGCCGAAACGGGGCGCATTGTCTGCCCGGCATGACGTGGCGTGGATGGGGATGCTTTCGTCTTCTTCCCAGGACTTTCGGTGATTGGAGGAGAGGGAAGAGCATGTTCATGCCGGAGATGCTGTTTCCTGTGACGTAGGAAGACAACTAGACTCGAGGCGGCCGTGAACAGGGAAAGCTGCAGGAAAGTAAAACCTGCGCCGAGTCCAGAGGCATCATTGTTATCATCACTCCTCATGTCTTCTTCGGGCCATGTGCTGTCATTCTTGCGGGTGCTTTCCCTTTCTGTGCGACAGTTTTTTGGAAGGGGGGTACAAAAGGGTGAGGAGATGCGCCTCGTCTAGAGCTGATGAATCACGGTTCGTTTGAGCAAGTGACGTTTTGAAGAGAGGCTGCAAAGCGAATGGATGTCATCGTATGCATACATCACGGCTATCTTGCGCGGTACGTGGGTGCTGAGAGGCGCTGGGCTGCGATTTGTGTACGTGGTAATGCCGGTATAACCCGAACCAGCTGAACCAAACCAACATCAAGCAAATTTGATGAGTAGACCGGGAGGTGAAATAAAGTTCGTGATAAGATAGGAGGGCGCAACTGCCCTTTGGCTTAGAGCCCACTTTTTCGTTTGTGTGTGTGACCAGGAAGCGGGTCGTCAGTGACAATTTTGACACTTTGCAGGTCTGTTGCGGCCTCGGGATGATAGCTGACGGCAAGCGAAGAGACATCATTGCTCTCCCGTTGCATTCTTTAAACATAACCCCACCCACGACATGTTCTTATCCCACCGCTAACGCCCCAGGGAAGGCAATGGAAGGTGCAGAAGATCCAACAATGGGCGACATAGTCGCGTCCGTCATGTTGTTTGACAGACAGACATCCGTGAAGCACAATTCGCGGGGAAATGCACGGCTTGCTGAAGCCGCCTCGGAGAATGATTTTCAAAAGGGAGCTCAAAAAGCGGTGGAAGCGATCGCAGCTCCAAAACTTCCCAAGGCAAAAAAAGGGGCGAGCGTTAAAATATCCTGTGATGGTTCGGCTGTAGATAAAGACCGTGGGGTGGATGGGGGGGACGGTGGGGAAGGGTCCGTGCGGCCAACCAAGTCAAAGCTAGCTTGTAAGATATCACCAGAGGAAGCCCCAAACCTGAAGAATGCGACAACATTACGGCGGATTGAAGCCTTCCCAACAATGAAGGAGCCTCTGGTCTCCAGTGTGGATCACGGAACCGCTCTTGTGGCCGCTGTCAGCCGCCACAGGACTCCACTGGGCACGGCGGTGCCCCCAGATGATGACTCGAACGAGAAGAGGGCATCCACATGCCTGTGCGGGGCCCACGCCACCGTCACGGTCGAGGCCCGAACGTGGACGGGAATCAATAAACATGGTGGCGTGGGCCGTCTGACGAAGGATAACGGGGACGGGACTTTCAACGTCAAGTACTTGTTGGGAGGCAGTGAGAGAAGGGTGGATCGGTGTTACATCCAATGCAACGCCGTTGCAGGCGCGGATCCCGGAGAGGCCGGAAAACGCGCAGTCAAAGGGCCCGAATTCTTTGTTCCTCAGGCAGATATCCCTGTGTCATCAGGGGCGGAGGCTGCGCGCGGTTCGGCCCGGCGGCCCCGAAATCCGAGGGCAGAGCCCGAAGAGCAGACGGAGCAGGGTGAGAAACAGGCGGAGAAGCAGGAGAAGGAAAGGAGGGGAAAGGAGGACGCTCGGGGGGAGGACTGGACGACGAGTGGTACGAAGCCCGCGAAGGCCAGGGGCAGGGCCGATGGGACGGGGCCCTCTGGCCAGAAGCGCTCTCTCGTGCAAGCCAACCAACCCCAGGCGACGTCCCACCCGGCCACCAAGGCACGGGGTCCAATGCACAAGTCTGAGTCCAGGAAGATGGCGCCTCCGCCGCCCCAAGGGGGTGGATCGGGGACATGTATGACGAGCAAGGGAGACCCATCGGCTGTGGCGGAGAGGGCCGCGTCTTCCTCCCCACCAAGAGACGCGAGCGTCCAAGCTGACGCTCCGATCCACCCACAAGCACGACAAGAAAGAGGGGTCCAAGACGTAGGGGAGGCGGTGCCCTCGGAGCACGCCGCCGTGCCACCACCCGCAGCGGATACCCGGTTCCTGGATTTCAAGAGAAAGCTTTCCCAGGCGGTGATTGAAAATGTAGGCGGCTTGGATCAGATTTCGTTAGAGCAGTTGAAGGGGGCGGTGGTGGGGGAGGGTCAGGGGTGCTTCTCCGGCGAGGAGATGGATACGTTTTTGCAGCGCTTGGAAGCAGACAACCACTTGATGCTTGTGGACCAAACGGTTTACATCGTCTAGGAAGGCCTGGGAAAAGGACCTTCTTAGTTCGGGGGAGGAGAGACTCAGGATCGTGGTGCCACTAAGGGATGGATACCAAGGGGAAGTGACAGCGGGGCGGCAAGACTTGCGTGCCTCAAGTGTGTGATACGGTGTGGATATGGGGACGAGGAGAAAGGACAGTGCGGGGTGACAAATGACCAGCAATTCACGGCAGTGAAAATGCAGCCATTCGTAGATAAATTGAAAGATTGACTACAAGCTTCAAGAAACGTTCCATGAACTACATCGAAGAGAATGTTGGTGCGCTATGTTACATTGCCCCGTCTCCTTCGTCCCATCTCACGTGAGTACCAGATGACCCTCCTCGTACTTCAATGCACCTATTTCCAGCAGCACCCGGTCCACGAAGGATTTCAGTTCAGGATACTTGTTCAACTCCTCGCTCAGTCTCTGCGCCCGGTGCCTATCGCTGTCGATATCCGTCAAGAGACTACACAAAGTGGAGTCTTCCAGAGCACCCTGCAACCACTTACTGCCCATCAACGCCTTCCGCATGTCATCCGTTAGCAATGCCCCGTCGTCCTCTTCCTCTTCCTGGTCGTCGACGGCCTGTGTTGCGGCCAAATCGCTGTGATGCTTCCGTGCAATGGACGAGGGGACAGGGAAGAAGTCGTCCCTCGTGCTTTCACGGGCCCGCTTTCTTCCGTGCGCGGCCGTGGACGCAGGCTCCTTCTTTTCACAGGGCGCATTCTTGTGCTCTCGATAACAGGAAACGCTGCAATAGCGGAGGAGGCAATTTGGACATTTGTATTTTCCCTGATTGTCGGCAACAAAACATACCTCGCAGCCAGGCATTGCTGTCTTGCCATTACCGGCGGTCATGGCCTTCTTGTCGTTACGATTCTTCATGACTACGATATTTAATTGAATGTTATATAGGTACCACGTGTAAGGATTGTGAGCGCGACAACGGGAAGAATACAAGTGGAGGCAGGAAGTCATGCCTACGAAATCGAGCCAGGATACTACTTGAAGCAACACGACTGCTATGCCCGTTCGGACAATTGACTATGTCACAGAGTGTCTGTCTGAGCCTACCAGCACTCGAGCTCTACGACAAACAAGACTTGCTCATTTTTTACAAGCTTGTAGCGCATTAATTATTGAACAAATGCCAAGGAGCTAAGAAAATAGTGGAAAATTGAGTCAAGGCTCCAGGCGCGTAAACCAGACGGAACAAGGAGAGACAACTCAACCGCAACAAGAGGAACGAGAGGAAAGGCAGTGTGGTGAACAAACATGCCTGCATTTGTACTACAAGAAGCATTACCAAAAAGGACAATTTGACCCTCAGATTCCCACTATCAACCGAACTATTCACAATGTACGTGCAGGGCACGTCGAATATAGCAGGATCGGCGTCCGCAGATACCGCAGTCACGCATGTTCCATCGGAGCAGTAATCGGTTTGGTAGATTGCGCTCTTCCGGCAGTGCTGCCGCAGCCGACACAGCCACGGAGGAGCATGAAATTGCTTCCGCCTCGGAAAAAGTGACGATTTTGGTATGCGGTGCTGGTCCCGTGGGGCTGACGGCGGCGCTTGAATGTGCACGGCACGGGCTGCAGGTCAAAATAATTGATAAATCCTTGACGAAAGATCCCCACAGCAAAGCTTTTGGCATTCACGCATTGACGATGGAGAAATTTCTTGCCATGGGTGTTGCTCCTGCCGTCCTGGAACAAGCCCATTGCGTCGACCGCCTGCGGATCCGAGGGGACTTTACGACCGTCGTGGAGGATTTTTGCCACATACCTTCTCGATTCAAGGGCGTCTTCATGCTGTCCCAACGAAAATTAGAGGACATTCTTGAGGCCCACATACACATGTATGGAATTGAGGTGGAACGCGGCGTGGAGCTTCTCGATTTTGTCCAAGCAGAAGACCAAAGTGATGCCTCAGGCACCCCCAGCGTCGGCAAAGGACCTATGACAGCCAATTTGCGGGACGTAAAGACGGGGGAGGAACGCAACCTCACGTGCAAGTACGTGATAGGCTGCGATGGATGCCACAGCCGCGTCCGGAAGCTCCTCAAACTGCCCTTCCTTGGCGCCCCCTATGAGGAAGATTTCCTCTTGCTCGACGTGCATTTCAGCGTGAAACCGGGCCAGCGGTTTCAGGGCTCCTCAGTGCTCTTAGGGGACCCGGTGATCGCCTTATTTGAGCTGGACTGCGGCTTGTTGCGCTTCATATCCAAGCGCTGCGCCGGGGACGGTATCCCCGCCAGCCAGGATGACAAGCGCATCGCCGACGTGGAAAACGCGGCCGTGGAAGCCGCCATCCTGAAGCGCTTCCAAGACCTCGTCCTGAGCCGATGTCCTGAGCTCGCCGGCCTTCACGATGTAAAGTGGGCGAGCATATTCCGCATTCACCGTCGCGTGGTGCCGCAGTATAATGTCGGGCACGTCTTCTTGGCGGGAGACGCGGCGCACATCCATTCCCCCCTGGGCGGGCAGGGATTGAACACGGGTATACACGATGCGGTGAATTTGGCCTGGAAATTGGGGGCGGTGGAACGTCTGGGTGCCGATCCGGGCATCCTTCTTCCCTCCTACAACGCGGAACGACACCCAGTTGGAGAGCAAACCTTGGCGTGGACGGATTCCTTGACCAGCTACACGATAACGCGGGGTTTCTTGTCCGGGGTAGCCCAGAAAGTTCTCTTCCCTATTGCCAGCCCCCTCTTGAACCGCTCCACCTGGGCGATGAAGGCCATCACCTCCAGGATGCGCATGCTCAGTCTCTCCTACCGAGGCCCGCCCTCCCCCCTCCTCCCCTCCGCCGCCTTGCCTGCGTCGAGCTTGCCCCCAATAGGGAGTCCCCAGCCTGGGGACCGGGTGCCGGATGGACCTTTGGTCCGCTTTTCCTCCGGTGCGGCCACGGGTCTACTCGAGGTTGTCTGTCGCGGCCTGGACCACACCCTTCTTATGTTCGGGGAGCCGGAGGGGATGGAGGGCTTGGAAGGGGTCGAGGACGGGCTGACGGTGGAGAAAGCCGTCAGATCGAAGCTGGATTTGGAGGTGGAAGCTTGGCGGCGGCTGCGAGACATGGTCAGCTTTGTGCACATTTCCCGCCGCTTCAGAAGCGCTTCCAAGTCCGTGACCAAGGTCGATGCCCGGGGTAGCTCAAGCCGATCCCACCCGAGATCCAGTCACCAGGGGTCAAACGGCGGTGCTCAGGTGCGCGAACGCTCTGATCCTATAGACAAGAAGTCTTCGGGCGGTCGCCACCAGGTCCGCCAGCCCGTTGCCCTCACCTCCATGTACGACGAGTCGGGACGCGTCAGCGAGGCGTTTGGGCTGAACACCTCAGGACAGTCAGGGTCCCGCGGCAACCCCGCCTGCCTTTTCCTTGTTCGCCCCGATGGCTACGTGGGCTGGCGGGCAGGGGATTGGGATCTGGGCGGGCTGCTCACGTACTTGGAGCCGCTGTACCCTAGGGGACTATGTGACCTCTGAGGTTCACGAACTCAGATAATTGGATCGTGGAGGCTGGTAAGGCACTATCTACATTTTGAACAAATGCGAGGACCTGATTTAAAAAAGGAGAGGGAGGCCTCAGGCGTGGGTCGACATGAAAGGGAAATTGCAGACATCTGGTAAAATACAAGCACCCGTAAATGGAAGGTACTCCAGACCGCGGAACCGGGAAATGACACAAAAATAAATCGCAGCATTCGATGGCTTGTCTGCAGCATCGTCTTATTTTTACACGACTCGTTACTCTTATATCGCTTTTGCACGGTCAGTGCTTGGCACCCCTGAAATTGCTTTTCAGGATGTAGAATCCTTGCGGGCACAAGCTTCGTTTCAAGCAAAATAAATTCATCTTTCAACATCTACAACCTGTCGAACTCCCTCTTTCCTGGCCTTCCACACCTGCCTTGTTCTTCCATATATTTTTCCTTAGAAGTCTTCCTCGCTTCCAATGTTGTTTCCATTATCGGTTGCTTCACGATCAATCCTGTCCAGCAAACAAGGGCCCGCGTCGGCTATCTGCCTCGTCCTTCCGTTTTTCACTCTTCTTCCTCTAATTTCCGCGGATTTGGTCTCTTTTCTCGGCATACAAGGGCTCAAAGACACCCTCGGTGCCTGATTATCTTAAGTTAAGTATTGTCAATAAGCTAGTTACTGTCTCCTGACTTCGCAACCACACGCATGCCTCTCGCCACACGTCCTTGACATGCAGCCTCTGTATATGGCGATCCAGAGGATATCCACCACCTCTGGTTGCATTGTAAATATCTTCTCCCGGATCCCGCCTTCCTTTCCGTCCTGTCCTTTTGGAGAACGACACGCGGATTCTTTCAGGCTGGAACAAAGTGCCTGCTGTCCCGCCTTTTTCTTTCGTGAGCGCATCCTCCACGATCAATCGTGCAGTGAACACGCATTTGACCACAGGCATCAGACGATCCGAGCCGCCCAACGCCAGCACATGTATAAAACTACGCATCAACAAGAGTCAGTCCATGATTTCCTCCGAGATATGTTCACAATTAGACGACCGTGTACCCGTCTGTCCCACCGGGGGGGTCCCTGCCAGGCCCCTCGCCGGCTTGGGCGTTGGAGATGCTTTGACCTCTGTTGCTGCCGTACAGTGTGTCCTGCATCTCGTCAACGTGGCTGCCCATCCGTTCCTCCTGCCTCAAGCCCTCCCCCTGCCGCGGTATCTCATGCCCGCCCTCGCTTTCGTTGCAGCCATGTAGAGCCGGAGACGCCATGCTCGCGGAATGCATAGATTGGAAAAGAAAAGACGGGTGCTGCTCCCCTCCCGCGTTGCTGCCCCCAGGAAGGGGCGGTCTTTGGGCACCGCCGCTGGAGGGACACCGAATATCTGTGATAGCTCCTGTGCCTTGGTGATAGCCACCGTGCACTCCCATGCCCGACCCCGCCGAGTGCATCGCGTACATGGATGTGCTCGGCACTTTTCCCTCCTCAGATCCCGTGTGTCCTTGTGCACCCTGGTACCCCCCCCTGGGCCTGCTGGCCGCACTGAAATTTAGCATGGCTTGGGGCCCCGGCGGGAAGGGTGGCAGGACGTTGGGCATGGGGCCTAGGCCCTGTCCCGTGCTACTGTAGTAGGCCTGGTTCTGAAACGAGGCGGCGTTGCCGCCATGACCCTGAGCATTGGACAGGTTGTAGTGTCCCGGGGCGGGGATGGGCTGGTGATGCGATTGCTGTGAACGGCTAACGTCGAGAGAGGGTGCGGCTGTGGACTGCCCCCACGACGCGTCCCAGGCATGACCACTTGGGAAACCTTCCTCGATACCCCCTGCCTTGTTTTCGGCGTGATATTGCCTCGTCGGGAAAGGAGGGTGTTGCTGCGAGGAATGTGGCGCGGAGAAAGACGCTAAGGACTCGGACGTGGACAGGCCCCCCGGCGTTCGACCTGAGTCTCGTCCTCCCAACGATTGCAGCGATCGAGCCACGTCTTGCGCTGGGAAAGCTGAGTTGGAAAGGCCAAAATATCCATGCTGCTGTTGGGCCTGCATTTGAAGGGACTGGACGGCCTTTGGCGAGGGCGGGAGGCAGCCGCCCTGCTGATGCGAGAAAATCTCATGGGGAGGGCCCCTGTCTCTTGGCAAGTACATCTGGTCCCGCTGCACCTGTGCGGCCGCTCGGTCGCCTTCGGCATGCTGCAGGGAGCGACCTTTGCTCACGCTCGCGTTCCGTTTGTCCCGACGCAGCAGACAGTAGTAACGGTTCTTGACCGAGTTCCCTGTCCGACCCGGAAGGAACTCGGCAATCTTGCTCCATTTGTTGCAGAATGCGCGATGGAATTCCAGAATGACTTTGTCCTCCTCAGGCCGCCAGGCGTCTCTTCGAATGTCGGGCTTTAGGTAGTTGTGCCAGCGTTCACAACATTGTTTGGCTGACCGCTCTGTCAACAGAGACGAGATATAGTTCCAATCCTTGGCGCCGTTGCTTGAAACCGACTCCCGCAAAATCCCATCCTCGCTCGGTGTCCATGCTCGCTTCTTGAACCCTTTGTTCGCTGCCTCCGCCGCGCCTGCGTGGACGGGACTGGCGCCTTCGGCCTCGTCGTAGTCCTGAAGAGGGGGGGCGCCCAAGACGAGCCAGCGTGTGAGGAAGGAGCACGGTGCTCAGACAGTTGAGAGAAGCAGTTGCAACCTTGGCTCACACATGTATATGCCCTATACAATCAATCGTAAGCTTATTTTTTTAACAATCCATAGACTACAGAAAATATTGCGCCACTGAAGGGTTCCCGAGACTGGTGTCGCTACAGCACTCCTTGTTAGACCGTCGCCCTTTGACATCTCACACGCCCTCGCATGAAGCAGCAACACTCTCTATTCGTCCTCTTACCCAGTTGTACACGTGGACCTACCTGAACTTCAGAAGTCTGTTGCACCATCGTCCCATCGTGCGTCAGACTGCTTGTGTGGCTGCTCCCTCCCTCGCTGTCCAAGTTGTCCGCACCAAACGGCAACCAGGAAGACCGATACTTCTCGTGCGGCTTTTGAGCCGTGGACAGAACAAGTTTACTCGAACGGTCCGACTTCACGCCCTGTTGAAACGTGGTTGAACGTGCGGGAGACAAGTGTGAGAATGGCATTACACACCGCTTAGGCCTCGGACCGTAGAAATTGAAAAACATCAATGACAGGAAAAGTAATGCTAAGAGGAGCCACGAGACACTTTGCCCTGCCCCCTCTTTCGCCTCAGAGGGTCATGATGCTTACGTCGATATCTTCGCGCCCTGTCTGCCAGGAGCCTTCGGGAGCGCTGTCGCGGGGAGCACGTGAAGCATGATGCACGCTAGAGGAGGGATTGTGGTGGGTGGAAGGGGCTGCAGTAGAAATTGACGGCAAGTAGTCGCGTTGATCGTCGAACGTGTTGTAACTTCTTGTCTCGCTGTCGCTTTGGGTCATTGAAAGAGACTGTTGCTCCCCTCAGTGCCTAGCCCTTGTCCTTGACTCCCTCGAATCCAGCTGAGATAGAGTCAAGACAGCCCCCACTGTGTCGGTGAAAATGTGCTAAAAGTTATGCGGATGTTGGTGGCAAAAGGTAGCTTGGGTAAAAAAATGACGAAGCTGGGTCGTACAAAAGTACAAGCACACGCTTTGAGAAGCCGAGAAGACAGACCTCGTTAGGTCCTCCTACGCAGTCAGAGAAAGCGAAAATTTTCTGCGTATGTTCTTCGCATAACAGCACAAAAAAATGTCGACCACAACCGTAGAGCTGCAGAGCGCAGTAAATCGAGAAACTTTTTTTTTCTCGGGGCCAGAGGACATATCGGGTGCAAATTATTCGAGCCTGTGCGTCTGTGGCCGCCACGTCCAGGCGACCGTTTCCTCGCGAAATTACAAAACTCCACTTCAGCCTGCATAACACCGCCGCACTTGCCTTTCCAGGCCTGCAACCGGCGTGCGGCACATGGACAGCTTCAGAAATGTCAGGGCTGTTGAATCGGCGTGTTCTCCTTCACTTGTGGTGCTGTACATGCCGATGGTGTTTGCGGCGCGCACTCCCGAACCTCAACTCCGAAGACAAAGGTAGGAGGCATTGCCACGCCTCTCCTCGCGTGAATCCGGTCTTGAACCTTCGCTCATAACTCTCCTCCTCGCGCTTTCCCTCCTTAGGTCTGTGCTTGTGGGGTTTCCCAAAATCTCGTACCTGTGGAAGCTTACTTGCCACTGTACCATTTGCTTATGAATGCAAGAAGATAGCAAGATCGAATTTACATGAAGCTCAAGGAAATGCCTCAGGGACCGAAATCTCGTCATATGAACATGGGTACGAGAAACATCGTAAACATCAGTGCTCAGGCGCCTTTTCTCTAGCTCGAGCAGCAAGAGGCCTGTTCGAGCACAAAGGAGATGAAAATTGCCAATATCTGAGTACACTTGTGAGTGTACGTGAATTAACGATATCGGTGAGCATTTGCATGGTATCAAGAGGCATCCAGGCTGGAGAAATGAAAAGGAGATAGGCAGGGGGAGCAAGCACAGCTGTCCTATCCTCCGCTCGCTTGCCTCAGCCGCAGAGAACAAAGTTGAGGCGAAGGAGACACTCGAAATAAGGCCTGCCTTCAGCGATGTTATCAATGCCCAAATAATTTCGTCCGTCACATTTAATTGTTTCGGGAAAATTATAATAATTTGCTCGCACACGGGACAACAGGAGGCTGGGATGGCTGCACAAAGAGAAGCGCGGGTTCCTGCGATTGTGCGACCAAAGTACGGTATCAGATGTCCTATCTGGAGATGCCGATTGCTTCAAAGGACACTAGTCCTGCTCGTCTTCGTTCTTTGGCAATTTTCTCACATTTCCTGCGCCAATGAGGTTCCATCGGACGATGCAACAGAGGACAGTACTGCCTTGCCCGGTGCAGCAGGAGTAGGGAATATCACTGACCACTCGAGTCCTAGCCCTACTGATGATGTGGACGCACTCCCTCCGACCCTTGCACCACGCACGACTCCTCTAGAAGCAGACAATCCTGGTCCTGTTCCTAGGTCCGGTGCGCTGGATTCTTTCACATCGAAAGACAGTCACAAGGATCGTGGAAAGGACAAAGATAACCAAGAGGAGGAGAACGAGGACGATGAGGAAGAAGAGGAGAACGAGGAGGAGGAGGAGGAAGAGGAGGAGGAAGAGGAGGAGGAGGAGGACGGGGGAGACGCAGACCAGGAGGAGGAAAGTGACGAGGAGGACGAGGAGAGCGAAGACGATGAAGATGAACCGGCATACAAGCGGTGGCAGAGGCGGCCTGGGCACACCTACCAGGTAGGACCGAAGCAGTCTCTTGTGGCCCGCCTCGCTGCCAAGGTCTTAAATCAAACCTCCTCCTCCGTCTCCCTACCTTCGACAAATGCAACCGTCGTAGCACCATCGCTGGTAAGAGCACTGAAGACTTTGCCACGGAAGCAACTTTTCGCCCTGGGCTTCAAGATTGTGCTTGTGGGAGGAGTTTTGTATTCGCTGCGACACTTGTTCACGTTCAAGACCACGATGCAATGCCTCATGATAGTCTCAATTCTGGCAGAAATTGCCGGCCGCCTCGGGCTCTTGAAGGACTTGAAACTCCCCTCCCCTCCCTTCCCGAGCTCCCTCTCCACGCCCCGGGCCCTAGCATCCGTTCGTGGTCCCCCCCTCTTCCAATTTGAGCTCATCAACGGGCGGTACCAAGCGGACCGTATCCGCCTCAGCCTCTTGACGGGCGACACAACGGGCCAAGCCCTGACGGCCGCAGCAGTCTCGCGAAAGGCAGCCCTCACTGCGGCCGTAGCGGCGGCGATGGGCAACGGAAGCAGCAGCAGCGGCGGCAGCAACCAAGGCCCCCTGTGGACCGAGGCGCGGCATACCCAAACGTACGGGATGACTGGCAAGGAGGAGCTCCGGGAGGTGGGAAACGCCTCGTCTTCGTCTTCACAGCCCGGGGCCGTGTCGTCTGCCCACAGCCCCCTCAACAGGACCGCCGTCAATCCCAACGGGACCCAAGGGTCGACTGCGGCCCCCTTGCCCGCCCTGCCGACCCCGCGGCCGCGCGCCTACGTGGTGACGCTGAAAGGCGACATGTTCCTCTCCCAAGGCGCTTATTTGACCTCCGTGGTGTCCTTCCTCCTCGAGACCGCTCGGTCCGGACCGGGGGGGGACGAACTGGTGCTCCTGCTCGAGTCTGGGGGCGGCGCGGCGTACGAGTACGGCCTAAGCGCCGCCCAGTTGGAGAGGCTCCGCCGGGCCGGCATCCGTCTGACCGTGTGCGTGGACAAAATCGCGGCGAGCGGGGGTTACATGCTGGCGGTGGTGGCGGACACGTTGGTGGCAGCCCCTTTCGCCACGATCGGGTCCATCGGGGCGACCACCTCGGTGCCTGTCCTGAACGTGGGGGTGGCCTTGAAACGGCTGGGCATCCACGCCTACTCGATCAAGGCGGGGAAACACAAGGGGAGCGGGGGCATGCTCCTGGTGGGGGACGCGAAGGGGGACCAAGAGGCACTGGGCAAGCTCCGGGAGGACCTGGCGAAGGTCCACGAGGCCTTCAAAGCCCACATTGGCCGGTGGCGGAAGATGGTGGACGTGGAGGCGGTGGGCACGGGCGAGGTCTGGCAAGGGCGGGAGGCCAAGGCCCTGGGCTTGGTCGACGAGATCATGACCTCAGAGGAGTATCTGGCCTGGCGGCTGTTGACGCACGACGTGGTAAAGGTCTCACCGGCCCCGGACGCGAGGCGTTTCCCGGGCTCATTTTTCTTGCCTGGGCAGGGCGGGGGCGGGAGGGGTGGCGGGGCACCGTTGGGACCGACTACGGCCATGGCAGTACTGACCAGCATCAGGGAGATGGTTGCTCGTCGGTGTGTCAAGCGAATAGGAAGAGTGCTTGTGGACGAGGAGGAAAAGGCGGGAGTGTCGGTGGCAGACCGTGTCCTCCACAGCGTGGCCTCCTTGCTGCTGGGGCAGAAAGCTCCCCTGATTATTTGCTAGGGGTAGCCAGTGTGGAAGTTGGCGATGGTAGGGGATGCGCGTCTTGTGCACGCCTGTACATGATAGATCTAGACGCGGAGGGTGACTGTTTCATGGGGGATTCTATATGCTGAAATGCTCGGTCTGAAACAAACCACAGCATGTGCCCCGCTGTTGTAAGCGATTTGCTATGGCAAACGCCATGTCACGTCATGGACCATTGAGAAAGTAAAAGTATTTTTGCGGATGTGTCTGAGGGTCGTTTCCAATCTTGACTCTTTCTTATGTCGCTTGTCATTACTTCTTTAATGGATGGGGCTGGTAAATCGCACACCTCTACCGGTGGGCCTCCTTGTGAATCTGTCTTGCGTGCCAAGTAGAAAAAAAAATCCGCAAGTGTGTCTTTTAACTTTACCGCTGCATACCGGGCTGGGATTACATGGGGGCTGCGCGTCAACTGTTTGTCCTAATGCTGATCCTAACTCACGTTAAGATGAAGCCTGATCTTCCACGAAATTCTCATTGTTTTCGTCCCATTCGTCTTCATTTCTCACGCTCCTACGAGCACGTACGTACTACCTATCCTCAGGATCCCTCGATCGTTGTTCTCCCTTCCCTCTACGACTCCTCGGTCCTTCCCCTTTCTCTTCCTGACTCTGGTCGACCCAATCTACATCCAAACGCCCCACGAGGCGTCGATGCGAGCTCGACCTCATCCGGGCGAGCAAATGTCTTCACGGTCCTCTTCTTCCAACGCCGTGTCCCTCCATGGAATTAAAATTCCCTATCTCCATCCTCCGAACTGGAACGCACCGCTCCTGCCCGTCTCGCGTCCGGATCCTCAGAGTCCCTTGTCCTACTCGTCCTCGTGTTTCCCCGTCTCTTCCCCTTGCGGCATCAGCGAGAACGACAGAGTCACCCACGCACCTTCCAGTCCGTGGCATTCACGTGGGAACTGCACCTTTGCCTTTCCCCCTTTCCCAAAAGGCCCCACCACGTACCCCTCCACGGCCTCCCGCCCCTCCTCGGTCCTCAAACCCACCCTCAAGTCCTTGTAGTTCCTCACGTCCTCCTCCATGGTGAAGAGCCCCGTCACGATCACCAGACCGTCTGCCCGTACTTTCTCAATGTGGCCCATGCGCCACTCCGCGTCCCCCTCCGCCCCCAACTGCACCGGCACCGCCGCCACCGCCTCCGTGGCCACGGCCTCGTCCCTAGGCCCGTCTCGGAGCGCGCCCCCTCTGGCCGCAGGGTGCTGCGAGCCCAGGTACATGTGGGAGGCACTGTCTTCCAGCGCCGAGAGGTCCACCCCTTCCAAGACCCGCTTCTCCTCTTCTCGTGGCTCGGAGACGCCGTCTCCGTCCAGCACCTCCTCGCGCCGCCCGGCCTCCGCTGGTCCTCCCTCCACCGAATTTTCCTCCCCTCCCTCCGCCCTGTCCCCCTCCACTTCCACCTCGGGCTCGGTGTCTTCTCCGAGCAAGAGGGAGAGCCCAGACATGTCCCTCCCGGCCTGTCGCCTCTGCACCATCCGTTTCTCCTGGTCAAACACATATCGGCGGAAGCGCAGGAAGAGCTTATCCCCGACGTGCCCCCCCGCCAGTCCTCCTTTCTCATCGAAGCGGACCCGCACTTTACCTCCCCGCCCGAAGCCCGACTCCAATCTCCCCACTTGCCCCTTCGCCGTCTCTACCTCCATGCCTAAGAACGGGCGGAGGCTGGTCTCTTTCTTGAAGAAGCCTTGGGCGGTCACCTCTCTGTGCCGGGCCAGGGAGGGAGGGTCCTTAGGCAAAGCTGGAAGGGCTTCGCCCAAACGATAGATGCTCCCTTCGCGCATTTTCGGCTTGTAGATGCGGACCCGAGGGAGGTCTTCCTCACTCAAGGCTTCCAAAAGGGTCCCGCAGAAGGCGAGGCGGCACCCACCCTTCCAAGCAGGGGACAAACGTCCCTCCCGAGCGCCCTGGGCATGCGTGGGCTTCTGCTGTCGGTCTGGGGGCTCCGGATGCTGTCTGTGGCCGATGTCGACGTCCAGGCGAGAACCGATCACTAAGCAGGGCAGGGGGCAGAGCACAGGAGTCTCGAATTTAAACAAGGCATACTGTTCCTGATACTCCCGGCGACGACGTCTCTTTCCCTCTTTTGAGACTTCGAACCCTGCCTCTTTCTCGCCCTCCTCCTCGTCCTCAACAGCGCCCGCCATCTCGGCTTGGTACAGGTAGTCTTCCTCCCAGCAGAAAGGGAAGTCAGGCGGGGCCCAGGGCAGTGCCTCCAGCCCGTCCCCACTGACTCCCTCCCCATCTCTCCCTTCCCTCGGCTGCCTTCCCTTCCTGTCTTTCTCCCTTCCTCGCACCACTTCCTTCGCGCCAAAAAAGGTCAGCGTGGCCATGACCGTCCCGTGTCCCACCGACACGTGGATCCGATCCCCTGATTTGACGCGCCCCCGGAAGGCTCGGATCTGCCGGACCGCGCCCACCGCCCACGTCACCCAGGGCACTGACCCCGGCGTGCACAAGGCGCCTCGTTCCATCTCCTTCGCGTCCAGGTGCGTGAGGCAGAGGCCGACGCGGTCCCCGTGCTGGGCTTCCGTGACCCTCCGATGGAAGGCTTGGAGGCTCTTGACCCGACGAGTGAGGCCCAGGGCGGGCAGTTCCACCACGTCCTGCACCGACACGCGCCCGCGCAACACGGTGCCTACGGTACGGAGAGGGAGGGAAAGGGGGAAGGGGGCAAGGGTGGGGTGATCACGGTGAGAACTTCTTGTTGCATCGGTTTGGAGGGTGGCGGCCAATCCTCTTCGAGCCTGGAACGGTGCCGTCACAGAAGTCATTCCACGTCTCCATGGGATGTCTCTTGTGCCTTTCCCGTGCTTCATATCTTTCCTTTCGCCTCTCTGCCCCTTCCCTCTATCCCTCCCTCTCCCCCTCCCTCTGCCTCACCTGTCAAGACCGTCCCTTGCCCTTTCAAAGGGAAGCAGTGGTCGACCGCCATGAACAGAGGCCCTGAAGGGCTCCGACGCGGCAGAGAGATGGTTTTCTGCAAGGCCCGAGCGAGATCCTCCAGGCCCAGACTCGTAATACCCGGATGTTCCTCTCCAGGGGGCCTAGTTCCGGAATTTTCCTTCCTCTTCCCCGCTGCCCCCCCTTTCTGCTTCTCTCCCCCTCCCCTGCCGCTTCCCATGCCCCTGCTCGAGCTACCTACGGCCGTCTCCCCCCCCATCACGGCGGCCACGGGTACGATGGGCGCATCCTGGAAGCGGGAGGAACGTAAGGCCCGGCGTAAGGCCGCCGTCGCCGCACGCACTTTCTCCTCCCTCTCCTCCGCCGGGAACAAGTCGATCTTGTTCAAGGCCACCACGAGGGTGGGCGCGGTTACCTCGGCCAGCATCACGCACTCCACCGTCTGCGCCTGCACGCCCTTGGTCGCGTCCACCAGGAGCAAGACCAGGTCGATGATTTGGGCACCGCCGATGATGGTGCGTATCAGCGACCCGTGGCCGGGGCAGTCGACCAGGGTCACTTGGAGGGTTTGGGGCGTGGACGAGGAAGCGCGGGAGGGGGAAGGGGCGGAGTATGGAAGGAGGAAGGAGGAGAAGCCGAGGTCGAGGGTGATACCCCGTTCCTGGGACTGGGGGTGCTTGTCCAGGCTCGCGGTGGACAGATGGGTGGATAGGGCACGGACTAAGGAGGTTTTCCCCGAGTCCACGTGGCCCATGACGCCCACGTTGATGTTGAAAGGGAGGGCCGGCTGGGAGGCCAGGCTGGACTGTGGGGAGGAGAAGCGATGGAAGGGGGAGGAGCTGGCAGAGGAGGACGAGGAGCCAGAGGAAGAGGCGCTGGCGGTGGGGGCTTTACTCGCGGGATCCACCGCCTCCAGAGACGGGTCATTTGCAGCAGATCCTTTCTTGGCTTTCGCTTCCCGAACCGGCTGCGAGAGCCCACTGGTTGTCTCGGATTCCTCCGCGCACATCAATGCGCCCTAATTTTCTGTTCGCTGCCGCCTGTGCTACAAAATGTTGCGGAGTTCTTCAAGTCGATGGTGCCGCCGCCCCGCCCAAGCACCCCATCCAACCAGGAATGCAACGACGAGGCGATGTGGCTAGGATAATACCTGGAAAAGGGGGGGGCGCAAAGAGGAAGAGCATGATATGTCAGTCGGGAGAAAGAGTGCCGGGCGACGAGGTCACTATCACCAATGTAGGCAGTTAGTGCGAGCGTGCATGCTGGGTCACGGGGTCAAAGATGGCCACACGTGTTGTTTTGCCTGTTGCTTCCCCACAAAAGGCTGGGCTCAAGAAAGAATGGGTCTGGAATGTTCCGTCACACCGAGACTTTGTTAAGGGCTGCTGCGACTTCTAATTCAATTCCAGCAGTCGTGGCTTTGAGCAGTAAAACTCAAGGATGATTGTGTGCAATTATCGTTCACTGAAACTTTGAATTGTGCAGAAAAGATCAATGCAAGGGACATGCCGGGGGAGTCTTAGACTTAGAAGGCTGATCATAGAAGTTAAGCCGCATTTTCACGCGCATAACGCTTAACGTACAAGAAACGTGGGGATAAGTACATGTGCGACTTCATACGCGGTTCCAGATCAAGAAACGAGAGTGTCAAGCCTGTTTAAAGCACGTCCACGTAAGCACAGGGGTCAGACAAGTCCTTCTTGACGTTGAGGTCGCACCAGGGGAGAACGAGGTCTCAACGTCCAATGCCCACCCAGTCCCTGCCATAACACCAAGAGTTACAACGACGCAAAAGCGAATGAGAGGGGTCGGATATCTCGTCCAGATGGCTCGTCCTGAAGCCAAGTAGCCTATACCCGGCATATTTCCCTTGAGACTCCTGCATTTCTCGTCAGACAAAGAAACGGGGGGTGACTGACTTAGTCCCTCGCTGACAAGGAAATGAGCTGGCAGCTTTGTTCTGAAAGTGGGCCGGAAGCAAACGGTAACCCCACGAACCTGGATAACCACGCTCCAAAAAAAAAACATACAAGACAAAGCCCGACGAAAAACCAGGTCGCAGTGCAGGACAGGGTGTCGATGTACGAACCGGTGAACGTGGCCCCCCAGGTGCGGGTGGCCTGGCAGGGAGAAATCGTCGCAATGAAGGGTTTGGCAGCTGACTCGCCCGCGGCAGTCCACGCCGTCACTCGGACCCAAAAGAAACACTGGAACATGGCCTCGCGCCCGGTGCTCGCCGGCTGCAGGTCTGTTGGAGAGGAGGAAAGGAGGAGAAGGGGTCGTGTGGTGTATCGAAGGTATTTGGTCGTGGCTCTGGCTGTTATTGATGACGAAACTGTCATAATGGTGTATCGTATGTGCATATCGCGGGCTTCGCCCTGATACCGGCAACAGATTCTCTCCCATGGCCCTCCCAGACGCCACTAGATCACTGATACCCCCTTCATCACCAACATTACATGCTCAGATGCCATATTGCTAATGCTGGGCATGAATCCTCTGAATACTTTGGGTGCAGGTACGTGGAAAACATCTATGCATGTTTGTTTGTGTGGACACCAACATGTCTTGCTAGTAGCAACGACAGAAGTGTAAAATACCAGCACCATGGCGGACATCGCGGGAACAGAGGACAGGCATATGTCTATTCTCCACACCAACGACCATATTATTTTTGTGTGGGATCTGTACTCCTGTGTTCTGCCACACCAAAATGCGTAGTACGGGCCTTACCTAAGCGTGCGCAACCGCATCCATTCTCTCACATCGCTTTCATTCCCAATGCGAACTACCAATTGCAACGTACGCCTAGTGAATGTCAGTGTTCCTGCACAGTCGAATAGCCTTGCAGGAGGAGGTGGACAGGCGTATGAGGAATTGATCCCACTGGTGTTGCAGCTGTCGGAGCTGAGTAAGGTAGAGTTGGGGATGAAGAGCGAAGTCGTAGAATCCCTGGGGCAAGCACGTAGGTTAGAAAATGCCATAAAGCACAGCGTGGAATGGACATGCTTCACTCAAACGAGCAGGCCCGGGCAATCAAGGCGCACGCCAACTAGGCGAGCGCGAGGGAGTGAAGTAGAAGAAGGGGGAGAGGGGCCGAGTTGGGATCCCTGAATCATCCCCCACGTCCTCTCTCTGCCCTTTTCTCACCCGTCCTTGTAACTCCCTCCCTCTTTTCTCTGCATCTCACTTCCGTCTCCTTCCCTGCTTCCCGGCACGCAGCGGGAGACGGCGTTGATGGAGCTGAGTAAGAAGAGGGAAGTCTACCCGGACCTGGCGCCTGTCCTGTGGCACTCGGTCGGGACCATGGCCGCGCTCCTGCAAGAGATCATCGCCATCTACCCCATGCTCACTCCACCAACCTTGACGGCGCAGGCCAGCAACCGAGTGTGCAACGCCTTGGCGCTCCTGCAGTGCGTGGCCTCCCACACGGAGACCCGGGGCCTCTTCCTTCAAGGTTGGTTGGGGCGAGGGGAGGGGGCGCGGAGGTAGGAAGGGAGCGGAGAGAGGCGTGCAGTCTTTATGTTCAGCATTTGGGCTCATGCACTTGTGTGGGTGCGGTGTTCGAGGGCACAGGCGAGCTACCAGAGCGATGGCTCCTATCTCTGACGTTTGTGTCCTTCTCTTCCTCCCGGCCTCCAGCACACATCCCCATGTACCTCTACCCGTTCCTGAACACGGTCATGAGCAAGAGCCGACCCTTCGAATACCTGCGCCTGACCTCTTTAGGCGTGATTGGCGCACTCGTCAAGGTGGACGACGCGGAAGTAATCTCCTTCCTCCTCCAAACCGAGATCATTCCGCTCTGTCTGCGCATCATGGAGACCGGGAACGAGCTTTCCAAAACCGTCGCCACCTTCATCGTGCAAAAAGTGCTATTGGATGAGATGGGTCTGAACTACATTTGTGCCACAGCCGAGCGTTTTTTCGCAGTATCCACCGTCTTGAGCAATATGGTTCAGGCTTTGATCGAAGTGCCCTCCGTCCGCCTGCTAAAGCACATCGTCCGATGCTACCTGCGCCTGTCTGAGAACCCTCGTGCCCGCGATGCCCTCCGCCAGTGCTTGCCTGACGCGTTGAGGAGCGATCAGACGTTTTCTCAATGCCTGAAGGACGACGTGACGATAAATCGGTGGCTGGCGAATTTGCTGTACAACATAACTGAGGGAGCGTGAGGGGAAATATCTTCGATTTGTAAATGGAATAAAGCACTCCAAGGCTCAATACAGGATAAAAAGAAAAATTCATAAATTGTGGGTGTCAAAAGCTTGCCACACTTCGCCGCGCGATTTTACAAACCGTTATGATGCTCAGATACCTCTCTTGTGAGGCACAGAGAACGAACGTCGGACGGATGGAGACGTAACGACGGCGAAGCACACGTCACTGCCTGTACAATTTACTGAAAAGGGTACTTATACCGACTGGAGGTGCACAATCACACATGCCGGCGCCTTCCCTGTAAGATTTCACATATTTACGTGCGTGGGAGCAGGGGTGGGGAGGTTACTCGTTTCCCGCGCCTTTCACTAGACGGAAAAGCCGTCGAGATAATCCCAAACCACGTTCTCCCGCACGAGGCTTCAACGTAGAGGCGCAGTAGATTGACGCAAGGCTTCTGTGTGCCTTACGCAGCGGCCTCTTCCTCCACTTTTCTTTTCATTGGTTTTCGCTTCTTCTTGCCCTTACCACCGCACAGGAAGTTCTCAACAACAGAGTCGACAGAGACCTTCGTCAATTTTTTTCCGAAAAAGATGGACAGTGTGGGAGAACATGACACCGGCTTCTTATACTCGGTGCCTACCCCTGCCTCCTTTGAAAGTGCGGCAGCGGATCGCGCCCCCGGCTCAGTCGTGGCCCCTGTCAAATTTCCGCCTACCTACCCCACCAACTCTCAGGAGGGCCAAGCAGGCGGCCCTTCCCCCCCGCCGTACCCATCGAGACCCGCCACGATGGCCGCCGCAGCAATGAAAAGCAGGAATGGCGATGGCTCGGGGCCGGCATCTCTTCATTTCGAAGAGCTTATGATGAATGTGAGCGAATCCCTCTCGAGTTCAAGTCCGGGCAGGCAGGCCAAAGCCCAGAAGAGCCTACACAGCACCCCCACCCCTGTAGATGCCGCACGTGCCGAAGCCGAGCGTGTTTCCTCGCCGTCTGTCCCCTGTGTGGGGAGGGAGAGTCCCAGGGGGGCACGCGGGCCCGACGGCTCGCCGCGGAATGTGTACCATGCGGAAGTGGAGTCTCCTCCAGCCTTGCCTTTGTCGCCGGGGGATGCGGTGCAGGAGGACGGACTCTTGTGGACCGAGACGCAGGTGGACGTGGACGGTGAGGGAGGGGGCACTCAAGTGGATTCTCTG
>Ga0102934_1000303_pt1 | contig 31623 bp, 26 predicted proteins | sample SalPonR2_A_D1_MG_FD_78175 | JGI IMG/M metagenome (GOLD analysis project Ga0102934, IMG submission 78175) | Salt pond soil microbial communities from South San Francisco under conditions of wetland restoration - Salt Pond MetaG R2_A_D1_MG | ecosystem: Environmental > Aquatic > Marine > Intertidal... | reverse complement strand
TTTTTTTTGACTATTTGCTTGAGTTCGTCGATTCGGGCGGCTGCGACGGCGTCGAGGTCTGCGGTGGCTTGTTGGGCTTGCGCTTCGGGGGAGCTTGCTTCAGAGGCGAGGGGGTTCGCTTCGGGGGCCGGGTCGGGTTCTGTAGAGGCGTGGGCCGGGTTTGAGGCCGAGTCGGGTTCTGTAGAGGCGTGGGCCGGGTTTGAGGCCGAGTCGGTTGTTTCTGTGTTGAGAGACTCGGGGGGGGCGGAAGAGCTTTCTTCAGACGGGGTTTCCTCTTCGGACGGGGCGTTGTCTTCGGACGGGGCGTTCGGGTCAGAAACAAAGTCCCGGGAGCGGGGGTTTTTTTCTTTATCCATATGATATCTCCTGCCATTTTCCCTGTAAGAGCGCCCTTCCGTGGGAATATCCTGCCTCGGTAATTATTTTAAGCGCCTCTTCAAATCCGAAATCTACCCATGAGGGTTTATGGGCGTCGGAATTAAGGGTAATTGGTATTTTTTTTTCGCAGCAAAGTTTCAGTATCCAGTGGGAGGGGTAGGGCTCGCTGGTGTAACCCCGGGCAATTCCCCCTGTATTGATTTCTACTATAAGTCCGGAACGGGAGATTGTATCCAACACCTGTACAATAAGATCCCGGTACCACGGTTCATCTTCAGAAAAAAATGGAGCCCCGATTGGCGGCTTAGTTGAGGGCCCGCTGGGCTGCTTATTGGAAGCCCCGCCGGAAGGCCCGTTGTTGTGTTTTTTTACCAGGTCGAGGTGGCCGATTATGTCGAAGCCGCCGATTTCTACCATGCGCTGTATGCGGCGATAGTAATCGGTGACCATCTTTTCGACTGAACCTCCGTACACCGATGAAATGAGTTTCTCCAGTTCATCCACAGTGTTGTCTACTGCGTAGTATTCACCGGTTTCCGGGTCCGGAAGCATATGGACCGAACCGATTCTGTAGTCCAATTTCAATGCATCGTAATTCGGGTGAGAAGGATTTTGATGCTCATCAAGGTAGTCTATTTCAAGTCCGGTATAAAGTTCTATTTTATCGCGATACAGTTCTTTCAGTCGGCGGGTTTCCGCAAGGTACCGGGGCAGGTCTTCTTCGTCCATGGTCCAGCCGTTGGGAAAGGGAAGCGGGGCGTGGCCTGAAAATCCAAGGGCTTTCATGTGCCGGTCAAGGGCGGATCGTACGTACTCTTCCAGTTGTCCCTTTCCGTCGCAGAATGAACTGTGGCTGTGGTAGTTTGTCTGTATCATCCGGGCCTTCCTTTTTAGAATATTTAGATGTTCCGTATTGAAACCTCTACGTTGATATATTATTGTAAAAGGTCAGTATAATGTAAAGCACTAGTAAGGATACTTTATGATAACAACCGAATTTGAGGATCAAATTGTACACACCGCCGCTGAACTCGACCAGTGTCGAGATGAGATCGGTAAACGAATAGTAGGGCAGCAGCGCATGGTGGACGGTATTTTAATGGCTTTAATTGCCGGTGGTCATGTGCTGTTGGAAGGGGTCCCGGGCTTAGCAAAAACCATGACGGTAAAGACTGTGGCCGATGTGGTGGATGTCGGGTTTAAACGTTTGCAGTTTACCCCGGATTTACTGCCTGCGGATTTGATCGGTACCCTTGTGTATCGGCAGAACAGCGGAGAGTTTGTACCGCGAAAGGGGCCTATTTTTAGCAATATTATTTTGGCGGATGAGATAAACCGCGCCCCGGCCAAGGTGCAGTCGGCCCTGCTGGAGGCTATGGAAGAGCGTCAGGTTACTATCGGGGAAACTACATATCCCCTTCCGGATCCCTTTTTTGTACTTGCAACCCAGAACCCAATAGAACATGAGGGGACCTATCCCCTGCCGGAGGCTCAGCTTGACCGCTTTCTTATGAAGCTGCAGGTTGATTATCCAAGCAGTGAAGAGGAGCTGAAGATCCTCCGCCGAATGGGCATTCACACGGATATAAGTGTAAGTAAAGTTCTCAATCCGATGGAGTTGCGGGACCTCAGAAAGGTTGCTTCCGCCGTGCTGGTGGATGAGCGGATAGAAGAGTATATTGTGCAGATTGTGACCGCCTCCCGCACAAATAGTGAGGAGGGCCGCAGTTTTTCCCGCTTTATTGATTACGGAGCTTCTACCCGGGCGACCATCTATTTGTACAGATGCGCTAAAATCAAGGCCCTGTTTGAGGGGCGTACTTTTGTAATTCCCGATGATGTAAAGGCGGTGGCCTATCGGGTGCTGCGTCATCGTATTGTACTGAGCTATGAGGCCGAGTCGGAAGAACTTACTCCCGATGATGTAATTACACAGCTGCTGAAAGTGGTGCCGGTTCCTTAAACTATATGGATACCTTCAGTCTTTTCTCACGCATAAAAAATCTTCCCCTTGCTTCGGCGAAATTGGTCGAGGGGCTGCTTTCGGGTAACTATCGCTCGGTGTTTCGCGGACCGGGTCTCGAATTTGATGAGGTTCGGGAGTATCACGAGGGAGATGATTCGCGTTTTATCGATTGGAATGTGAGTTCCCGCTTGGGTGTTCCCTATATGAAGACCTTCCGCGAGGAGCGTGAGATGATCCTGTTTATGCTCATTGATGTCTCGGCTTCACTGCAGACGGGAACAGGGCGTATGAGTAAACAGGACATGACGGCGGTTGTGAGTTCTCTTCTGTCCTTTTCAGCGGTGCACAATAACGACCGGGTGGGGGCGGTCTTTTTCTCCGATAAGATCGAAAAATGGGTTCCCCCGCGAAAGGGAAAAAAGCAGGTGTTTCGCCTGGTGGAAGATATGATGCACCTGCCCCCGGAGGGACAGGGCTCGGACCTGGCCCATGCGATTCGAACGGTCTATGAATCCCTGAACCGCCGGGGAATTTGCGTAATAGTGTCCGATTTCAGGGTGAATCCGAGCTGGCGGGAAATGAGTCTTTTATCTAAAAAGCATGATGTAATCGCGGTTAAGATTACCGACCCCTCGGAGAAGGTATTTCCCTTTACAGGGATGGTGCAGCTTATTGATCCTGAGACGGGGGCCCGTATGAAAGCTCCGGGGGCAAGTAGAAAGTTTCGCCACTCTTACCGTGAGTTTTGGGATGCCTACCATCTCCTCTGGCAGCGTGAGTGCCGGCGTCGTGGAGTTGATACTCTTTCCATAAGTACCAACGATGATCCGGTGGTAAAGTTAATGCAGTTTTTTCAGTCGAGGAGAAAGCGAAGGTGAGAGGGGGAATACACGGGCCCGGAGGGGCGGGCATTTTATTGCTGTTTGTTCTGTTGCTGCTTGTGTTATTCTGCGGCCCCGGCTTGGTTCCCGCGACGGCGGTAGAGGGGGCGGAGATTGAAAAATCAATTTTTTTGCCACCAGATTTCTATGTTGGAGATAGGGTAGAAATGCGCATTACCCTGTATCCTGAACCCGGCTTACGGGTGTTGCCTCCCAAGGAAGTTCCGGTGGCACACTGGATAGATATCCATGATGTACGCCTGAAGGAAAGTGGGTCGAGATGGGAGGTGCACATTGATTTTACCACCTACGCTCCGGGTACAAGGACACTTCCAACTATTACCCTTGGTGATGTAGTCCTTAATGATGTAAAGCTTCATACGAAATCGATCTTACAGGAGCGGGATGTAGAGTTTTTTGGTATTAAGGGCCAAGTGTTTCTTCCTGGTACCCGCTTGGCTATAGGCTTGGCGGTGTTTATTCTTTTTTTCGGGCCGGTGTTTATGTTTAGTTTTGCCGGGGGTATTACACGGAGCATAAAACGATTTGTATCGGTACAATACGGCAGGCGTCCGCATAAACGTTTTATGCGGGTGTTGAAAGAACTTGGGGAAACGCATATGCAAATGAGCAGTCGGCGTTTTTATATAGTGCTGTCCGAAGAGCTTAGAAGGTACCTCTCTTACCGTACAAAGGAAGACTTTATGACGGTTACTTCTTCTGAAATTCGGGAACAGTTACGGCATACTTTTCCTGCGGACAATGCGGACCGAGTAGAGGCGCTGGTACGGATGATGCAGCAGAGTGATGAGATTAAGTTTGGCGGATTGAATGCTTCAAAGAAACAGCGGGAAGAGGACCTCAAGATGGTGATTTCGGCGGCAAAAGATATTGAGGTGTATGTAGAAGAAGTAAATCGTGAAGCGGAAAAGCTAAAAAGAAAGCTAAAAAGAGAGAAGCGGGGAAAACGGAAAGGATGATCACCTTTGAATCGCCGGTACTTTTAATATTATTAGCCCTTGTACCCACACTTTTTTTTCTAAATCATCTGTGGAAAAAGCGGGGGTCCCATATCTCCTTTTCTTTTACCATTTGGCAAAAGGAGGTGCTGCCGAAGGCCCGTCTGTTGGAGCGTTTTGTCCTGTTGGTCTCAACTAGTGCTTTTTGGTTGGGCTTAATTGCCCTTTTGATTGCTGTGGCCGGTCCGTCGATTTCGGAAAAGGATAGAATACATCTGAATAGGGGAGTGGATATTCTCTTTGTTCTTGATGAATCGCCGAGTATGGCCGCCCAGGATTTTTCACCGGAAAACCGTTTTGAAGCTGCGAAAAAGGTCCTGAGAAACTTTATTACCCGTCGAGACAACGACTCAATTGGAATTGTAACCTTCGGCGATCGGGCTGCCCTCCGTGTACCGCCGACGCGTGATTACGAGACTCTGGTCGGTCGCTTGGAGGGACTGAAGCTAATGGAGATGGGCCAGGGAACCGCAATCGGGATGGGGATAACGGTTGCATGTGTACATTTACGGCACAGCCGGGCACAAAACAAAATTGTGGTCCTCATTACTGATGGTAAAAACAACGCAGGAGAGATTCCTCCCCTTTCAGCTGCTAAAATTGCCGCGGAGATGGGAATTCGGGTATATACAATCGGAGTAGGGACCCGCGGAGAGGTGTCCATCGAGCTTGAAGATCCGAATACCGGTAATGTGATCCGGGGAAAAATAGATAGTCAGTATGATGAAGAGCTGCTGGTAGAAATCGCGGAGATGACCGAGGGGAAATTTTTTCCGGCTACCAGTCCGGGTTCGTTGGAGTCTGTGTTTAACGACATAGATTCCCTGGAGACTGTACAGCAACGGGTGCGCATAGATATTAAAACAGAGCCGCTCCATAGGGAGTTTATTTTGGCAGGGCTGGTGCTTCTGTTGATTGCATTTGCTATTCGAAAAATCATGTTTCGGGAGGTCCTCTAGGATGCTGCTCCACCCAGAAAGCTTGTGGCTGCTGCTGCTGTTGGTCCCGGTAGGGGCGGTACTGCTGCGCAATTACAGAATCGGTCGCAAGGAATTTAAGCGAGTGAAAGGGAGCAGGCCGGAACAGAACTTGTATGATGCCTTTACAATAAAGTGGTTTTTTTATTCTTTCTTTTATCTGCTGGCGCTTTTATTTATTATCATTTCCTTGGCGGGGATAAAGGATACCCATGAGACTTTGGAGGAACTGCCGGCGGATAAAGACGTGATTTTTGCGGTGGATATTTCTCGGAGTATGCTCAGCGGGGATATAAAACCGAGCCGCCTTCAACGTACGATATCTATGATCAACACTGTCATTAATCGTACTCATTCCGCTAGGTTCGGTTTAGTGTTGTTTAAAGGGGAGGGCTATGTGTATGTACCGGCAACCGAGGACCTTGAAGCACTGAATAAGGCTGTCGATACTATTACCCCTTCCTTGTTTACCTCCGGAAGCACCAGTATAGAGGCCGGCCTGCGTGCCGCCTTTGATGCTTTTCCCTCCGGAGAGGATCGCCGAAAAATTGTGATTTTATGTACCGACGGAGAAGCCCATAGAGGTAACAGCACCGCATTGATACAAGCCGCTTCCGACAATAAGATTACGGTAGATGTAATTGGAGTCGGGACCGAAGCAGGGGGAAGGATCCCCCTGGATAATGAGCGCTATCTACGCACCGAAGAAGGGGATTTTGTAATCAGTCGCTTACATCCGGTACCTTTGCGGAAAATCGCAGAGGGAAGCGGGGGTTCATACTGTCAAATGGACAAGGTTGGTTCATTAACTGAAATCTTTGAATCTCTTTCTGTCAGAGAAGAGGGGGACAATATCCGGTTTATAGAAAAAGAGAGATTCACACCGTTCTTAATGATTGCCGTAATTGCACTATTGATATCGTTTTTAGTGAGGGTTATTCCATGGCGCGGAACCTATTAGTTACCGGCATTTTCTTTTTTATTCTTCTGCTTAGCTCGTGTTCGCAGATGGAGGGGTATCTAAAGGTAATTGAGGGGAACTATGCCTTCTCCCGGGGAGAGTACGAAGAGGCAAACTTGGTATATATTCAGGGTTTAGATACGAGCGAATACGCCGATCGGCTTCTGTTTAACCTTGGGAATGTATACCATTCTTTAGGAGAATCACCGGCGGCAATGGAAGAGTGGCAGTCTTCGGTAAATGAAAGTCAGGACCCCGAACTTCTTTTTCGGATTGCCTTTAATCGCGGTGTACTGCATTATGAAATGGGAAATTACCAGAGTGCCTATAATGATTTTCGTAAGGCCCTCCGTCTGGAGCCTGATGATGTAGAAGCAAAGGCTAATTTGGAATACTGTTTACGGAAGTTGAACCTTACTGAGAATCAACAGGAAAACCGAAAAAAGGCAGACCCTTCCCAGGAATCGAAAGAGGTAAGTGATGACGGAAGCCGTATTCTTGATTATGTGAAGCGTAGTTCTCCTACCTTGCTTACTCCGGATTACAAACCGGAACACACAGATACAGGTAAAGATTGGTAGCTATGCGTAAAACGTTATTTCTCCACATAGTGTTCTTAGTTCTCGTCTCTACTAGTGTTCATGCTCAAAACAACAGTGGTGTTTCAATGGAGATCAGCCCAAATCCGGTTGGAAGAAATGATCGCTTCGGCATAACTATTGAGGTCCCCGTAAGTGATGCTTCAATGGTAGTGGTTGATGAGCCGCAGCTGGACAACAACATGGTACTGTTACGCGGACCTTATATACGTCCTGTAACCGGTACCGGTCCTTCGGGAGAAAAGCTCACCCGTACTGAAATAACGTATGTGTACCGCTGTGAAGATACCGGGCGTTTTGAGATTGGTCCGTACCGTATTTCCGGTATAGACAGGGTCTATACTACTGAACCACAATTGATGGAAGTGGGGGTGTATAGAAATCGGCAACTCATTATTCCCCTTGAACTTGAATGGCGTATTTCTGAGAATACTGCCTATGTAGGGCAAAATATTGTCAGTGTATTAACTGCATTGGAACAGCCGGAAATACGCATATTTGAAGATGTGACCGTCGGTACTCCGGAGGAGGGCTTCTTTCAATCCGCGGAGGGTGTCGGAAGTATCAATCGTCTCAAAAGAGGAGGGAAAACCCTCTATGAAGTTCCTGTTGCCGGTTTTATGCTTACCCCCTCCACCACGGGGCGTATCGCATTGCCCCAGGGACGGGTGAACTACGAGAACGGGCAGGCTGTTTCCGATCGCCCGGTTCTAGAGGTTTTGCCGCTTCCGGAGGAAGTCCGGAAAAGCGGAGCAGTAGGGGCATTTCGTCTTGGGGCGGAGTTAGAAAAGCGGGAAGTTGGGGTTGGCGAACGAACAACCCTAGTGGTTCGGATAGAGGGGACGGGTAATCTGAATTATGTGGATTTTCCGGAACTTCAACTTGAGGGCTTCTCCGTGTTGCAGGACGAAGAGTCCTCCGATTATGTTCCTACGCAAAAGGGATATAAAGGGGTCCGTGAATATACTTATACCCTGGTTGCTGAAGAAGCGGGGCAAAGAAGCGTTCGGATCCCTTCAATGAAAGGGATAAACCCCGATTCGGATAGAATATACTCCACCCGTTCCTTTACTTTCGATGTGGAGGTTGTTTCACAAAGCGCGGAAACCGCCAAGGAAGAGGATGGAGCAGGTTTTCAATTTACGCCAATACCCATGGATTCAATGGGACGTGGTGAAATTACCACCCGTTTTGCGACTATAGAGTCCTACCTCTGGCTTTTACCGGGGCCCTTGCTGTTCTTTCTCTTTTTACTGCTTACGCGACGAAAATTAGCAGCACTTATTCCCCTTCTTTTATTACTTTCCTTCGGGGCGGCGGAGTTTAATTCGGAATCTGTGGTTGTTACAATTGAAGAAGCCCGTCAGGCTTATGAGGATGGTGATTATTCTACTGCGGAGATCTTATATCTTGAAGGTGTTCGTATGAGGCCTGATGTCCCCGATCTGCATTACAATGCGGCTTTATCCGCCTTTCAAAAAGGGAGTGTAGGTTCGGCTGTCCTGTATACAAGAACAGCTTTGACCCTAGAGCCGATGAACACGACGTATGATGCTTTTCTTGAGTATGTTTCACAGGAAAAGGGCATAAATACGGATATTGAGCCGCCTTTCTTGTTTCATCCTGATTTCTTTTTGTTTTTAGTAACCATCTTTGTAAATATGGCCGGATTCCTTGGAATAATTTATCTCTTTAGACGGAAAAACGGCTATTTTATTGTTGCAGCTTTTATGCTGTTTCTAAGCGTGGTTATAGCTATCGGATTTGTATATTCGATAGTTGAATCAAATAAAAAGGTCGGAGTAGTTGTGATTCAAGAGGATAGCATTCCCCCTGTGAAAAAGATCCCCCGTGAGAGTGCTTCAAACTCCTTTACACTGAAGGATGGAGAGGTAGTGAAGATCAAGGGGAGGGCACACCAGTTTTATTTTATTGAAACGGGATTGGGTCAGAAGGGATGGATTCTAAAGGATGTGCTAAAACCGGTACCCCGGATGTAACTAATACCCCGAAAACGCTGTTTTTACTATAAGGACCTCATTGTAATTGCAAAAGGAGTCTTAAAATGGATTTTGCACAAATTCTTGATAAATGGGAAAAGGGTCAAAATCGTAAGGACCAAGATAAGGAAAGCTCCGAGGCTAAAAGCAGGCAGGCCTTTGAGAAATGGATCAATTCAGAGGACAACTGGAAGTACTATGACAAGGGCGACCCTGAAGGGGAAATAGATGCGGTCGCCAGGAGGGAGTATTTACGCGCACTTGAACCGGAAGATGAAATTGATCTTCATGGATTAACTCTGGAGCAGTCTCTTTCACGGTTAGATCGCTTTTTAAGTGAGGCACTGTCCCGGAAATTACGAAAGGTCCTTATAGTACATGGTAAGGGACATCATTCAAAGGGCCGGTCGGTCCTGCCTAAGGCGGTCTTGGAATACTTGCAACAGTCGCCTATTGCCGGGGAATTGGGTACGCCCCGTCGTGAAAAGGGCGGTACTGGGGCTACATGGGTAATTATCAAGCACAACACTAAATGAGGTTTTTTTGAGGTTATTCTAATTACGAAAGGACCTTACACAGGCTGTGAATATTAACGCTCGCGGTAGATAATCCTGCCGCGGGTAAGATCGTAAGGTGACAGAGCAACTCTTACTTTATCTCCGGGCACGATTCTGATGTAGTGCTTTCGCATTTTTCCTGAAAGATGGGCAAGAATTACATGCCCGTTGTCCAGCTCAACGCGAAACATAGTGTTGGGAAGTGATTCTCTTACTATGCCTTCTACTTCAATTGCCTCTTCTTTTGCCACGGATTCTCCTCTTTTAATATTCTTAGTTATAGTAGAGAAATGGGTGAGGATTGTCAACTAGTTGACATTTTTCATTTTATGCGGCATATTCACATGCTCAAAGAAAAAGGGACACTATTCGGGCGAGGTGAGTTCATATGGATAAAGAGTTTGAAGCACAAATGCAGACAAAATTGTACGAAATGAAGGAAGAAATTGTCCATTCGCTAATTTCTGAGAGCCAGGATTTTGAATCACTTATAGATGATTTGGACCCGAAGGACCTCGCGGACATTGCCGCGGATGATATCGATCGAAAAACCCTGGAAGCACTGAATGAACAAGATATAAAGCGCATGCGGCTCATTGATTCAGCTCTCTCCCGAATAAACAACGGTCGATACGGTTTGTGTATGCGTTGTGGAAAAAAGATTAAACGTGAACGTCTTGAGGCTATTCCCTATGCACTGATGTGTATTGATTGTAAGAACAGTGACGAAAGGCGCAATCGGTAAAAATAGTTACTGGTACAAACCTTGTGGGATGAAAAAATTCACACTCTCAAGGCGAGTAAACACATAAAAACGGTGCAGTAAGAATCTTTTTTATAGCCTGAAAGAGTGTGAAACATTAGTTTCTGTAAATCCCACAAGGTTTGTACCACTACAAAAAAATAAAATAAAAATGTTAAAGACTTCCTTATTATTCCGATTATTAATAGTAAGGAAGTCAAAAGATGCAGGTGTTAAGTCAATCAGCACAGCCCACTGTGAATCCCTCATACCTTATGCGGGCCCGTTACAGTAACGGCAGGATTTCATTTCCGGTAAAACCGAGCCAGGCGATTTATGCGCGCTTTAAGCATGTAACGGGGGTCCCCTCAAATGAGGGCGGAGGAGTCTCTTTATCCAGACTTCGCTCAATTGATAATCTTATCGACCGACTTGTCAGCATGAAGGCCTCATCGGGAAACAGCGAGCAAAAAGCCAGGATAGACTCCATGATAGCCAATTTGAAGGCCTCTCAAGCAACCGCAGATAATCAGGATGTTTCTTCTCTTCTCCAGGGAAATGCCGACATACTCCACTCCTTTACTCAGATGGGGCCTTCCTACGGCCATGTCGGAAGCATGCAGGGGCTCGTGTTCAGCCTAAGTGCGTAGGGACACGCAAAAAACTAAAGAAAAGGATTATGATTTTTCTCTCGTTCAAGAGTAGTAAAAGGCCCGTGTCCGGGGAACACCCGTGTATCCTCGGGAAGGGCGAAGAGCTTATCCAAGATACTGTTGCGCAGTTGTTCGGCATCTCCTCCGGGTAGGTCCGTCCTTCCGATTCCCTCAAAGAAGAGTGTGTCCCCTGAGAACAGAATTTGATCGCTTTCGGAGTATATGCTAATTCCTCCGGCGGTATGACCCGGTGTGTGGATTACCTGCAGGTCCGTATCCAGAATATAGTCGCCCTCCTCAAGCAGTTCATCAGCCTCCGGAAGGTTCTGTAAAAAGCTATGAAAAAGTGAATGAAACTCCGCGCCCAGTTGAGAAAGGTCCTGCAGATGCCGTTCCGTGCCGCTTTTTCCCAAGTATTTACTGTCGAGGGTATGAATATAAATGGGCAGTTCTACATCTTTCTCTTTATAGTAATTCCTCAATTGACCAATGGCGGCGATATGATCAAAATGGCCGTGGGTACAAATAATTGCCAGGGGGGTAAAGTTTTTTGTCTCAATATGTGATATTATTTCTTCAACGTTACCGGCCGGGTCGATGACTATGCACCCCTTTTTCCAATGGGAGAAGAGGTAAGTGTTTGTATTTAACAAGCCGGCAACAATTCTATCAACCATGGGTGCTTTTAGAGTAAGGTAAAACATATGGTTTTGCAACCACAAATTTTATTACATCTTGCAGGGATACTGGGGATTACCGCACTTTTCTATTTTTTGATACCGGGGATCGGGGCTTTTTATATCCGCAGCAGCTGGAGAAAATTCCGTAAGCTACTTGCCGATTCGGCCCTCTACCCGCCCCTCAACTATGCTGCATTGCGGGAAACAGAGAAGAGTGAGGACAGCCCAGGGCGGATATACCGGTTTTTCGGACATTTACAGGCAATGCAGGGAGATAGTGAGGTTTGGGTTTCAGACGGAAAAGTTTCTGTGAACGCGAAACTTGAGCATGTACATGTATATATATTGTCGGTGGGGAGTTCCTGGAATAACAGTGAATTTAGAGAATACCCTGTACAACCTCCCCGGCGGGTCCTTTGGGAAAAGATTTCTTCGCTTCCTGAATACACCCATATGTTTATCAGCGGAAAGATTGAGTGGGAACAGAAAAAAGGGGTATTTAAGGATTCAGTGGATATACCTCTTCTTGTTATTATCTATGAAGGAGAGAAGAAGAATGTATTGATCAGGGCTATGTGGAGCGGCCGTCAAAAAAATGAATACTGGAATCCCTTTACCCCGGGTTCCCTTGCCTTGGGTTCATTTTCCTTATTTATATATTTTTACGTCCTACTCGGTTTTCCGCAACTGCTGCTTCCGGCGCTAATCGCACTATCCCTTTCTCTAATTCCTGTTGTTCCCCTTTTGCCCCCGGCGGTGATTTTTTATTATTACTACCGCACATTCTGGAAGCGGGGGCGAGTGCTGCGTGCCCAGCGAGACCTGATACGGATACCCTTAATTCATTTTGATAAAGAGAATTCGAGTCTCAGAGACTCCTCTGTGTTGGCTACAGGTGAAGTCTACTCTATGCGTCGGTTTGACAACCTGGACCAGATTTTTGATATGGCGGATTCTGATTCTCTGCATCTTATCCAACCGGCCCTTCCAAAACAGTTGATGGAGAAGGAGTATTATCTTTTTTCAAATGAAAAACTGCAGCGACCGAGGGACCCCTTGGCGGAGATTATGGTTGTTCCGGGAAAACCCTTTGCCCTGGTGGAGGAATGTGAAAAAAGAGCTATGAAATATGAATTGTTCGGCTTGTCTATTCTTGCCATTGGAATTGTATTAACTGAACTGATACTATTTATCTTTTTTTCTTATGTCTTGGTATAATATGTGCCCGCCGAACCCACTATAGCAGCATTCCCCTTCTATATCCCCACAAAAAAAAGGAGGCCGTCACTCCTTACAGCCTCCTTAAAAAAGTAGCACCCCGTGTGCGCGTTTCAGCGGTTGTTAGTTTTTTTGTCTTTTTTCTTTGCAAAATTCACTGTAATATTCCGGCCGCGGAATTCCATGCCGTCCATAGCTTCAATTGCCTTGGAGGCCACACGCTCAGGAATATCAATGAAAGAATAGTTATCGAGCACCTTTATGTTCCCAATTTCATTTTGTTCAAGTTCAAGGTTCTTACGAAAAAGGCGAATTAAATCTCGGGGGAATACTCTTCGATTTTTCCCGATACTCACGAAAATGGTTTGCATGTGTGTGGGTGCGCCTCCCTTTTTGGGTAGGTGGCCCTTAAATTGCCCCTGAAGTTGTCCCTCGAGTGCCTGCTTAAAAAAGTAAGCTCCAACGTAACCTCGAAGATGAAAGGGCACGCTCTTTTTGATGAGTTTTTTGTAGCGGTTCAGGGTATCCGGATCTTCTTCTTCCTTAATCTGAGAGACGATGCTCTTCAATTTCCCCTTTAAAACTTCCTCTTCTTCAGGAAGTTCTTCGTTCTTGGTTTTCATTTGGTTTTTCTCCTGTAGTTTCTCTAAGCTCTCGCGTTCTCCCTCGGAAATTAAAAGTAAAAAAGAGGGAGGAGGAGTGAGACCTGCGGCTGTCCAGCCCAGCTCTTCAAATAGATTGCTTTGCGGCGGCAGCCCGTAAAAAAGTATGGTCTCAAAACTGGAAAGTGGGATGCGGGGTGCATCCTTGAAAGTAGTGAGTTCACAACGGGGTAAGACCTGTTCTGCTGCAGGTACCTGAGGTGTTTCTCCAGGTAGTTTTGTACAACATGAGATACCTCGATGCTTCAAGTCAAGCTGTAGTTGTTTTACCTCTATTTCAGAAGGAGTGATGATAAGGATGCGACTAAGCCCTGCTCCGTAAATCAGCTGAGCAACACTGTTGGGGGTGCGGTCCTTATTTTTATAAATGTGAAGTTTCGGCAGTCTGGAGCGTCTTCCGCTTGTTGTGAGGGTTGAGGGACGCTTCAGCAGATACGAGAGTTCTTCAGCTCTATCCATAGAGGGGGTAAAAATTATTGTCTGCACTTTTGTAGGGACCTTTGTCATGATAAACTCTACGTCTCGGGCAAACTCAAGATGATCGCCCTCTTCCGGTACGTTGATAACTACCGAATTAAAGTGGTCTAGAGGAAGATTGTTTCTGCGTATATGGTCAATGATACGCTCCGTAGTGCCGACAATAAGGCCAGGATGCTTGGAAAGAGTTCGCAGTTCATATTTTGCCTGGGCTTCTTTTCCAAGAATTGCAGAGAATTTGCCCTTTGTTTTTGCAGTGGAGAAACGGGAGATTTCCCGTTCATATTTTTTTGCGGCTTCAATGGTATCGACCAAAATGAGGAAATTCGGGCCTTTTTTCCTGTTTTTGGATTGGGAAAAGAAAGGTATAAGCTGAGCAATGGTTTTTCCTTCCCCCGAAACACTTTCCACAATAAGGTCTTTACCTTGCAGTGCAACCGGTACATACTCTTCTTGAAGAGGGGTTTCTTCCTGGAAGCCGGCAGATGAAAGTAAAGACTCCACTTTTTCTTTTGGATGGCGTCGCATGATGAATTGTAACACAGTGGTATCCTATGAATCACTACTTCGTATCAGCAATTTTAATTTTGGAAGTCTTATGACTTCCAAAATTAGAAGAACTGACTTCGTATAGTAAAAGATATCTTCACTCTATATGTTTGTCAAGAAAGGAAAAATAAATGAGAAAAGCAAAAGATAGAATGACAAGTACACGGATTGCCGCCCTAGGTGCTCTTGTAATGCTGTTGAGCGGCTTTTCAGCCCTCAGTGCGGAGGAGTTCAGCTTTAAGTACCGGGTTGGGGATAAGTATAGAATACTTTCCCGGGTAGATGAGGATGTCTATATAAATGGTCAATACAGCTATCAGGCGGATATTCTTAATCGTATATCAGTGGAAATAAAGGATGTTGAAAACGGAAAGGGGCTGCTGGAGGGACGCTTTAGTACCTCGGAAACAAAAAGTGGACAGGTTTCGGTGTATGAAATGAACCGCAGCTATTTTTCCAGGTTCTGGAGGGGGCCTCGTGGAGAATACGACATTGATCCCTCCTACTATATGCCGGTAGTGAGGAATGTGCCGGTTTTTCCTGATAAAGATATTGATGTAGGGGAGAGCTGGGAGGCTGCAGGGGAGGAGGTCCATGATTTGCGAAATGGATACGGCATACAGGTTCCTCTTCGGTATCCCTTTGAGGCGAAGTATCGTTATCTTGGAAAAGCGGACTATAATGATAAAGAGTACGACCTTATCTCAGTACAGTATACAGTTCGCCATCGTACTTCAAACTATTTCCGCCGTTTTTCCATATATCCGGTGAGAATAACCGGTTTCTCTGATCAGCAGATTTATTGGGACAATGAAATGGGACGGCCCCATGCATATACGGAGCAGTTCAGCATGATTTTTTCCCTTTCCACCGGCGGTCAGTATGAGTTTACGGGAACGGCACGGGCTGAGGTAATTGAATCTGAATCTATGGACCGCGACAGAGTTGCCGAAGAGGTGGAAAAGCGCCTCAAAGAGGACGGGGTGAGCGATGCAACTGTAAAAGTAGATGACCGTGGTGTTACCATCGATCTTGAAAATATTCAGTTTGCGCCTGATTCTACAGAACTTCTGGAGGGAGAGCAGCAGAAGCTCAGGCGGATTGCGGAGATTTTAAGGCGATATTCCGATCGTGATCTTTTAATCACCGGTCATACCGCATTGGCAGGCTCTGAAGAGGGACGACAACAGCTCTCTCAACAGCGGGCACGGGTGGTCGGAAACTACTTGTTAAGCAGGGGGATTCGGGATCCCGAGCAGATAATAACCCAGGGGAAGGGTGCCACAGAACCCATTGCCGACAATTCTACGGTGGAAGGTATGCGCCGCAATAGACGTGTGGAAATTACCATACTGGAGAATTAAGAGGCAAAGTTTAAAAATGCTGTAAAAATAAGCTTGAGATTAAGTATTAGCGGTAGTACATTTAAAGGGACTAATATTTTGTTACTACGAGGGAGTTCGTATGGATACCGGTGATCGTTTATATAAACGTGGTCAAAGCACGGTACACAGCACCACGCTTTCTCCAGAGGAAAAAAAGGCCCGCCTAAAGAAGGATTTTATGTACAGTTTAGGGGGAATGCCGGTGGAAATGCTGGATGAACTCTTTGAGGTACTGTTTTCTCAGCAGGAAAACGAGGAAGAGCTGCTTCAAATCGCTGAGGTGCTTCCCGACCTTACGGAACTGCTGTTGGAATCTTTTGATGATCGTCGCGATTCCTTTAGTCGGGAACAATGGCATCAAATAGGCGAGGTTGTTGCTGATTTCGGTGTTGAGCTTGATGAGTCATTACTTACATATGTCATGTCAAAGGTCGTAGAAAGGGGTGCCCTCTAATTAGTCGGTCCAGGAGGAAAATGTATGGATAAGCGGAAGTCGGAGATTCACGAACATCAGAGTGCTATTGATGAGCTTGATTTATCAATCGAACGGCAAACAGCTGAGTTGGGACGATTGTTACTGCAGGATGATCAATGCGAGATTGAAGGAGTAAAGGAGCCTTTTACGGTTGGTAAGGAGATCCAGGCGGAAATTGCCGCAAAGGAAAATCGCCGTGAAGAGATCCGAAGTGCTCTGGAACGGAATCGGCAACTTGAGGAACAACTGCAGGAGTTGGAAGAAGAAGATAAAACATTCGATAAAAGCAGGTCCGAACTGGTCGTCTCGCTGGGAGGACATGCGTATAGAGTGTACCGCACCGGGTCTTTAAAAAGTGACGGCTTTGACGGTATTTTTCAGGAAATCAATGAAATAGATTCTGAGCTTAGTGAAAAAGAGCGAGAAGTTCAGAGTTTGAGTCTCGCTCAGGATAGTAAGAACCTTTTTAAGAAGTTACCCGGCGGTGCCAGGATCACTCTTCTTAAAAGCAGGATCGTCCGTCTCGAGAAAAAACGTGATTCCGCCTTAGAAAGAGTGGGAGAACGCTTGTTGGAAACCGGTAAGGTTGAGGAAATCCCGGATGAACAAGTGAGAAGTGTAACCTCGAATATTAAGCAGCAGGAGGATAGACGGAAAGAGAGAATTGAGCAAAGTGAAGCTTTAACCCGGGAAAAGGAAGAGCTGAATCAAAAAATTGAAGCCCAAGCGGGTTCTTCTTCACCGGATAAAGCCCTTAAGCAGCTTGAAACTGAGTTAAAACAACAGCAGGACAGGCTTTACAACCAAAATACCACTATCGGCAAGGCGTATCTTATGCAGCCTTCCCTTGAATCAGCCAATGATGAAGAACAACAGATGGTGTTAAACAGAATAAGAGAGTTGGAACAACAGAAACAGCACCATCAGGATAAGGTTAATAAACTTCAATCACAGCTTGAAATTGAAGAGCTCCAGGATGCAATGAAGAAAAAAGAGGAGCAAATTGCGAAGCTGGAGAAAAAGATTTCTGATGAGAAGCAGGAAGTAGAACAAATCAGGGATGAAATGTCCGCCGATAATAATCGTGTCATGGAGCTGCGGAGAATGGTGGATACAGGGCAGGAGAAGGCTGAGCCGAAGAAGGAAGAATCCAAGAAAGAAGAATCCAAGAAAAAGGCGCCGTCAAAAACGGCTAAAAAGAAAACCAGCTCAACTTCGACTTCCGGCCCTGGTGCAAGTTCAAGCTCAAGTCCAAGCTCAAGCTCAAGTTCAAGTTCAAGCCCCGGTTCAAGTTCAAGTTCCGGTTCAAGTTCAAGTTCCGCTGCGGATGCGGGACCGCCCTCGGAAGATGATTCCACAAAAGAAGCTTCAACTGAAGAAAAAGCCGATTCTAAATGAGCCCGGCAATGTGAGTAATTCCAAAACTATCATGATAGAATGAGAAAGGGCCGACTGGATTCCAGCCGGCCCTTATTTTTACACTCTGAAAGACTTACACCCGTGAGCGTTCGGTGTATTTGGTATGCAAGTAGTGGTGGCTTCGCTCGCCCAGGGGTTTAGAGAGATACTTTTCGTAAATTTCCTGGATAGCTGGGTTTTCATGGGACTTCCGCAGCTTTTTCCCCTCATCCTCGGCGTAGATGGCTTTAATTCGCTTGTTGCGGACTTCATCGGTTGTAAAGCGGGGTTGGCCGCCTCCACCGATACAACCGCCCGGACAGGTCATTATCTCAACAAAGTGGTACTCCGCCTCGCCGGCTTTTATACGGTCGAGAAGCTTGCTTGTATTGCCGAGGCCGTGGGCAACGGCGGTGCGCAACTCTACCCCGTCAAGGAAGGCCCACTCTTTCAGAGGCTTCTCGATGGTAAGGGCCGCCTCTTTTACCCCTTCAAGCCCCATGATAGGGCCTACATGAAGGTTTTCGAGGGGGAGCTGTCTACCGGTTACAATTTCGTAGGCGGTACGTAGGGCCGCCTCCATTACGCCTCCGGTATTGGCGAAAATATCCGCCGCACCGGATGAAAGGCCTAGGGGGGAGTCCATCTTATCGTCATCCAGCTTTTTGAAATCGATTCCCGCTTCTTTAATCATTCTGCCGAGTTCCCGGGTCGTCAGTACATAATCGACATCCTGGTATCCGCTGTCGTTCATCTCTTCGCGCTGGGCCTCGTATTTTTTTGCCGTACAGGGCATAACTGATACAACAATGATGTCCTTGGGGTCGATATTCTTTTGCTCGGCATAGTAGGTTTTTGCCATTGCTCCAAACATCTGCTGTGGAGACTTACATGAGGAGATGTTGGAGAGAAATTCCGGATAAAAGTGTTCGGCGAATTTTATCCAGCCGGGCGAACAGCTTGTAAACTGAGGCAGTGCCGCTTCTTTTTTATCTAAAAGCACTGTTTTAAGCCGGGTTAGCAGTTCTGTTCCCTCTTCCATAATAGTAAGGTCGGCGGCAAAGTTTGTGTCGAATACCCCGTCAAAGCCCAGTCGCCGCAGGGCACTGACCATTTTACCGGTTACCAGGGTCCCCGGCTCGTAGTCGAAGCATTCGCCGAGGGCGGCGCGAATTGCAGGAGCAGTTTGTACTACCACATGCTTGTCGCTATCCTCTAGAGCTTCCCATACCTGCGGTATATGGGTCCTCTCCGTAATTGCACCAACCGGACACACCGCAGCGCATTGGCCGCACTGTACACATACAACGGTGTCCAGATCCTGCGCAAAGGCAGGACCAATAACTGTCGCATAGCCGCGGTTTTGGGCCGCCAGGGCCCCGACGTCCTGGACCGCCTTGCAGACTTCCATACAGCGGCGGCATTTTATGCATTTTCCTGAATCTCGTATAAGCGCAGGAGTGCTTTCATCAAAATACTGTGTAGGTTTTTCACCGGCGTAGGTGATTCCGTTCACTCCCATTTTGTTCGCCAGTTCCTGAAGTTCGCAGTCTTCACCCCGTTCACAGAGTTGACAATCTCCCTCGTGTTCGCTCAGGAGGAGCTCCAGCACCGTACGACGGGCGTTTCTGACCCGAGCGCTGTTTGTTTTAACCACCATACCGTCTCTTACCGGTGTAGAGCAGGAAGCAACAAGGTTTTTAGCCCCTTCTACTTCTACTACACACATACGGCAGGCCCCAAGGGGTTCCATTCCTTCCAAATAGCAGAGAGTGGGAATATCTACCTTCACTTTACGAGCAGCTTCCAGTACTGTAGTTCCCGCCTCTACCTCAGTGGTAATGTTATCTATTGTAATTTTCATTTTACACTACTCTCCGTTTTTGCAGGTGTTTTGCCATAATCGCAGCGCAGGCACCGTTCGCATTGCCGAATGGCAACACTTTCGCACCAGCTGCGTTCAACCTCTTCGAAGTTGTTCTTTCTACGATCAATTTCAATCGCCGGCATTTTTTCCCGCGGGTAGGGTACCGGGTCGGCATCCGGGTCGTAAGAGGTTTCTACAAATTTATCCTCGCGCCAAAATGCGTGGGTTTCGCCGGTGAGGTATTGATCGATTCCTACCGCCGCTTTTTCCCCATCTCCTATAGCAGATACAACCGATACAGGCCCTGAAGCGGCGTCTCCTCCTGCAAAGATCCATTCTATAGAGGTTTGTCCGGTCAGGGGATTGGTTTTGATGAAGCGATTTTCACCCATATGTAGGTCAAACTCTCCGGCAAACTGGCTGGAGTCGATCTGCTGTCCGATAGCGATGATAACCTGGTCCGCTTCAACAATAAAGTTTTGCTGGTCCGACTGCTTGGGACGTCTGCGGCCGCTTCGGTCGAACTCGCCCAGCTGCATACAGGCACAGGTTACACCCTTCACTTTACCTACTCCATTTTTCTCTATGGCGATGGGCTGGGTAAGGGTTTTCAGCTTCACCCCTTCCATGAGTGCCTCTTCGATTTCTTCGGCGTAGGCGGGCATTTGGTCCTGGGTTCGGCGGTAGAGGATGGTCACCTCTTCGGCGCCGAGCCGAATTGCGGTTCGAGCTGCGTCGACCGCTGCGTTTCCACCACCGATTATTACAATTTGTTTTCCCACAGGAACGGATCCGCGGATATTGTACTGTTTAAGAAAATCGATACCTTGTACAACTCCTTCGGCCTCTTCGCCAGGAATTCCCATCGGCATGTTTACTGGAGCACCAATACCGAGGAAGGCTGCGTCGTAGCCCTGGGAGCGTAGGTCTTTCAGGGTAAAATCTTTACCGAGTTTCGAGTCGGTAATGATATTAACACCCATATTTTCTATCATACGTACTTCACGGGCAAGGGTTTCCCTCGGCAGCCGATAGGCGGGGATAGTCTGTACCATCATTCCCCCAGGACGCTGCTCTGCTTCAAATACCGTTGGTGCATATCCAAGGCGGGCCAGGAAGTAGGCGCAGGAGAGGCCGGCGGGTCCGCCGCCGATTATGGCGATTTTCCGTTTTGCGTTTGCGGCATTTTCCCGAATTTCAGGAAGCTGAATGGTAACCTCTTGGTCGACCATAAACCGTTTGATTCCGCGGATGGCCACCGAATCGTCGAGGGTGGAACGGCGGCACTTCTCTTCGCAGGTGTGAAAACAGACACGGGCACAGACAGCTGCAAAGGGATTTCGTTCACGGTGCAGGCGCAGCGCCTCCGCGTAGCGTTTTTCTCCGACCAGAGAAACAAATCCCGGCACATCAACCCCGGCGGGACATGCACTTTGACAGGGCGCCCGGACCAGTCCGGAACATACGCCGGCTTCACAATGCTTATCGCGAATGTGTTCTACGTACTCCTGACGGAAATGCCGTATAGTTGAAAGTACCGGATTGGGAGCGGTCTGGCCTAATCCGCACAGGGCGGTATCTTGTATCTGCTTTCCGAGGGAGATCAGACGCTCAATATCATCCTCCTGACCATCGCCTTCGGTAATCCGTGTGAGAATTTCCAGCATTCGTTTGGTTCCGACCCGGCAGGGAGTACATTTACCGCAGGACTCTTCCTGAACGAATTCGAGGAAGTAGCGGGCAACGTCCACCATACAGGTATCGTCGTCCATTACAATAAGGCCTCCGGAGCCCATAATGGCACCGAGTTCGTTCAGGGTGTTGTAATCCAGGGGAACATTCAGATACTCCTTCGGGATACATCCACCGGAGGGCCCGCCTATCTGGGCGGCTTTAAACTGTTTGCCCCCGGGAATTCCACCACCGATGTCGTAGATAAGTTCCCCAAGGCTGGTGCCGATAGGCACTTCTACCAAACCGCTGATGTTTATAGCGCCCGCCAGAGCAAAAACCTTTGTCCCTTTACTCTCGTCGGTACCGAAGGAACTGTACCAGCCTGAGCCTTTATCGATAATGGCCGCCACATTGGTGTAGGTTTCCACATTATTCAGCAAGCTCGGCATATCCCACAGACCTTTTTGTGCCGGAAATGGAGGACGTGGCCGTGGTTCGCCCCGTTTTCCTTCAATTGAGTGTATAAGGGCCGTTTCTTCACCGCATACAAACGCGCCGGATCCCATTCTTATTTCTAAATCAAAGGAAAAATTGGTTCCCATGATTTTCTTACCCAGTAGTCCGGCCTCACGGGCCTGCTCAAGGGCCTTGCCGAAGCGGCTTACCGCCAGAGGATATTCGGCACGGACATACACAAAGCCGCGATCGGCCCCAACTGCATAGGCGGCAATAGTCATACCTTCTATCAGACTGTGGGGGTCCCCCTCAAGTACACTTCGGTCCATAAACGCACCGGGGTCGCCTTCATCGGCGTTACAGAGAACAAACTTCTCTTTACCTGTTGCTTTTCGGGTAAACTCCCATTTGAGCCAGGTAGGAAATCCAGCTCCGCCGCGTCCCCGCAGTCCGGAATCTTTGACCTCTTCTACTACCTGTTCAGGCTTATAAGAGGACAGGGTTTTTGCGAGGGCGGAATAACCGCCGACGGCAATAAAATCATCCAAGTTGAGTGGATCGATGTAACCGCAGTTACGCAGAACTATACGTGCCTGTCCGCGGTAGAAATCTACCTTGTCGGTGGTATCTACCTGACGGCTATCGGAATAATTACGGTGTGTAAGGTGCTTTACAACCTCTTTTTTCTTGAAATGAAGCTGTACGATTTGTTCAGCATCTTCGGGTTTTACCCCCTCGTAAAACACTTCTTCCGGTTTTATGATAATTACAGGACCCCGGGCGCAGGGGCCTAAGCACCCTGTTTCTTTAATTGGGACCGAGATTCCCTCCGCCTTAAAGGCCTTTTCCAATGCGTCCTTCACCTCAAGGGCCCCGGATGCAATACACCCGGCTCCCGCGCATAAATGAATTACTTGATCAGTTTTCGGCCTTGATTTTTGTGCGGCCGTACGTCTTTTTTCAAGATCTTTGACCGACTGAATCTTCAAGTTGGCTTCCATTATTCTTCCTCCCCGCACGGTTCAGAAACACTATAAGGTACAAGAATGTCCTTTACCTTTGATGGTTTTACGCGCTGATAGACATGGTCGTTTATCATTACTACCGGAGCCAGGCCGCACGCTCCAAAACAGCGGCCGATTTCAAGACTAAAAACCCTGTCTTCGGTAGTTCCACCAACTTCGATACCGAGATGGTCCTGAATTGCCTGCAGGACCTCCTTTCCTCCCCGCACGTAGCATGCGGTCCCTAGGCATACTCTTACAATGTTTTTACCGCGGGGTATAGTGGAAAAATAAGAGTAGAAGCTCACTACTCCGGCCACTTCACTGTAGGGTATGTTGAGTCGAAAGCTCACCTTTTTGAGAACCGGCTCGGGTAGATACCCAAACAAGTTCTGGGCGGTTTGCAGTACGGGTATCAATGCGCCTTTTACACCGGAAAATGTATCAATGATTTCATCGATCCGGTTGGCCATCTCTTCCTCAGAGAGTTGATCACTGCAACAGGCCCCCTGGTCTGTTTCTTTATGATCTAACTGTGCATCCACTGCCATAGATCACCCTCCTTATGTTTTATAGCGCTATGCGCTTTATTACCGGTGAGTATAATTTTCTCACTCGGTTTTAGAAGTACAAAAAAATAAATATAACTGTTTTTATTACTACAAATTTTACAATATTAGGGATTAATTATATTATATTAATCTAAAAATTAAGAATTATGTGAAAGATCTCACTTAAAAAACCTGAATATAGAATAACATGGAATATATCGGTTGTCCAAAAAAAAATCGTTATATGCTATTTTATTTGTTTCGCAACTTGAAAAGATGTCGCATACTATGGTGGGAGCACATGTATGAAGAGCCTTTCTATTGATGCATTGCCGTATCCGGCTGCAGTCGTTGATCCGGCATACTCAATTCAATTTGTAAATATGCGGTTTGCCGAATTTATCGGGTATGAAAGAGAAGAAATGTTTACCGGATTACCCTTGCAGGCCCTTATATATTCCCATGTTCAAAATGAATTCCGGGACATTGTTGAGCAGCATAAAGACGGAAATGGGTTTCATGCCTCATTGATTCATTCGGAAGGTTATATTCTTGATGCAAGGGTGCGACTGCAGTCAGAACCCCAGACCGGGGGAGTTCTGGTGCTTTTGGAACCCGAGGTGGAAATCGGAGCGCAGCAAGTTGAATCAATTGAATGCCGCTTAGCACGTGTATTGGTATCTGCCTCTACATATGAGAGTGCATATAAAAAAGTACTTGAAGAGATAACCACATATTTTAAGTTCTCCGGCGGGGCCCTTTATCTTAAAAGGGGAAAAATACCCCGGCTGGAATTAAAGTCCTCCTATTCTCTTTCCCCTCAGCTTCGAAACTTTTTAAATAAACACACTCCCGAGGGGTGGGCTTCTATGACGTCCCCTTTGTTGTTTGAGGTAAATAGCCGGAAAAACCCGATCTCTCCACTGCTGCGCCGGCAGGGGGTGTATACCCTGTTGCTCCTGCCGATAGGAGAGAATTCATCCCTCGATGCAGCGGTTGTACTGATTTCTTATACTCAGTTGAGCATATCCGATAAGGATTTTGAAGAAATCTACCGGGTACATAGGTTTCTGGGAACAATATTTTCCAGGCTGAATTACGAAGAGGAGCTTGAAAGCGGAGAAGAGCTTTTTAGATCTCTTGTACGTTCTATGCCGAGCGGGCTTATAGTTCGTGACGAATCTGAAAATGTTATTCTCTATAACCTGGCAGCGGCCCGTTTATTTAGTTTGCGAAACGACACTACCTTTGATCCGGCGACTATTTACGACAATGTGCAGATCCTCCATAAAAATGGAGGACCCCATGAACATGATAAACTACCCAGTATTGTGTCTATTAGAGATGGGCGTAAAATTAGGAATTACGATTTAAGAATAATTCGGGAGGATGGTACCCATCGGTGGCTTTCGGTAAACTCCGAGCCCCTCTTTCGGTCAGGTGAAATAAAACCCTACGCGGCGGTTGCCACATTTAAGGATATAACCGAAAACCGCAGAATTCTTAAAGAAATTGAGAGGGCCAAACAATCGGCTGAGGAGGCAAATCAGTCAAAAAGCAGGTTCCTGGCCAATATCAGTCATGAAATTCGTACTCCCCTAAGTGGTATTATGGGTATGACGGATATTCTTTTAAGCGGAGATATACAAAAGGACCAGCGGGAACAACTTTTTCTTATGAAGGATGCGGAGGAATCGCTCCTGGATATCATAAATAAAGTACTAGAGCTTTCCAAAATAGAATCCGGAAATATTATTGTGGAAAATAATGCATTTTTCCTACGGCACACAGTAAAAAAGGCAATCTTACCGCTTTTTATGGGAAAGAAAGAATCAAAGTTGGCCTTGGATATACACATAGAGGAACACATACCGGATATTTTGCTTGGGGATGCCTTAAGATTACAGCAAGTATTGGCAAATTTGGTGAGCAATGCAATGAAGTTTACTGAAAACGGATTTGTTTCGGTCTCAGTAAATCTAGAGAAGGAAGAAAGTGAAGGGGTTACTCTTAGTTTCTCCGTGAAGGATAGCGGAGTGGGTATTCCTGGAACTGAGCAAAAGCGTATATTTGAGAATTTCCAACAGGTTGATTCCAGTTTCTCAAAGAGACATCAGGGGTCCGGACTGGGGCTTTCAATTACCAAGCAAATTGTTGAAATAATGGGTGGACAGATCCAAGTAAAAAGTTCTCCGGGGAAGGGAAGCACCTTCTTTTTTACCCTGTCATTTAAACGGGGAAAAACTGTCGAGAAAGGGCGGATGGAAGGAAGCAGTGCCGCCGTGGCAGCACCCAAATCTCTTTCCATTTTATTGGCGGAAGATAACGAGTTGAATCAGAAATCAATCTCATATTTTTTAGAGGAAATGGGATATAGGGTAGAAATTGCCCCGAATGGAAGTGAGGCGTTGAAAATCTTACACCAGGGGCGCTTTGATCTTGTGTTAATGGATGTGCAGATGCCTGTGATGAACGGTTTGGAGGCGACCCGAAAAATTAGAGAAGCCCAAGATTCCTCTTTTGATCCTCAAATTCCAATTATCGCGCTTACTGCGTATGCTATGAAAGAAGATGTGCATCATATTCTTTCCACCGGAATGAATGCGTATGTGTCAAAGCCCCTCTCTAGGGAAATCTTAGCCGAAGCTATTGCCGGCGTGCTGCGGGCTCAAGGCAAAAGTGGCCCCGGCGAAAGAGAGGCGCCTAGAAAGGGTGCAAAGATAAAGGGTGAAATTCCAGAGATCGATATTTCTGCGGAAGAGTCCCTTACCGACTTTAGCACCTTTGTACAGGATTATAGGGGGGATTTAGATATAGCAAAGCAGCTGTTGGAACTATTTTATCGGGATGTTCCGGGGCGTATAAAGACTATTGAAGAGGCTCTTGCAAAGGGACAACTAAATAAAACGGTAGATGAGTTCCACTCCCTTACCAACAATCTTTCTGCGGTGCGTTTGTACAGTTTGGGAAATGTAAGTCGTAAGCTTGAACGGGAGGCACTAAGGGGAAATGCTGATCGTGTGAACAAAGAATTTTCGGAAATGAAACAGGAGCTTCAGGCAGCGATAAAGCAGTCTCAGCACTATCTGTCGGTTATCAGTGAAATGCTTAGTTAGACCAGGCCCCTATTTGAATTAGTTTTGCTGTTGCCTGTTCCGCCCATCCCCGATTGGCCTGGGGGCTGGCGGGGCTCGGATGCAATATGGACTCAATTAGCGGCCCATTTTTATATGCCGTGTCAATATGCTGGGATTTGTATGCCCCGCGTATTTTGTCTGCGGCAAATTTTCCAATACCGATTATATATCGAGGTGCAAGTGCGTCTATTATCTTTAAAAGATGGGAATCGCAGAGGGAGAAAAGGGCCTCTCGCTCGTCCTTGGGCAGCTTATCGGGAGTAAGGTTTTTGCCCCCCTCCTCCATAAACACAAGGGGACAGTAGTTGGCTACGTAGTGGCGGCTGAAAAAGTGCTCGGGAGTTTTGAAGCGTTCCTGCATGAGGGCCCAGAGCCGCCGGCCGCTCACTTCACTGCGGTTACAGTGAAATCCATCAATTGGTTTTTTTGGATGGCTGCGGGCCGGGGGCTGTACCGGCGCTTCAATGCCCATCCAATCCTGAACAAAACTGATTTCCCCAAAGGGAACTCCTGTTTGGGCCATGCCCCAGGGGCCTGGATTCATTCCGACAAAAAGAATATCCCTGGGGGCGCCGGCAAAGCGTCGTATGTACTCCGCATGGGGGGGCCATGCGTAGATAAGCGGATTGTAGGTAAGGGCTACTTTTCCGTGAAAGCTAAGGGTGTCGCTTGTTCGGGCGAGCTCGGCTGCTGCCGATTCGATTGCGGATGCGATGGTGTTCATAACAGCAGTGTATCCCGCAGAACTCCGCTTCTGCAAGCCCGGCACTCAATGCCTGGCCTTCCGAGTCTTTTTCAACAAGCCGCAACGCTCACCCATATCTCCCAGGAAAATCGTATCGAAGTGGATAGAAGTGGATAGAAGTGCGTGAAAGTACGCCGACGTACCCTGAAAATAAGAGTTGCGAAGATTATGTTTCCTGGTTACCCTTTCTCTGGAGGATACAGATGGAAAAAGTCAAAATGACCCGGCGCGATGTGATTACTTTGCTGCTGCTTGTGCTGATGTCCGTGTTTCTGTTTGCCGACCAGAGAATTATGTCGGCCATATTGCCTGAGCTCTCAGCCGAATACGGTGCGGATGTACGTACCCTCGGGTTTATTGGGTCGGCCTTTACTCTGGTGGGGGCCTTCATCAGTATTGTCTTCGGGTACTTCACCGATCTAATTTCTCGTAAAAAGTTGTTAATTATCACTGTGTTCGTCGGAGAGATTCCCTGTCTTTTAACGGGAGTCCCCCTCTTTACTCCCACTTTAGCCAGTTTTACCCTGTTGAGGGTGTTGACGGGGATTGGAATCGGCGGTATCTACCCCATTTCCTTTTCGCTTATCTCCGACTATTTTAAAGAAGAGCACCGCGCCTCCGCTTCGGCCTGGCTGGGGGTAGCCTGGGCGGTCGGTATGATGGGAGGTCCGGCCTTGGCCGGCTACTTGACCGGCAGTTTCGGTTGGCGGATCGCCTTTTTTCTTGCGGCGGCACCCAACTTTCCCCTGGTGTTGATTTTTGCCCTGTATGCCCGTGATCCTGAACGGGGGCGGACCGAAAAAGCACTGGAAAAACTGATTCAGTCCGGTGCAGCCTATACCGCCCGGATTAAACTGAGTGATTTCAAGCTGATTATTTCAAATCGTACCAATTTATGGACCTTCCTGCAGGGAATTCCCGGGACCCTTCCCTGGGGGATTCTCAGCTACTGGATCATTATTTTCTTTGAACAGGAACGCGGTTTTACCAAAGAGGAGGCTACCACTGTCTATCTGATGCTCGGTCTCGGAGCGACCATCGGGGCGGTGGTCTTTGCGATAGTCGGCGAACGCTTGTATCAGAAAAACCCAAAACTCTTGCCGGTTTTGTGCGGGGCAGGGGTACTCATTGGAATGCTGCCGATGGTCCCGGTCCTAAATTATCCCCTCTTCGACCCAACCTCAACACAGCTGCTGCTGTTCAATTTAGCGGCTTTTATCGGCGGTTTCCTGGTTTCGGTTCCCTCAGCCAATGTAAAGGCGATTCTGATGAACGTAAACCGGCCGGAACATCGGGGCTCGGTGTTCGCCGTGTTCAATATAACCGACAACCTTGGTCAGGGCTTTGGGCCGGCCCTAGGCGGGCTGCTGGTTCCCCTCGGCTTTCTGTTTACAATGAACTTCGCATTGTTCTGGTGGCTGCCCTGCGGATTGATTTTTTTCATGGTTGCCCGTTATATCGTCAAGGACCGTGACCGGCTGCAGAAGCTAATGGCCGCCCGGGCGCAGCGGATGCGAGGGAAGGATGTGAGCAGTAAATGAAAAGGATCGATGAAAAAGAACTATTACACGAGTCCTCTGAAAAAAGGTCGAAATGCGGGGAAATGTTGTTTTTAAGTTATTATAATATAAATACATAGAAAATTTTATGTCGCCTCTGAGCCCCTTTTTTCAGAGGACTCTTACACTTATTGGTGCGGCTTGCGGAGGGTAAATAAAGGGAATATGAAGTACAGGGTTCGATCAGTCTTTCTACCAGCACTCACAGCTTCACTCACAGCTGCACTCACAGCGGTGCTGCTGCTACTTGCCGGATGTGCCTCCGCACCACCGCCGGCGAAGGGGATGCTTGACCTGCCTTCAGAAATTGAATACCTGGAGTGGCGGAGTATTGCTGAGGGAGTGGAGTATGCTACGCACCCGGGCACCCGCTTTGTTCCACAGCTCCATATGCTTAGGATAGATCTTTTCAACCCGGCGGTTGAGGCGGCGCCGGCACCACCTCAACCACACGGCTCAGAGCCCCACCAGATAGCCCGCCTTGTTCAAAACGCCGGGCAAAAGCAACTCAACGGGCAAAAGCAAAGCGAGGGGGCATCTGTGGTCGTGGTCGTGGCCGCTACGCCCTTCCGCTACATGTTCTCTTGGCGCCACGGTTTTTTGATGGAGCCGGTGGGGGTGTATAAAGTCGGCGACAGGCTTTACTCTCGGCAGCACAAAGAGTGGGGGGTTCTGTGGCAAGCCCCATGGGAACCCCAGGGACGCCTGCGGATAAGCGATGGACTTGAGGAGCCTGAAAAAGCCGGGTGGGCGGTGGGGGGCTACGAGCCGATAGTGCTCGATGGAAAAAACGTTGGTATACATGCCGCCCGCAACGCCCGTACGGCGGTCGGTTTGAGTCGCAATGCCCGATTTTTATATATTCTGGTGGTAGAGGGGGATGAATTTTCCCGCCGCGGACTAACCTCCAGGGAGACCGCCGCCGTAATAGCTCGGCTTGGGGCCTACCGTGGGATGAACTTCGACGGCGGTAACTCGGCATTCTTACTGCTTGCAGAAGAAGGGGCAGGAAAAACCACAGAAACCGGGCGGCTGAGGTATATGTACCGCGGCGCCCGCCGCCGCATGGCCTGTTTTTTTACCGTCCGCTCCAGAATACCCTCAACATCTTTAAGATAAATTACGTGGGTCCTCTAAAAGTTGAGTTTTTTTCAGCAGCACCAGCGGTACTATATTTGAAAATTCCCCCCGGTATCATCCCTCCACTTTCAGGTGTTTCCGAAAAAAGCTGTGGCGGCGATGAAAAAACTCCAGCATGTGCTGCTGCAGCCCCCCAAAGAACTCTCGCTCAAGCCGGGTTCCGGTGGGGGTGATGTAGCGGTAGTGCCATATTTCGAACATGTAACCGGTCAGGTCCTCTTTCCCCTCCGGGTAGGAGAGTGAAAAACCGTATTCCCAGGCGTGTTCGTAGAGCCATTGGCCGGCGGGGGTGTCCTCGAACTCCGGGGTAATACTGCCAAAATCGATAGTAGTACCCAGCTGGTGCTGGCTGGTTCCCGGCCTTGCCGAGAAGCGGTCGGCCTCTTCCCGTCCATGGGCGGCCACATAGCCCTCGTAGAGCTTTTTCTGATATTCATAGGAGCGAAAAGTAGAGGAATAGACCAGTTCAACCCCGTCTATTCGGGCCGCTTCGGTCATTGCCAGTACAGAGGGCATACAGCTGCGGCTCAGCTGCAGAGTGGATCGGTTGAGGCTCAGAGGGTAGGAGTTCATCATAATAAGATCCTCCGGGGCATACCCTTCCGGCAGGGGATGGTCTTTATCCACCAGTACCCGGGCCCACTCTGGGGCTGCTAAAAATCTTTTTGTGAGTTCAAGAAAAAATTGAGGGCGTGCTATAATAGAGTTCTGTACAAACTCGGGGGCAGCGGATATTTCTTTTTTCAATTGAGAAAGAGCTATTTCAAACTCCGGGTGGGGGTACACAGGCTGAGGGGAAACAGGCTGAAAGTCATCAGACTGGGGATTTTCCGTTTGGGGGTCGTTTTTCATCTTGCCTGAATCGGCGGAACAATTTACTGTAAGAAGGGTGATACTGCATATAAAAACCAGCATAATGTAAACGTGCTTATTCATGTGCATCATAGTAATCAAACTTGTGAGGATTTGCAATTGCCGGCACAGTTGTCGACTCAGCTATCGACTCAGTTGTCGACTCAACTACCTGGCGGAGGAATTTAATGGGGCACAAAATACTTACAATTGAAGATGAAACAGCTATCAGGAAGAGTTTTGTCTCTTTTCTTGAAGATTATGATTATGCAATTATAGAAGCGAGGGACGGCGCCGAAGGAATAGAGGCAATAAAAAGCGATTCCCCCGATCTAGTGCTTGCCGATTTGAGAATGCCGAAGGTTGATGGGTTGCAGGTCCTTGAGTATGTGGGCAAAAACACTCCCCATATACCGGTAATAGTAGTTTCAGGGACGGGCAATCTCTATGATGTCGTTGAGGCACTCCATCTTGGGGCCTGGGACTATATCCTCAAACCGGTGGAGGACCTCAATATTCTTCTATTTGCCGTAAAAAGGGCGCTGGAAAAGGTGCAGCTGTCCCAAGAGAATAGGAAATACCGAGAACATCTTGAAGAAGAAGTAACGGAAAAAACAGAAGCCTTAAAAGAAACAAATACAGAATTACAGAATATAAATAAAGAGTTACGGACCTCCTTGGAAGAAAAGGGGGTCTTATTGCGGGAAGTCCATCATCGGGTCAAAAACAATATGCAGATTATTATGAGCCTTATGAATCTGCAGAAGCCCTTGTATCGTGATGCCCATGACGCACGCTTGGTAGAAAAGAGCATTCATAGGATCCAGGCCATGGCCATCGCCCATGAGCAGCTTTATAAAACCAATGACTTTACCCAAATTAGTTTGGAGGATTATCTGAAAGGAATGGTAGACGAGATTCTTCGTAACAAAACCTCCGTCGGGGATGAGCTTGATGTGCAGGTAGAGTCCGAAGAATTGTATATGGGTTTAGAGCTTGCCGTTCCTATCGGTTTAATAGTGCATGAGCTTGTGGACAATGCCGTTGAACATGCATATCCG
>Ga0102934_1000297_pt1 | contig 31920 bp, 29 predicted proteins | sample SalPonR2_A_D1_MG_FD_78175 | JGI IMG/M metagenome (GOLD analysis project Ga0102934, IMG submission 78175) | Salt pond soil microbial communities from South San Francisco under conditions of wetland restoration - Salt Pond MetaG R2_A_D1_MG | ecosystem: Environmental > Aquatic > Marine > Intertidal... | reverse complement strand
TGGGGGGGGTGGGGGCGGGGGCGAACAACGTCATGTCGTGTTCTTCGTTGTTCTGTCGTCCTTCAGTCGTCTCGTGTTCGGTTTGCTGCTCGGGGGCGCACACTTCTCTTCCGCGCTGCACACACAGACATCAGGCTACATTCGTATTGAATCTAAGGAACGGACGCACGTCTCATGTTTTCGACTCCCCCTCCTTGCAGGCACGCGGCGGCGTGACAGAGGCCTCGACTCGACCGTAGACCAAAAACGCTCGTCATCGAGCCCCCTGCACGTGCTCGCGCGCACGACGATGCGGACGACGAGGGCGGTCGCAGGCTGTGGTACGGGTCGCACGGGCGTATTGCTCTTGCTCGTTTGCCTCTGGGTGGGGTGGCTTCCCTACTGTCTTGTCCGTGGCTTCGCCTTGCCTCAGGGCCCTGGACGACTGAGTCGCTGCAGCCGCTGGCCACTGCGGCCGCTGCCGCTGCCAAGTCGCCCCTACCAGCCCCTTTCGTTCGTAGGCGCCAGCCTCGTGGCGGGCTCGGACAAGGTTGAGGGAACGAGCGGGGAGGATGGCCGGGCGGTCGGGGGAGACACGGTGAGGGTGCGTGTTTGAAGATAGATGCGTTCGCTTTTCCTCCTCCCGTGTTCCTTCCCGCCTGCCTTCTCGCTCACCACCGTAGACACGCCAATACACGCAGCAGGGGGCGGCGGGGGGGCAGAGGCAGGGGCTAGGAAAGGGCATCCGCAGCCTGGAGCTGATGCTCCTCCTGGACCGGATCGACATAAAGCTCGAAAAGACCAACGACTTGGTCAAGGCAGAGGTGGGTGCCGCTGAGGCGAGGATGGGGACGAGAGTCGATGATGCGGTGAGGTCTCTCAGGGCAGAGGTGGGTACCGCTGAGGCGAGGATGGAGATGAAGATGGAGTCTTTGGGGACGAAGATCGGCGTCGCTGAGGAAAGGATGGGGACGAGGATGGATGCGTTGGAGACGAAGATGGGGACGAGGATGGATGCGTTGGAGACGAAGATGGGGATGAGGATGGATGCGTTGGATACGAGGATGGAGGCTGCGGAAGCCCAATTCAAGGGCATGATGGTGAAACAAGATGAGTTCACGAAGACGATCGTGAAGGCGCAAGCGGTGGGAACCGCGCTTGTATTAATTGGGGGGACTCTTGGGACGCTCATAACGAACGGCGCCCAGTTGAAGGCTTTCTGGGACTCCCTCTAGGGCCTTAGAAGCAGCGGGTCGGGGTTGAAGAGGCCTGCGGATAGATGGACAGGAGATCGAATGCCGAGTCGAGTTTCGAGTCGGTTGTCGAGTGCAGTGAGTAAAGACGGTGGGCAAGCGGCATGCACCGGGGCCGCCGTAGAAATGAAAGACTGTATATGGACGATACAACGTGTGGAAATAAGACAAATCACCGAACGATTTTGAGGACAAGTAAGGGATAGCATGTCCTATGTATGATTTCAAGAAAGAAAACTCATAGCTGTCCACCCGATTCCCAAATATCGTGACGCTCTTCTTACTACGTACAGAACCGATCTGCACACTCACAATGATTTATTTTATGGCAACATTTCCATCACGATCCTCCCCACCACCACAGCCGCCCCCACTGAAATTCCACATACTCCCGCGGCGCTGCGGACTGCCCGTCACCTGCGTGCCCCCTAGCCCTCACACGCACCAACCCCCAATTTTCTTTCGTCTTTCCCCTTCCTCTCTCCCTCCCTCCCTATTTCTCTTACTGTCAGCGTTGAGTAGAGCACTAGCTTCAGATAGTTTAGAGGCTGAGGCAGGGAGGTCTCCACACGTTGACCATGTCTTGGAAAGAGGATGAAGGGAGAAAAAGAGCGAGGGAGGGGAGGAGAAGAGAAGAAGAAAAAGGGGGAATGAAGTAATGAGGACGTGTAGGAGTGGAAGGAATAGGCAGAGAAAATTATGAGTTGTCTTTCTCCTTTCATTTTCTCGCGTCTGTAGAGCCTGACTAGTATTTCTACCACCTCTCTGCCCCGCTCATTTCCCTCCATCCTTCCCTTCTTTCCTCCTTTCCTCCCTCCCTCTACACTCACACTTACCGTACATCGGGGTCCAGGTCTGAATAAGGGCATCTCGAGATTAAAAATTGGACCTAACGATGGAGGAGAAAAGGCAGGGAAGGAGACACCACGATGAAAAAAAGTTTGGAAAGAGGTAGACACCAACATGAGAAAAGGCAAGCAAGGAAACAGATATCAAGATAATAGAGGAGAGGAGACACGGGAAAAAGCAGACGCCAAAACAAAGTGAGGTCCATCCGATCCGCGAAATAGATCAGCACAAGCAAGGAGAGACGCAAGGAGGAAAAGGAGGCAGGGCTGGGAAAGAAAATCGAGGGAAATGTTAAAAGGAAAAAGGAGTAGAGACGGATTGGAGTGGACAAGGGGAAAATCAACGGCTGAGAGAGACAAAGACACCTTCCTTCCCTTCCTCCTTTCCTCCTTCCCTACCTTTCAGACCCTTGGAGTCATTGCTCGACTTGACCTCCCCGACCTCTCCCCTGTCCGCCCTCCCCCCCATCAGAAGATTACTCGGAGCTCCAAACCATGCCCGAGAACGTGGAGGTAGTTGAGAGTAGAGCAGGAGTGAAGGAGAAGAGAACGACGTCCCTCGCCACCCCTGAGCCAAAGCGTAAGAGTGGCCCTAACCTGAAACTAATGACCAAGTCCCAACTCCGAGCACCTAGGTACTTTTCCCATCATAGCCTCCGCAGCCGCCTGTTCGTCTGTTCGTCGGAGACCTAAAAACAGACAACCCGTTGACATTTTTGCGACAGGAAGCTTTGAAGATGGGCATTTTGTCCACGTACATCAAGTTCTTGGAAGGGAATATGTGTACGAGAGCGTTTGTTTGTATAATGCGGCAAGAGTTTGTCGGAAGAAGCCATCAGTCTGATGACGTTGCCGTCCATCTCGACTTTCATCATACCTGCATGTTGTCGTTGGCACCCGTATCTCTTTACCGGGGTAGATTGACCTCTGTTTGCTTCCTTTCCCGTCGGCATATTTCAATATACGTTAGACAAGGTGCTCAAGAGGCTGGACATCGAAAGGAGGAATGGCGCCGCTAGGCTCTCCCCTTGCTTGTTCTTTTATGGCGCTGGCCACCTTCCTTCCGACTTTTGTTTTTGGTTTTTGGCAGTCATCCTTTCCACCACATCGCGCATTAGTAAGACAAAAAGCATCACCATACAACTCAGCTTTCCCTCCTCCACCTGGTGGACGCCGCCGGGGGAGCAAATGGATCGATCCTGAGCTCATCAAACAAAAAGAACTAGAAAAGCGCCAAAGTAAGCAACAGAGAGGTGGTGCTTTCACATCGAAGCAGGGGTTGAGCAGCAGGGATAAAAGTAAACATATGATGAGACAAGCGCGGGCTCAATTAAAGGTTGAAGTGGATACCCTTATTGGGCGACTTACTGGCATCTATGCACAAGTGAAAGATCAGAGCAACAAGATCGTTACTTTTGGCGTGGCAAAGTTCAACCCTAAAGTCGCCTCGTTGACCGCAGAAATTGGGGCCAAACTGGAAAGTCTCCTGCAGCAATTGGAAGAGCTCAGAGGGTCGTTAAAGGAAGGGGAAGAAGATGCGGGCGTTGCTGGGGGAGTGGATACAGGCAGTCGGAGGGAGTCGGACTTGTCCCTGGAGACTTCTACTCTGAAGTCCTTAAGCAATGATCTGGAAAGCTTGTTGCAGCTGATCGAGTCTCGAGAGCGGGAGGTGGACGTATTGCTCCGGTCTTTAGGCATGGAGGAGGAAGGGGAACAAGGGAAGGATTGATAATTGTTTGACCGCACTGGGCCAGGTGAAGAAAGGGAGAAGGGAGCTGCATATAATCAAAGATCCTTGCGCAAATATATTTAATTTTGTTTAGCTCTTTCAAATACTTTGGATAGGAAGGCACGGAAATGGAAAGAATGATGGACAGCAGCGAGACATTCTGAAGTCAGGGTGGCTCGTTTTGTGCCAGGAGCAAGCGCCACAGAGGGACGGCTGGAGAAATCTTTAAAAGGGAAGGAAGACAGGTGTACAATGAAATAATGTGAACGTAGGTCGCTAGTGTTTAGACGAGAAGAACTTAAGACTGCTAGACGGCGAGAAAGCTTGCTCGGAGGCACGCACTTCAAGCAGCGGCCTCGCGGTCTGACTGTTTCTTGTCGTCGTCTTTTTTTCTTCCAAGAAAAAGACAGACGCTATTTTGACTTTTTCCCGAGTATACTTAGATTGAAACGAACACAAACGGTTTTATGGAGAGCAGGACAACTGCAGCACCTCCGCCCTCCTCCTGCTTTCCACCTGAGATCCAGACATTCAAACATCCCCAAAAGCGTAGGCTGCGCGCATCTGCCAGGAAGCCATCACCCCCAAATGCCCGCTCCCGCTCGAATTATACCGAGCAATCGACAGGAGCCGGGTCTCGGCATGCAGCACCGGCGGAGCTGGAAGCAGCTGACGCCCGCCCTCCCCCTCTCCCTCTGCCTCCTGCACGTCGCCCCACACACAGGGGGGAGTGCTGGCGATAAGCCCAGTCGCCGGGTCGTAAATAGGTTCGTTGCGACAGATCAGAGCGCCTGTATCGGCATTGATCAGCTCCAGCGACAGCCCCCCGACGTGCACGTGCCCCGCCGCGTACACGAGCTTGAACAGGCCCCCCGCCTCCCTAAGGGCTTTCAGGTCCGCGCAGTCCTTATCAGTCGAGAAGGCGCAATCGCTAAAGAGCTCGCGGGCAACGTTGAGACTCGTAAGCACGTGTACGCACTGGGAGGAATCAAGGGTGGTGCGAGGGTCGCAGGGGGGGACGTCGTACTCGCCCGCCCACTGCTCCGTCTGGAGGTAGACTTTGAACAGGTGAGCATGCGAGGCGCGAATCGGTGGTGAAGGCTCTGGTTCTTCGTACGTCTCATATACAGGCATCTTGCTGTCTTTGACAGCAGCAAGCCTCCGAACTCCCTCCACTCTGTCGTCGGTAATTTCTCCTTCGGGCGGCTCCCCCTTTTCCTCCCTCCCCACCGTTACTTTCCCTTTCTCATGCCCAGATACAACCGCTCTCCCCCCCTCCTGAACCATTCTCGGCCCTTTGCCCACAATGCCCTCCACTGCGTCCCCCCGCCCTTGCCCGGCCCCCTCCTCGCGGTACTCCTCGTACCAGAAGCGCGCCTTCAGTAGGTAGGTGTCCTCCTCCACTGGCTGCAGCTGCTCCCTGTCCAGCAAGACCATGCCAGGCTCACAGCAGCGGAGGCCACCTTGGTAGGTGGCAAGGGAGCAGACGGGATTGCTCTGGGCCAGCACCTCACCTTGGCAGTGGACCGGGTATGGGGGCTTCCCATCCACCAAATTCGCCCTCAGGTCGAAGGTCCGCCTGTTGGAGCAGGGGCATTCGATCAGTCCGTTCCATGAGTCCCGGGTGGGGTCGGCGCGGGACGAGGCAGGGACGAGGGAGCGAGGTATAGAGGCCCTGGTATTGATAAAATGAAGCTGAATTGGCCAGAAATAGGCGGGGGAGGCAATCAGTTGGGCATAGCCGGGTGGAAAACCTCGGTAGGTTTCCTTATATTCCCCCCCATTGGCCTCACAGAAAACTTGAAGGAGAGGGATGGTCCCTCGTAAGGCAGAGATGGCTCTGGAGACATTCCGTAGAGGAGGAGCTGAAGCCGAGGTCTTGGGGCTCAGACGGTCGCCAAGATCGGGTGGGAGCACGGCGCTCTCCTGGGTGCGCCTGACGCCACCGAAGGTTCCCTGGTCGTGGCTGCTCGTTGACGCCTTGAGGTCAGCGTCTGCGATATCTTTTCGAAAACTACCATCTCGCACGCGGCCCTTACCGCTGTGGGGCAAAAGCAGGCCATGCGTTGCATTTCCTTCCCGACTACCGGTGCTAATTGCTTCCTGCTGCTCAACTTGCTCTTCATCACTTGGAGACGCAGAGGGGGATATGTACCAGGCGGAGCGCAGCCCAAGTATATAATGATGATTGTAAAAATCTGCCCTGGGCACGCTTCGCTCTAGGCCTGTGTTAGAGTCGACTTGGACGACGTCGACCTCCAGACCTGTTACCGCCATGACCGACCCGTTGAAGCGAGCGGCAATGTAAGCAGGCAAGGGAATCGGCGCTTGCCTCTCGTTGCAGGCCTCTCCATACTTGGTAGTCATAGGTTGTGAGTACACCACGAAGGAGTCGCCCCGAAAGAAGGGCGCACGTCCAGGGGCGTTCGCCACGGTGTATGAAGAGGGCCAGGCTTGGGGCGACGGAGAGTCGAGCGTTGCAGCCAAGGTCAATCTTATGCGCCAGATGCCGCTAAATATGAGGACGACTGCTTTTTCAAGCCAATTTGAAGCCATTATATTTTCCCAACTGTTCTTTTAAACGAGAAAACAAGGGAAAAAGCTTCCAGGAAAATTGGGAAGAGGAGGTCACTACACCACTTATGAATCGAGGGCTTCGCATTATACGTACAGAAATGTGAGTGGCATCTTACATGCCAGACATCACACTTTGTCCTGTGTATATTTTGCACGTGAAGTACGGAACGGTACGTGATTCTTTAATGTGGGTGAGGCAACCTCTGAGTTTTGTGAAAGCGCAGTGTAGCACTTGAAGTAACGAGCGGCGGCGCCCTGTCCCTACCCCCCAAGGCGCTAGCAGTGGGCGCAAATCTATCCCGTATAGATTCCACAGTATGATTTTCAGTCTTGACTACGAAAGCTTGTCCATTCGATCCCTTTTACCTGTGTGAAGATGTCCCTATCATCTAATGCGTGTCGAAGTGTTTGGTTCTACCAACGCTTCCCTCCGCATGAGAAAGCCCGCCATTACCTCAAAGCCTTGACAAGTGGACATTCAGTTGCATGTTAAGAGACAACACCTCTGTCCAGGAATAAGTTTATCGGGCGATATCATTTGACTGGGACATTGATAGGGTTATAGAGTGAAGGAATTGAACATAGCCCATCGCATGATTTCGTCATGTTGTTGCTCATACACATGCTACTGGATCGACACGCCTGCGCAGCTTGAGCGGTCACCTTGAGATTGTAGGCTGCTTCACGTGAGCAAGCTCATTTTCTTGTCAAATCTTCGTACCTGCTATGACGCCATCGCTGGATTCTTTCTATTGTTCGATTTAAAAGCAAAGATTGCGAGACTATTTTCAAGGACCCTTGCCGACGTCCTTCCCAAATCCGATGGGTTCCAGATCGCTTGTTGCATTTCTCAATGCCTCAAAAATCAAATGAATTTACTATTTTGTTCTATCGCAGCTGGAAAGATAGACTTCTATCCCATATTTGTAACAGCAAAGTCAGTGACAGATTCTTTCATACCTTTTGCCTGTCCAAGAGTTTCTTAATTGTCCATTTCGTCATTTCGTCCTTCGTTTTCCCGAATCTGCTGCTTTCAATGTCGAACTGCAAATCCTTCTCTTACATCTCAACCTCCATAGCTGATATATTTGCGAAAGAAACTTGACAGAGGCACATATGTAGACACGCACTACCTGAGTTGTAATCCCTCAGTACTTGGGGTCATCCCAAGGAGAGTCCCTGGCGAAGCAAAACTGCACGACATTGACCAGTACACCGCGCTCCCATTGGCCTCGGAGCACATATCCTCCCTTCCCTCCTCCTCTCCCCTATCGTCCTTCCCCAGCGTTGCTTGCGGAGGCACGTGGGGTCGTGGTCTTCCTCTTGTTTGGCAAGGCGATGTTAATGAATATTTTCGGCGTAAAGCTCTTCTGTTCTTTGATCCTGCCTGAAATGATGGGAGAAGAAAGGCGAATGATTGGTGTGAGACAGAGCTTCAGCTGGCAGCATCTGAGGAAGCCGCCAACTGTCGCTTGATGGGACGGGCAGCGAATCGGGGGAGCGATGCCACTTAAAATGGGACGCGTGCATACGGAAATTCGGCCCTCCACCCGAAGCCATACCTCTCTTCGTGCACCGGCTCCGCAATCGCGCAACAGGCATTTCTCCGACATCCACGAATTAAGTCAAGAATGCAACTCACCACTTTCGCAAAGAATTCAGTCTTGTAAGAGCCATAACCCTTGACGTGCTGTCTGCGTGCGTTGGCATTGTGATGATGAACCCGCAGAGGCGAGCACAGAAAGTCGCTCCTTATCCGTTGAACGACAACTGGACGAGAGAGATAGTGTGAGCCTTACATTTTGATGGTCGCACGATGCAGGAGAACCACCCTCCTGGCCTGCCCAGTATGGCACTTCCTGTCCTGTGGGCCGTAAACCTATCGTATTTCAGCAGATTTTATCGCACTTCCTCTCGGTCCCTTTCGACTCGGACTCCCACAACTCTCGATCTATTGCACCTCGCCCCCACTAGATGGTCTCACCACACATTTTCCACCTTCCCTCACTGCCACCCTATGGATGTTCAACGAACTCGACGGGTCTCCCTCGACTTCTTTCTCCCTCCCTCACTCCATCCCTCTCTTGGCCTCCAACATCCGCTACAGACTCCAATCCTTCCTTTCTCTGACTACCACTTCCGGGAGCTTTTCTCTTCCATCCTGCTTCAAGCCGAATGTCTCTCCCCTTCCTTTTTCCCTCCCTCCCCAGCTTCTCTCCGCTGCCTCCAGTCTCCTCCTTCGCCTTTCTTTCTTCATTCATACGCCGTGCTTAGTACTCGATTCTCTTTGAGTTGATAAAATAGTGTAATTGCATGATTTTCAAAACCCACTCCATTTTCCCGCCAGATCGCTTAGCTTCACGTAAGATTTGGGACCGCACGAGGGCGTTCTGTTCCTATGGTCCTGAGGATTGAGCCACCACACATTGTGCCATCTATTGCTCAGCATGGCCCCCACTTTGCCAAAACCTGATTTCTGGGACAACACGAAGTAGTCCATCTCCGCAAAGCTGAGCATGTCGGCAGCGGCCTTTACCAAGGTATCTGCCCTTTCATTATCAAGATTGGGGTTTCCCCCATTTATAGATGTAACGACGTGTTTGTTCGGTGTCGTGTCCGTGACTAGGACATCTCGACCGAACTCTTCCAGAGCTAGCTGTTTGAGTCGATGCGAGTCAGAGAGAAGATACCAAACTATGCGTGTGGTGGGAGCCGTTCTTCTGTGTTCTTGGATCTGCAAGGCGCAGTCAAAAAAAGACTTATAGTCCTGAAGCCGAATATCTTCTGGCTTCGCGGATGCATTATACACAGTGTCGCCAACACGTATCTGAATACCAATACGCAGCAATCTTGGAGCCTGGAGAAGGCTTCGCTCGCTTTGCAGGCTATATTGAGTATCGTGGGAAGCATTGAAGTGCATCTCTGCCAGCTGTGTCTCTGATGCTTGAGTTGTGACATTGTTAAGGTTAAATAGAAAACGGAACGCGCATGAAAATGCAGTATCTGGCCGAAGTCCTGCATCAGAAAGCTCTTCAATGTGATGCGGATTGTCAAAAATTCCGTAAACAGCGCCCCGGTTGGCTGCAACAAAGAGCACCGACTTGTTGCCGCCACCTTCAGGAATTGTGTTCAGGTCGGCCGAGGAATAAAACTTGTATGCACCATTCCAGATATTTACCAGAAACATGCTCCCATAATCACTTATGTTGGGAAGTAAAGCATGAGTGGGGGGGTACTCCCTTTTTCCTTTGAACTTTGCATAGAGATGCTCTGTGAGGACCTTAGGGTCACCCGCAGGCCTTGTCCAATTGATGAAGGGGGCGTCGAAAGCTGTCTCCAACGGTGAAATTTGCTGATATCCAGCGGTTATCTGGAATGCTCTTCCCGTGAGAAGTGCCCAAAAGAACAATGATATGATCCCAAACAACTGGTCCGCCAAGCCTGATTCGGGCAGCACGGCGATCAGATAGCGTGGAGGCCGTTTACCTGATAGGATCTCACGATGCAGTTTCATGTACTCTTCTTGCCAATAACCACACTCGTGAAATGCTTCGGGTCGTTGATATCCTGTGTACGAGTGGGGAGAGCGCCCCCCATGTCCACTTGAAGTTACATATGCTGGATTCAATGAGTCGAAGTTCCATGTATGTCGCTGCCTTCCAGCACCGCAATTAAAGCTCCAAATGCATTTATTTGACATGGGAGTGCCACCAGTAGCCTTCTCCCATGTGTATGACAAAAGATATAGCCACCAACAAAATATCGAAAGGGTAAGCAGCGTTCTTATTCTTGCTCTCGACAAAAGCGACCTCTTCACTTGGGAAAACCGCGTTGCGAGTGATGTCGGGAGGCTTGGCATGAGACGTCGGCAATGTGAATGAAATCTATCTGCTAATGCTAGTGATCCCCTAGTTTTCGTGGCAAAAGTTAAGAAAGTTATTAGATTATGCGTGAATACTGCGATGTCTAATAGCCAAGAGTGTCAAGAGCGTAGCAGGACTCAAGACGCTTCCATTCTCGATAAAGCTATGACTGTTTGGGAATTATCTTGGTCTATTCCAGCCTATATTTTCTCGTAGTGAGTCGATTTTAAAAAGCATATGCGAGATTGAGATGAGCCGCCGTGCTCTAATGCAGGGCCAGACTCCACATGATGGTTCACTGATATTTTTGACCTGTTCATTGCTCGGAACAAGACGTTTGAAGGGATGTCATCAAATTTACGGACCATGAACACCATGGTTATCTACGCGACATATCAGGGACATGTCACGACCATCTGCTTGATATATTAGTCCGATGGAAAAAGACTTACCGACAAATACAATTCTGTCTCCTCAGCTCTACCTTGTACTACGTACATCCTTATGTGTCATTAACAGTTCGCCATGCTTAGTTAGCTTAGTTCGCTATCCATGATCGGGATCGATGAGCATTTGTTTTACAGATGTCACGGCGCTGCTGTAAGTCATACGCTTCATCTTTATCTCCCACACTATTCTTTTAAATACTAAATACTCGCACGCGAGTCGGCGCGGTCGCGTTGTCCTTGCAACACAAATAATATTAATTATTATTTCGGGATTATGGACCGCCTCAGCTTGAGCCCTCCTGAAACGGCTACGGGGGCCGGCGGAACGGCCCAGCCGCCGACACGAAGGGAGTCACCCCATCTAATATTGGTCATTCATGCGAACGGCCAATGGACTGCTTATCAGTCATGACTCTTGCATAAAAGTGCATCCGCTCCACAGGACCGCGCCTGTCCGAATTGAGGGTGTTCAAAACGAAGGGGGGACTACGGGCGCTCCCTCGCGGGCTTATGGGCGGAGCCCTAGGCAGAAACGCATCTTAGAGTGTCAAAAACGCATTTTCCAATCACAAATTGGGAGCCCACATATTTTGTCAGGTCAACCTTACCAGCTACAGTGTCATTCGTGTGCTGAATCTCAACAGCGATTGACGACCCTCATCGGAGACCCCTAGTAGGGGTTACGACCCTGACCGACACGCGATATCATACGGATGATCCAATATAATTACTTCGGGGAGTGAATATTTGAAGATAAATCGTAACCCTAACCCGTAGTTTAGAGCATCGCCTTTGAAATCAGTTCCACTTTTGTGCTAATAGAAACAATTCTAGGGGATGCAAGGGCCATAGAATGCTCCATATATATTCTTAAAGCCAAATTACCAAGGACTAACGGGAATGCGCGAGAGTGAGTGCTCTACTGAGATGGCGGAGTGGGAGTGCACACTTCTCTATGATACAGCCATTGGCTGAGGTTCACGACATTGTTAAGAGTGAGCATGGATTCCATCTCGGCACCTTCAAGTGTAACAGCATCGGAGTAATGGTATTATTGAGGTTTTGCGTGGGTGTGAAGTGGTTGGGGGTGGCATCTCGTATCGAGTGAACAGGGGGTTGTCGACAAGTTGCAATGGTCGAAGGCACATGGCTGATAGTAGCTCAGTATATATCTTACATAGATAAAAGTATAGCACGAATTTATGTCCATACTTTGAGTATTTCGGATGTGGGCCGCACAGGAGCGATGTAAAAGGGTAAAAAGAGAGAAAGCGAAACTCGAAGGCCAAAGAACAACATAACACGCCTGTGCAGCTTGAGCGGTCTCCCTGGTACTGTAGGCTGATTTATGTGGGCAAGCCGATTTCCTTGTCAGAAACTTTTGGTATCTGCTACGTATCGTTGGGTCCTGAAAATTTTTAGACTTGTGACAAAGGAGTACGGGACTGCTTGTTGGACTCTCTCGAAGTCTTTCTCATGTCCAATGACATTCCCAGGTCTATTGCACTTCTTACTGCCTCAAACATCGAGTTTCATTCTTCGTTCTATCGCAGCTGGAAAGATAGACTTCTATCCCATATTTGCAACAGCATATTAAGTGACAGACTCTCTCAAACCTTTCGCCTGTCCAAGAGTTTCTTGATTGTCCATCTCGTCATTTCGTCCGTCGTTTTCCCAAATCTGCTGCTTTCAATGTCGAACTGCATTTATCGAATCCTTCCCTTACATCTCAACCTCCATCGCTGATATATTTGCGAAAGGAAATTGACAGAGGCACATATGTAGACACGCACTACCTCAAGTTTAATCCCTCAGTACTTGGGGTCATTCCAAGGAGAGTCCCTGGCGAAGCAAAACTGCACGACATTCACCAGCACACCGTGCTCCCATTGGCCTCGGAGCACATCTCCTCCCTCCTCCTCTCCCTTCTCGTCCTTCCCCAGCGTCATGACCCCTCCGCCATGCCTCCTCCCTTCCCTCCACCCGCCCACGTAAGTCTTTCCGTCCTGGCGGCAGACAAAGCGTCCCTGCCCGTGCCGCCGGTCGTTCAACCACTCGCCCTCATAGACGTCTCCGTTCATATAAGCCAGCACACCGTGCCCGCAGGCGAAGTCCTTTCGCCACTCCCCCTTGAACACGTCGCCGTTCACATAATGCAGTGCCCCTAGCCCCTCCTTCTTTCCCTCCCTCCACTCCCCTACATATTTGTCCCCCCCTGCGTAGGTGAGAGTTCCCTTTCCATGGGCCGTGTCCTGCTTCCAAGAACCTTCATACTTCTCCCCATTTCGGTAGCAGAGGATGCCATGCCTGTCCATGGTAGGCGTTGAAAAAAGAATAGGGCAAGTGTGAAGGTCTGCGACAACACCGTGCGTTCGAGCCCCCGCCGCCCCACGCAATAGCCCCGTCTTTCCCGCCCAGTCGCTTACCCCTGCTTCATGTCCTCCACAAAGTCCCCCTCGTATCGGTCGTGGTTAGGATAGGTGTAAACCCCCTGGCCGTGCATCTTGCTCTCCTGCCATTGCCCCTCGTACACAGAGCCGTCCGAGTACCAGTACTTGCCTTTGCCCTGCATTTTGTCTGGGAGGGAGGGGCGAAAAAAGGGGGGAGAGGTGGCTTAGCGCAAGGCCGCCAAGACACAGGCCTCGAGGGCTGTTCAACCCCTTGGAAACGGGCGTGGTTCTCACCTTCCTCCCACTCTCCCTCGTACTTCTCCTTCGTAGCCCCGTCTTCGGAGAGATAGAGCATAACACCCTGCCCGTGCCGCTTGTCTGGAAATAATGAGGGGCCAAGAGAGGGAAATAGAGGAGGAAAGGGCGAGAGACAAGAGGTTTGAATAGCTTAGGAAGTCAGGAGGAGGCCTATATGCGGGAGAGTGACAGACCCCTAACTTACCACACATCCATCCCCCCTCGTACGTGTCCCCGTCAACGCAGGTATACACGCCGACGCCTGTGATGATGATCATGGCCAAATTGTGAAGATCGAGCGCGTGTAGGTGAGCCTGTCCAGAGTATCTCTCGTGGCGTGGCCAAAGCCATCTTGAGACGATCCTCAGTGCCCCGGGACCGCATGCCATAACCATGTCTTTCTTTCATAAGTGAGCAGAAGCCTAAAGTACACATAGTATTTCTCATCGTATCAATCTCCTTCCCCCTCCCACCAATTCCCCCCCTTTTCACGTACCATTCATCTTCCCGTCCTGCCACTCGCCCGTGTATCTGTCCCCATTGGCGATGAAAAGCGTACCCCTCCCGTTGATCACGCCCTGTGTCCACTCGCCGCTGCAGGCCAAAATGTGGGGGAAAAAGCACGTCAACAACACAAGCGCTACGCCGAGTACCAGCGCGGGTTCGAGGCTCATCAAGGTAACCAATTTCTCCATACGTTACGTTCTTATCATCCTCCACCCCGACCCTCTCACCTGTACTTATTCCCATTCGCAAAGCGGGACTCGCCTTTGCCGTGGATCTTGTCGTTGTCCCATTCTCCTGAGTTGATGTGGAGTGGGTAGAATCATATGGTCAATGTAGGAGAGGGCATGTCGGCGGTCACGGAGGAAAGGGGTGCTGAAAGAGCTCTGACCCATTCAGGCTGCCCACGCACCTGTATAGACACTCCCGTCCGCATACGTGTAGGTGCCCTGTCCGTGGCGCTTCCCGTGCACCCAGTCCTGGTGAAGGATGTGCAACTCTCAGCAACGAGTCGTGCCTGCTTTTTCCGACACCGGCAGCTTGCAAATGTCCTCTGCTAATCCTGGACGACCCTCCCCAGTTTTCCATCCACGCTCACTCTATGCACTCGATGCACTTGGGCGCCAAGTGCGTCTCATGCCCCTCAACCTCCGAGGTTCCCCCCTCTCACCCACCCCTTCGAAGCGCTCGCCATTCGCGTACTCGGCCTCGCCCCGGCCATGGAGCGTTCCGTCCAAGATATTACCTCTGCATGCATGTACGCGAGACAGAAAGAGGAAGTTGAGGATTTTTGTGATATTTCTAGGTACATAATCAGCACAACTTTGCTTCTTAGTGTTCAAAGACGGACGAGTTTTAGTCTGTAGCGACCACGCCGTGACGTGCCACTCCGGGTGCGGTGCTCTTGTCGTGACCCATTTCTCAATTCCCAGCTCCCAATCTATTTCTTTGAGTCAATTGAAAGCCTTGTCCTGACAATGACAGGAATTTTCGATGGTACTGCCCGTACTTCCTTACCACTCTTCAAGTACCCACCTGTACGATGTGATCATCATGGCTAATCGACCCCTGCTGCTAGCTCTGCTGAAAGCAACTCGCCGTCTCTCGAAAAGTATGCAACGCTGCCAATACCGTCGGAAGTATATACGATTCAAGCCTGCATGTCGGTAGGTGATTTTAACGCTGTCAGGACTGGCTTGTCAAAGCAAGTTTAGTCCCGACTGTCGCTGAAAGTGCTTCAAAGAAGAGGCGAGCGAGGCGGGCCTGCCCGTGACTACGGAAATTGAATGTAATCTACACCCATCTCACGCACGATGGCATTAAAATCATGTCTGCGTAAAAACCCTTGATCAGATATCTGTTTGTCGTCTTTTGGCCGTTGTAACGCGAAAAAGAGACGCGCCCATGGAGCGCGAGGCAGCGGCTCGGATCGATCCCTTTCCCATGGAAGAGGAGCAACCACCTTGCAATTTTGCCCCCGATTGAGGCGTGCCGTCATTAAAAAGTGCTATGTGTAAACTTTGTAAAGTTTGAGAGTAATTAAATGCCTGCGCGCCGTGTTGGAAGGTTTGCAAAGCCTCTTGAACCTTGTGGTCAGACTAGGCCACCTTACATCCCGCTTGGTCACCTCCTGACTTCATCAATAATTCATTTTCAACCAGATCCCTCAACCGCGAGCCCAAGCCTACGATGTGGCCTCTTTTATCTGTCTTCGTCCTCCTTCTTCTCATCGGGGCCTCCGGGCTTTCCGCCAGGGGCGTTACACAGCTCAGGGAATCATCCCCCCTCCAAAATCCTTTTCAATTGCTCGCCCCTGCGGATGCCTCACGCACCAGCCTGGTGATCATGGAGGAGGGCATCCAGGTGCTTGAGTCACTCGAGGGCCCCGTCGCGGTAGTTGCTGTGGTGGGGCCGTACCATACGGGCAAGAGTTTTTTGCTGAACAACCTGGTTCGAGGCCTGAAAGCGCGGCGCGCGTCCGAGACCGACACAGGGGACAAGGTAGCCGAAAGCGAGGAATCATGCCTTAATCCCGACAATACGACGACGTTTGGAGTCTTTGAGGTGGGAAAATCCGTGGATCCGTCCACAGCGGGGGTATGGGCCTACCATCAGCGCGTGCGCCTTCCGGCCCAGGAGGCTTACCCCTCCGCCGCCCCCCGGAAGGAGGAGGAGATCGATCTGCTCCTTCTCGACACGGAGGGCTTTGCTGTCGCGAACGTGAGTGAGGCCTACGATGCCCAGATCTTCGCCGCCGCCACCGTGCTGAGCAGTGTCTTGGTTTACAACTCTATGCACCTGATCGACGCCAAGGAGCTCGAGTATCTGGACCTGCTGGCGCACAACACCCAGCTCTTCGCCCTCAAGGCCGCCACCCACTCCCACACACAGGCTTCAGAGGTTGCCGTTCTCGGCCCCTCTCCCTCCTTCGGACTCCAAGACGTCTTCCGGCTTCCCCCCCTTCTCTGGTCCGTCCAGGCCTTCACGGTCGACCTCCAGGGCGAGAGCTGCACCTCCTGGCTCACGCGCCTCATCAAAAGCACCGTCCTCAACGGGCACCAACGCCGCTCCCACCTTGCCGCCCCCGCGGAGCAGCGCCTGGGCTTGGACGGACTCTTCCCCTCTGTGGAGTGCCAGACTCTCTTCCTCCCGGCCACCTCCCGCCCCTCCCTCCACCGCCTCGCCGCCCTCCCGCCCTCCCAGCTCTCCCCTGACTTCCTCGCGGACGTGGACAGCCTCCTTACCCGCGTCCTCGCCTCTCTCCAACCCAAGACGCACCGAAGCTCCGAAGCCCAGGAGGGTGACCCCGCGCCCCTCCCTCTCTCCGGGGCGGGGCTGGCCGCTCTGCTTCACCTCGTCGTCGACGGCTTGAATCAGGGCCAGCTCTGGAGCATTCCCTCCCGCTGGTCCTCCTTTTCCTCCCACCTTCGCCTCTCCTCCGTCCGCGCCGCCGTCTCCCATTTCGAAAGTGAAGTCACCTTGGGCTTCCGGAACGCCACCCCACCCTTGCCCGCCCCGGAGATGGCGAGCCTGGTCCGCCGGGTGCGCAGAGAGGCCACAGAGCTCGTTCCCCGCCTCCTGGTGGGTTTGGAGCGAGGGAGCGTGCGCGAGGCCGTCCGGGAGGTGGAGGCCCACGTGCGGGAGCTGGCATACAAGCTGACCCGGAGCAACGAGGGACAAGTCCGGGGATTCCTGAGGTCGACCCGCGAGGCCCTGCTCGCGGGCGATGCGGCGGACGCGGACACCTTCCAGAGCAACGGCCTCCCAGTGACCTCGTCCGCCCTCAAGGACTGGGGCAAGGCGAGGGAGGAGGCGCTGGGCGCCACCTTCCAGGCTCAAGTGGGGCCATACCGGGACGAAGGGAAGTTCGTGACCGAGGCGCGGGAGCTCCACGCCCAAAGCCGGCTTCACACGGAAAAGGTCCGAGAAGCGAATGCCGAGGCCCTCACACAGCTCCTGAGCAGTGCGGAAAGCGTCTGTCTGACCGCGTACGAGGCCTCCGTGGCGGCCGCCCTCAGTCCCGCTCTCCCCCCCGTCCTCCCGGCCGCCCTCGAGTCTTTCCACCTCCCCGCTCTGGCGAATGCCACGGGGGCGTGCCTGGAGGGGGGGGCCGCGGCGGCGTTCAGGGAGGAAACCAAGTTCAAGGCGACGGTCGCGAGCCTGTCCAAGGCCGCTGTGGCCCATTACCAGGGCCTGCGGGAAGCCAACAGCGCCCGCCTGGACGCGCACTGCCAAGCGGCCCGGGCGACTTTACTGGAGGAGGTACGGGCGGCGCTGGGCATGGGACAGGCTGGGGAAAAGGGGATCTGGAAAGGGAAAGGGAAGGGGAAGACGGGCAGCGCGGACCCCAGGACGGCCACGGACGAGGCGGCTCTGGAGGCAGCGGTGGATCGAGCGGACGCCCTGCAGAAAAGCTACCCGGACAAAGTGGAGCCGTTTGGGGTGACTAGCGAATGCCAAGTCCATGCGCGCGCGCTGGAGGGAGAGGTAGCAGGCCTGGTGGAGGAGGCGAGGGAAGAGGTGGCGGCTGCGCTGAAGGCTGCCCTGCAGGTGCCGCTGCAAGAGATCTGTAAGGTGGTGGTCGAGGCCAAGTGCCCGGCGATTTACTCCGCCCGCGGCCTTCGCGCTACGGTGCAAGGCGAGTGCGTTAAATGGGTCAGGAGGCACGATGCCGTGGGGGCCGCGCTCTCGCCCCGCATGCTGAAGCGGGTCCTGCTCCGCTTCATCGATGAGGAGCTGGGGGAGTGCCACGCGCAGGTGAAAGAGAGAGAGGTCGAGTGGCGAAAGCGATGGGTGCGGTTGGGCATGACAGTTCTGGTTGTCGTCTCTGCCACGCTCGTTCTCATGCTTCTCGGAGCTATGGGCAAGCTTCCAGCGATGGTGATGGAGGAAGGGGAGGAAGGGGAACGTGACGGGGTGATGAGTATGGAGGGGGAGTACGAAAAAGAGGGATTGAGTGGCATGTTGGGCGTGAGTTCCCCCACCCTGGCTCGACGACGACGTCGCAGTAGTATTCTGGGATTGCTCTCTCCTTACAAAGGTAAGTAGGAGTGAAATATCCGTGGTCACTGTCAATATCTCGTCGAGAAAGAACAACGAGGAGCTGGCATCGGAAAGTCTGGGAAGAGTAATAAAAGCGCAGATTAAATTGAAATGAGGCGAAAAGTTGCATATATTGTCATTGTCAATGTGGCATCAAAACAGTTCGTTCGAGAAAAGGGGAGCACAATCGACTAGAAAAAAAGTGAATTGTAAGGAGACCAGTGGAAAGCTTTAAGGAATCAAGGGGTGAGTCTGAGTGAAAAAAAATGCTTCCGTCCATTATTACGTCATGAAATACACTTATTTTTTGCCCCTTCTTGCTTGTTCTGCCTTCGACTTACATTTCAACAAAGCTTATTAAAAAGAAAAACAGCAAGGGAAAGGATGGGAGCGTACCGTCGCATGCACAATTCACGCAATAGTCGGCCTCTCTCCGAACAGTCCCAAAAAGCCTATATATTTTCGGCAGATACATGATTTGTAATTCATATGCCGACTTATTGGTACATTGTAAATGTTGCGGCATTGGCCATTAGATTTGCGGCTCGAAAGGTGTGGAACGCCTGGGGGCCACGAGAAGGACTGTATGCCGCCATGTTTGATTAAAGCAATCGAGGCGTGTCCCATCATTTTCTTCTTTACGATGCGTCGCCTGCTCTTACCGGGTGCTTTTCTATCCATGCTCTATCACGGGCATTAATCGCTAGATGAAAGACGCGATGTTTCATGTTCTCCTGCGGCTGAGTGCGAGAGCCGGGACTAGGACATGATTCCATCCCAGTGGACACGCTTTCCTCATTTCCTCCTATTTTTTCCTTCATACTATGTGCTTTACTCTGTAGGAACTCGCTTTGCTATTTTGGCGCTCCGGTCCTGAGTTCTTGTCGTGGAGATTCCTTCTAAAAGTACCTCCAATCATCATGGTAAACTTCCCCTTCACTTGTCACACGCTACCGTATATTCCCTCCAAACTTTGCTTAGAGACTTCAGTCTTTGCGTTTCTATTCTGCTACTCATATTTATGTTTATGTCAAAGCATTTCTGCTGCTTTGATTTCTCATGTCGTTTTGTGGATGAACATTCCTTGTTGTCATTCAGTGGAGCGCACATGTGCCTGCACGCCCAAGTCTTGCCGCTGCTCTTCCAGTCCACCAGCACAGCTCTTTCCTAGGCCACATCCTTCTTTAAAACTTAGACGATGAAAGTCTACCTGTGTTCTCTTTCCGACAAATAATTTCGCCCATGCCGTTTCGCTGTTATCTTCTCTTCCCCCGACCTTCTCATCCCCTTTCAGGATTTTCAAGGGCAAAAACTATCGGAGTATTTATATTACTACCTCATTGTACTCTGCGGCGCGGCTGGCTGGATTTACGGCTACATGCAACAGTCCTTTCTCCCGACGTTTTATGCATGGGCGGTAGGCCTGGCTCTCTCTTTGATCGTCTGCACGCCGGACTGGCCTTTTTACAATCGACACCCCGTAGCTTGGCTGAAAGAATTCCCACGCCCGTCTTCAGGGGGGGGGGATAAGAAAGATTGACCTCGGCAACGTACTAACAGGCGTAAAGAAACAACAGAAGACTGCTATGGCACGTCCTTACTGGCGAGCGGGACTGGAATTTTGTTTGTCTCTCTCTGCGGGTATGCACCGGTGCTGAAGAAATTTCATGGTATCCATATCCTGTCGAAGACACAAGTGAATGTGTCGACGGAAAACGCGCTCATAACGATATTTGACATGCTGAAGTATCTGAGGAGGAATCATGCTCTCCATCGAATTCGTCAGTGAGGAGTACTGTGGATTCTACCTTTTCAGCCCAGTGAGCTCGCTTTTTCATCTCATTTCTTTTCGTTAGACAATGTATGCGATGAGCATTACGAGCGTGTACAATTTCTGTAGTCGTGTGCACATGTTCGCGATTGCGTCGTACATGCGGCAACATCGAAAGACAGCTTACATTTTTCGAGCCTCCTCTTTTGGTGTTACAAATGAGTAAAGAGGAGGTGGGTGATTAAGCAATTTTTGAAAATCTGTGCGCGAGCAGGAATAAATTCTTGTAAGCGTCAATTCGCGCAACTGACCATTGTGTTGCAGCATCGTGCTGCAGCAATGTTTCTCCCCTTTCCTTCGAAGATGTCATTTTATGACCAAAAGTTAAAATTTTAGATATTATAAAGTAGAAAGTTTAATCAATCTGTCATCTCCCATCGCGAGCTATATGCAGGCTTTTTCTTGCTGCTCTACATCTCCACACAGGCCTCAACATAAAATCTCCTTCATGGTATCTGCTCGTATCTGCCAGGGCGTGCATCTAAGAGCATCTGCTAGAAAATAGCCATCGTATAATTGGCTTCTCGCATCACTATTATTTTATCCATGTTTGCCGCGAATAACGAGATTTAAAGCCATGCCTGGAATGCGGGCAACGCGTATGTATTGCCGAGACACGTAAACAACTTCAACGCACAAAATAACGCGTTGGAGAGACGCGGTACTTCCTTACCATCGTATTCTTGTCTTATTTGAGCCTATTCCACAGTGATAACAGCATTCTTTCATTACACATATTGAAATTATAAATTTTCGGCTTTTATCGTTGAAGTTTTCAGTAGAATGATCTCAGAAGTGACGGAGTTTTCAAGAGATACTACGGCGATGTCTGAGGTACGTTTCTTCATGCCATGTTAGGGTTACCGCATTGAAACGTCTGATTATATTCACTCGGAGTGATGCCTCTTTATTGTGACAATTTCTTACCTTTGCATGATTATGGGCAGTACGGAAGTTTTGCGAAGAAAACCAGAGTCGGAGCTGCAACGGGCGGGCCTGTAGCAAAGTGTCCATCTATCCTGTCACTCGCTCTTCTCGTGGTCCTCACACTGGGATCATGTAATGCTTTGGTGTATAAAATCATGTACCAAGTCTATGGTTCTGATGGCGCGTTTTTTGTTTCGACGGGCGTCAACGTTTTGTACATTATCTACGGCGGGCTTTTGCTGTACCCTCGGATGCTTTTCACTGATAGCATCACGCCCGCTATGAAAGCCCTGCCGAAGCGCCGATTCATAATAATGGGATTCCTCGACTGTTGCGGCACATTTCTTGCGGCGATGGGTGCCGTCTATACGCCAGGGAGTGTGCAAACCCTCCTGAACCAGACGCTCATCCCGACCACCATGATCGTCTCAGCCTGCTTCTTGAGGACACACTTCTCCAACGTCCAATTAGCAGGGGCGGCCCTGGTTCTGATGGGGGCCGCGGTCACTGTCCTGCCTGCCTTTGTCACGGCGGAGAGCGATAGCAACGATGGGCATGGAGCGAGCCCTTCTCAATCTCGGTGGTACGCGAACCTGGTCTTTTTCGCCAGCAACCTCCCAGTGGCGTGCTCCCAAGTGGTAGGGCTCCTGGGTTGGGATCTCACTTGCGTGTCACTTGCGTGGATATCGATGGGAATTTGTAACGAGGGGCGCAAGTGGATGCACCAAACTCGTCTCCATTTTCACCTCGTCTTTACCTTGATGGCCATGCACCTTTCATTAGCCGGGGAAGAGGAGCGAAAGCGCCGCGAAGCAACAATCTCTCACCCCCCTCCTTCTACTATCTTTTTTTTTGCACGCCTCCCCTAGTACAAGGAGAGGGCCTTCAAGCGGGACAGCGTTGATGTCCTGTACCTGACCCAATGGGTGTCTGTCTTCCAGTTCTTCTTCGGCCTGGCCCTTGCTCCTCTTCAAGCCCTCCCTGGCATCGGCAGCGCCCACGGCGTCCCTCTCTCCTCCATCCCCACCGCATTCCTCGAAAGCTGGGACTGCTTCCTGGAGAAACCCACCTCCGTGTGTCACGGTCAGTGGCCCGCCCCCTCCCTCCTCCTGCTCGCCTTCTGCGCAGTCAACCTTGTCTTCAACACGGGAGGACTCTACGTCTCTAAGCACGGCTCCGCTGTTCTCAACGTGATCACCTACGCGGTTCTTCTCCCCGTGACCACCCTCATCTTCTCTTTACGGCCCCTCATGGGTGCCTTCACAGAGCCCCTGTCGGCGAGCACGGTGTTGGGCTTGCTCCTGGTGCTCCTGGGATTTTATCTCTATCAAGAGCCAATGCTATGGCTGGGGAGACGCGACCACGGAAAAGGCGTAGATGGGGGGGACGAAAAGGGTAAAGTGCTCAGGGAAGGACTGGAAGAGGACGGAGGGGGAGCGCAGACGGTGGAGGAGGAGGAGGAGGAGGAGGAGGAGGAGGAGGATGAGGAGGAGCAAGGCACTATGGGCATACACGTGCCTTCCTTTCAGGAGCGTGTGGTGGCAGGCTTGGGTCCAGCCATCTATCAGGCTCATACACAGGGGCATCCCTACCAGTTGGTGCCTCCAATGGTGAATGTAGGGGTCTCTGATGCTTCCATTTTTAATGTGGAGTGATGGGGAAGTTGTACAGAGCATGTAAAGCAACAGGACAGAAACGCAGCGTATACAGCGCTATCACATTTTCTAAGACGAATCTTATACGACATCTCATTTTGTAATTCGTCTGCGGGATCGGAGTTCTCTTATACCCATTTCTTTTGCTCATTGTCCTTTTTAAGTCTACCTTTTCCATCCATACATATCTCATCCAAAATCCTTTCATTTTTTCTTCACATGCTCTATCGTGCTGCACTTTTTCCAGCCTCCGGATGTTCTTTCAGCCATTTGGGGCTGTATGAGGCAGGTACTTTATCGATCAATGCAGCCATAATCAGATCGTTCTCGGTCAAACCTCCTACCGCGTGTGTGTACAAGACCACTTCTACTTCCCTGTAGCTCGTCAGGTGTAAGTCTGGGTGGTGGCCTTCGCACTCAGCGACAGCTCCTACTGCATCTATAAAAGCAAGGGCAGCGGCGAAATTTTTGGCCGTGAAAGAACGAGAGAGTCGCTTATGATCTTTACTTAGACGCCACAAAGGGAGTGAGGGGAGGACGGCTTGCACGCGCTCGATCGACAACGCTGGAAGTCCTCCTTCGCACGGAACGCAATGCTTTTTTGCGTCACGAGTGCACGAGGGCGGGCTGACTTCAGGAGCAGATTCGCTCATGCTATGGCAATAAGAGGTAGATAGTGCAGCAGGGGAGAAGGACACTTGGAAAGCTGCGCTTACGGCAACAAGGACCACGCAAGGTGTTGACAGAAAAAGCTGACGCATGCACTGCCAATGCACTATGAATGAAATGTGTGTTAGTCGGGAGAAAGGGCCGCCAAGCATTTGTCAAAGAGAAAGATAACCAGGCGTGCCGCACGGAGGCACCGGCATGATGCTAGCGAGACGATAACAGGGCTACTGCAGGAACATTAAAAAAAGCTGTACGCCCCCACGTATGCGTCAAAGGAAACATTGCCTTCCACGCTCTTCGCACGCGCCTTTCGAGTACATAAGTTAAAACTCATCACAACTATGATCAATTCTACTAGCAAATGCAGAAAGAAGTTGTTTGGGTTGTTTTGTGCAGTGACAGTCGCGTCTTCAACGCGAAGTGGGCTGCAGCTGCCTCCCTGCTTTTCTCAAGCATAAGTCAATTTATAGAGACTAAGCTCCGTCTCCATCAACGCTCAGTGTGTAGCATTTGCATCTACAGATTCAAGATGATTGCACGGGTGGACCATTTTACGTGAAGCTACCTGCCACGGCAACAACAGCACCGTCAGAAAGCTTTTTGAAAAGAGGTCTCATATATTTTGCAAGCAAGTCATTAACAAGGAATAAACCTCATCAAGAATTTTGGAAACCGATGCATCACATGGGGAACAAGAGGTGTTATCTTCGGTTTCTTCACAGCGCCGACACCTTCTCTCGACTCGGAGAGATCAAGTTGATGGCTTGATTTGTAGGCCATAACACTCACAGAATAGATGTAACCATACATCAAGTGATGTCTTCGAATCACAGAAGTCAAGCTCGCCTAGTATTTCAGATTAGAGTTCTTTTTTACGGTGTGGCATTGCTTTCACAAGTCTAAAACCTCTTTATACGCTCAGTGGTTGACACTCGCGTTCAAACTACCTGTACATATCCATACATAGTTATACGTGTTTTCTGGTCCCATCTCATCACTAGAGATTGACTCATGCCCTCTTCGGTAAGGGACCTTGGAACGCCGAAGCAAAAGCAAAAGGAAGTCTATACCGACGTTCCTTCGCACTTCTTTTTTGGGCTCGGTCACCACACAGATCTAACACACGGCCAGGCAACTTTCTTTTTGCCTCGATTTCTAAATAACTTCGTAGCCTCCATCCCCCTCAATGCATGAACACCGTGCTCGCTGAATGCTTCGCTCTAGCTGAGAAAAAAGGAAGGTTGATCGCCTAAAGCCAAATTAGCACGACCTCCGTTCCAGCTTTTCTCCAACCTTGCCGAGAGGAAGCGCCCGGCACATCCTACATAGTCTCCGGCTCATTGCGACACCTGGAGCCGACGCTTGAAGGCTTGAAGGAGCTGGTCTTTACCGGCCGCATCCAGTTTCCCTTGACCCACCAGCCACTCATTGTACTGTTCGACGCCAGAACGCATGGCATGAGAAAAACGTGAGTTGAGTCCATCCTTCTTAATTTGCTTGCAAAAGACAGCTTCCCGTCTCCCCTCCAAAATGCCCCCTCCGTTTACCTGCAGAAGCTCCTTGCTCACGTGCTGGAGGACAGGCGCCTGCCCGTTGTGCCGCAACGTGAGCTCGCAGCGTGGAAGCCGCCAGGGCTCTCCATCCACCTGTACGCCCCCACAGAATATACCGCGTAAGTCAAGGCTTTATCACTACTTTCGATGCACACGATTGCTTAGCAGGTTCCACAGACTTTGATTCACAACACACAATTGACGACCCTGCTCCTCTGTGCCCAACCTCTGCTCGTCCCGGCATGGTACGCACCTGCCCCGGCAAGAAGCTCTTTGTCCTGATCCGTACTTCCTTTGCTTGCGCCAGTCGAAGCGGTCGATCCAAACCAACCCGTATCCTTCCGAGGTGCAGCACGCCTGAAATGGCCACCACCTCCAAATACCCGTCGTCAAAGCGCGAAGGCTTAAAGGCGCTGTAACGGTTAGGAAAGGGGAAGTTACGAGGGGAAAGGAGGGCAAGCAGTGAAAAAATGGGTTGGAACGGGCAGGAAGGCCGGCAAAGGGAGGGCATTGTACGGGAAAAGCCTTCCTAGCCCGGGGCTCCGCACGAAACAAGCAGGGTGTTCTCTCCGAGGAAAGGGCCGGGTGCCGTTCTCAAGCATGACGATTAAGGACAGAAACCATTGTTTTTCCTCCCGCCCCCCTTCCTTTACCACACCTACCCCTCCATCCCTCCGCCCATGAGATACTCGGGCCAGAGCTCCACGCCCCCCGCATGGGAATTGATGTTGAGGACGATGAAGGACTCGGTCTGGGGGGGCAGCACGATGGGCTTCCCATCACACCAGAGCTCAACCTTGTCCGGCAGGTTCTTGCAGGATCGGACGAAAAAGTCCCGAAGACCCATCAGGGCGTAGTAGAACTTGTTGAGGGTGGGGGACAGGAAGAGGTAGGGGGCGCGGTCGCGGAGCTTGTGGAAGTCGAGGGCGACCTGCTCCGATCAGGGCAGGCAGGGGAGGGGGAGGATGGAAGGAGGGTGGGGAGGGTGGAAGAAAGTATGAGACATGACTATTTCAACCCCGCTGCACGAGCTCTCCAGGGAGAGCCACGGGGGCAATCACATCAGGCAGGGCCCCCCTGCTCCTCGTGCTCTCTCTTCTTGGCCGTACGCCCTGTCGTCTCACCTTCCCGTCCACCCCGATGCCCAAATACCCCAGCATGTACTTGACCGGCTGTCTGTGCCGGTCCAAGGAGGGGACGGCCTGAGGAGAAGGTGGTCGAGGCGGAAACGATTTGAGCCAGTACACTGAGTATAGTCGTTCCTTCGTGAGCATCTTTCGCAGTTTTTCTTCCCGTTACCTCTGTCATGCGCAATTCCCATCGATCCATCTTCCTCTCCATGGCGCGGGTCAAGTCCGAAAAGACGCCTGGAGGGAAGAGAAAGGATTCAACGCGTCAAAATGGTCACACAGTGCATGTAATGTTAAATCACAAGGGAGGTGCCAAAAGGTGGGAGAGGAGAAAAAAGCGTGTGGAAAACGCGTACTTAGGAGGTTGGCATCGGCGGCATCGTTACTCCATGGGAAGTAACCGCCCGACCAATCGTGACCTGGAGGAAGAGAGGGAGTGAGAGAAAGAGGAAGGAAGCAGGGAGAGAGGGAGGGAGGGAGGAAGGGAGAGGGAAAGATCGGCACGTGAGGAGGAACAAGGGCAAGAGCGGCTCAGTGGGCGGGAAGAGGGAGGGGGCGTACCAAGATTCCAGTCCAAGACTCGGGCGATATCGTTGCCGGTGCCCAGGGGGACGATGGCGATTTTGGGAGGGCCTGTAGGGAGAACGAGGGACGCCTGGTGAGCAACGGGGCTGCGTTCTCCCCCCCCGCCCCTCCCTTCCTTCCTCCCTTCCCTCCCTCCCTCCGTACCGTGCTTCCACTCCATGCCGTCCACGACCTCGAACACACGGGAGGCCGTGCCGTCTCCCCCGCAGACGAGGAGCGTACAGCTGTTGGGGAGGTGGCAGTAGAGGGACAGGGCCTCCTTCAGGTCAACCTGGAAGGGAGGGAGGGAGGGAGGGAGGAAGGGACAAGATATGATAGAGGGCGAGACCTCAATCAGGCAGACGGTTGAGGAGCATGTCCTGGGAAGTTCCGCGTCACACATGACCAGTCTCCTCGAGCCCTTAAGACCCCTTGTCTAAGAAGCCGCATTTTGTGCCGCTCCACGGTTAAGTCTTCAATTCCAGTCGCCACCTCCTCCTCCGCTCTGCCTTCGCCTCTGTCCCTCCCTCTCCTTCGCCCCTACCTTCTGGATGTCGAAGACCTGGGCTCGGCTCAGGGCCGCTCTAAGGCGCTTGAAGAGATTCTTGCCCTAGGGCGAGGGGGAGGGAGGGAGGGAAGAGGGAGGCAGAGAGGAAGGGAACGAGGCGGCATATCAACAGAAAGGAATGAAGGAATGCAGAGAGAGGATTATCCTGTCTGCTCGGATCTTTCTCCCCTGCTTTACCTGCCGGCCTCCACTCTTGCTGTTGACGATGGCGATGAGAGGGGTGACACTGGGGGGGAGCGTCTTAATGCGGTTGATGCCTGGAGGGAGGGAAAGAGGGAGGGAGGGAGGGAGGGGAGGAGGCAGTCAACCGGGAGGAGACGTTGCGCTCGCCATGAAAAGATTGCCAAGGGTGGAGAGGAGATGGGACAGGGCATGCGAGGGAGAAATCGGTACCGATGGGGCGTTTCCGCCGGGGTCGAGGCAATCCTCGGCGGAAGAGGAGGGACCACGGGGAGCGCCTGATGGGCCGCGCGCTGGGGGGGAAGAGGGAAGGGGGTGGGACACCCAGAGGGAGGAAAGCAGAAGGAGTGCCCGGCTTGCCCTTTGTGGCCTTTCCCATGTCGCTGCTGCTGTCTCTGGGATTCATGTGCCCCGGTTTCCACGCAGGAGGGGCTATGACCCCTTCCTGCCCCTCCTCCTCTTCTTCCCCTCCCTCCTCCTCCTGCTCCTTGTCTTCCGCCGCACCCAAAGAAGAGGGGGCAGGGCGATGGCTCGGGTGGAGAGAGACGCGGCGGCGGCCATCCAGGCCCTGGTGCTGGTGGGGGTGGCCCATGGCTTTGTGGTGCCCTGGTAGGGAGATGGACGACACGAGGATATGGGGGAGAGGGCAGTGATGAGTCATGGAGAAGGGCACATGAGCGATGGAACGATGGAGCGGGCGAGTGGGAAGGGAGGGAAGGGAGGAAGGACGAAAGAAGGGATACAGATGAATAGAGTCGTGACCCAGCCACCGAGCTCGGTAGAGGCAAGTCGTTTCCCAAGAGGCACCCGAGAAAGCCTACACATGACGGACCGATTTCTTTCAGCTTGCTCTTCAGCGCGGCGAGCTTGGGAGTTGGGTACTCAACGCGATCCTCCGGCACGATAAAATGAGGAACAGCTGCCTCCACCTCCGCCTGATGCAATGCGAAGAAAGAACGAAAGTCAAGACACGGAGCAAGACGGGGGGCGAAAGGAAAAGTAAAGGCAAGTGTGGCATCATTACACGTCTCCTATTCTCTGCAGCCGCGATCCCCCTCCCGCCCTCTACGACTTCTGCCCCCTCCTTTTCCCCTTCCCTCAAGCTGTGTAACACCGAAGAGAACGTACCCTCAAGTTGCGCGAAGAGCCTCCAAAAAGCCGCGAGAAGGGTCGTCCTAATGCAATCCTTCCTCCTGACGGATTGGAGTGTAGGACAAGGAGGGAGGGCGCTATGAATCGGTAAAAAAGAGGCTTTCAACTTACGAAAATCTAACAGGACGTCCCATAGGACCGCATTCATGAATTAAAATGGGAAACCGGCGCGCACAAAACTAAATGTCTATAAATCGGCTCCAATTTACGTTGCATTGCCTTCAACCACCCCGCTCCTGTCCCTTTTTATTGTACCTGGTATAATGTTGGTGACGCAGCTTAGGATGACAACGCAGAGGGCCGTGCCGAAGTACTGAATCAGCTTCATTCTAATCGCGCGTTGTGGAGAAAAGGTTGCCGATAGCGGCACCACCGGCGCGTGAAGAGGGGACAAGGACAAAATGGCACGGGAGGAGGCGTGCGAGCTTGGATGCTGCTGAGGAGGCCGCCAAGGAGTACGCAGGGAGTTAGACGGGAGGCAAGTAATGAACGCCACGATGGCTGAATGTGTAAGGAAAGAGAGCGCTGACTTTTTGAGGTTTTACTGCGCTTTCTCGATCAAGCTGGGAAGTTAATCGAAGTGCAAGCTGCTTGTTGGCGCCATCAGGTTGTCGCGCTCAGGGGCGAGAATGGGCCGTACGACCCCGTGATCGGCACAAGCAAAATTTGGACCACTCGAACCAAAAATTATACATGGGTGTAGCACTGAGAGTATTCGCTTCTCGTTTTTTTTCGAATTGCAGTGTGTAATAGTGTTTTGGGTGACCGTGTATAACATGTATATAGTGAGATACCCCGTAACCTGTTGCAGGGACGTTCTACTAGGGCGGTGGTACCTTTTTCGTCCGCTCACTCAAAGGTAACTTGTGAGACCAGGAAAATATTTTTTCTTGCATGTCCGAGATCTCGTAGATATTCATGAATCTGGATCGATCGTGCTAATGTCATGGTTTTGAGTCCGCTAGCGTACCTCCCATCGCCCAGCTGGCATTCGCGTTGCCTTCTACTATAAGGGGATGCATTTGACCAACCACAGAGGCCTCAACCCGATAAAATTTCACAATTTGCTTGCTAATGTAGGTGAATTAATCGCCTTTATTGTTTTCTTGGCTTCTTTTTTTTCTTGTCGAGGAAGATGAATATCTTCAGTCACCCTTGGTTTCAGTTGTGTCATGCTTTACGTGGTAGAAGAGTGCAGCATCCATAAAATGTCGTACCTCACAAATTCATGCCTTTACAAGTCAAGATAGCTTGCATGTGGGAAAGAATGAGCTTAAAGAAGGGGAAGGCACTACATTGGGACAGATCGATCGTGTGGACAGCTATCTTGTATCTACCGAGGACACGATTGGACTCGATGACAACGAGAGCCAATAATTATAATAAGCAAAAAAAAGCAATGATCTTCTTGACAATCGTGTACTGTGCATTCATCGTGTTTTGAGGCACGTCGGTTTGTACGCCTGTCTCCACCACGCTGTCTCTTCAGGCCCCTTTCAATGTTTTCCACCAGCATGTCGAGAACAAGAAGCTATCATTCGCTATCCTTCAATTCCGATCAACCTACTCTTCTGGTTGGACGGCGAGTAAATGCGTCAATCGTACCCCCACAAAAAGTGTGCCTCCTGATCTTTTCTCACTGCCACAGTAGACCTCTCTAGTTTGACTGTCCGTCAATACGGGCAAGGCCCAGTTCCTACACACAGCCCGCTTTCTACATGCATACATCACAAACTGCGGATCCTTACACACTCTTTGAAAACAAGTCCCGGAGGTCGTCCGCTACCACGCCTGTTCTCATCGAGATCTCGTCCGCTTTGGGTACATTCCCGGGGAGGGAGGTTTGGTGACAAGGAGGATGGGGCGGTGGTGGCCTGGCGTGAAAAAGCGAGCCTTCTAGTACAAAGGCGTTGTAGCGACGTCGGATGTCTTTCTGCGGATGGAGGGTCAAGAAACGCGCGAGAGAACAAGGGCAAGAAAGAAGGAAGGAGGGAGGGAGGGAGCAAGGAAGGTTTGTGGGTGCAAAGTGGCCACAGGAAGGCAGCCGTGTCGTAAATATGATTTCGTCCGGTGTATGAAAGAGAAGAGAAAAAAAATCAAACGTGTCAGAACGGGGAGACGCCCATCGATACAACCCTGCTTCTCCGTCTCAAAAGGACGGCAAAGAATAAAGAGGAACCTACCTGCTCGTACAGGCTCCGGAGGGCGAAGTAGTACTTGGCGTAGAGGGAGGAGGATATGTACAGGTCCCACTTGAGCTGATTGATAAAGAGGCGCTCGAGCCGATTGATGGACTGGAGAGAAAATTGCGGAAAAATTTGCGAGAACTCCACGTTCCAGGAGGGCAGATCCTGCCAGACTGAACGAGGGCGGGAAAATTGGGAAGGAATTATGGCAAGGCAGAGTTCTGACGAGAAGAGGTCTTCCAAGAGACAGAGTAGCCGAGGTTGAAAAACAAGCGGGACGACTCCCCTCCGTCACATGGTCCATAGATATGTGGGTTGGCAAGACACTCAGAGGGGGTTGATTCAGGCAAGGAGGTTCAACTACCTTTCGAGGCAAGGAGCAATCCACAGAGGACGATGGCGCGCCAGGTGATGGCAACCAGAGGCACATGGGCCACCTCCATGAGCCTACGGGTGGGAAAAAGCGCGGGAATATTCGCATCAGGTGTGAATGATAATGTACGGGCATGCGTGACGAGGCTCTGAGACAATATCCCAGCCGGTGCAAGGTCTATGCTGGCTCTCTGGCGCATCGGCAACCCCCCCTGTCCATTCCCTGTCTACGCCCCTGTGCACAAGATCTTGGAAAATACTATCATCCCACTACTCTGCCCTAGGCGGTCAAGCCCTACTTCTCCATCGCCATCATCTTTCCTTTATCGCTTCTTCCCTTCCTCCTCTTTCCCGCCCTCACTTCCCCCACGGCCTCAGCTCACCACCTTCTGAACAAGCAAGCCTCTCCTTCCATCCTTCTTCCCCCTCCCACCCACTATCGCTCCTTTTACATCCCACTTTCTTCCCTACCTCTCCACATAAATGAGGCAGACCAGGGCACACTCCGACGATAGCGCAGCTTTCTTGAATAGGGTCCGTAAAAAGTGGTAAATCTCGTGCAGGGAGGGCAGGTGGTAAGGTGTCTTGATCTGCTTCATGCTGCCAAGGAAGGAGCAAAGGGAGAGAACGCGGGTCAAGGGGACCAAGGGGGGATCAAGATGGGGGGGGGGGGGGGGGGAGGGAGGGGGGAAGAGAGGGAAG
>Ga0102934_1000295_pt1 | contig 32060 bp, 28 predicted proteins | sample SalPonR2_A_D1_MG_FD_78175 | JGI IMG/M metagenome (GOLD analysis project Ga0102934, IMG submission 78175) | Salt pond soil microbial communities from South San Francisco under conditions of wetland restoration - Salt Pond MetaG R2_A_D1_MG | ecosystem: Environmental > Aquatic > Marine > Intertidal... | reverse complement strand
TGATCCACTAAGAGCTGGACCGCATCCGCCACGGGCCTCGACTTGCTCGAGCGACTCGCCACGTAATCTCCGAAACATTCGTGGCCCACCGTCCAACACCAGTCCGTGAGACCGGCCGCCCGTCGGTAGGCCTCCAAGATCCGGTCCGTGACGCAGCACCGGCTGTCGTTCATCAGGTCCGCCTTGTGGGCCAATAAGACCCGAGGGATGTGCGCAGGGACGTAGTGGGCGAGGAGGTGCTGCCAGGCATCGACGGCCGCCAGCGAAGCCCGGTTTCCCACGTCAAAGACAAGGAAGACACCGGCCACGTGGGTGCAGATCAAGGCGTGGTGACTGGGGGAGGCGGTGAGCTCCTTGTGACTCACGTCCCAAAAGTGCAGGTGCACAGGACGCGTGTCGTCTCGGACACGGATTATGCTGCCCTTATGGGCCGTGGTAAAGTTCGTAGGGAGGAGATTTTCGGATGCGCCCGCTTTGTTGTCCAAGGAGCCGGGGAGAGGTTTATTTCGCACGGTCATTGGTTGCGGGGGGAGGGGGTAGACGATCACGTCCACGCCGACCGTTGGAACATATTGTAAGCCGTGCAAGGGTTCATTGAAAAAGCGACGAATGAAGCTTGTTTTGCCAACCGCGGCTCCGCCCACAAGGAGAATTTTTTGAGTAACTTCGAGCTGAACGGGAGGAAGTGGATTCATAAGGGCCAAGGAGGGGCGCAGACGGGCCAAAAGCTCAGTGTCCGCACACCATGGGTATATAATCCATTTAAAAAGTGCTGTTTTTGATAGATGCATTGGAAAAATGAGGGTTTCGTGGCATTCAAAGGGAAGGGAACCGGACCAGGAGGTGGGCTGAAAGTGAACTCCAGGAACATTAAAACATCGTATGCAACACGACGATTACTTTCCTGTCTCCTAACCACCACAAGTGCCTGTATAGATGCTCCGTACATATGTATCCGTCCGTCGCAACCCTTCCCAGGCCTCGCGGAGTGACTTCCATGCAAGCAGGGGCCTGTCTGGCCGCCTGGGAGGGTCTCGCTAAGAAAGGAAAGCCTCGCCAGCCCATTCCATGCACATTTCAACCTCGACCTCTTCTAACAAGAACACCCCATTCACACGCTCATTATCCCCTCCATACCCTCTTATACAGCAGGACAGTCCATGGCTTCCTATGGCCATCATCAGCCGCAACAATGGTACGCGGGTGGTCCCTCCTCATTCGACACTAGGGCGGGCGCTATGGCGGGCGCACCAGGAGGCTCATACCCCGCCCCTGGCATGAGTGGAGCGGGGACTGTACCGGGAAGCAATTATCTCGCACAAGGAGTGAGTGGAGGCAGTACGATGGTGAATGGCGGTGGTGGGCAGTGGGGGGGGTCCATGGATTCCGGCGGAGGAGAGGAGGACTACTCGATGGAGCCCCCGCTGCTCGTTGAATTGGGCATTAATTTTCAGCACATATGGGAGAAGACCAAGACAGTTTTGATGCCGCTGGGATCCATGGACGAGCATATCATGGACGATGCGGACTTGGCGGGGCCTCTTTTCTTCCTACTCTCCTTTGGCATTTTCTTATTGATGACGGGAAAGGTGCATTTCGGGTATATATACGGATTCGGTGTTTCAGGCTGCATCGCTATGTATCTGGTTCTGAATCTTCTGGTGAGGGAACGGGATGATATGGGAGGTTATGGGGGGGATGTGGGTGGATATGCACGCATGAATGGTGCGTAGATGGGATCGTCCTGATATGGCCTACGGTGGGCAGAGGGATTGGCCTTTCCAGGGTCGTATTTGGCTAAAACCTGTCCGTGCCGATGCCTTGAATATGGTCCTGACGAACCTGTCCCTCTCCTCCATTTCCTGCGTTGCCATGCTCGGATGCGACGTCCCACCCCCTGTACTCTCTTCTTCCTTCCCCACCCCAGAGCCCCAAGGACATCGACGTCTGGCGCGTCTGCTCCATCCTCGGCTACGGCCTCCTCCCCGTCATAGGCCTGGCCTTCCTGGGCATTGCCGTCTCGCTCAAGGGCGGCGTGGGCCAGGGTCTCGCCACCCTGACGATTGCGTGGTCCACGTACGCCTCCACTCGCCTCTTCGAGAAGGCCCTGAACATGAGTCAGCAGAGGTATCTGGTTGCCTACCCCGTCGCCCTTGTGTATGCGATTTTCGTGCTGATCACGGTCTTTTGATAACATGATTCGCAGGGCAGAGGGACGGGAAGGGAGGGGCGTCGGGGCCGTGGGGTGGCAGTGTAAACTGGGTGTGAGGGTTACACATACACAATATTGGAAACCCAAAGAAGAAGCAAAGAATGGCACGCTGAAGTACCACTCAGGAATATGTCTGGTGGTGTCGCGAGTGAGCTGTGAGGCAACCTTTTAAAATTCTTTCCAGGGTCCCTCTGGTCCTCGCCCTCCCTTCCTCCTTCTCTCTTCCATGCCCCCCTCTCGTGTCAAATGTTCCTCCCCAGACTCCTCGGTTCTCCATCTCAAGTTTCTTCCCAAAATCCCGCACCTCTTCCCGCCTTTACATCTCGGTGCTCCGCATGCCTACGGCTTTTTTCCCTCCTCCGTCCTGCCTCCCACCCGCCTGTCTTGAGTCAAGACACAAAATTCCTGACCTCCGTTTCTGCTCAAACCCCCCTTTCCACCAACCCCTCATCCGTAGCTGTCGCCTTCACGCTTTGTCACTGAACTGAACGAAAAAAAGGGATTGAAAAAGGAAAAGAGCCAGGCGACTGTGAACGGAGGCAAATGCGGGCGCCACCTCCTGCAACCTCCGGAGAGCCTTTGAGACGGCGCCCTACCACCCCTGCCCAGACCCCCTGTGTCCCATGGGATGGGCCGCACGATCTTTCTGCCCATCGACCTCGCGTGCGTGCACCACTTCCCCTCCTCCCCCTCCAAATTTGAGAATGAATGTCTCTGTTTCTGCTAGTTACATCGGCGCGGACTCATGTCTCGCCACACTGCACAACTTTGCAGGCCTTTTGCCTGTCCTGCCTCCCTCCCTCCACCCCTCCTTCGCTTCCTCTGTCCTTCCCGCCGCCCTCACGAAATCGCCACGAACTCTTCCGGGCGTGCGTACTTGTGTTTATGCCTGAATTCATGCAAAGGCAAACGAGAGGGTGAGCTGTGGTAGGAGGCAAGGACGACCAGCGAGGCCTTTGTGACCCCCGATAGGACAAGGGCGAGAGCAAAAGCTCGTCCTTCCCCTCCACCACCGCGTGTGTGGTAGAGCGGGAGGGAGGGAAAGAGAAGATGCCGTGAGTCAAGGGCGACGTACCGTTGGAAGAGTGCCTGCACCTCATCGCAGTACCGCTGCAGCCACTCCTCCACCACCTCAGGCGCGGGTTCCCCCTCGATCTTGGGGACTGGGAGGGGCTTCCCTACCACCACCGACACCTGCGTGTGCTTCAGAGGCATAAAGGTGCACCAGCTACGACATCATGCAGGGGGGGGAGGAGGAAGGGAAAGAGGAAGTGTGAAGGGAGAGTGCGCTTTAGGGCCATGGCATTGCGTTGGGAATGGGCAACGGGGGCGCAATGTTGAGAAGGGGCAACGAGGAGGGGGAAGATAAGAAAAGGAGGAAGGGAGGGAGGGAAGGAAGGGGGAAAGGGGGGGGGCACCCGAGCACACACACACTGCGTCGAAGACAAGCAGACCTGACCTGCACGGCCACGCACTTCCTCCCTCCCTCCCTCCCTCCCATTCCCCTCACCGTCCCCAGAAAATCAGAAAAGGCACCCGCAGCACCGCCAGGAGCCAGTGGGCGAAGCCGGTGGCGTGACCGAGACGATGGTAGGCGTACTTCTCTCCAAAGGTGTAGACAGGGACCAGGGGGCATCCGTACCGGAGGGCCATGCGAATGAAGCCCTTCCGAATCTTGAGCACCAGTGTGGTCTCGGGCGTGTACGGGTTCGTCGTGTAGATCTCCTTGCTCCCCTGGACAATGGGTTTAGGGGATGGGGGGGGGAGGAGGAAGATGGATGAGGGGGGAAAGGAGAGGGAAATTGGCACCCTAACGGCTCTTTTGACATTGCGCATCTTCCTCAGCCTTCCTACGCAGTCTCCCAGCCCAAGTCTTCCTTCCCTCCCTCCTTCCCTCCCTCCCTCCCTCCCTCCCTCACCCCCGGGTAAAGGGAGACGGAGTAGCCGTCCCGCAAGGCCCGATTGGCAGAGGCCCTCCCGGCGTCCACGCCCCCCAAGAGGATCGATACCTCCCGGATGGGCGGGATCCAGAACAAGGGGCTGGCGGCCAAGGTCTTGAAGTGCACGCCCGGGAAGAGCTTCTCCCAGAGGCCCCCGTAGATGGCAAAGCGGGAGAGAAGGAGGATGCCGTGGGGGTGCCAGCCGAAGATGTACTGGGTGGCGGGCGAGAGTTCCACCTCCCGTTCCACTTTGAAAGCGAGCGTGCGCTGGACACAGCGCCAGAAGGGGCGCCGCATGAGAAGGCGGAAGGGCCACCCCCCCAGGCGTTGGAAGGGGATAAAATAGGAAGGGAGGTAGAGGCCGGCCAGGACAAGGGGCCAACGGTAGCCGTGCCGGACCAGGTAGATAAAGAGGAAGACGAGAGAGTAAAAGACTTGGATGTAATGCACCTGCGGGGCCGAGAAGGATGGGGGGAGGGGATGAATGACAAGGGGACGGTTGAGCACAGGGTGCTGTTGCCGTGGACGATAATGGACACGGGCGGAAGCAACCGCAGGGACCGACTACGTACGAGGAGGAAGGTGATGACGAAATCAACGGCTTGCGTGGCTGGGTGGACGGGCGTGGAGAAATCCAGCTTGGCAGGCCCCCGGACGGGGGCGACTATGGACGAGTCCTCGCCCGTCAAGAAGGAAAGGGTATTCGAAGAGGAAAAAGAAGCCCAGGATGAGAGCGTCGCGGACGTGCGCCGGCGGTGTCCTTGTCCTGCCGTGCCTTTGTTTCCTGTGTCGAGAATATGCTCGGTAAGGGGATCCTGGGGCGGTCTTTGTAGGTGTCGTATGTCAGACTTGGAGGCGTCTTCGGTAGTGGCAATGGCCCCGTTCTGTCCAGGTACAGCAGCGACTTGGCTTGTTGTGGAGTGCGATGGAGCAAGGCAGGTCGACTCCCTCGCCTTGTTCGCCACGTCGGGCCCTTTCCATGTGCTGGCGGTGGTGGAGGGCGAACAAGGGAGTGGATCGATTTCAGAGGAAAGGATGGAGTGCTTGTCTTCTGCCAAGGAGGAGGAACTGCTGCTTGTGCTGCTCCCACTCCCATTCCTACGCCGAAAGAAGGCAGTCATGTGTGACACTGTACTCCTGTGCCGGACTGCCGGTGCCTCCCAGGATTTTGCCTGGAAAAGGTATGTGAAGCTCGGATGCGTGAGACCCGATGGCGGTTGGCATGTCGGAATCATCTGCCTACCAAAGCTGCGTGTCAGATGCCGACAAAGATGCCATTTCTGGCACTTGACCCATGTCTTGTCCAAGCAGAAATTGCTGCAGTCGTCTTACTCCCCTTCCTTCCCGGACATGGGCGAAAAGGAAAGGCTCCGACGCTAAAGACCTTTCCTGCAGAATTTTTTCTGCCCCTCCGAGAGCGGCGGCAGCGATGGCTCAAGCGACGGCGCGACACCTTGCTGGCCTCGGGAGGCTCCGAAAAGGACACGCCTGGCGCATGCTGTGTGCAGGATTGCACCCTTGCAGGCCTGATGAGGGCGTTGAGGGCATCATAGACTGCTGTGTGGTCGCATCCGAGCCAATGGGGTTGATCTTGGAGGCGTGTTCGGGAACAGACACGTCCCAGTGGAAGGATCTTGAGCCTTGCTTCCTCTCATATCTTTTGTAGGAGGCCACTATCGGTAGAGGTTCCCATAGGGCTCATCACAAAAGGTTTGGTAAGTTTGATCCAAGTTGTTTTTGTGTCAGGGGAGTGAATTTTGGTTTGACAGATTGTAGGCCGCCTGCGCCCCCACCGCGTGAAGGACCTTTGGTGGAGCAATCCCCACACCCTAGCTATGCCTTTCCCCAACGTGTTGTGGAAGAAAAAAAGTAAAATTAAACAACTATACAACGCTCTCACAAGGCACTTGCTTCAATTGCAGTCAATTTTGGTCGAGGGTTTGGATTTCTTTAACTTTTGTCGATGCATCCTGCCTTCCTGAAAGAGCAACGAGTACCCTTTCCCACCAAGTCTTTTTCTCCTTGCGCCTCTTCCTGTTTAGTTTCCCGCGTCGCACTCCTCTCTACCCGTGTGGCATGCCTACCGCTTCTTTCCAGACTTCTCTTCGTCGCCCGAGTACATATTCAACAAGAGGGAGTCCGCAGACAGATAGACCTTCTGACCCGAAGAGGACACGACATTCGCAATGTCCCTGGCTGCGTCAATTTTGCGCAGCTTGATAAAAGCAGGATTCTCTCGAATGGCCTTACCCACCAGAGCAGCGGATTGGGCCTCTCCCTCCGCTTTGATAATGATGGCTTCCTTTTCTTGGTTCGCTTTCATTACCACATATTTCGCGCGCTCGGCTTCCTGTTGAGCTGTGGTAGACCGTAGAGAGCGGTTAGCATGTGGTTTCGGAGGTCACGGAAACGCCAACATAAACCCCAAGTAGCTATGTAAAAACAAGCTCAAAGCTTTCACCTTCCCCTCCATCACCACTGCTTCCCCATCCTCCATGTAAAGTCTCCCCTACGCCTCCCCTCTCTCCCTCAGCCCACCTCCGACTTGCTCCCTTCGGTCCCTCCCTCTCCCCTTCCCCCATTGCCACACTCACCAACTTGCTTGGCCTCGACCGCGTTCGTGTACTCCCGGGAGAAGGTCAAGTGGGTGATCGACACGTCGTCCAGGACGATCCGAAACTCCTTCGCACGCTTCTCCAACTGCAACCGGATTTGGGTGGAGACCATCTCACGCTTCGTCAAGAGCTCCGCGGCGTTGTACTTGGCCACCACGGCCTTGGAGACCTCGTTGACGATGGAAGGGAGGACACGCTCGTCGTAGTCGCGACCCAAGGTGCGAAAGATCCAGCGGAGTTGAGCCGAGTCGGGCTTAGACAAAACGCGGATGGTGATGTTGACCATTTGCATGTCTGGGGGAGGGAGGGGAAGAAGTGAGCGGGGTGGGAGGGTCTTCGCCACCCGAGCAGGATGGGAGAACGCGGTCCCTCTAGGATGGATGGATGCATGCACGCGCAGGGAATTCCATGTAGAAGCAGCCGATACGTACCTTTGCTTCCTGTCAAGGACTGGATCATCCGGGGCTTTGGGCGGATGTCGTAAATGATGGGCATGTCGAACCAGGGAATCATAAAATGCATTCCCTCCATGTACACTTCTTCTTTCACACCGATTAATCTGTTGAACAACAGAGCTCGGTGCCCACCCTCCACCGTGTAAAAACTATTGTACCCGGCGTAAAGGATGCCCGTCACACCTAGCAAGGCTCCCAGCGGTCCTGCTGGAGACATGCCCCCGGGGCCACCCCCTCCACCCCCGCCACCCGCGCCACCCCCCATGCCAGCACCTGACATAGAGAAGAGAGGGAACGAAAAAGTCTTAACTCCGTGCGACATGGTACGCGCGTTGTGAAAAGCAGGCAGAAGACTGTGATGCATGGTAGACCTCCTGCTGCTTCATTCCCCCATCCTCGTATCCCTGATATTATGTTGACAAACGTACCCTTGGGAATTTTGCTACCCAGGTTCTCGGCAAACTTCTTGGCTGCATTCATGCTGCCTCTGTGTTTTTTGCAAAAGTAGTAAAAGGATCATGAAACTCAAGAGTCGTCACGGGATACCAAGATATCTGGTGTGCTGAGTGCCCGAGCATAGTCACTGCCCTCCCAACCAACAATTAATTACTTTGCCAAAAAACACTGACCCACGTGGGAACGCCCCACTTCATTCATACGCCACGATATTGTCCAAAAACTCACGCCAAGTCATTGTGGTGGCGGAAATAAGAATCGCCAGGAAGTATTCTGACTCTGCCATGGTCACACAAGGCAGAGGTTTCTTCCCCAACCTCCCGCATTCCTCGCTTCCGAGCCTTTTTTTTTAAAACATTTGCTACCGTCTTAGACTTGAACTGGAAATACCCGCTCACAGACCTGCACATTTTCAGATGCTGCATGAGCGTGTTTCAAAGTGCCATGTCATGCCACAGCTCGTCTCCACTCTTTGTGGCCTGCATATCGGATTCCCAGGGCATCTCCCGTCTTGCAGTTGTCCTCCTGTACAAAAAAGCTGGGCAACACACATTTCGAAACGAAGAGCGATACGGCAATTAAAATTCATTAAACAAGAGTTCCAACATTGTGTGGTTCTTTCATCTGGCATGAACGGACTATCAGAAAAGCGCTTCCCCCCCCCTTGACCCGTAACTTTCTTTTCACGTTTGAGTCCCGGGCTAAGAATGTTCTACACTTCATCAGCTCTTCTCTTTCCACCAGGCTGAGGCCGTGCTATCCCTGGAACATAAAATTCTTAACCTACGTATCATCTGTGTAAAGCCAGCATAATAAGAGACAGGTATCGGTAGCCGAGGCACCCGCCGCACGCCCTGGGACTCAGGCCCTTCCTCTCCTATCGTTTTCGCTTTAAATACATTAAGAGTGGGCAAGGCTTGTCTGTGGGGGTGTGTGGACACGTGCCAACGACCAAATAAACCTCTCTTTGTCCTACTTTTCGCGAGGAAAGGCATTTAGACGCCGTCAGGGAAGTAGTAGCCAGCCTTGGAGACAGCTTCAGGCACGTCGAAAGAGCCCCCCAGCTGCTGCACAATACCCTTCCCAGTCACACTGGCCTGCAAAAGAAGACCCAAGATGCCCACCATCGCCAGACGTCCGTTCTTGATCTCCTGCAACTGCTTCTCGGCATACTCCTCCTCGGAGTAGTTGAATCCGAAGGGGTTCCATCGCCCCTCTCCCTGGCCGAGTCCGAGATCACCCGCCTCCTTGTCTCCACGGATGACACGGTTCACGCGGAAAAGCTCAATCGCGCCCACCGTGGCGGCGATCTGCCAGAGGCCCGCGGCCGGGACGGTGGTCAAAGCCCCGAAAGGGTTCAGGTTCGCAAACGCATCCACACCAACGTCCTCGTTCCCCGGAAGGTGATAGATGTTGGGGAACACCCATCCGAGGGCGGCAAGCATGGCGACTCGGCCGTGAACAATCTCTGCTTCACGGTACCACTTCAGGGAGCGGCCCGAGCCTCCGATCAGCCAAGGACGGGGAGGGTTGTTCGAGAAGCCGACCGGGTCAAAACCCACATCCCCAGGAAGGCTGCCGTCCAGGTTGGGCGGTCGCTTGTCGAAAGGAAGCGCAGTAGACAGGTCGTCATCCGCGGCCATGCGCACCGCGCCGGTGGCACGACGGGCCAAGGGTGTAGGGGCGATGAAGGCACTTGCCATCGAGGCGAGAGAGAGAAGAGCAATGACCCTCATTCTTGAACGCGCAGGAAAAAAAAAAGCTGGTGGAGGAAGATGTTGTGTTGAGAGAATGTGAGATGGTACGACGTGTGTAAAGTCGAAGAGGAGGGGAACGAGGGTAAGATGGTGGCAAGAGCGAGCGCTGCTCAACATGCGCTAGATTTACCATCCTTACAAATATTCATACAGAGGACACCGTGCAACAATATAACAAGCGGGAGAAGGTCTGAATACTTCACACAGGCATGCGCATGCTTCATTGTGAGCAAGAGTGCCGTTGGGCAAAAAGCGTGGGAGTAGAAATCCAAGTTGACCTCGCGATCATTCCAGGGATCCTTGCTTACCGTCCGTCGACTTACAAGGATAAATGGAGTCAACACCAACAGCCAGCTGGGCCAGCCCCCCTTGCGTAACGAAAAGGATTGTTTACAGGGACCAAAGCGAGCACACTGACCACCCCACAAAGGCCCGGGGCTTGGACAGTCTTGCAGGATATCGACGGGAGGAATCCTCAAGACTTTCGCTCGTTGCGGTTTCTGCCTGAGAAGCTTCGCGTTTTTCAACCCTCCACGCAAGCTGTCTAGAAATAGCACAGCCGTGACGACCGGCCCATCACGCTGGGGTGTTCCTCGAGCTTGCTCTAAATTGTGCCCCTTTTTTCGCACACCATCCCCGTGATAGGACATGTCCCTGGCTGGAGATGGACTGAATGACGAGCTCTATTACTTGCTGTGGGCAAAGAGCGAGGCGGCCTCCCGTCGTCACCGGAAACGCAACGATCTTTTTCGGGGTGAATGCGGTCGGCACCAAACGCGACAAGGAACGCAAGTGCCCTGGTACTTGCCGCAGACGGTCGTGTACAAAGCTTCGAGTCCGTGCGCTTGGTATTTTACGTCCGTCAAGACCGGCGAGATCTTGAAAAAAAGCAAGCACAACCTTCTCAGCCGCCGGATCGAAGAGGAATTTACGAAGCAAAGCCAAAGCGGAGACATAGTGGCCTACTATCTCACATTGCCCAATGCCTTCCGAGAGGACGAACATCCGCCAATTCCGGTGCAATCACCGCGAGTGTTGCCAACGTCGACAGACGCTCCGACAAGCGCCTCCTCTTCGACCACACCCGGTCATGACGACGATGCCCGTATCGAGTATTTCGATCGTGCTGGGCTGCATCGTTTTCTTTTCAATCGAAGCAAAGACTGCGGCCTTCTACAAAAATTTATCGAACCTCAAGGTCCGAGAAATGCTGTCATTCGCGCGATTTGGTCCCCCAAACTATGCATTGCGGAACGCCGGGTCACTATCCGGAGCCTAGACGATCGACGTTACGGCCTCTTCGAACGCGCCGTGACTTATGAAGGCGCAGACCATCACAGTCAGGCCACGCCCTTGAAGAGTCATGCCCTTTCTACGCTCATCCAAAACGTTTGTAAGCAGCTCGTGGACCACGTGGCGCTTGTCACCTTCCCGAAGCAACAGATCGCCCGGGCCGTCTTTAATTTCAAGGTCGATGCCCACGGTCGCCTCTATTTTTTATGGTCTTCCTCCATAAGACTGGAAGACGCGTCCATCGGCCCCGTGGCAGCTGCATCACCGCCATCGTCTCTTCTTGGGCAGCCACGGGGTGCGAAGCCAGGTTCTGTTCGCAGGGAGCGACGGAGAGACGCACCGGAGCGGCAACGAGGAGGACCGCAACGCGACCAACGACGGCAACCCATGAAGCAGAATCTCATACAAGAAGGAAGAAAAGGAAGGGTTCAACGACGGGGGGATGCCCGCCCGCGGTCATCGTCCGGGTCGCCCCTTCCCACGCCCACCGACGCCGACGACGATCGCTTGCTAGACCTGCGGGCCCATGTGCGCCTCCCCTCCGACGTGCACCTGTTCGAGAAGGCCGCTTACCACCCCACGGACCCAGAGGCTTTCCCCTCGCCTGTCTTCACTCGCCGATGCCCCTCTTGCCACAGCCTGGTCCACCCCGACCGGTTGCATCCTGTCACGTACCAAATGGTGGCATGGCTCCACGACAAGGCGGAGAAACGTGCACGTCGGACGCAGACTCCAGGGGAGGAGAAGGGGCAGAGAAGCGGTGGAACAAAAGGCGTGGAAAAGAGTGATTCAGGGCGTGACAACAAAAGGATAGGCGAGTCAGCAGCACAGCCTGAGGGCGCGCCGCAGACGATTCCACCCTTACTATTGGCGCTACACCCGGAACTTGGCAACGCAGGGGTTGATGCCTACCAACGCTGGAAGGAGGACACCGCCTTCGCACAGGAACGAGTGAATGTCTGCGAAAATTGCTTCGTGCGCCATGCCGACGTTGCCTGCGAAGCAATAGGTCGACGGGCCCGCGTGCTTCCGTCCATCGCGCCGCCACGGTCCCTCGCACAATCGCAAAACTGGCCCATAAAAGACGGTAAAGTAGCCTCCAAAGTCAAATTACAACCGTAAACAAATATGAATACATGATTTGGAGGGGAGCTGACGGCTTCTCGATTTTATCGTTGCACGAAAGAGTCAATTTTTTACAAGTTTACATTTTCCTGCCGCCTCTTATTTCATCGCCCTTTTGAACAAGAATATACATGCCACCGTCCTCTCACAAGACAGAATCGAAAACCAAGTAAGACAGGATCAGTGTGGCTCGCCTACCAGAACATGCCTTCCATGTGCCCGCCATGCTCGATCATCCCCTCTCGATGTTTTGCAACTTCTCACTCACAATTGCCCCCTGTTCTCCTTATTCCTGCATGCTCGATCGCCAATTCCTCAAGCGCCAAGTCCAAACCACCACTCTTCTTTTCCTCCTCTTTCACATTCCATTCTTGCGTCGGCTTCTCCCTTCCCTTTTGCTCCTTTTCCCCCATTTCCACTTCCTTCTCCTTCCCACCACCTCCCAACTCCTCTTCTTCCTCCTCGTCCTCATCCTCACTCCACGAAAGTTCCAACGCGTCGGTCTCCCTCCTCATCTGCGCCAAACCCGTCATTTCCTCCAAGACCCCCTGCTCGTTGCAGACACGCAGCACTAGCCCCGCCCCCTCCCTCTTGTAGGCTTCGATGACCGCAGGAGCGCAGCCTGTACAATGCTGGAACGCCCTCGTCACTGGCAAAATCGTTGTGAAATGCGCCAAATATCCACGAATCTGCTGGGGTAAAATTCCCAACGGCCGGTCCGGATCGTCCAGAAAGCGATGCCCCATACCGCTTGCCTCGCCCCCGTCGGCGGGTGCCCGATGCCTGAGGGGATGGTGGAGCAACGCTACCATGAGTTCCACCGCCAGCGCAGAGGCTACAGGCGCCAGGCCGGGCCGCGTGACCGTGCACTGTTGATCGAGCGTGCGGTCTTTGGTCGAGTCGTCCGGAGCCACCACGTCATTGCAGAAATAGCAGCCAATGCCGTCTCCATCCGCCGGGCCGGGGCTTCCCTTCCCCGTCCCCGTCCTGGCTTTCGATTCCCGCGCAGTACCCCCATCCTCCCCGCCGCTGCAGGATGGCGCGACCGAGGTCAGGGGGGGATTCGGTTGAGCACCATGACGCATCACCATGAAGGTGTCAAAGCCCAAGGCCGCATTCACGAGGATCTTGTCGTGCACGGCCCCCAGGACGGTCGGCAACCATCGACTCTCCCGTGTGTCGGTAAGCAGGAAGATCACGTCGTGCTCCGCCACCAGCTTGTCCAACAACTCCACCTCCCGCCGCGCGCTTGCCTCTTCGGCCGGCGAGGAAACTGGGTGGCCCGGCATAGGGATGGTCATGACATGTCCCTCCGCAACCACCCCGGGAAAAATCCTCCGCAAAGCCGTCGCCGCCGCCAGGGCCTTGGGCTTTCCCCCGTCCGCGCAGTCCGTGTACTCAAAGAGGGATTGACGGACAGGGTTCGAGAGCGCGACCCGCCCGTTGTCCACCAGCGTGATCGTCCGCACGCCCCACCCAAGCAAGCCCCGTGCCACACTGCAGCCAAGGGTCCCGGCGCCTAGCAAGAGGCATTTGGTGCGGGCCAGGGCGGCGATGTCCAGGGCTGGGAGCAGCCGCCAGCGCATGAGCTTCAGATTCAGATCCACGGACTGCTCGGCCAGGCGGATAGGGTCCATGGTGGCAGAGAGGTCGACGCGTCGAGGCATGTATTTGCCTTTGTGCATCTCCCAGCCTGTGGTCATGAGGGCGCCGGGGGGGGAAGAGGAAGGCGAGGACGCCAGGGGCGCGAGGGAGACGTGCAGCACGAAGCTGCCCCGCATCACCTGGGCCCCTCCCAGGGGATTCAAGTGGCTTCCATTACCACCTGCTTCTGGATCATGCGTAGGCCCCGTGACCCGACCGCGGTAGCAGACGACGGTTGCCTCGCAGAGCCCCCACCGGTTCGCAAGGAGCAGCAAGAAATTTCGCAGGGGCCACCCCGGCGCATCCGGCACCGTTCCGGGGTCTACGTATCCAAACATCACCTGTTGTTGCTCTCCATGGAACCGATCCATCTTCTCGTAGGCATCCAAAGGGCAGACCTCCAGGGAGAGGGAGGAGGATCCCCCCTCCCGGTCGTCCGCGGTTTGGGGGGGGGGGGTCGTGGAACGGAGGATGAGGAAGAAGGGAGGACAGGACGCGTCGCCCGTCTCCTGGAAGCGACGTTGACGGTACGCCAGCAAGCCCTGGTACAGAAGAGAGCACTCGGTCCCTGAAAAAAACGGGTTTCCTTCCCCTTGCCCAGCCTCTGCCAAAGGGGCGGGCGCCTTCAAGTGCCGGAAGGGCGGGGCACTGACCACCGCGGGAAAGGCGAACCAGTAGATGAAAACATTCCGTTTGATGTCCGCGAAGCACAAGGTACCGAAGCGTGCCAGGCGACCTGGATCCCTAAGCACGGCCGCGTCACGCCCCGGCTCCATGATATCCCTCCACACCTGTAGACCCAGACGGTCCATCCATGCTCGCTTATCGAAAGCCCTGAACGCCTCGTCCGTGTTGAAATTGTGCACCACCCCCGGCACCCAGCAATCTTTCGTCAAGTTGGAAGCGCGAGGGTGCTCTCCTTGCCCTTTCGTTCCTGGAGACGGTCCCGCTGCAATTATCTCGGCTTTGGATGCCAACCAAGACTCACCTCCGACCGAAAGCCGAGCTGGAATACTTGCGGAAGCCGAAGAATTCTGCCCCGTCGCGGTATAGGTCCCCGTAATGGCCAGGGGTTTCTGGTCTAAACCAAGTACGTCTACTTTTAATTTCGCCATTTCCTGCCAGAAGCTTGCCTGCGCACAGCTTGACAACTGTTGAAACATTACCACCGAGTCCTCAGGGCTATGATGCTCCTGCTCACGTAATGAGGATGGCTTGGTTGCCATGATGGCTCAGACTATATCGATCAATCCTGTGCTTGAATATCCCTTTTCGTTGTTAGCTTCGGAAGGCTTAATTTAATAGGGACCGCAACCCGTTGAAGCTCCTGTGAGAAGTGCCTTAATCATGCCGAAGAAATATCATTTTCGAAGGCAACATTGGATGCGCATTCCATGACATGGCGTATACAAGCACCGAGACAAAAATGTGCTCATACTCGGGTTCTGTACGTCACTTCCAATGTAGTGAGCGTAATTGAACATGGTGGGCCAAAAGAAGAGCGAAACAGGCAAACCAGCCTCCCTCAAGGAGCAATCGACATTCACGTGCGGCCCCGTTTCCAGCGAAATACGTATGCAAAATTTCAAGAATAGGCCTTCCCAACTTCGAATAAGATTCTTGGGCATGGGATGGAAATGAGGGATGAGATGACGGTGGCCCAAAACTGAGTAGGCTGATAGCCAAATAATCTCGGGGTGGGGAGGTTAACTGCAGCCGTGCGAGTTGTTTTTATTTTCCTGTCCCCTATTGCTTTCTCGTCTGTTTCAGGTGAATTATTGGATAGCTTTATACTTTTTCAGTTTACAGCTAGAGATGTCGCATATAAGTTTTCATACATATGTAGATATCTAGGGATCGGCTCGACTTAGAGTGAAAGTCCGTACGATCAAATCGAAAATTAATGTACTAGGAATGATACATGACAAGAGAATGTCCACGAGTGTCGCCATGCATGATTTTTCCTTCAGCTATCACTTGTGTGAAATCCATGGCCGCGGCCTAAATGGTTACAGATTGAAAGGTCTGTTAGCTTTCAAAGTTCCCCCGTCGCAAAAGACAATCAACCCGCTACGGGCTCCTTGGCTTCAACGGGAGCCTTGCGCAGGATCTCTCTCAATTTTTCAATTCGCGTGGGCAAGTCTACAACGCTAGTGGCCCCTGTCTCCGCCAAATGCAACATCCTAATTTGCTCGCCTACATCCGGTCCACTCATGCGTCCCGTCAATGCGAGGCGGATAGGGTGAAAGAGCTGCTTTCCTTTCCTCCCCATTTTCTTACCAACAGCTTTCACCCACGCCTTCCATAACGCGGCAAAATCTTCTTCCTTTCCTCGCGGCATCTCGTTCGCTTCGAACGCACTCACCACTTCCCTGGCCATCTCCCACAAGCCTTCTGCTACCAAGGCATCCGCCTCCCCAGACGCCAAGGTTTCTTCCAAGGGGTACGTCAAGACATCACCGACAATAGTCGCCGCATCGTTCACCAATTCCATGGAGCCCTTCGCCACCTGAGTAGCGTATGACACAAAAGCCGCGCCTTCGGCCCCAACCTTGACCATCCCTTCCTCCTCCAAGCACGCCCCTACCAATGGCACCAAGTTCTCGTCCGGCAAGGCCCTCAGATGCTGCCCATTCACCCACCGCAACTTGGCCATGTCAAAGACAGAGGGGCTTTTCACTACCCGATTCAAGGAAAACCGGTCGATCAGCTCCTGTCTGGAGAACACCTCCTGCTCGGTCCCATCGTTCCAACCCAGCAGGGCCAGATAGTTCAACATGGCGTCAGGCAGGAAACCCTGGGCCCGGAACTGATCCACCGAGGTTGCCCCGTGCCGCTTGGAGAGCTTGGACCGATCCTCCCCGAGAATGAGCGAACAATGGGCGTACTTGGGTGCGGGGTACTTGAGCGCCTCCAAAATCAAACACTGCCGCAATGTGTTGGTCAGGTGTTCCTCCGCGCGAATCACGGTGGTGATACCCATCAAGGCATCATCCACGGCCACGCAGAAATTATAGACAGGCATCCCGCTCGACCGAAGGAGGATGAAGTCGCCCACCGTCGCGTCTGCGTCCCATCCCACAGTACCACGCACCGCGTCATCAATCTCCACCCGCCTGCCCGGGGCTACCTTGAACCGGACAGTATACGGCTCTCCTGCCTCAATCTTCTCCTTTACCAGTGCCGGGTCCGCGTCTCTCCACGTTCTGTCGTATTGAGGAGGTTTCCCGGCCGCCTCCGCCGCCTGCCGCTTGGCCTCCAGCTCTTCTTCCGTGCAAAAACAAGGGTAAGCATCTCCGGACTCCAATAGTTGCTGCGCCACTTTCTTGTAGACATCAATGCGTTCTGATTGACGGTACGGTCCCACCGCGCCCGGTTTATCCGGCCCTTCGTCCCAGTCCAGCCCCAAAAAACGCAAATCTGCCAACATGCTCTCCTCGGATTCCCGCGTGGACCTTGCCGTGTCCGTATCTTCGATGCGGAGAACGAAGACGCCGTCCTTATGTTGCCTGGCTACCAGATAATTGTACAATGCCGTGCGAGCTCCTCCCACATGCAACGTCCCAGTAGGTGAAGGCGCGAAACGGACCCTCACAGCCGCCATCAACGTGGACATGCGGCGGGCAAACAAGGCATCGGGTGAGCTTTTTGGCTGATCAATCTGCTGTAAAGGCTGCTTAGTACTCGTTGGTGATCGGAATGTGCTAATTCGGGCCCTCCCTAGAAAGCCAGCAATGTTTTGCCTTCTACCGGCAGCACAGGTGATGCTGGCTAATGCGCGGCCTGAGCAGCAAGAAATGAGACCCGTCACGGTTAAAGTCATGAATGCAATCACCTTCATCCCTGCCAATGCTTTTCCAGTTGAATTTGGCGTGGGTTTGCGGGCGCGATGGAGTTTATTAGTATGGTTTGCAGTTCAACAACGGCTGAGTCGATCCTTGCTGCCGGCGTATCTATCGTGCAGGTGAAGGAGAAAGTACTTAATGATAATAAAGACACACATGAGCGGGCTAGAACCAGCTAAGAATTGCATCACTGAGACAAGACAACGGATGTAGGCCTCTGCGAATGCACACGACAGTCGTCTTTGTGGATCGGCAGCATGATATTGGTACTGAACGCTGCCTCAGTACTCGCTTACAGTGAGAAGGGAGATCGAAGACATAGAGGAGGTTGAATTGCGGCGTACGTCTAAGCAAGCAAACGAGTGTCAGCACGGCATGCAAAAAGGTAACTTCACTCATGAAGACAACATTTCTCAAAAGTTTAACATTTATTCCCAGGCTCGCAAAGCAAATGCACCAAATACAGAGCTTAGAGAGGGCAAGCCACCCGTTACTTCGGCTTCCCCGACAAACGTCGAAAGGGTGCCGATAAGCCACAGTCTTCTTATTCTATACCGCTACCGTCCCGTGGCACGGAATAGCATGATCTGGGCACGGCGTTTGCTACAGTCTCCTCAGTGGCATCGAGGTTCTTGGCACCGGAACCTTTTTTATCCCCTATCTCGGCTGGCCTTCACGTCAGCGGCCGGGAATCCGTCTCCCGAAGCTGCCACGCATCCCCATCAATATCCCTTAAAGAAGTGCCGTAATATTGGAATCATTGCACATATCGACGCTGGCAAAACTACCACCACGGAACGTATCCTCTATTTGGCCGGGGAAACGGGCCATGTTGGTGACGTGGACACAGGCGATACGGTCATGGATTTTTTGCCCCAGGAACGCGAGCGAGGCATAACCATCCAATCCGCTGCCATTTCTTTAGACTGGCACGATACCCGCATCAACATCATCGACACCCCGGGCCACGTAGACTTTACCATGGAAGTGGAACGGGCCGTGCGCGTCTTGGACGGTGCGGCTGTGGTAGTGGATGCCGTGGCGGGGGTTCAGGCACAGACAGAAACCGTCTGGAGACAAGCACGCAAATATAAGGTGCCGACGATTGCCTTCGTCAACAAAATGGATCGGGACGGTGCTGATTTTCCACGGGCCGTTCAATCTCTGCGTCGACGACTGGGCGCACCAGCCGTGCCCGTCCAGCTTCCCCTCGGTGCAGGCGGCGACTTCCAGGGAGTGGTGGATTTACTTACTATGGAGGAGGTGGTATGGGAGGCTCCCCAGACGTCCGGGACGAATCCGTCTCCGCTGACGCCTTCCGCGCCGAAATCCAAGCGGCGTAGCGTCTGTTTGACACGGCGGCCGCTGGCGGGGGGGGACAAGACGAAGGAGGAGAGGCTGATGGCAGCCCGGGAGGCGCGCGTCGCCTTGCTCGAAGCCCTAGCGGATGCGGACGAGACCTTCATGGAGACATACCTGGAAAGATTGGACGAGGCGGGGGAAGAGGGGCTGGGAGGGACGGAGCAACTCCCTCTGGTTACCGTCTTGGCCGCCATCCGTCGGGCCAGCCTGGCGGGTCTCCTCGTCCCCACGCTCTGCGGCGCCTCTCTGAAGGGGAAGGGGGTGGAACCTTTGCTCGATTCCATCGCCGCCTTTTGCCCCTCGCCCTTAGACCGAGACCCTCTGGTCGCCCATCCCAAGCGGGCATTGGCCGGGAGCCACCAGCCGCACACGGGCAAGAAATTTGTCATCCACCCCCAGGACCCCAATCTCTGCGCCTACGCTTTCAAGGTCACGCACCACCCGCAGCGGGGACTGATTGTCTACTGCCGCGTGTATTCCGGCACCCTCCACGCCAAGGAGAACCTGCAGAATTCCACGCGGGATGTACGGGAGCGGCCGTTGCGCCTGATGGAGGTGCGGGCGGGAGACCTGAGTCCCGTGGAGAGGGTAGGGGCGGGGCAGATCGTGGCCGTCATCGGCTTGAAAGGCACGTTCACGGGCGATACCCTGGTTGCCTACAAGGGGCCCTTGCACGGGGCGGTCCTGGAGGGTATGGTCGTTCCCGCGCCCGTCTTTGCCTTGGCCGTAGAGCCTGTGAGCAGTGCGAAGCAAGGGGCTCTGGAAGAGGCGTTGCGGATCTTGGAGCGGGAGGACCCGAGCTTGCAGGTAGGTCGAGACGAGGAAAGCGGGCAATTGCTCCTGCGGGGGGTGGGGGAGCTGCACCTGGAAATCGTGTGCGACAAGTTGCGGCGACAGTACAATGTGGAGGTGGAAACGGGCCAAGCCTATGTGGCCTATAGGGAGGGGATTCTGGACGCGAAGGAGGGAGGGGGCGAGGGAGGGCCTCCATCTGTGACGACAACCTACGATCGGATGGTGGGGTCCAGGCGCCTGTTTGCCGCCCTGGAGATACAACTAGAGCCCCTGTCTGTCGGTGAAGGCCATGAATCCATGGCGCATGAGGCAGACATGGGAGCGATGGCACCGAGGGGGCAAAGTAAGGTGGCAAAGGCAGCCTCCACTGTTTCTGAGAGTGCCGCTCCCGTCATCCTTTTCAGCCCCGACGCTGTGGGAGTACTGTCTGCCGAGGAGCGAGAGGCCTTGGTGAGTGGATTGGATGGAGCCTGTCAGCGAGGACCCTTGGCGGGGTATCCGGTCACGGGATTCAATATACGGGTTCTACGGGTAGTGAAAGACGCCGACACCACACCAGGGGCCTTGCGTGCCTGCTCCGTGGCCAGCTTAGCGGCAAGCATGCAGGCAGCACGGGCAGTGGTGCTGGAGCCGGTGATGAAAGTGGAAGTTTATGCGCCTGAAGCGTCGTTTGGGGCTGTGCTGTCGGATTTGACGGTGGCGCGTCGAGGAATCGTGCGTGAAGTCGACGGACAGCTAGAGGCCTCACTGGTGGGCACGACCGTCACGGCTGGCAAACATGTGATCCACGCTGATGTCCCGTTAGCGGCCTTGTTGGGATATGCGACGGCATTGAGGTCCATCACACAGGGGGAAGGCGGCTTTAGTATGGAATTTTCGCACTACGCTCCTTCAACCTCGAGCTCCGTGGGGGGCGGTCGGGAAGGCCATGTCGGCAGGTGAAATACACGTAATACGTAACTTGCAGTACATGTCTAAACAAAGTAAATCAACGAGAATAACGAGTCAAGAACGTGTGCTACTGCTTGGGGAAGGATGTTTTGTAGACTATAGCATGTCTAGCGTTCGAGGCGCAGTCGAGCAGTTCCAGCATGTGCATGGACGGTCTTGACGCAAACATGTCAAACGAATAGATTTTAAACGATAAGCTACGCTGCAGTGCAATGTTTAGTCGGATGTGGACGACGTGTCGTCGCTTGTCGTCTTTTTCAGGTCGAGAACGGGTCACAGTAAGGGTATGCTCCCGAGCATGTATACGGGGCATAAAAACGTCACAGGCGGGTCGAGGCAGGGCGCAGCATAAGCCCTTCCTAGCTACCAGGACTCCTCCTTGGTCGATTTTGCGATAGAAACGACGCGACGAACAATCAATGCCACGCACAATGCGTAAATTACCCTCTCACACCCCTGGTCCCGCAAGAAACATGATTTTTAACCCAATGTCCGTGTCTCATTTCCCAGGTTCAAGACCATGGCGGTCCGGGAGGAATCGGGAGGGGGCGGCTTGAACGGTGTGCTGGGGGAGATCGACGCGACCTTGGGCGGTGATGTAGACGCATCCAATCTGGTACCTACGGCGTCCATGGGAGAGGCAAGCTTGACAGATCTGCTGCAGGATTTGTTGACGGAGGATCAACGCGAAGGGGAGGAGAGGAGGGTTTCTGACAAGGGGTCCAGAAGCGCTGCCGACGAGAATCTGTCTGCAAGAGCAGAGACAAGTACCTTGGACGATCTCTTGAAGGAAACCGGGCTGGACGATAGGGCTGAGGATTTCGAAGATATTTTTGGCCGCGCATGTGTGAACGCAGGTGGCTGTAGTGCGGGAGGCGGTACCAGGAGCAGTGTGGAGGTCGGTGAGACTGCTGCGTCGTCCCGCATGGGCGTCGGGAAAGAGGACTCGGCGGCGCGGACATGGCGGGACTTGGATGCAGCTGAAAGACAAGACTTCTTGAAGTGGCTGGAAGAGGATGATTGTACGCAAGGCCTAGAGGCACCTTTCCAAGTGCCAACCCGAACCCCCCCCATCGATGGCCTCAAGGACGAGTCTGTCGCCCATACCTCTGCTGCTACGCTCCCATTTCCGCTGCCGGTATCATCACCTGGTGAGTCAAGGGCAGGGAGCGTCGGGATCTCTTGCTCATTCGAGCAGACAGCCGTTGACGTCTCCTTAGCGTGTCCTGCCTCTGCCTCTTCGGCCGTCACCCTTCCTAGCACGCCTAAGGACACCTTAGCGATGATTCGCGCCATGTTGGGAATCGAACACAAGGAGGAGGGAAGCTTAGACGGCGGGTATGGCGGTAATGAAGGTGGGGACGTCGCTGAGGCTTCTGCTGCCCAGACCACAGGGAGGGGGCTCCGCCCTGTTCGCTACGACGTCCCCCTTGGGCCGCCACTGGATGGCCCCACGCGGCTTAATCTCGAGCACCTGCAGGTTCTTTGCGCTCACTACCCGTACGGCCTCCCCAGAGATGTGAAAGCTTCCGTCTGGTCCCTTTTGCTTCCCTGCGACGCCTCCCTGGTTCGGAGGTACTCAGCTTGGTGTGCCCGGCTCCCTAAGGGGGGGGGGGAGGAGGGCCCGGAGGAGGAGGGTAAGCCGACCGACGAGGAGGAGGGTGGGGAAAGCAGGAACGCACAACCGAGGTCCGATCTGCCCTTATCGGCTTGGATCCGAAGGGAGGCCCAAGCCGTGGGGCAGGCATTGTGTGGGAAGGAGGGCGGCGCAAAGGGCCGCAGGGTGGCAGTGGGGGAGGAAATCGTCAGAGGCGTGATGTTCTATTGCGAGAACTTCCGCGTTGATTTCCAACCTGAAATGGCGGCCGCATACGGAGCACTGCTGGTGGTGCTGGGTTGGGAAGGCGGGGACGAAGGCGGGCTTCCCAGTAATGCGGAGGTCGTGGGGCGGTTCCACGCCTTCTGCACCTGGCTCCTCCCTCATCTGACGCTGCCGTCGTGGAGCCGCGACGGCCACCTCCAGCGCATGCACGCCGCGTTTCGACTGCTCTTGAACTACCACGCCCCGCTTTTGGTCCAGCATTTGGACAGGGGCAGGGCCGGGTGGGAAGCCCCTCCGGCTCGGTGCGGAGGGGAGGGGTCCTCGTCTCAGTCGTGGGGAACACAGGAACAGGCGCGGCAGGAGGCGGAGGTGGAAGGGATGGTGGGGGCGTTGGAAGGACGGTGGGCGAAGAGCCGTGACGCTGGGAGATGCGGGCGGCAGCCAGGGGTGGTTCCGGGCTCCGGCCGGGGAACAAGCATAGTGGAGGTGGAGAGGATGAAAGTTGCTTCGAGGGAGAAGAAGGATGCTGCCAATGACGGGGACAGCAACCACCCTGTGGCCTCCCTGCAAGAAGGCCCTTCTCCGTCCACGAAGGCCGGCCGCGAGGGTCACGGGAGCAGTGGCGACAGCGGAGGCATCGTTCCTAGCTCCTGGTTAATGGGCCACTGCCTTGGGTCCCCCCTCCTCGCTCCGCCTTGCCAACCGTCCTTGACGTCTCTCGCGTCATCCGCCGCGCCACCGCATGCGGAGGAGACAGGAAAGAGCCGGGACGACGAGGACGCCCTCCTGGCTCTGGTGGAGGCTTGCCTCCTGCGTGGAGACCGTTTCTATGGCCTTTTCCTCACGACCGCCCTCTTTCTTCGACATAAGACTGAGATTTTGTGCCTGCAAGGATCTGCTCTGCGCTTATACCTGGAGGAACTTGTGGCGGGGGGGAAGGGCATCGCGCAGTGTTACCAGCCGTCTTTGTCCGGCACTCCCTCTACCATGACCTCGACCTCTGCCTCTTCGACGGCTGTGGCCAGGTGGATGGAGGAGGCTGCTCGAGTGGACCGAAGCACGCCTATCTCCTTTCGGGTGAATCTGACAGCATCGGAATTGTTGAGTCGGGAGAAGGCTGCTTCGTTGCTCGGTAGCCCGGGTTCTGTGCCGGAATATTCTCCCCGTGCAGAAGCAGCAGATACAACAGCAACGACAGCAACAGCCATACCCGCAGGAGCAGATGCGACATCGCCCCAAGGGCCGGAAGGGGCCATGATAGGATTGCAGAAGGGCATCGGTGCTGAACATCCTCCCTCTGCGTGCACCCAGGAGCAGCGTGCCTACGATGTTGACCTCTCCTCCCTCACGCTTCCCCTCCAGCGGTTAATCGACGCTCTGAGCCCAAGAGTCACCGACACGGCCTGTCCTTCACCCTCCACGCCCTCCTCGGTTGGCAGCATGGGTCCTCTTCCGAGCAGAAGAAGCGACCAGGGGCAAAACGTGGATACCGTCACCCTCGGGAGCTTCCGATGGGCTTTGGGTGGGCCGGCGCGGGAGGAGCGGCAGCTGCGACAGGCACGGGACGACGCGGACTTGATGGCCCTGCTGACCACTCAACTGTGTCTCACGGTCACACCGGAAGAGGCGGTCCACGCCCTGTGCCTGCCCAGTCAAAGTAGGCCAAACGCCTGTGTCAGACGGGACGCGCATAGTGAGGCTGCTAGCAGCGGCGTTACCGCCTGTTCCACCGATTTGGGCGCCCACTCTATTCCTAGCCACGACGGCAGTGAAGATCCTGCCGCTTTCCCCGTCGACAGGTTGAGCTCGTTGCGTTACCTGGCCTTGGACTGCCGGCCTAAGGAGCACGTGGCAATGGGACGCTTCCCCACTGCCTACCACGTGGACCCAAGCCGACTGGACGACCCAGAGGAAATCACGCGGTTGCTCGCCACGCTGGAGCCCTTCAAGGGGTCGAGACACCTGCTTTTGATGGGCACGGGAGCCAGTGGGGGCGGCCTGGCGCCGGCAGTCCCCAAAGAGGGGGGGGGGAAAGGCGCGACACCGGCGCAGCGATTCAAGGAGCACATGGCCTTGGCCGAACGCCAAGATATGGGCCACCTTCACACCGCGGCCCTTTTTTTGTTGAAACAGGGCTTTCCCTACGTCAGTCTCTTGCAGGGAGGGTTTGCAGCCATCCATGCCTTCTTATTGATGAAGACCAGAGAATCATCCAGGGCGTCTTCTGCCGGGTCTGCCCGTTCGCCCCTGACTTTGGCCGCCTTGATCGACCACGTGCCCAGTCAATGTCGGATGTGCAAACACGAAGCTCTCCTGCGCTTCCACAAGGCCTCCGGGTCGTCCAGCTTACCCCTGTCTCCTTCCCCCCCTGCCAAAGCCTCCCCGGGGAGCTCCTCCACCGGTCCGCGTTTCAGTCGTCCCTTGTCTTTTGGCGGGCACGCAGGCCCTGCCTTTGGAAAAGGAACGAGTGGGGAGACAGCTTCCCTCGCGGCTTTGTCTCAGCTGGGGCAATCGTCTTTGGACGTGCTCCGTTCGCGTGCTACTGGCCTGTTTGGGAAGCTGCAAGCCCAGGGCCAGGCACACGGAGGGGAGGAAGGGAAGGAAGGGGGAGGATTGCCGCAGCAGCTCGAAACGGTGCATGACATGGGAAATTTTCTGAAGGGCACCATGGTTAGCCTGGGTAAACGTGCTGAGCAAGCTGTGCACGAGGCAAGATCCAAGGCCCAGGGGGCGGGGACGGGGGCATCTGGTGGAGGAGGGGGAGAGGGGGGGGGTCAACCAGCGGCAAGGACTTTTCCCAGGTTTTCGAGTGCCAATCGATCTACCAATGAATGGGCTGGGCACCACCAGGTAGCTTCTCCAAGTGACTCGGCCCAAGGAAGTGTGCTGACAGGCGCCCCCCGGTCCCAGCAGGGAGGGGAGGGAGGCACGTTCCTCTCTGCTTATGAAAACAAGCACTCCGCTGTTTTTGTGATTGAGGATGACGAAGGGGATGACATGGATGATTTGTCGCCTAAGCAAAAGGGCTGCCCTCTGTCTGGCGGAAAGAGGGCGCTTGAAAGTGGACTGCTTTTCCCTGCACAGGCATGCGCTTCGATGAGTCCGACCCTGGCACAGAAGACTCAGACCAATGATCTAGATCGAGAGCTCGCATTGAAACAGCACGCGTTGAATGGGCTTCAGAAAGGAGAAGAGGTGTCCATATCCCCCGAGGCCCTTCCCGTTGCTCAGCTTTTTTCTGTCTACAAACTTAAGAAGGGAGCGAGGTCTCCCTCGTCTTCCTCCCCCACATCGGCCACGGAATTAGCACGGTATATTGTGTTGACGCCAGAGAGAATCATTGTGCTCGAAGAAGCTGGGAGAAAGGCTAGAAAGGCGGGCCAGGGCAGGGTGAAATCAAATCATCATTTGACCGAGTTGGCCCGCATGACTTTCATGAAACGCGAACCTGACATCGTCACGCTCTACTTTCGGAACCCAGAGTGCCAGGCAGGGACGGAAGACACGGAGGCTGGTCCGCAAAAAAAGGAGAATTTGAAAGGACGGGCCTATCGGATCGGACAAAAGGAAGATTTTATTGCGGCGTTGCAGTTGCGACTGCAGCGATTTAAATGATGTCGGGAAATGGAAGATCTCTTGTCCAGGGGCTTGCGAGGGCGGTTTTGTAGCGAAGGGATAGAATTCATGCCGGTATTCTGTACATAATGTGAAACTTAACAAATAACCGATGAAGGAAACATTGTGGTCCGTTCTAATGCCTTGCGGTGTCGATACCTGCTCCTCTTTAACATTTCAGTACATGCAAGCGAGACATTAATCACTGTTGTAACACTCTCCAGGAGCCCCCACCGCGTGCAATATACAAGAATCTGTCCATAGGAATAGGTTATCGATACCTGCTGGTGAGTCGATGGAACCTCGCTTTACACTTTATACGCACGCAGACATTCTCAAGTCCACTCCATCCCCTGCTCTCGCTCAAGTCCTCACCCTCCCTCGATTCCTCCCATGACGATCGAGAAAACGGACCAGTCTCCCCAGTGTTCTCGCCAGCCGGCCCCACACAATCTTGAACAGAGGAATGCCGTCGCACGGACATGCTCCAGGATGAAGAACCATGGCCATGTCTGCCCCCGTGCCCGCCGCCTCTCGTCTCTTCTTATCCGTGGTAAGACTCTCCCCATCCTCGAAAGTTTTGTCTGCAATGTCGTCTTTGCTTGATTCATGTTTTGAATCGAAGCCTTTCCTGGCGTGCTCGTGGTTTTGTCGCTGCGCTTGCCTTGCCTGCTCTTGTTGCTGAAGCTGGCGATATAACTGCATTTCCCATTTCTGATGCTCCCTCTGCAGGAAATCTTCCACCTCTCGGGTTGTGAAGAGCACCGCGTTCTTCTCCGCTTCGAGCCCCTGCTTTTGAAAAACTGCTCTGGACTCCATGGAGCGGGCCCAAAGGATGCCTCCCAGTCCTCCCAGGAGGAGGACCATGACCAGCCCACACATGAAGACAGCAACTGGTTGCCTCTTCCACGCCCGTTTCGCCGCTTCCGTGGCACAAGCCAAAATACGGACGGGGGAAAGTTCACCCCATTTAATGACAAAACCCGCGCGACCCATCATGCCCATCATGCCCGTCTCGTGTCCTCCTCGCTCGTCGCAGGGGTCGCCATGGTTGGTGCTGCTGGCGCTGGCGACTGTCACAGAGCTGTCATCCCGACCCGGGTCTTTGTCCTGCTTCAGCGACAGCTTGTGGCTCTCTGATTTGTCGCCGCTACCCGTTCCTTCATTTTCGGTAGAAATAACAGGCTTTTGATAGTCATCACAGAAAGTCTCAGGGGACTCTGAAGCGACAGAAGCGGAGGCTACAAACGGGGAAGGAAGCGCCCCCGGCATAGGCGCATGAGATGTCGCTATTCCCTTGTTCAGGACTCTCTCGGAAGGCAGATTTGTCGGGGAAATAGTCCCAGTCCAAGGCACAGTTGGGACGCTGCGACGGAGTTGTCGTTTGAGGGTGCTGACCTGCTCCTGGAGCTGTCGCTCTTCCCTTTCCATACCATCGTCCGAGTCCGAGAGCTGGCTGCTGGAACGGCTGCTTTTCTCTTTCGTGAACACCTTTTGTTCCTCCACACCGCGATTGCTACTCTTGAGATTCGGGGCACCAAATCCAAAACTGCCAGCACTTCGAGTCGCTCCTTGGGAGCCTTTTACACGCGATTGCCCAACGGTGCCTCCAGGCGCGCGGGGCAATCCCGGCCCACCTGACGCCGCGCCACGGGCAGCAAGCAAAAAACCAGAGGCAGCGGTCGGATCCAAGGGTGCAGTGTCCATGAGGAAAGAGGACGGGGAAGAGGAAGAAGGCACGGGAACATCAGTGTCCGAGTCGCTTCCGGCGTGGTTGTGATAATGGTAGTGGTAGGGAGGGAGCGGACCGTCCTTCTTCCCGGGTTGACGAGGACCGGACGTGGAAGTTACCGCGGCTTGTTCGTGGTCGGATAGCTCGTAAACCTCGAGCGAATTCAAAACGGAGGACAGGAGGCGGTTCCGGTTGGGAGTGTCGAACGTGTTCGGCGACGCAGACACTGAGCGAGGAGAAGCCGCTGCCGACGACGCCGCCGAGTACCCTCCCTTGCGCGAAGATGTCAAAAAATTGGCCAGATCATCTTCGTCGTCATGATCTTCTAGGCGGGGTTTGGGTTCGTGCACTGGTCTCTCAGAAGCCTTCTTCTCCGTGGATGGGATGGCAGTAGGAAGGGGAATTTTACTACTGTTGCTCGCGCTGGTTCTCTTGATAAAAAAGGAATGACGCCCAGGCAAGGCGCTGGAGTTAGAAACATTTTTCGACATTTCCTCGCCACTTTCAGGTCTGTCTTTGTGATCGATTGTTGAAAAGCAGATATGAAGTGTAGTCAACCTTTCTTATACAGCAACCAGGTGGTGCAAGCTTGACGGGGATGCAGAGGGGGCGGCAATCAGCCAAAAATCAGATTCTGCACCGAGATGTGACAGACGCAAGGGAAATTTTTCACACTGTTGGTACCCGTGGGTATTTGTGGTTACACCTACATGCAAGAGCTCGAATGATGACAGTATGGGCGTATTTTTGCGCGGAAGACTTTGAATTTCAAATTGGGCGCGCAGCGGCCACTTTAAAAATCAAGATAAGTAGAGCATGCACATACTGCATGCTGCTATCAATAAATTCCCCCCAATTTATTCAAAATAAAGCGGTTTGATTCACTGGGAGCAGGCACGGCTTAAAAAGTGCCTGTGGGACATGGGCCACGGCACCGGGGCAAAGGGGAGCTTATCGCTTTTGGGGACATTATGTGATATCCTAGGCCGTATTCCATCATCCTCCTCCTCCACCGGGGAATAAATCAGAATATTTTGGTCCTCGGCATCGGTCTATTCGGTATCCTAGCCAAAGCCAGGTCACAACCAGGTTCGGGTGCGCGGTGGAGAAAGCTTGCTTGCCGTCTCGCGGTCTTATCCTGATTTCGGGACGGTTTTTTGTTCCAGCATTCCTACACATTTACTTTTCTCAAGTATAGTTCACGTGCTCGACGTGGGTCGTTGGAGTTTTTGCGCGGGGCACCGCGGTTGAATCTGATGGTTAAGCTGTGAGACTTGCCTCGTTTGCTTTATCTTCTCCAGGGGCGTGCGGGGGACGCTCCTTTAGCCTCCATTGCTCGCCTTTATCGGGCTGCGTTTTTGCTTTTAAAAGAGGCGAGCTTTTTTTTTGTTTTCTTTTCTTCTTGGCTGTGTTTCGTGGAGCTGCCAGCATGGTTGGTCGCGTGGGTATGTAGAGATATTTATCCGTGACCTCTGCCCTCTCTTCTTTGCCCTCCGCACCCCTCATCACCCTCCACCTCCTCCATCTCTCAACTGATGCGCTTCGCGTTTCCTTTTCCAGGTGGTTGAAATAAATTTGTACGCTAAAAAGTTGTCTGTTCGCTTTCATACATGATGGATAAAACGAACGACTCCTAGTTACCACCCTCGGCATCCCTCTCTTGAACCACGACCCCAGGTGAGTGATCGTTTCTCCTCCAGATAAGGGGCCTTAACCCTGTTTCGTGGCACTGCCTTCTTGAAATACCTCCCAGATCGGAAAATGTGCAATCACGAAGCATCCTTATCATTAGGTATTATATTGAAGCCATGCTGAATCATTTTTAGGCTATCTGACGCTCACTTCCTTCCTTCCCAGACTATACCTTCCCCACTCTGTCTGGCCTCATCACTCCGTCTTTCTCTGTTTACACTGGAGCCACATACTTGGTTAAGGCTTTCGTGATGCTCGGAAAGCAACTGAAAAATACTTGACGGACCTGCTGTCTATTTCCCTCGACTTTTTGGCTCACACACGAGACCTCTTCCTTCACCTCCTCCTTCAGACCCCATGGAGGAAATCTTCAAACGGCTGCACGTCATTGGTCGTCAGGAGGTTGGGCTCATACTGGGAGGCGTAGGAAAGGTGCCTGATGGTTCACCAGCCCGTGAAGAATGTGCGGAAGCCAACATTCCGGAGGCCTTCGGAACAAGCGCGGATGGCACGTTGATGCGGACCCTGCAGGAATTTAGTTTTTACATGGACGACGGTGTCCCGGCGCCCATTGAAGCATTGGATGACAAATTTAGGTATTTTTTTTGGGGTGGGGTGTCTTGTCCTGTCTGCGGAGAAAGACCGGACAAACAGCTGGCGGGAAGCAGGGACGATGTGGCGCCCTTAGCCTGATCCTTACCTCCCTCGCTCCCTCCCTCCCGTGTCTTTCTTCACAGCAAGAGGAAAATAAAGGCTTTTGGCACGGTGCTTCCTGCAGACTACGTCGCTCCACCCCGCAAGGAGAAGAAGGAGAAGGAAGGCAAAGATGTGGGCCTAACGCCGGCAGCGTCCGGTTCCTCCTTGACCGGGGCGGCTTTCGGGGGGCAGGCCATGTCTCCGAACCCAGCTCCGTCTCTGGCAGTGGCTGGGGCTGGGGATAAAAAGCGAGGTTCGGGGTCGATTCGGTTGAAGATTCGCCTGAGGCCCGAGCACATGGCGGGAGGTGCTGGCGGAGGCGGGGAAGGAGGGGGAGGCGACGGAGCGGCCATGAAGCGGCTGCGGGTACTGGGGGAGGAGGGGGCTTCCGCACAGCGAGGGCGGTCCATGGAGGAGGGGGAAGACGAGGGGGAGGACGGGAGGGAGGACTGGGACTCTGTGGGCTTGCGGGTCGTGATCCCGGAAATCACCGAGTGGTGCATTGACTACGTGCTAGGGGGAGAGGCGGTGCTGTGGGTGGTGTCGTCCGCCGGCGTCTGGTACAAGCTGTCGGGAACGTCCTTTTCGTTCCTCCACCCCCACCCACTCTACGCGCGGATGTACCGCTCGGCGGGGAAGAAATTCAAACTCTGTGCATTGACAGCCATGCATTTGGTGAATGCCTACCGGGAAAAACCGACGGGGACCTACCAGGAGATTTTGGATGTGATCATTCGAGAAACACAGGGAAAAGTGAAGGAGAGCGCCCTTTTGGAGAACGCCGACTTTGTCGGGAAGCAGATGGCGGCACTGAGTGACCCGGCGGGCGGAGACGCAGGGGGCAGGACCTTCGGGGCATGCTCGTTCATCGAAGGTCTCAAAGCGAAAGCGAGGGCGCAGGGTACCCGGCCCATCACGAAGAAGGAGAGGGATAAGATGGCGAAGGAGGTAGGGAAAGTGTTGCGGCAGCTCATCCAGGGGTGGGTGGAGGGGGGTAGGGGGCACGGGGGGGGTGAGGGAGGGGCCGAGGAAGAGGTGGGACGGTGGGAGCACCCGGCGGGCTCTCCCGGAGGCATGGAGGACTTCTTCGGACAAGGAGAGGGACTCCCTCTCAAAGGAGGAGGGGACAACTACGCCGTGGTGTACCCGGGGCAAGCAGGGGGTCCAGGGATGGAGGGAGGGCAGATTACGGGGCTGGAAGGGGCTAAGCCCTCGCCATTGCCTTATCAGGAGGGGGGGTTCCTGGGAGAATCATCGCATGAATGGGAGCACAAAACTGCGATGGAGGAACACGAATTTTACGAGCCTTCATACCAGTATCCAGAGCCGTCGCCAAACAGCAGCCCAGGCGGTGGAGGGATCGCTCCGGACGAGGCGGGAGAAGAGGAAGAGGAAGCAAGCCGGTCCTCCACGACCATCAAGCTCAAGATGCGGACAGGTCCTGGGCATCGGTACCGAGGTAGCGGGGGTTGGGAGGGCGGGAGGCGGGACGGGGGGTATCGATACCCTGAGGGGCGACCCGAGGTGGACGATCTGGTGCTGTTAGGGGAGGAAGCCCAAGTCCCACGGCCTCCGGGCCAGCCTGCCTCCTCCCTGCTCCCTGCGGCCCTTTTTCCCTCCGTATTGACGGCGTGGAACACCCTCCAGCTCTGTGGCCCGGCCACCCTGCGCCTGAGCCCCTTCCCCTTGTCCTGGTTGGAGCAGGCGGTGACCACCACTGTGAAGGGGTTGATCCCCGATTTGATTCAGGAGACTTTTCACCGGCTCCTGGCCGTGGTTTTGAATGATCGCAAAGACCCAAGCCGACCGGTTTCCGTGTGTGTGCTGGGAGAGGAGTATGACGAGGAAGAGAAAGGAAGCGGGGGAGGGCGGGAAGGAGGGCGGGAGGGAGGGTATGGTATGGGAGGAGAAGGGGGAGGATCACGAATGGCCAACAGGAGCGTGGAGACGCTGGAATCAGTGTTGTATAGGGGCGCCCGCGCGGAGCAATTGCTGCCTTACGGGTGGCAGGAATTGACCCGCCTCTTGATCGCGGAGCGTTTTCACCTGCCCT